>Ga0335082_10007764_pt1 | contig 11643 bp, 9 predicted proteins | sample Lox_Sample_41_FD_206718 | JGI IMG/M metagenome (GOLD analysis project Ga0335082, IMG submission 206718) | Soil microbial communities from Loxahatchee National Wildlife Refuge, Florida, United States - Lox_Sample_4.1 | ecosystem: Environmental > Terrestrial > Soil > Wetlands | place: USA: Florida...
CGAAGCGGGTGGCCGCTCGCGCGCCTACCTTAACGGACGGCCATCGACGCTCGCGCAGGTCAAGGAGCTGGGCGAGCGGCTGGTCGACATCCATGGCCAGCACGAGCATCAATCCCTGGTGCGCTCCGCCGCGCAACGCGAGCTCCTGGATGCGTTCGGCGGCTCATTGCCTCTGGCGCGAGACGTCGAGCAGGCCTGGCGGCGTTGGCAGGAGCTCAAACGCCGGCGCATCGAGTGGGAGAGCAATGCTGAAGCGCTGGCGGCCGAGCGGGAGCGGCTCCAGTGGCAGGTCCGGGAGCTGACGCAACTCGCCTTCTCCGCCGCTGAGTGGGCCGAGCTGCAAGCCGATCACCGGCGGCTGGCCCATGCCGCCAGCCTCATCGAGACCGTGGAGTCGGCGCTCGAGCTCCTATCCGAAGGTGAAGCAGCGGCGCTCACGACGCTGAACGGGGTCGTCTCGCGCTTGCAAGCGGCGCAGGAGTTCGACGCTGATCTGAAGGACGTTCTCGACATGCTCGAGCCCGCGCAGATCCAGATTCAGGAAGCGGGGTACAGCCTGCGGCACTACCGCCAGCGGCTGGATCTCGATCCGGCTCGATTGCGCGATGTCGAGCAGCGCCTGGATGCGGTGCACTCGACCGCACGCAAGTACCGGTGCACGCCGGACGAGCTGCCGCAGCTGCTGGCACAGGCTGAGAGCCGCCTGGAGGAACTGGGCGGCACTGCGGGAGCGCAGGCGCTGCTCAAGGAAGAGCGCGAGGCTGGTGAGGCCTATCTTTCAGTCGCGCGCCAACTCACTGAGCGGCGCGGTCGGGCCGCGCGTGAGCTCGCAGGCCTGGTGACCGACTCGATGCAAAAGCTTGCGATGGCCGGCGGCCGCTTCGAAATCGAGTTGGAGCGGCTCTCCGAGGGCGGTGCGCACGGTCAGGAGCGGATCGAATTCCAGGTTGCGCCGCATGCGGGCGCGGTGCCGCGCCCGCTGGCGAAGGTGGCGTCCGGCGGCGAGCTTTCGCGCCTGAGTCTGGCCGTGCAGAGCGTTACGAGCCAAGTGGCGCGCGTGCCTGTCCTCATCTTCGATGAAGTGGATGCGGGCATCGGCGGCCGCGTCGCCGATATCGTGGGGCGCATGCTCAAAGAGTTGGGCCGGCGGCACCAGGTCATGTGCATCACGCATCTGCCGCAGGTCGCGGCGGCCGCGGATCATCAATGGCGCGTGGCGAAGCAGCAGGTCGCAGGCAGGGCCCTGAGCAGCGTGACGCCGCTCGCCTCGGGAGATCGGGTGGACGAGATCGCGCGTATGCTGGGCGGCCTCAGGATCACCGATACCACGCGTAAGCACGCCGCCGAGCTGCTCGGGAAAACCTGATCGAACGCCGGAGCTTGACGCTCAAGCTTTGAGCTGCGCGGCCGCTAGGTCCTGCAGAGGTGGTCGCGTCAGCGCTTCTGCCGGTATGGGCAGTTGGTCTTGATGCAGTCCGCGAAAATCTGGAGCGAGTGCTCGTGAATGTTGAAACCGCGGTCCTTGGCGACCTTGAGCTGGCGCTTCTCGATCTCGGAGTCGAAGAACTCCTCCACGTGCCCGCACTGGATGCACACGATGTGATCGTGATGCCCGCCTTCGTTCAACTCGAACACCGCCTTGCCGGCCTCGAAGTGGTGGCGGATCAGAATCCCGGCCTGCTCGAACTGAGTGAGCACGCGATAGATGGTCGCGAGCCCGATGTCCATGCCCTCCTTGAGCAGCACCTTGTACACGTCCTCCGCGGTGAGGTGCCGCACATCGCTGTTCTCGAACAGGTTGAGAATCTTGAGGCGGGGCAGAGTCGCCTTGAGGCCGATGGTCTTGAGATCGTGGGACTTGGTCATGGCAAGCGCTGACAGCGCGGCGGGCGACGGTTATGATATAGCATTCGGCGTCGAGAAGCCGCCCGCTTCAGTGAGCGGCTCGCGACAACCTGGCCGGCGCCACACCGCTTTCCCATGAACCTGCGCTTTATCCTGACGTCGATCGTCTGCGTCCCGCTGCTGGGCGCATGCTTCCTGGCGCCGCACAAGATCGACGTTCAGCAGGGCAACTATCTCGATGTGCAGGCGGTGTCCAAGCTCAAGCCGGACATGACCCGCTCCCAGGTGCGCTTTCTGCTGGGCACGCCGCTCATCTCCGACCCCTTCCATCCCGAGCGCTGGGATTATGTGTACATGGATTTCAGGGGTGGGAGTCTCAAGCAGCAGAAGCGGCTCACCCTCTTCTTCGACGGCGATCAGCTCAAGCGCGCCTTGACCGATTTCATGCCCGCGGCGATTCCCCCCGAACCGGCCAAGACCGCCGCGAGCACGCGCTGAGGCGGCAACCGGTCGGCCACCCATGTCCATCCAGCAGGTCGCCATCGCCGGCAGCTCGGGCCGCATGGGCCGAACGCTGCTCGAGCTCGTGTTCCAGGCGCCCGAGTTCAAGCTGCACTCCGCGCTCGAGCGTTCCGACAGCCCGTTCCTCGGCAAGGATGCGGGAGAGCTCATCGGCGCGCCATGCGGAATCAGGATCACCGAGGTGGTGGCGGACATCCTGTCGGGCGCGGACGTGCTGATCGACTTCACGCGACCGGAAGGGACGATGGGACATCTCGACCTGTGCCGCCGCCTGGGGGTGAAGGCGGTGATCGGAACCACAGGCTTCGACAGCGAGCAGAAAGCGCGCATCGCCGACGCCGCGCGCGACATCGCGATCGTCTTTGCGCCCAACATGAGCGTCGGGGTGACGCTCGTGCTCAAGCTGCTGGACACCGCGGCGCGTGTTCTGGGCGGAGGCTACGACGTCGAGATCATCGAGGCGCATCATCGACACAAGGTGGACGCGCCGTCGGGCACCGCGCTGCGAATGGGAGAAGTGGTGGCACAGGCGCTCGGGCGCGACCTGGAACAGTGCGCCGTGTACGGTCGGGAAGGAACCATCGGCGAGCGGCAGGCTGCCACCATCGGGTTCGCCACCGTGCGCGGCGGCGACATCGTCGGCGACCACACTGCGCTGTTCGCGGGCGCCGGCGAGCGCATCGAGATCACGCACCGCGCTAGCAGCCGAGCGACGTTCGCGCTGGGCGCGCTGCGCGCCGCCCGGTTTCTCGCGACCAGAGAGCGAGGATTGTTCGACATGAGGGACGTACTCGGGCTTTAGGGTAGTTCGCCGCTTTTTGATCCGACCCGCGCCCTCCTATATAATTGGCGCTCGGTCCAAGCGGGAGGGATCCCCCTCCCGCTTTCCACGTCTAGAACCTATTCTTCTAGGTACCTCGGAGCCCACCCGTGCCTGCTGAGCCCGCCATCCTCGCGCTAGCAGGCGGCACGGTCTTCCGCGGCGAGTCGATCGGCGCGGACGGCACCGCGGTCGGCGAAGTGGTGTTCAATACCGCGATGACGGGCTACCAGGAGATCCTCACCGATCCGTCCTATTGCCGTCAGATCGTCACGCTCACTTATCCCCACATCGGCAATACCGGCGTGAACAGTGAAGACGTCGAGGCCGGCCGGGTGCATGCGGCCGGCCTGGTCATCCGCGACCTGCCGCGCGCATCGAGCAGCTGGCGCCAGTCGCAATCGCTGAGCTCGTACCTGCGGGACCAGAACGTCGCGGCGATCGCGGGCATCGATACGCGCAAACTGACGCGCATCCTGCGCGATCAAGGTGCACAGAACGGATGCTTGATGGCGGGCAAAGTGGACGCTGACGCGGCGCTGGCGGAGGCGAGAGCTTTTCCCGGGTTGGCCGGCATGGATCTCGCGAAAGTGGTGAGCTGCGCCGAGCCCTACGCATGGAGTGAAACGGAGTGGTCGCTGGCCAAGAGCTTCGGGCGCCAAGTCGAGCCGCGCTATCACGTCGTGGCCTATGATTACGGGATCAAGCGCAACATTCTGCGCAAGCTCGCTACCCGCGGCTGTCGTCTCACGGTACTGCCAGCGCAGGCGAGCGCTCAGCAGGCGCTGGCGCTGCGGCCCGACGGCGTGTTTCTGTCCAACGGTCCGGGCGATCCCGAGCCGTGTGAATATGCCATTCGCGCCATTCGACAGCTGCTCGACAGCGCTATCCCGATCTTCGGTATCTGCCTCGGACATCAGCTTCTCGGCCTGGCGTCCGGCGCGCGCACAAAGAAGATGAAATTCGGTCATCATGGCGCTAACCATCCGGTGCAGGATCTCGACAGCGGGCGCGTCATGATCACCAGCCAGAACCATGGCTTCGCGGTGGACGCCGGCACGCTGCCGCGCAGCGCGCGCGTCACGCATGTTTCGCTGTTCGACGGCAGCCTGCAGGGATTCGAGCGCACCGACCGGCCGGCGTTCTGTTTCCAGGGTCACCCGGAGGCGAGCCCCGGCCCGCATGACGTGGACTATCTGTTCGACCGCTTCATCGGTTTGATGCAGAAACAACACAGATGATGAACCGCCGAGACGCAGACAGCGCGGAGAAACGTATCTTCCTTTTGATTCCTCTCTGCGTCCTCTGCGCCTCCGCGGTTGACTCGAAATGCCCAAACGCACCGACATCGAAAGCATCCTGATCATCGGCGCCGGGCCGATCGTCATCGGCCAGGCGTGTGAGTTCGATTACTCGGGAGCACAGGCGTGCAAGGCCCTGCGGGACGAGGGTTATCGCGTCATTCTGGTGAATTCCAATCCCGCCACCATCATGACCGACCCGAACATGGCCGACGCTACGTATATCGAGCCGGTGAATTGGCAGATGCTGGAGAAAGTGATCGCGCTCGAGAAGCCCGATGCACTGCTGCCGACGATGGGCGGCCAGACGGCGCTCAACTGCGCGCTGGACCTTGCGCGCGAAGGTGTGCTGCAGGCCCATGGCGTGGAGATGATCGGCGCCAGCCGCGAGGCGATCGACAAGGCCGAAGACCGCGAAAAGTTCAAGGCCGCGATGACCCGCATCGGGCTCGCGAGCCCGCGCTCGTCGCTAGCGCACAGCATCGAGGAGGCAGCACAGGTGCAGGCTGCGCTTGGCTTCCCCGTGGTGATCCGTCCTTCCTTCACGCTCGGCGGCAGCGGCGGAGGCATCGCTTACAACCGCGAGGAGTTCGCCATTATCTGCGAGCGCGGATTCGAAGCCTCGCCGACGCGCGAGCTGCTGGTCGAGGAGTCCGTGATCGGCTGGAAGGAATACGAGATGGAGGTGGTGCGCGACCGCAAGGACAACTGCATCATCGTCTGCTCGATCGAAAACCTCGACCCGATGGGCGTGCACACCGGCGATTCCATCACGGTAGCTCCGGCGCAGACGCTGACCGACAGGGAATACCAGCTCATGCGCAACGCCGCCATCGCGGTGCTGCGCGAAATCGGCGTCGATACCGGCGGCTCCAACGTGCAGTTCGCCGTCAATCCGACCGATGGGCGCATGCTCATCATCGAGATGAACCCGCGCGTGTCGCGCTCCTCCGCGCTGGCGTCCAAGGCCACCGGCTTTCCCATCGCCAAAGTGGCCGCCAAGCTGGCCGTAGGCTACACGCTGGACGAGCTGCGCAACGACATCACCGGCGGCGCCACCCCCGCGTCCTTCGAGCCCACCATCGACTACGTGGTGACCAAGATCCCACGCTTTGCCTTCGAGAAGTTTCCGGAAGCCGATCCGCATCTCACCACGCAGATGAAATCCGTCGGCGAGGTGATGGCGATGGGACGAACGTTTCAGGAGTCGCTGCAGAAAGCGCTGCGCGGCCTCGAGACCGGTGTCGACGGCTTCGACGAGAAAAGCGACGACCGCGAGCAGATCGAAAAGGAGCTGGCGGAGCCAGCGCCGGACCGGCTGTGGTACGTGGCCGATGCCTTCCGCATCGGCATGACGCTCGGCGAGGTGCACGACCTCACCCGCATCGACGGCTGGTTCCTGTCCCACATCGAGGACATCGTGCGGCAGGAGCAGGCACTGCGCGGCCTGCGCCTGGACGCGCTCGACCGCCTGCGGCTCCTCACACTCAAGCGCGCCGGCTTCTCCGACCGGCGGCTGGCGAGGCTGCTGGGGGTCGAACCGAGCGAGGTGTGGGAGCGGCGCCGCGTGCTCGACGTGCGGCCGGTGTTCAAGCGGGTCGACACCTGCGCGGCAGAGTTCGACACGCGCACTGCTTATTTGTATTCGACGTACGAGGAGGAGTGCGAGGCTCGTCCCACCGAGCGCGACAAGATCGTGGTGCTGGGTGGCGGTCCCAATCGCATCGGGCAGGGCATCGAGTTCGATTACTGCTGCGTGCACGCCGCGCTCGCCCTGCGCGAGGACGGCTACGAGACCATCATGGTCAACTGCAACCCGGAGACGGTATCGACCGACTACGACACCTCCGACCGCCTGTACTTCGAGCCGCTCACCCTCGAGGACGTGCTCGAGATCGTGGCGGTGGAGAAACCCAAAGGGGTGGTCGTACAGTACGGCGGCCAGACCCCGCTCAAGCTGGCGCGCGATCTCGCGGCCAACGGCGTGCCGATCATCGGCACGTCACCCGACATGATCGACTGCGCGGAAGATCGCGAGCGGTTCCAGGGCCTGCTGCACCAGCTGCACCTCAAACAGCCGCCCAACCGCACCGCGCGAGATCCGGCCGGCGCGCTCGCACAGGCGCAGGAGATCGGCTACCCGGTGGTGGTGCGGCCCAGCTATGTGCTGGGGGGGCGGGCGATGGAGATCGTGCATCAGCAGAGCGACCTCGAGCGGTACATGCGCGAGGCGGTCAAGGTGTCGAACGATTCCCCGGTGCTGATCGACCGTTTCCTGAACGATGCCATCGAGGTGGACGTTGATGCCGTGTGCGACGGGCACGAGGTGCTGATCGGGGGCATCATGGAGCACATCGAGCAGGCCGGGGTGCACTCGGGCGATTCCGCCTGCTCGCTGCCGCCCTTCAGCCTGTCGGAGGAGCAGCAGGCTGAGCTGCGCCGCCAGACGGTGGCGCTGGCGAAGGCGCTGGGTGTGGTCGGCTTGATGAACGTGCAGTATGCGATCCAGGACGGCGTGGTGTTCGTACTCGAGGTCAATCCGCGCGCCTCGCGCACGGTTCCTTACGTGTCGAAGGCGACCGGTCTCGCGCTCGCGAAGATCGCCGCGCGCTGCATGGTGGGCCAGACGCTGGCCGGGCAGGGCGTCCGCGCAGGGCCGGCCCCACCCTACTATTCAGTCAAGGAAGCGGTTTTCCCGTTCATCAAGTTTCCCGGCGTCGATACCATCCTGGGGCCGGAGATGAAGTCGACCGGCGAAGTGATGGGGGTGGGGGAGACGTTCGCCGAAGCCTTCGTCAAGTCGCAGCTCGCGGCCGGCGTGAAGCTGCCCTCTGCGGGCAAGGTGTTCATCAGCGTTCGCGGCTCGGACAAGCCGAAGGTGGTCGACATCGCCCGTGCGTTGCACGAGCTCGGCTTCAGCCTGATCGCCACGCGCGGCACGGCTGCCTTCCTCGGCCAGCATGGGCTCACGGTGCAACCGGTCAACAAGGTCGCCGAGGGCCGCCCGCACATCGTGGACATGATCAAGAACGGCGAGATCGCCTTGATCATCAACACCACCGACGAGCGCCGCTCGTCGATTCAGGACTCATACTCGCTGCGCCGGTCTGCGCTGCAAGGGCGGGTGCCTTACTACACCACTGTAGCGGGCGCGCGCGCGGCCTGCACCGGCATGCAGCAGATGCAGGAGCTGCGCGCCTACTCGGTCCAGGAACTGCACGGCAGAGTGCAGCGCCTGCGCCAGGCGGCCCGCCTGGCCTGATCCGCGTAGAATCCGCCTAGCTTTGCTAGTTCTCGACGGGGCCGGATCGTTTCCGGCCCCTTTGACTTTAGCTGAGGGACGAAGATGAGGAAGATTCCGTTGACCGCCGCCGGCGCCGAGATGCTGCGCGCCGAGCTCCACCAGCTCAAGACGGCCGAGCGGCCGCGCGTCATTCAATCGATCCAAGACGCGCGCACGCATGGCGACCTGTCCGAGAACGCGGAATACGAAGCAGCCAAGGAACGGCAGAGCTTCATCGAAGGGCGCATCGCTGAACTGGAGCGCAAGCTTGGCAACGCGCAGATCATCGAACCCGCCCTGCTCGACGCCGACGGCCGCTGCGTCTTCGGCGCCACGGTCGAGCTCGAAGACACCGAAAGCGGGGAAGTGGTCACCTATCAGCTGGTGGGGGAAGACGAAGCCGACATCAAGCGCGGCAAGCTCTCCATTACCTCGCCCATCGGGCGCGCGTTGATCGGCAAATATTCGGGCGACGTGGCCGAGGTGCAGGCCCCAGGCGGCCTGCGCTCCTACGAGATCCTGGATGTCAAGTACATCTGATCAGGCGAAAGGCTGCGCGGAGGCTTCATGGCGCGCGCGGTGAGGGGAAGTCCGCGCTTCCCTAGCACGTGAACCGCGTCCCCGAAGACCTGCAGGCTCTCGCCGTCACCGTCTGGGTCGGAGCTCTGTGGAGCGTCGGGCTCATGGTGGCACCGACCTTGTTCCACTTCGTGCCGGACCGCGTGCTGGCCGGCAGCATCGCGGCGCGGCTGTTCACATACACCGCGCTGCTCGGGATGGGGTGCGCCAGCTATCTGCTGCTGTTCCGGCTGGCACGCTTCGGCAGCCACGCCTTTCGCCAGGCGTTCTTCTGGGTGACGCTGGCCATGCTGGCGCTGACCCTGGTGGGTCAGTTCGGCGTTTACCCGATTGTCGAAGCCACACGCCGACAGGCGCTCGCCGCGCAGGTCGTGGAAGGTATGCTGCGCGATCGCTTCGCCACCTGGCACGGTGTCGCCAGCGTGCTGTATGTCGCCGAGTGCGCGCTCGGCCTGGTCCTGACGCTTTTGCACATCCGCGTGCCCAACTAGAGCCGTGGCCCGCAGCAAGACCAGCAGGGCCTGGATGCAGGAGCATGTGAACGACGCTTACGTGCGCCGCGCGCGGCGGGAAGGTTACCGCTCGCGGGCCGCGTACAAGCTGCTCGAGATCGCGCGTGCCGAGCGTCTGATCACTCCGGGCATGACGGTGGTCGACCTCGGCGCAGCACCTGGGGGATGGTCGCAGGTGGCCGCGCAGCTCGCCGGCCCGCGCGGAAAAGTGGTCGCGGTGGACCTCTTGGAAATGAAATCCTTGTCCTCAGTCGTCTTTGTCCAGGGTGACCTGGCCGACCTCAGTACGGTCGAGCGGGTGGAGAGCGCGCTGGAAGCCGCACCGGTCGACCTTGTGCTCTCCGACATGGCGCCCAATATCAGCGGCATCGGCATGTCGGATCAGGCGCGCGCGCTGCACGTTGCGGAGCTCGCTCTGACATTCTCGGTCAAATGGCTGAAACCGGACGGAAACTTGCTAGTCAAAACGTTTCAGGGCGCGAGCTTTCCGGAGTTGCGGGGGATGATGTCCAGGCATTTTCGCCAGGTAGCGTCGCGCAAGCCGGGCGCTTCGCGCAGCCGGAGCAGCGAGGTCTACCTCCTGTGCCGTGGCTTGATCCGCCGATCATGAGGTCAGTGGCGGGCGCAATGGCGATACAATTGCACGTGGGGGCAACGCAGGCCCGCTTCGGGCCGGGGAGCAAGTTTGAATAATTTGATGAAAAACGTCGTCATCTGGCTGGTTATCGCGCTGGTGCTGATGGCCGTGTTCCAGCAGTTCAGCGGCCGCCAGCCCACGCAGCGAACCATGGACTACTCGCAGTTCATCGACGAAGTGCGCTCGGGCAACATCTCGAAGGTTGTGATCGAGGGCAAAGTCATCAAAGGCGAGAAGAAGTCGGGCGAGAAGTTCATCACCTACCCCGCTCCCGACCTGTGGATGGTGAGCGACTTGTTGAAGAACGGAGTCCAGATCCAGGCCAAGCCCGACGAAGAGCAGGGCTTCCTGATGCAGGTGTTCATCTCCTGGTTCCCGATGCTGCTGCTGATCGGCGTGTGGATCTTCTTCATGCGCCAGATGCAGGGTGGGGGACGCGGAGGCGCCTTTTCGTTCGGCAAGAGCCGGGCGCGCATGTTGGATGAGAGCAACAATCAGGTGACGTTCGCGGACGTGGCCGGCTGCGAAGAAGCCAAGGAAGAGGTGAAGGAGCTGGTGGAATTCCTGCGCGATCCCGGGAAATTCCAGAAGCTGGGGGGCCGCATCCCGCGCGGGGTGCTGATGGTCGGCAACCCGGGCACGGGAAAGACGCTGCTCGCCAAGGCCATCGCCGGCGAAGCCAAGGTTCCCTTTTTCAGCATCTCGGGCTCGGATTTCGTCGAGATGTTCGTCGGCGTCGGCGCGGCGCGCGTGCGCGACATGTTCGACCAGGCCAAGAAGCACGCGCCGTGCATCGTGTTCATCGATGAGATCGACGCCGTGGGTCGCCAGCGCGGCGCCGGCCTGGGTGGGGGCAACGACGAGCGCGAGCAGACGCTCAATCAGCTGCTGGTCGAGATGGACGGTTTCGAGGGCAACTCTGGCGTGATCGTGATCGCCGCCACCAACCGACCCGACGTGCTCGATCCGGCGCTGATGCGCCCGGGCCGCTTCGACCGTCAGGTGGTGGTGCCGCTCCCCGACATCCGTGGGCGCGAGCAGATCCTCAACGTGCACATGCGCAAGGTGCCGGTCGCGCCCGACGTGCGGGCCGACATCATCGCGCGCGGCTGCCCGGGTTTTTCCGGCGCGGATCTCGCCAATCTGGTGAACGAAGCCGCGCTGTTTGCCGCGCGCAGCAACAAGCGCCTGGTGGAGATGGACGACTTCGAGCGTGCCAAGGACAAGATCATCATGGGCGCGGAGCGCCGCTCCATGATCATGCCGGAAGAGGAGCGCCGCAACACCGCCTACCACGAGTCCGGGCACGCGGTGATAGCCAAGTCGCTCGCCAAGACCGATCCGGTGCACAAGGTGACCATCATTCCGCGCGGGCGCGCGCTCGGCGTGACGATGCAGCTGCCCGAGCAGGATCGCTACAGCTACGAGCGCGAGTACCTGATGAACCGCGTCGCGGTGCTGTTCGGCGGCCGCATCGCCGAGCAGGTGTTCATGGGCCAGATGACGACCGGCGCGAGCGACGACTTCCGCAAGGCCACGGACTTGGCGCGCCGCATGGTCACCGAATGGGGCATGACGGAGGCCCTTGGGCCGATGGTGTACGGAGAGGACGAGGGAGAGGTGTTCCTCGGGCGCTCGATCACCACGCACAAGAACGTCTCCGAGGCCACCATGCAGAACGTGGACGCCGAGATCCGGCGCATCATCGACCAGCAGTACGCGTTGGCGCGCAAGCTGATCGAAGACAACCGGGACAAGGTCGAGGCGATGGCCAAGGCCCTGCTGGAGTGGGAAACGATCGACTCGGACCAGATCAACGACATCATGGCGGGCCGCCCGCCACGCCCGCCGAAGCCTGCGCCGCCGGCGCCTCCGCCGCCCGACATCTCGCCGACTGCACCCGCGCCGAGCTCGACGCCGGCATCGCAAACCAAGTAGACCCTGGGGTCGAGAGGTGATGGCAAGCGCGTCGCCTCTCTCCCTCTCTCCTCGCTCTTCGCCCCATGGCCGCCTGCGTTGCGGCCGCTTCACGCTGGAGCTCAACCGGCCCCTGATCATGGGCGTCCTCAATGTGACGCCCGATTCGTTCTCGGATGGCGGCCGGTTTGTCCAGGTGGCGGCGGCCACGGCTCACGCGCACGAGC
>Ga0335082_10007765_pt1 | contig 11642 bp, 12 predicted proteins | sample Lox_Sample_41_FD_206718 | JGI IMG/M metagenome (GOLD analysis project Ga0335082, IMG submission 206718) | Soil microbial communities from Loxahatchee National Wildlife Refuge, Florida, United States - Lox_Sample_4.1 | ecosystem: Environmental > Terrestrial > Soil > Wetlands | place: USA...
CGTCCTGCCGGGCCGCGGCTTCGGAGGCGCGCGCCTCAGACGAGCAGCGGGATGTGCGAGAGGTGCGGTGGAGTTGCGGGCGAGGGCGGCCGGGAGGCCGTCAGAAGGCGGCCGGCGGCGCCATGCTCCCGGGCCGAATCCGCCGGTGTGCCGGTCGTCCCGGGTGCCGGGTAGGAGAATGCGGGTCCCGCGGCGGCTTCGTCGGCCGAGCGGGGCGCGCAGACCGATCCCGTCGGGCAGCAGGCGCCGCAGGCCGCCGCGACGGCGGCAGCCCCGGGGCGGCAGCACGCGGCGGCGGACGAGGGCCCGACGGCCGCGGTCAGCAGCGCGGCCAGAGTGGCGATCGCGAGCAGGGATCTCGGGTTTCTCATCGGCCTCGGACCAGACAGGGTAGCACGGCCTCTTCTTCCGGCAGGCGCCGTGCCTCAGGAGCCCCCGGCCATCCGCAAGCGGAGGTATTCGCCCACGAGAACGGCGGCGGGGTAGAGGACTTCCTCCTCGAGCTGGGCGTGCTGGATCATCTTCTGGGCGAACTGCGCGGCCCCTGTCTGCTTGTCGGCCGCCGCGGCCTGCATCAGGGTTCTTAGCGCCGCCACGATCAGCTTGTGGTCCTGCAGCATGTGCGGCAGCTCGGCCTTCAGGGCGTCGGCCGTTTCGATGCATTGCGCCATGTCCGGGCTGATCTCGCCTCGGGCGATGCCGGCGAGCGCGGACAGCAGAGGCATGGCGAACCTCTCCTCGACCAGGATATGCGGAGCCAGAACGTCGAGCACGTCGCGGGCCGCCTTGCCCGTCCTGCCCGGAGCCGACGTGGCTTTCTCGAGCGCCTGGGAGAGCTCGCGGTGCTCGTACAGGAGAGATTCCGGAGTGTTCGTCGCCATGTCCGCTTCAAGCTACTCCGGCGCCGAACACGGGGAGTGGGTCATCTGCATCATACCGACGCCGGATGCCTTCTCTTAACGTAGCGGCGTGCCGGCGCTTTCGCCCGTCGAGCTGGAGATCGAGCTCTTCTGCCGCGGAATGCGGATCGATCCCTCCTGCGAGGAAGGCGACGAGCACGGCCGGCGGATCGCCCGGACGCGCGCCGGGCTGGGGTCCGGGCTGGAGCTGGTTCTGCCGGCACCCGGCAAGCCGATCTGGGTCAACGTTCCTGTCGTCGAGCCCTTCGCAGCCCGCTCGCCTTTCCGCCTCGTGCGCCGGGAGGGCAGCTTCTTCGTCGAGGATGATCGGGGAGGCTCGTATCCGGCCGAGATACCCGAGGAGCCGGCCTGGTACTCGCGCACGACGTCCTCGGGCATCCCGATGAGCCGCGTCGGCGTGCTGCAGGGCAACTACCTCGGCATCTACGTCTCCAACTCCTGCCTCTTCTGGGCCTCGAAGCCCTCGCGCGCCTGCAAGTTCTGCACGACCGGCAAGAACGTCGGCGTCGTCGAGCAGGGCCGCAAGAACGTGGAGGACGTGGTCGAGGTGGCCCTGGCGGCCCGCGACGAGTCGGGCTCCGTGTTCACGCACTTCAACACGGGCTACCACTACGAGGAGGTGGACCGGCTCGAGCCGATCCACGGGCTCCGCCAGTGCGAGCCGTTCGTCAAGGCCGTGCGCCAGCGCGTGGGCGGGTTCGTCGGAGTCCAGGCGATGCCCGTGCCGCGCCGCATGTTCCATGAGTACGACGCGCTCATCGAGGCGGGGGCCGATCACTTCTCGTTCTGCTACGAGTTCGAGGACCCCGACGTCTTTGCGCGCATCTGCCCCGGCAAGGAGGCCACGCTCGGCCAGCACGGCTTCTTCGAAGCGATGGAGTACACGGCGGGCAAGCTCGGGCGGGGAAGGGTGTCCGGCGAGATCATCGCGGGTCTCGAGCCCATCGAGGCCACCAAGCGCGGCATCGACCGGATCGTGGCTGCGGGCGCCTTCCCCACGGTGTGCATCTTTCGTCCCACCGTCGGCAGCGAGCTCGAGAACGAGCCGCCCCCCGACCCGGCGGCGATGAAGGAAGTCTTCGGCTATCTCTACGAGGCCTGCCGCCGCGAGGGGCTTCCGGTCGGCGTCCTCCCGATCGAAGTCTCTCTCGTCGTGCAGCCCGAGGAAGCCGCCTCGCTCGCCCCTCCGCCGGGCCCCTTCCGCATCTACGAGTGGAAGCTCTCCCTCATGCGCGCGCTGGCGAAGCCCTACGTGGCCTGGAAGCTCCAGCCGCGCCCCTAACCCTCAACTCTCTAAAGGGTCCTCATTCAAGCGATCCCGCAGAGGCGCGGTGAGCCCCGGCGACGCCGGCGCCGGGGCGTCTCGTTCAGAGCGATGACGGACCCCGCACCATCCTCTGATGCAGTTTGATCATGCGGCATGCGCCCGCCGGGATCACTCTGTGAGCCGGTGAAGCAGGAGGCAGCCATGGAGACCAACGGCTTCCAAAAGATTCTGGTGGCAACGGACTTCTCGCCCGCCTCGGAGCCGGCCTTAAGAGAGGCGGCGAAGCTGGCCCGGTCCAATAAGGCCGAGCTCCTGATCGCGCACGCCTACGAGCCGCCGAGCCCGCTCCAGATCGATGGCTACGTGGCGCCATGGATCTACAACGAGTGGGAAGGCACCCTGCGCAAGGAGGCCGAGCTCGCGCTCTCTCCCCTAGTCGAGCGCGCCCGCCAGGAAGGCGTGACGGCCCGGTCCGTCGTGCTGAAGGGCACCCCCTTCAAGGCGATCACCGACGCCGCGCAGGCCGAGCACGCCGACCTCGTGGTGATGGGAACGCACGGCCGCACCGGCCTGTCGCGGCTGGTCCTGGGGAGCGTGGCGGCGCGGGTCGCCGCCAGCGCGCCTTGCCCGGTCCTGACCGTCCGGGTGAACTAGTCGAGACGGGTCAGCTCGCCGGCCGCGAAGCGCGCGGCCGCACGTCGCGTTTCCTCGGCCGGAAAGCGATAGTGGCCGCCGGGCGTCCGGATGGCTTTCAGCAGGCCGGTGCGCGCCCAGCGGGTGACCGAGGAGGTCGAGACCCCGAACAGGCGGGCGACCTGGGTCCGGGAGAGCAGGTGATCGGGGGACTCGTGGGCGGTGGATTCAGCCGCTTGACGTGTCATCGGCTGCTCAGTTTACCTCATTTGAGCGGTTAGATCACTGATGGCCTGATTTTCACCGGATGAAGACCTGAAGCGGGTCTCGATCATCAACCGGCCGCTCGAGCGTCTTCCTTGAGCGATCGGCTGCCATCGCGCCAGGCGAGGAACAGGGCAAGGCCCACCACGACGGCCACCGCAGCCAGGGAGTAGGAGCCTGCGCCCGGGGACGAGGAAATGTCGAGGTTGGCGATCTTCTGGTGGCCCGCCAGGGGCGGCATGAAAGGCGGCACTTTCACGTCGGCGTTTCCGGCGAGGTCGTGCCCGTACGTGTAGAGCTTGTAGGCGAAGGACGCGATGGAGAAAACGCCGAAATAGACGTAGAGCACGAAGAGATCCAGCAGCGTGCCTGTCCTTCCGAGCACGCTCGCCCGGAGAAACAGCAGGGCCAGGACACCCGCAGCGAAGGGGATCCACTTGAACTCGGTGAAGTCCGACGCCCTGAGCTCCCGCATGCCGATGGAGTGGTTGAGAGCGTTGATCTCCTTGAGGTCCTGGCCCCCGTTTCCCCCCTCGAGCTTCCAGCTGTAGATGTCCAGTTGCAGCGCGGCGGGCTGTTGGGGAGCGAGCATCGTCAACTTCCAGAGCGGGGCGACGTAGGCCGGGACGAGCAGCAGGAGGGCCGCCAGCAGGAGCACGCGCGGCGGCGTCTCGAGCGGCAGGTCCAGGAATCGCTGGCTTCTCTCGAAGAAGGGTCTCATGTCGGCCTCGCCGTTTCTTCCTGACGATCAGGCATCAGTCGTCGAGGAACGGCTTGATGCAGCTGACCCAGTTCCGTAAGGGGGGCGGCGCCGTGGCAGAATCACGCGGTGAGCAGGAAGCGGCTGGAGAAACGAGAGTCAAGCGAAGCGGCGGGGCCCGACCCGCGCTCCGCTGCAAAGCTCGTCGCCCTCGGCGTCCTGTCCGGCCTGTGGTCGCTCTTCCTTTGGGCCGAGCTGGTCGTGCTGCGGTCGGGCGGGAGCGCGTTCTGCGGCTTCGGGGGACGGTTCGACTGCAACGCCGTGTGGAGCGGGGCCTTCGCCTCGTGGGTCCACGGGACGACCGGACTGCCTCTGGCGGGCTGGGGGCTCGCCTGGAGCCTCGTCGCCGCGTTGCTGCCCCTGCTCATGCTGCTGCGTCTGGCCGAGGGCCGGCCCGCCGGCTCTTTGCTTTCCGCGACGCGCCTGACGGCCGGCGCCGGCGTGCTCGCCGTGGCGATTTTCTTGGTCGTGAGCGCGCTCGAAGGGGCCGTGTGCGTCGGGTGCATCGGGACTTACGTCCTCGTGCTTCTCTACGCAGCGGTCGCGCTTTTCTCGTGGCGGCCTCTGGGCTTTCCGAGCTGGGAGCGGGGGGCGGTGGTCGCTGCGGGTGGGACGGCCGCGGCGTTCGCGCTGCTGCTGTACCCGGGGCTGCACACGCCGAAGAGCTCGGGCGAGGCCGGCCGGCGCGCGGTCACGGAGGCCTCCGGGCGTTCCGCCAGCGGCGCCAGTGCCGGCACCGGGGACCTCCGGCGCGACAAGGCCCTCGAGGACCTCGTCGCCTCGCTGGACCCGGCCATGAAACAGACGCTCTCCGATTCGCTCAACATCTACCGCATGTCTCCCGAGAGGCCCCTGCCGCCGCCGCGGGCTCTCCAGGGCTCCGACCTGGCCAGGATCCGGATCACGGACTTCACGGACGTGCTCTGCGAGCACTGCGCGGACCTGCATCAGACCCTCGAAGAGCTTCGCAAGGACACGGGCCCCGGAAGCTTCAGCGTGGACTCGCGGCAGTTTCCCCTGGACGGCCGCTGCAACCCGGTCTTCGAGCCCGCCAGGGGCGACGACGTGCGCTGCGTCGCGGCGAAAGCCCGGATCTGTGTCGACCCGACCGGCCGTGGAGAGCCGTTCGCCGCGGCGCTCTTTGCCAGGCAGAAGGGTCTTACGGCGAAGCAGGTCCTCGACATCGCGGCGCCCTTCATGCCGCGGGCACAGCTCACCGCGTGCATCGACGCCGTGGCGACCCGGCAGAAGCTCGAGGAGGACGTGGCCGCGGCTTCGTCCTACGACACCGACGGCACGCCTCTCGTCGTCGTCAACGGAAAGCGGGGCACGAGCTTCGGCCCCTTCCTCTACGCCATCATCCTGACAAAGGGCTCGGCCGATCATCCGGCCTTCGACACGCTGCCGCCGCCCAATCCGGCGGCCCACCTCCACTAAGCGTCGCTCCACGCTGCGGTCGGGACCTGCGCCCTTCCGGGCGCACCGGCCTGCGGCTCGCCCAAAGGGGCTCGACCGCAGGCCTGGTCCCGCGCGCAGCGCTCCGCTCCCGCGGCGCGAGCCTCCACCCTCGCTTCCGCTCGGGTGACTTCTCGCGCCGCGAGCGCAGTGACCACCTCACCTCGAACACGCACGGGTGCGGACGCGAAGCCGAATCGGGTCGGGGAACTCTTCGTCGAAACCTACTTCGAAGCGCGGCGGCGGTCGATGTCCCTGATCTTGAGGATCAGGGCGGCGATGGCGAGGGCGATCAGGCCGAGGGAGACCACGAGCCCCCGACGGCGGTAGTCGAGCTCGGCCAGGGCCTTCTGGCCGTCCTTGCGGGCCTTGCGCGCGACGGCGAGGCCGTCGCCCACTGTCTTCTGCACGGCGGAAACTCGAAAGAGGTGGACGTCCGCCCGCGCTTTGACCAGGGACTCGTCCGCCTTTCCGAGTTCGAACTGTACGCGCGAGACTTCCATGCCCGCCTCCGCCGCCCGGCGGACGATGGCCTTCGTCTCGCGCGTCTCCGAGTCGAGCCGCGTCAGCTCCGCGAGCATCGTCGCCGCGGCGACGGCTCCGGGCGATCCCTTCTCGTGGCATGACCCGCACCTGCCCTGCGGTCCGTCGGCGAGGTAGGCGTCGCTCGGCTTCAGGATCGCGTGGTTTTCGTGGCAGGTCACGCAGCCCGGCAGCCCCATGTCTTTGAAGGCCTCCCAGTGAGGGGACAGCTTGAATTGCTCGGCGAAGACCACGTGACATGTCCCGCAGACGTTCGCCACGGAGCCGACCTCCGGCGGAACCGCGCCGTGGTTGCCGTGGCAGGAGTTGCACGTGGGCGCGGAGAGGTCGCCCTTCTCGCGGGCCTTGAAGTGCACGCTCTTCGCGTACTTCGCGTAGACATCCGAGGGAAGCTTGTGGGACCCCATCAGCTTCGCGTCGCCATGGCAGTGGTTGCAGGTCTTCGCCACGTTCGGCGACGCCACGGGAGAGCGCAGGTCCTTGACGGGCAGGATCCCGTGCGCGCCGTGGCAGCTCGCGCACTGGGCGACGGCCGTGTCGCCCTCGGCCAGCGCTTTGCCGTGGCCGCTCGACCGGTACTCGGCGAGCTGATCCACGCGCCGGCCCGGGTTGTACCTCTTCATGAGCTCGGCGTCGGCGTGGCACTTGCCGCAGAGCTCCGGGATCTCGCGGGGCGAGGGCTTGCCGCGAAAGCCCTTCCTGGGGTCGTGGGCGAGCGCCTGGTCGTCCTTGCTCGCGTCGCCGCCGTGGCAGAAGACGCACGTGAATCCGTTCTTGGCGTGCACGTCGTCCTTCATGGACTTCGCGGGGGGAGAGACGCGCCCGTCGTCGAGGGCGAGGTGGCACTCGATGCAGTTGTTGACGGGAGCGGCGGGGCGCGTCGACGCCGTCTGCGCCGGAAGAGGCGCGGCGAGGGCGGCCAGGAGCGGAGCGGCGGCAACGAATCTCATGCCGGGCCAGCCCCCCTCGCGGGCAGCAGCGCGAGAACCGTCAGGATGGCGGCCCCGACGAGCGCGAGGACCGCGAGGCGATTCCACCAGGGCGAGGAGCGGCCCTTTGAGGCGCCTCGGTCGAGCAGGGGCACGGTCACGAGCACGGCGGCGACGAGGCCGAAGAAGACGACGCCGACGAGCTCGCCCGGGATCCCCAGGATCTTGGCGGGCAGGTACTTCAGGGCCTGGAACATCGACAGGAAATACCACTCGGGGCGGATGCCGGCCGGAGCGGGCGAAAAGGGGTCCGCCTTCTTGCCGAGCTCCCACGGGAGGAAGGCGGCCAGGGCCGCCAGCATGCCGACCGCCGCGAGCCAGCCGACCATGTCCCGCATCAGGAAATCGGGGAAGAACCGCAGGCTCCCTCGCGTTCCCTCCCGCTCGATCGAGGGAGGCACGCTCATGCCGTGCTTCTGGACCATCACGAGGTGGAGGCCGAGCAGGACCGTTGTGGTGGCCGGGAGGATCGCCACGTGGATGCCGTAGAAGCGGGAGAGCGTCGCGCCGGTCACGTCGGCGCCTCCGCGCAGAATCCGGGAGAGCAAAGGGCCGATCCAGGGGATCTGGGCCGGGACGTCCGTTCCGACGCGCGTGGCGAAGAAGGCGAGCGTGTTCCAGGGCAGCAGGTAGCCCGAGAAGCCGAACCCGAGCGTCAGGAAGAGCAGCAGGGCTCCCGAGATCCAGGTGATCTCGCGCGGCTCCCGGTAGGCCTTGAGGAAGAAGACCGAGAGCATGTGCAGGACAACGACGCCCACGAAGAGGTTGGCGCCCCAGGAGTGGATGGAGCGGACGAGCCAGCCGAAAGGGACCTCGGCCATGATGTACTGGACGCTCTCGAAGGCCTCGGTGGCGCTCGGACGGTAGTAGAGCAGCAGCAGGATGCCCGTGGCGACCTGCACCGAGAAGAGAAAGAGGGCCATGCCGCCCAGGTAGTAGAAGACCGTGTAGCGGTGGATCGGGACCTCTTTCTTCGCGGCGACGTGCGACAGGTCCTCCCAGCCGATGCGATCCCCGATCCACGACAGGGCGGCCGCGAGCCGGGCGGTGCCGGGACTAGGCGCGGCGGACGACAATCTTGTCTCCTCGGACGTTGACCTCGAGCTTGGTGAGCGGGCGCGGGGGAGGGCCGGACACGTTCATGCCGTTGGTGTCGTAAGTCCCGTTGTGGCAGGCGCACCAGATGTCACCCCGTTCCGACCGGTACTGGACCGTGCAGGCGAGATGGGTGCAGGTGGCGGTCAGCGCCTTGAGTTCTCCGGCCGCGGTCTTGAGCAGCAGGACGGCCCTGCCGGCGAAGGGGACGATGCGCGCGCTCCCGGGGGCGATGTCGGATGCCTTGACGTCGAGCTCCACCTCCGATTCCGAGGGTTCCGACGCGGCCGGAGGGATCACGTAGCGGGCGATCGGGTAGACGAAGGAGGCGATCGTGGCCCCGACGCTCGTGGACAAGAGCCAGGTGAGCCAGCGGCGACGGTTCTCGTCCACAGCTGTCCCGGTGTGTGCCATGCCCTGCCTCCCTCCGCTCTGCCCGGACGATAGATGGAGCGGCCCCCCAAGAGCACTGATGCAAATGGATTATGCCGCGAGCCGGCGCCGGAGAAGTTCAGTAAGCGAGGGCTCGCCGGGCGATCTTCAAGACCTTCTTCGTGTCCGGCAGGACGGCACGCTCGAGAGTCCGGTTGAAGCCGACGGGTGTGAAGGCCGAGCCCACGCGCAGGATGGGGGCATCGAGGCAGGTGAAGGCGGCCTCCTGGAGCTGCGAGACGACCTCGCCGCCGAAGCCTCCGTGCACCTTGTCCTCGTGAGCCACGATCGCGCGGCTGGTCTTGCGGATCGAGCGGAAGATGGTCTCGAAATCGAGAGGCACGAGGGATCGCAGGTCGATCACCTCGGCCGACTTGCCCTCCCTGGCCAGCTCCTCGGCGGCCTCGAGCGCGAAGTGGACCGGCGTGCCCCAGGCCAGGATCGTCAGGTCCTTGCCCTCCCGCCGCACGCGTGCCTTGCCGAACGGCACGGCGAACTCCTCCGGCACCGCGGCTCGGGCCATGGGCGCGTTGTAGAGGAACTTGGGTTCGAGATAGAGCGTGATGCCGCGCGAGCGGATCGCCGTCCGCAGGAGGCCGGCGGCGTCGTCGGCGAACGCCGGGACAACAACCCGGATCCCGGGCAAGGTGGTGAGCCAGCCCTCGATGTTCTGCGAGTGGTAGAGGCCGCCGCCGATGTACCCGCCGGAGGCCAGGCGCACCGTCACGTTGGGCACGAACTGGCCGTTTGTGCGCCAGTACTCGTGCGACATCTCCACCATCTGCTCGGCCGCCGGCCAGAAATAGTCGGCGAACTCGGCGCCCTCGCAGACGATCCGGATCTTGTCGTCGAGGCGCGAGAAGCCGTCGGACGTGCCCAGGATGTAGTCCTCGGCGATCGGGCCGTTGAAGACCCGGGCCCGGCCGAACTCCTGCTGCATGCCCTTGGTCACGTTGAAGACACCGCCCTTGTCCTTGTTGGCGACATCCTGGCCCCAGACGTAGGTGTCGGGGTTCCTGCGGAACTCTTCTTTCAAGGTCTGGTTCAGGGCCTGGACGACCGAGACGACCTCTCCGGTACCGTCCGGCAGGCCCTCGGGCCAGCGCTCGGAGACCCAGGGCTCCGGCGTGACGAACTCGAAGATCGAGTCGGGCGAGGGCTCGGGCGCGCTCCGGGCTCGGTCGGCGGCGGCGTCGTACGTCTGCTGGTTCTGGGCCTCGATCGAGGCGATCTCTTCGGACGTCAGCAGACCGTTCTCGAGCAGAGCGCGGCGAAACCGGGGCAGGGGATCGGCCCTGCGGGCGGCGTCGAGCTCGTCCGCCGAGCGGTACAGCTCGTGCCGGTCGGAGTTGGAGTGCGAGTGGATGCGGACGCAGGTCGCGTGAACGATGGCGCAGCCGGCTCCCGATCGGACGTACGCGACCGCCTCCCGCATCGCCCGGAACGAGTCGAACACGTCCAGGCCGTCCGCGTGGATCACGCGCAGGTTCTTCAAGCCCTTGAAGTTATCGCCCGCGTACTCGTTGGCGGTCTGGTCTTCCTTGGGCACGGAGATTCCGTAGCCGTTGTCCTGGATGACGAAGACGACCGGCAGCTTTTCGCGCGAGGCCCCGTTGACCGCCTCGTAAAAGTAGCCCTCGGAGGTCGAGGACTCGCCGACAGAGCAGAAGACGATCGCGTCTTTGCGATACGTCTTGATGGCGCGCCCGAGCCCCGCCGCGTGTTGGGCGTGGTTGGAAACGCAGGAGGAGACGTTCTGGATGTGGATCGCGGGCTTGGCGAAGTGGTTGGACATGTGCCGGCCGCCCGAGGCCACGTCGGTCGCCTTGGACATGCCGTTCAGCAGGATTTCCTCGGCGGTCAGCCCGGCCGCCAGGCAGGTCGTCAGGTCCCGGTAGTAGGGGAACAGGTAGTCCCGGCCGGGGCGGAAGGTCATCCCCAGGGCGAGCTGGATCGCGTCGTGACCCGCGCAGGGCGCGTGGTAGCTCCATCCGAGGCCCTGCTTCAGGTAGTTGGGAGCCTTGTCGTCGAGCACGCGGCCCAGGTGCATGAGCCCGTACCACTTTTTGATCTCCTCGCGCGACACCTCGGGCACGCCCGATGCCCGAGAGAGCTGCACTGTTTCTTGAGGCGTCAAAGAATCCCCCTTCTTCCTGACAAACGAGGCCGGATTCTAACCTGTCCGGGCAAAAAACCGCGACCCGATCGGGGAAAAGCCGTTTAGAATTAAGGGAATGGCGCACAGCCCCGGGGTTTTGACGCCGTCCGGCCGCGATCAGGCCGCCCGGTGGGAGATGGTGGAGCGCTTTGTGGTGCCCAGGGGCGTGGACGATCCGAGGGTCCTGACAGCCATGTCGGAGGTGCCCCGGCACCTGTTCGTGCCCGAGCCCGTGCGGGCCCGGGCCTACGGGGACCACTCCCTGCCGATCGGCCACGGCCAGACCATCTCGCAGCCCTGGGTGGTGGGGCTCATGACCCAACGGCTGGCTGTCCTGCCGGAGCACAAGGTCCTGGAGATCGGCACGGGCTCGGGCTATCAGGCCGCGATCCTGTCGCGGCTGGCCCGCACCGTGTACACGCTGGAACGCATCGCCGACCTGGCTCGCCTCGCGTCGGCGGCGCTGGCGAGCGTCGGCTGCCAGAACGTGTCGGTGAAGACGTTCGACGGGACCTACGGCTACCCGGCGGCCGCCCCCTACGACCGGATCCTGGTCACCGCGGGCGCGCCCGACGTGCCGGCGCCGCTGCTGTCGCAGCTCGCGGTGGGCGGCAAGCTCATCGTCCCCGTCGGGCCTCCGGAGCGCCAGCGCCTGCGGGTCGTCCGCCGCCGCAAGGACCACTTCGCCCAGGAAGACGGCGAGGACGTGACGTTCGTCCCCCTGGTCGGCCGTTTCGGCCGGGAGGCGCGATGACCGTCGTGGCGCGGCGCGCCGTCGTGACGGGGCGGGTGCAGGGAGTCGGCTTCCGCTTCTTCGCCGAGCGGGCCGCCCGGGAGGCCGGTGTCGCCGGGTGGGTTCGCAACACGGAGGACGGCGCGGTCGAGACGTTCGCCGAGGGAGAGGAAGCGTCGGTTCGGGCCTATCTCGAGAAGCTCAAGGTCGGGCCGCGGGTCGCCCGCGTGACGGCCGTGCTCGAGGAGGACGCCGGTTTGGCCGGCCACACGACGTTCGAGATCACACGCTGATGGACTTCTCCGCCTACATCCGCGACGTGCCGGACTTTCCGAGCCCGGGCATTCTGTTCCGCGACATCACGCCGCTGCTGGCCTCGCCGGAGGCCTTCGG
>Ga0335082_10007766_pt1 | contig 11642 bp, 8 predicted proteins | sample Lox_Sample_41_FD_206718 | JGI IMG/M metagenome (GOLD analysis project Ga0335082, IMG submission 206718) | Soil microbial communities from Loxahatchee National Wildlife Refuge, Florida, United States - Lox_Sample_4.1 | ecosystem: Environmental > Terrestrial > Soil > Wetlands | place: USA: Florida...
GCAGATCGCCGAAAGCTTGCGCAACCAGAACACCCTGATCCCGGCCGGCCAGGTCGACACGCGCGACGACCGCGTGATGGTGCGGGTGAGCGGCCAGTTCGCCAGTCTGGACGACATCCGCAACGTACCGATCAATGCGGGGGGCCGCACGATCAAGCTCGGCGACTTCACGACCGTCACGCGCGGCTACGAGGACCCGCCGACGTACACGGTGCGCCACAACGGTCAGGAGGTGCTGATGCTGGGCATCGTGATGACCGACGACGGCAACATCGTGCAGCTCGGCAAGGCCATGGAGGCTGCAGTCGCCAAGATCCAGGCGGAGCTTCCATACGGCCTGGAGCTGGAGCGTATCGCCGACCAGCCCACCACCGTGAGTGAGTCGTTGTGGGAGTTCGAGCGCTCCCTGCTCGAAGCGCTCGTCATCGTGCTCGCCGTCAGCCTGCTCAGTCTCGGCTGGCGCACCGGCATCGTCGTCGGGCTCTCCGTGCCGATCGTGCTCGGCGCTGTGGCGATCGTGATGCTCCTGAACGGCTGGAATCTCGAGCGCGTGTCGCTTGGCTCGCTGATCATCGCCCTGGGCTTGCTGGTCGACGACGGGATCATCGCAGTGGAGATGATGGTCGTGAAGATGGAAGAGGGCTGGGATCGGGTCAAGGCAGCCGCGTACTCGTACGCGGCGACGGCGATGCCGCGGCTTACCGGCGCGCTGGTCACCGTCGCCGCCTTTATGCCGATCGGCTTCGCGAAATCGATCACCGGCGAGTACGCCGGCGGCATCTTCTGGATCGTGGGCACCGCGGTCATCTTCTCCTGGTTCGTATCCGGGCTGATCACGCCCTACCTCGCGGTCAAGATGCTGCCGAATTTCAGCCAGCAGCATCAAGGCGGCGACCCGTACCAGACCGCCTTCTACCGCAAGCTGCGCCGGCTGATCGGACTCGCCGTGGCGCGGCGCTGGTGGGTGATCGCCGCCACCGCCATTGCGCTCGGGTTGGCCCTGCCCGCCATGAAGCTGGTGCCGCAGGAGTTCTTCCCGGCGGCGACCCACCCCGAGTTGATCGTGGAGCTGCGGTTGAAGGGAGGCGCTTCCTTTTCCGCGACGACCGAGCAGGTCAAGAAAATGGAGGCCATCCTCAAGAAGGACCAGGACGTCAAGTTCTTCACCGCGTACACGGGTGCCGGCTCTCCGCGCTTCTATCTCGCCCTCACTCCCGAGCTGCCGGACACCGGCTATGCCGTCTTCGTGGTGATGACCAAGGACATCGAAGCTCGCGAACGGCTGCGCTCGCGCCTGATGGGCAGCGTGGACGCACAGTTCCCGGATGTGTGGGTGCGTATCTGGCGGCTGGAGATGGGCCCGCCCGTCGGCTACCCGGTGCAGTTCCGCGTCGTCGGTCCCGACACGCAGAAGGTGCGGGCGTTTGCGCGCGAGGTGGAACACGTGGTGGCCTCCAGTCCCATGGTGCGCGACGTGCAGCTCGACTGGAACGACCCGGTGCGTACGCTGCGGGTGGATCTCGACCAGGACAAGGCGCGCGCGCTCGGCCTGGCGCCGGCCGACGTCGCCCTGGTAACGCAGACGGTGATGAACGGCGCGACGCTGTCGCACCTGCGCGAGCACGAAGACCTGATCGACATCGTCGCCCGCGCCGTGCCGTCCGAGCGCCTCGATCTCGACACGCTGAAGGACGTCAATCTGTTCACGCGCCAGGGCACGGTCGTGCCGCTCTCGCAGGTCGCGCGCGTGCGCTACGAGCTGGAAGAGCCGGTGTTGTGGCGGCGCAACCGCGATATGGCCATCACCGTGCGCGCCGACGTCAAGGACGGCGAGCAGGGCGTGTCGGCCACGCAGTCCATCCGCCCGCTGCTCAAGGATATCGAAGCGAAGATGCCGTTTGGCTACCGCATCGACGTCGGCGGCGCGGTCGAGGAAAGCGACAAGGCCAACAAGGCACTAGCTGCCGTCGCGCCTATGATGATCGTGACGATCCTCGTCATCCTCATGCTGCAATTGCAGAGCATGTCGCGGATGGCGATGGTGGTGATGACCGCTCCGCTGGGGCTGATCGGGGTGGTCATCGCGCTTCTCGTGACCCGCGCGCCGCTCGGGTTCGTCGCGATCCTCGGCGTCATCGCGCTCTCCGGAATGATCATGCGCAACTCGGTGATCCTGATCGACCAGATCCAGGCCGAGATCGCTGAGGGGCTTGATGCGTGGGACGCGGTGGTGGAAGCCGCCGTGCATCGGACCCGCCCCGTGGTGCTCACCGCCACGGCAACGGTGCTGGCGATGATTCCGCTGACGCGCAGCGTGTTCTGGGGCCCGATGGCCATCGCCATCATGGGCGGCCTGACCGTGGCGACGTTCCTGACGATCTTCTTCCTGCCGGCGCTGTACGCGGCCTGGTTCAGGGTGAAACGCGGGGATGCGCCGACGTCCGCGCCTGCACCTGCACCGATCTCGGCGCCTGCACACTGAGTCGATCCTTCGTTCACGACGGCATGTCGATCATGAGCTTTTTTCGGAGAATCACTATCAAGGCGCCGCGCTGCCCGATATCGGCGCGTGCAAGAGCGCCGTCAGCTGAAACGACCAGCCGGCGGTTAAGGCGCCCTGAGGAGGACTAGATGGATGACACAGGAATGCGCCGCCGCCATCGGGTCGCGATCGTCGGAGCCGGCTTCGGTGGGCTGTTCGCAGCCAAGCGGCTCCGGCGCGCCGCGGATGTCGATGTCACAGTGATCGACCGCACCAACCATCACCTGTTCCAGCCGTTGCTCTATCAGCTCGCGACCGGGATTCTCTCCGAGGGCGACATCGCGCCGCCCATCCGCGACGTCCTCCGCCATCAACAGAACACGACTGTCGTGCTGGGCGAGGTCATCGCCGTAGATCTCAACGCCCGCAGTCTCACCGTCGAAACCGTCGGTCGGCGTAGCCGGATACCCTACGACAGCTTGATCGTCGCCACGGGTGCAAGCCAGTCGTACTTCGGGCACCCGGAGTTCGCGCACGAGGCGCCAGGGATGAAGACGATCGACCACGCGCTCGAGTTGCGCGGGCGGATCTTCGGCGCGTTCGAGATGGCCGAACGCGAACCCGACCCTGCTGCCCGAGGGCGCTGGTTGACGTTCGTGGTCGTCGGGGCGGGGCCGACGGGCGTCGAGGTCGCAGGCCAACTCGCCGAGCTGTCGCGCCGATCGCTGCGTCGGAACTTCCGCAACATCGATCCAGTGCAGGCGCGGGTGGTCCTGCTCGACGCCGGGCCGGCCATCCTGCCATCGTTTCCCGAGGCGCTGCGAGCGCAAGCGACACGAGACCTCCAAGAGCTGGGCGTCGAGATCCATGTCGGGACGATGGTCACCGGCGTCGACGAGGGCGGGGTCGAGACGAACTCGGCGAATCCACAGCTGCGGCGGATCGACGCGGCGGCGAAGATCTGGGCAGCAGGCGTGCAAGCTTCGCCGCTCGGCCGTCTGCTGGGCGACGCGGCGGGCGCCGAGGTCGATCGAGCGGGCCGTGTAAAGGTCGAGCCGGACTGCACGCTTGCGGGCCACCCGGAGGTGTTCGTGATCGGCGACCTGATGAGTCTGGATCAGCTTCCCGGCGTGGCCCCGGTGGCGATCCAGTCTGGCCGGCACGCCGCGCAGACCATCCTGCGTCGGATCGGAGGCGACCTGGCACGCCGGCCGTTCCGCTATCGCGATCTGGGGGCCATGGCGACGGTGGCGCGTTTCCGTGCAGTTGCCGTGCTCGGCCGGATGCGCGTGTGCGGCTTCCCGGCCTGGGTGCTCTGGCTCCTCGTCCATGTCGCAGTGCTCACCGGGTTCAAGAACCGCCTCTCCGTCCTCTTCAACTGGACTGTTGCGTTCCTCGGCCGCGGACCTTCGCAGCGTGTCATCACCGCGCAGCAGGTGTTCGGGCGGCATGCGATCGAAGCGCAGGCAGCGATGGCCCAGTCCGTGACGGCACGCGCCCGATCGCCGGTGGCATGACGCACAGGCATTCAGGCTCGGCTGCGATGACGACGCAAGAACCTACTCGATGGAGGCTAAGTGAAAGACCGTTCTGGCGATGATCCCGCTGACGCGCAGCGTGTTCTGGGGCCCGATGGCGATCGCTATCATGGGCGGCCTGACCGTCGCGACGTTCCTGACGATCTTCTTCCTGCCGGCGCTGTATGCGGCCTGGTTCAGGGTGAAGCGCGGGGAGGCGCCGGCGTCCGCGCCTGCACCTGTCCCGGCGCCTGCACACTGAGTCGGTCGTTGGTTCACGACGGCATGTCGCTCATGAGCCTTTTTTCGGAGAATCACCATCAGCGCGTCGAGCTCGGCATGCGGGAGTCTTTCCGTCCGCTGCTGTTCTTCGCTGGTCGGCTTCCCCTGCCACGTGTCTGAGGGGCTCACATGTCGAATGTAGCGGCCTATCTGGTTAACGAAGCGCTGAAGGACGGCGACGAGGTGACCTTCCGGGCCATGCACCCCGACGACAAGGAGCGCCTCGTCGAAGCCTTTCTTCATCTCCAGCCTCAGACGATTCGCATGCGCTTTTTTTACGCGAAAAGGAGTTTGAGCGAACAGGACCTGCGTTGGCTCGACGAAATCCCCCAAGGGAACCACGTGGGACTTGTGGCCACCGTGCCACGTGGACGCGACGAACTCATAATCGGCGAAGGTAGCTACGCGGCGCTCGGCCGCACGGCGGAGGTAGGCTTCACTGTTGCAGAAGCCTGGCAGGGACGGGGCATCGCAAGCCGGCTGCTGCAGCATCTCGCCCGCATTGCACGAGACCAGGGCGTAAGCCAGTTCGAGGCGTACGTGCTCAAAGAAAATGCACCGATGCTCGCGGTGTTCCGTCACAGCGGGCTTCCGATGACGATACAGGACGCCGAAGGTGTACTGCATGTCACGCTTGTGCTCGATTCACCAGCGGCAACGCGTTGAGCCGGTCGTCCCCGACTGGACAGTTGCGTTCCCCGGCCGCGGACCCTCGGAGCGCGTCATCACCGCGCGGCAGGTGTTCGGGCGGCACGCCATCGAAGGAAAAGCGGCCCCGGCGCGCTCCGTGGCAACACGCACACGATCGATCACGGTATGACGCTCAGCGTAACAGGGTCAGCGCTGCGCCTTCTTAGTTTGAGAGCATAGCTGCGCTTGCAGATGCAGCTTATAACCCAACCCGGGAGCCCTTACCCGCTCGGCGCTAGCGTTCACCCTGCGGGCGTCAACTTCAGCGTGTTCTCGAAGAGCAGCGCACGCGTCGAGCTGTTGCTCTTCGACGGCGCCGAGGATGCGCGCCCCAGTGCGGTGATTCCTCTCGATCCGACCCGCAACCGAACGTACCACTACTGGCATCTCTTCGTGCCTGATGTCCAAGTCGGGCAGATCTATGGATATCGCGTGTTCGGGCCCTTCGAACCGCAACGCGGATTGCGATTCGACCCGACCAAGGTGCTTCTGGATCCTTACGGCAAGGCTCTCGCCTTACCGGAGGCCTACAGCCGCATGGCCGCTTCCCTCCCGGGCGACAATTGCGCGACTGCAATGAAGAGCGTGGTCGCCGATCCCGATAGCTATGATTGGGAGGACGACGTCCCGCTGAAGCGGCCGTTTTCTCAGACCGTGATCTACGAGATGCACGTCGGCGGGTTCACCCGGCACCCAAGTTCCGGTCTACCTTCGGAGTTGCGAGGTACGTATCGAGGGCTGATCGAGAAGATCGGCTACCTCCAGGAGCTCGGCGTGACGGCAGTGGAGCTGCTGCCGGTGTTCCAGTTCGACGCGCAGGACGCGCCTCCCGGCCACGTCAACTATTGGGGGTACTCGCCCGTGTCGTTCTTCGCCCCGCACATGGCGTACAGCTCGCGCAACGATCCCTTGGGCGCGCTCGACGAGTTCCGCGACATGGTGAAGGCGCTGCATCGCGCGGGCATCGAAGTCATCCTTGATGTGGTCTTCAACCACACCGCGGAGGGCAACCATACAGGCCCGACGCTGTGCTTTCGCGGGCTGGGGAACGCAGCGTATTACATCCTGCAGGACGACCGATGCCGTTATGCGGACTACACCGGCACCGGGAACACTTTGAACGCGAATCAGCCGATCGTCCGCCGCTTGATCGTCGACAGCCTGCGCTATTGGGTCGGGTCGATGCATGTGGACGGCTTTCGCTTCGACCTGGCTTCGATCCTCTCGCGCGACGAGCGCGGTCGCCCGCTCGAGAATCCTCCCATCCTCTGGGACATCGAATCCGACCCGGTGCTGGCCGGCACCAAACTCATCGCCGAAGCCTGGGATGCCGCGGGGCTGTATCAGGTGGGTACATTTGTCGGTGACAGCTGGAAGGAATGGAACGGACAATTCCGGGATGACGTACGCAGCTTCATGAAAGGCGACTGCGGCACGGTCACACGCATGGCCCGGCGGCTCCTCGGCAGCCCGGACATCTATGGCGGCGCAGAGCGCGAGCCCGAGAAGAGCATCAATTTCGTGACCTGCCATGATGGGTTCACGCTGAACGACCTGGTGTCCTACAACGGCAAGCACAACGCGGCGAACGGAGAGGACAACCGGGACGGGAGCGACTTCAACCTGAGCTGGAACTGCGGAGCCGAAGGGCCCTCGGACGACCAAACGATCGAGCGGCTGCGCAATCGGCAAGTGAAGAACTTCCTGGCCCTCACGCTTCTGTCTGTGGGAGCGCCGATCCTGCTGATGGGCGACGAGGTGCGGCGCACGCAGCGCGGGAACAACAACGCGTATTGCCAGGACAATGACATCACCTGGTTCGATTGGAGCGCACTCGACACGCATGCGGACATTCACCGCTTCACGCGGCTTGTGCTCCTGCTGCGCTCCAGAGGCGATCTCGCGCGGGGCAGGCTGATGCTGAACCTCAATGAGATCCTGCGTCAGGCGCGGGTCGAGTGGCACGGCGTGAGGCTGGGGTGCCCGGACTGGAGCGACGAGTCGCACAGCCTTGCATTCACGGCCGGCACTTTGGATGGCCGGTTCCTGGTACATGGAATCGTCAACGCGTATTGGGAGCCGCTCACATTCGAGCTCCCGCCGCCAGCGGGGATGCACCAAGCATGGCGTCGGGGCATCGATACTTCCTTGGATCCGCCGGAGGACATCTGCGACGGGCCGGACGCAGCGCCGTTGGCGGATAAGACCTATCGAGTCGAGCCGCGGTCGGTCGTGCTGCTGTTCTCGGTCAGGGCGAACGGGACCGGCCAAGGCGGGCTCTTGCCCGGATGACGAAACTCTCGAACTGCTTCAATGGAGGCCTCATGAACGACCGCTTTGACCAGCTGCGACAACAATACGGATGCGGGCCGGTGCAGTTCTCCGGCGCGGACGAGGCGCTGTACAACCGGCACTTGTTGTTCGACGATGTAATCGATCCCTTTCAGGCGACGCCGCGCGAGCAGTTCGAAGCGATGGCCCGCTCCCTGCGCGACGTCATTTCGCAGCGCTGGCTGCTGACCGAGAAGACATACGCGCAAAGGAACCCGAAGCGCGTGTATTACTTGTCCATGGAGTTCCTCCTCGGGCGCTCGCTGATGAACAATGCGATCAATACGCAACTGGCGGAGATTGTGTTCGCGCTGATCAAAGGCAAGCGCAACGTCGACCCGGCGCTGATCGAGACGGAGCCCGATGCCGGCCTGGGCAACGGCGGCCTCGGGCGCCTCGCCGCCTGTTTCCTCGACTCGATGGCCACCCTGGCGCTGCCTGGCATGGGTTACGGCCTGCGCTACGAGTACGGCATCTTCAAGCAGACGATCCAGGACGGCTGGCAAGTCGAGCAGCCCGACAGCTGGTTGCGTCGGCCCGATCCCTGGGAGGTGGCACGTTTGGGGGAAGCGGTCGAAGTGAAGCTGAACTGCTCCTTCGAGCTGCAGGCAGGTGCGCTGCAGCCGATCGTCGGGCGGCCGTCGGTGCTGCTCGGCATCCCGTTCGACCGGCCGGTGATCGGCTATGGGGGCAAGACGATCAACACGCTGCGTCTCTGGGCGGCGGCCACCCCGGACTATTTCGACTTCCAACGGTTCAGCCGAGGCGACTTCGTGGGTGCGCTGGCCGAGACGCTGGCCTCCGAGTCCCTGACGCGCGTCCTCTACCCCGACGACTCGACCAGCATGGGACAGGGGCTGCGCTTCCTGCAGGAATACTTCCTCGTCGCCTGCTCGCTGACCGACCTGGTGCGGCGGTTCCGGCTCAGCAATGCGGATTGGAGCGCGCTCCCCGACAAAGCGGCGATCCAGCTCAACGACACCCATCCGGCGATGGCCGTTCCCGAGCTGATGCGCATCCTGCTCGACGAAGCGCACCTCGGATGGGATCAGGCGTGGGGAATCACGCAGCGCACGCTCGCATACACCAATCACACGCTGCTGCCCGAGGCCCTGGAGAAGTGGCCGCTCGAGTGGTTCGAGGTGCTGCTGCCGCGCAATCGGCAGATCATCGAGGAGATCAATCGGCGGCTGCTGGATGAGGTGCGCAGGCGCTTTCCGGGAGACGAGGGCCGCGTGGCGCGCGTGAGCGTGATCGAAGAGGGCGGGGTCAAACACGTGCGCATGGCCAACCTCGCGATTGTCGGCTCGCACAGCACCAACGGGGTGGCCGCCATCCACTCTCAGCTGCTGCGCGAGCGGACCGTGCGCGACCTCGCGGAGATGTTTCCGGAGCGCTTCAACAACAAGACCAACGGGGTCACGCCGCGCCGCTGGCTGCTGGCCTGCAACCCGGGGCTCGCGCACCTGATCACCGAGGCGATCGGAGATGGCTGGATCGGCGATTTGTCGCAATTGGCACGCTTGCGGCCGCTCGCGCGCGACAAGAGCTTTCAGGAGGCCTTCCTCAGGGCGAAGCGCGAGGCCAAGACCCGCTTCGTGGACTGGCTCAAGGCCTCGACCGGCGAGGCGGTCGACCCGGACACGATCTTCGATAGCCAGATCAAGCGCATTCACGAATACAAGCGGCAGCTGCTCAACGCCCTGCACATCGTGGTGCTCTACAACCGCCTGCGCGACCACCCCAATCTCGAGTTTGCGCCGCGCACGTTCTTCTTCGCCGGGAAGGCCGCGCCCGCATATGCGCTGGCCAAGGTGATCATCAAGTTCATCAACAGCCTGGCCGCGACGATCAACGCCGATCCCGCGGTCAATCGGCGCCTGAAGGTCCTGTTCGTGCCGGACTATCGCGTCTCGCTGGCCGAGCGCCTCATTCCCGCAACCGACGTCTCGGAGCAGATCTCGACCGCAGGCTACGAGGCCAGCGGGACGAGCAACATGAAGTTCATGATGAACGGCGCGCTCACCATCGGCACCCTGGACGGCGCCACCATCGAGATGGCCGAGGAGGCCGGCAAGGACAACCTGTTCTTGTTTGGTCTCACCGCGGAGCAGGTCGTCAACAGCCGCGGCTGGTACAACCCGCACTGGCACTACGAGCACGAGCCGGAGACGCGCGCGGCGCTGGACCTGATCTTCTCGGAGCACTTCAACCGCCATGAACCCGGCATCTTCAATCCCATCCGCGATGCGCTGCTGACCCACGGCGACCACTACATGCACCTGGCCGACCTCAAGTCTTACAGCGAGGCGCATGAAAGGGTCGGGCGGCTCTACACGGACAGCAAAGGGTGGGCGGGCAAAGCCATCCTCAACGTCTCGAGCTCGGGGAAGTTTTCCAGCGACCGGACCATCAGGGACTATGCGCGCGAGATCTGGCAGACACCCGCCTGTCCCATCCCCTGACCGGTGCCATCTTGTCCCTGAGGCTGCTGGCGCAGGCCGCAGGCCTCGGCCCTCGGTGCGCTTGAGCGCTGTCCAAGTCCTGGACGAGCACGGCTGAACGTGCGGGCCGAGCAGAAGAACGCGGCCGGCAGCTCGACTTTCCGGTGCGCACACAACTGCACGCGATTCGCGACGGGCTACAACAGATCAGCCGCTCGCGTCAGGCCGATTCTGCGTCCAAGGCAGCGAGAACTGGAATACCGCGCCGTGCGGCTCGTTCGCCGTCGCCCACAATCTTCCGCCGTGAGCTTCTATGATCGAGCGGCTGATCCACAGTCCCATGCCGAGCCCTTCTGCCTTGGTCGTGAAGAAGGCCTCGAACAGCCGGTCTGCACTGGGTGGGTCGAGCCCGGGCCCGGAATCGCGCACCTCGATGCGCAGCGCCTTCTCGCCCGCGTAGGCGGATACAACCGTCAACGTACGGCGGCGATCGACCATCCCGCTCATCGCGTCGATGGCATTGACGACGAGATTGAGGACCACCTGCTGCAGTTGTACGCGGTCGCCACACACGCGCGGCAAGGCCTCTGCCAGCCGCGGCTCGAGCTCGATGTCGTTGCGGCGCAGGGGCCGGACTACTCAATTGTATTCACCCCGCATTCATCAAGACGCCGCTCTCGATGTCCGGTCCGTCGCCGGCGATCAGCATGGTTCTCCTGCGGCGCATGGGCGAGCCGGGCGAGGTCGCAGGCCGGTGGTGTACCTCGCTAGCGATGAGTCGTTCGCGACTGGCTCGTGTTCATTCTCGACGGCGGTGAGACTGCGGGTGGCAGGCGCGTGCGCGCTCAGGCACGCTCGCGCGTCGCTGGCTTGGGAATCTGCTTGAGCATCTCGATACGAACTCGGCGAGAGAGGTAATGGAAAAAAACGGCGGGCACTCAGGCCCGCCGTCAGAAGCCCCAGTCAAAGGGGAAAAGACCGGGGAGGGAGGAGCCAAACTTTCCTTCAAGCGATCATCTTCACTCTGCAGCGCCCTGGCCTCAGGACCCAAGCAGTTTGTCGGTCAGCCCTTGCACCATCATCTCTTCCCGCATGTCGAGGCTGCGTGGATGGTGGGTGCCCCGCTTCTCGCGCTGCTCGTACAGCGCGCAGTGGATCAGCTCGTGCACCAGGACGCGATACGCGCTGCCGCTTTCCGCCGCGGAGCGCTTCATCCAGATCATGTTCTGGTCCTCTATGGTGCGGGCGTACGCGCCCGGCCAGGGCAGCTCGTCGACGACCTGGATCTGCGGTGCGGTGCAGTTCAACTGGACCGTCGCCAGCAGGGCCGCGGCTTGCATGAGGATGAGATCGGTGATCATTGCGCACCTCCCTGCTCGTTGTCATGCGCGACGGCAGCGCTCAGGTAGCTCGCCCAGCCCAGCTCCCAGTGGCGGCTCGCGCAGTTCTGCCCGGCACCTTCCTCCGCCGCCTGGCGCACTGCCTTCTCGTAGCTGTCCTGTGTCACCATCGATACCAGCGCCAGTCGGTTGGGCTCGGACAGATGGTCGGCGAGGAAACGCACCGAGAACAGCTTGAACCAGTCCGCATCGTCGCGCGTCGCCCAGGCGCACACATTGGCGGTCTCGGCAAGCCAGAACAGTTGCGTGATCTCCTGCGCGGCGGACTCGAAGCCGTAGCCCGGCACTTCGTTAGCCTGGGCGCCGGCGCACGCGATGAGGATGGCTGCGGCGGTGAAAGCTCGTAACTGGCGGCGATTGACGGGCATAGCGAGCCGAAGTCTCATGACATTTCCTAACGTGGAGATCGCTAATCGGTAGGGTCAACGCTACGCCGGCAGCGCGCTCGACACTATTGGTCCGTAGCAGGGTGATCGGCTACCAGCGCATCGAATCG
>Ga0335082_10007767_pt1 | contig 11641 bp, 11 predicted proteins | sample Lox_Sample_41_FD_206718 | JGI IMG/M metagenome (GOLD analysis project Ga0335082, IMG submission 206718) | Soil microbial communities from Loxahatchee National Wildlife Refuge, Florida, United States - Lox_Sample_4.1 | ecosystem: Environmental > Terrestrial > Soil > Wetlands | place: USA...
CGAAGCCATATTCTCCGCGACCGCCTGGTAGATCAAAGTTTCGACGTAGCGCATCAGCACGTGATCCAGCACCCCCTTGGCCTCGGGCTCATAGATGTAGTCCCAGCTGCCCTCGGGCGCTCCCAGGCGTTCGCCCGTGAGCGGCAGAAGCTGCTCCATCACGGGTTCCTGCCGCATGGTGTTGATAAAGCGCGTATAGAACAACATCAAGCGGTCGAACCGGTCGGAGGCATAGCCGTCGAGCATCACCTTGACCGCACCGATCAGGCGCTCGAGATGCGGCCTGTCGCCCATGTTGGTCACTTGCGCGAGGATGTCGGCGCCGAGTCGCTGCATGAACGAGAAGGCCTTGTTGCCGATGCAGCAGACGTCGATCTCCTCGCCTTCGGCGCGCCATTCCTTGTATTGGTTCAGCACCATTCGCAGCACGTTGGTGTTCAGCGCCCCGCACAGCCCTTTGTCGGTGCTGATGACGATAATGCCGATGCGCTTGACCGTGTCGCGCTCGACGAGGTACGGATGCCGGTACTCGGGATTGGCATGACTGATGTGGGCCGCGACGTTGCGGATCTTTTCCGAATAGGGCCGGGCCGCGCGCATGCGTTCCTGCGCCCTGCGCATCTTTGAGGCGGCCACCATTTCCATTGCCTTGGTGATCTTGCGCGTGTTCTGCACGCTGCGGATCTTCATCCGGATTTCTTTGGTGCCTGGCATAACAATCCCGTCGTCCGCCTACCTTCGCACTAATAACTGCCGTTTTTCTTCCAGTCCTTGATGGCGTCGTTGAGCTTCGCCTCATCCTCTTTGGAAAGATCCTTCGTCTGTTCCATGCGCCCCACCAGCTCGCCGTATTTGCCCTTGATGTAATCGCGCATGGAGCGCTCGGCGGCCAAGGCTTTCTTGAGGTCGACGTCGTCAAAATAGCCATTGTTGACCGCAAACAGGGTGAGCGCCATCTCCCACACCTGCAGCGGCGCGTACTGGGGTTGCTTCATGAGCTCGGTCACCATGCGGCCGCGCTCGAGTTGTTTACGGGTAGCCTCGTCGAGATCGGACGCAAACTGCGCGAACGCGGCCAGCTCGCGGTACTGGGCGAGCGCAAGGCGCACGCCGCCGCCGGTATCGCGCCGCTTCATGATCTTCGTCTGCGCCGCGCCGCCGACCCGCGAGACCGAAATGCCGGCGTTGATGGCGGGACGGATGCCGGCGTTGAACAGGTCGGTTTCGAGAAAGATCTGGCCGTCGGTGATCGAGATCACGTTGGTCGGTACGAAAGCGGTGACGTCGCCCGCCTGCGTCTCGATGATCGGCAGCGCGGTGAGCGAACCGGTCTTGCCTTTGACCTCCCCCTTGGTGAAGCGCTCGACCCACTGTTCGTTGACGCGCGCGCCGCGCTCGAGCAGGCGCGAATGCAGGTAGAACACATCACCAGGATACGCCTCCCGGCCGGGCGGCCGACGCAGCAGCAGCGAGATCTGACGATAAGCCCACGCCTGCTTGGTGAGGTCGTCGTAGATGATCAGCGCATCCTGCCCGCGGTCGCGGAAATACTCGCCCATGGTGCAGCCAGAATACGGCGCGATGTACTGCATCGCCGCCGACTCGGAAGCGGAGGCCGCCACGACCACCGTGTACTCCATCGCCCCGAACTCTTCCAGCTTGCGCACGACGTTGGCGATGGTCGACGCTTTCTGCCCTATCGCTACGTAGACACAGAACAGGTCCTTGCCTTTCTGGTTGATGATGGTGTCGACCGCGACCGCAGTCTTGCCGGTCTGGCGATCGCCGATGATCAGCTCGCGCTGGCCGCGCCCGATCGGCACCATCGAGTCGATGGCCTTGAGCCCGGTCTGCACTGGCTGCGATACCGATTTGCGCCAGATCACGCCGGGTGCGACCTTTTCGATCACGTCCGTGCGCTTGGCGTTGATCGGCCCCTTGCCATCGATCGGCTGCCCCAGGGCATTGACCACGCGTCCAAGCAGCTCCGGCCCGACCGGTACCGCGAGAATGCGGCCAGTGGTCTTGACCGTGTCGCCCTCGGTGACATGCTCGTAGTTGCCCAGAATCACCGCGCCCACCGAGTCGCGCTCCAGGTTCAGAGCGAGCCCGAACGTGTTCTCCGGAAATTCCAGCATCTCGCCCTGCATGACGTCGGCGAGGCCGTGGATGCGGACGATGCCGTCGGTCACCGACACCACCGTCCCCTGCGTGCGCATCTCGGCGCCAACCGCGAGATTCTCGATCTTGCTCTTGATCAGCTCGCTGATCTCGGAAGCGTTCAGCTGCATGCTCGGCTCCTAATCCCTGATCCTTGCAACTTAGTTGGTGAGCGCTGCGGCCATGCTGTGCAGCTGTCCGCGCACCGATCCGTCCCAGACATCATCCCCGACTCTCAAGGTCACTCCGCCGATCAGCTCCGGCATCACGCGTACGGTTGCGTGCACCTTGCGTCCGGTGCGCCGCTCGAGGCTGGCAACGATGGCGGCCAGCTGGCGCTCGGAAAGCGGAAAGGCAGAGTCGACGGTTGCCTCGACGATGTTCTCGTGTTCCTCGCGCAGGTGTTCGTACAGCTCTGCGATCTGCGGGAGAGCCGCCAGGCGGTCGTTGCGCACGAGAATTATGAGCAGGTTGCGGGCACCGCCATCCACATGCTCGCCGCAAATCCCCAGCAGAAGGCGCTCGACGTCGTCCTTGGTGAATTTCGGGTTGGCCAACGCCAGTTGCACCCGCGCGTCGCTCCAGATTTCGACCATGAAACGCAGCATGTCGGACCATTGCGCCAGGCGCCCCTTGTCCTTGGCGGCGCCAAACACGGCCTGGGCATAGGGGCGCGCGATCGTGGCGAGCTCGGCCATAGTCGGGCCCGAATCAGAGCTCAGCCGCGACTGCGTTCAACAGCTCGGCGTGCGCTTTGGCGTCGACTTCGCGCCGGAGAATCTTCTCCGCACCTTGCACCGCCAGCGCGGCGACCTGCGCGCGCAGCGCCTCCTTCGCGCGAAAAACCTCTCTGTCGATCTCGGCCTTCGCACCCGCGATGATGCGATCGCCCTCGACTTTGGCCTGCGCCTTCGCTTCCTCCACCAGTTGCGAAGCACGCCGGTCTGCCTGAGCCAGGACCTCTTGAGCCTGGCCGCGCGCTTCGCGTAAGACATCGGCGGCACGTTTGCTCGCCTGCTCGAGATCCTGGCGCCCGCGCTCGGCAGCGGCCAGCCCGTCGGCGATTTGCTTTTGCCGCGTTTCGATCGCCCGCAGCAGCGGCGGCCAGATGAATTTGGCAGTGAACCAGATGAAGATCGCGAAGGCGGCCGCCTGAGACAGCAGCGTCAGATTGATATTCATAGCACTAGCCTAACCGCCGTGTCCCTGACTATTGCGGGATCACCGCGAGCAGCGGGTTACCGAACGCGAACAGCATGGCCAGCCCAACGCCGATGATGAACGAGGCGTCGATCAGGCCAAGCAGAAGGAATACCTTTCCCTGCAGCTGCGGGATGAGCTCGGGCTGGCGCGCCGCTCCCTCGAGAAACCGGCTGCACATGATGCCCACGCCGATGCAAGCGCCGGCTGCGCCGAGGCCGATGATGAGGCCGATGCCAATCCCGGTGTATGCCTGGATCATCGCCAGGAATTGCAGTTTGTCCACGTTTGGTCCCTTTACTAGATCGTGCGGTTTTAGAGTCGAGCGAAACAAAGTCAGTGGGTTTCGTACGCCATAGAGACGTAGACGACACTCAGCATCATGAAGATATAGGCCTGCAGTACGACGATCAAAATGTGGAAAATCGCCCAGCCGACACCGAGCAGCGAACCGAAGAAGGTGCCGGCGATCCCGGTCGCCGCCCACAGGCCGAGCAGCAGGAAGATGATCTCGCCCGCATACATGTTGCCGTACAAGCGCAACGACAGCGAGAGCGGCTTCGACAGGTACTCCACCAGGTTGAACAGCAGGTTCGCCGGCCACAGCAGCGGATTCGAGCCGAACGGTGCGCAGAACAGCTCGTGGACCCAGCCGCCGAGGCCCTTGACCTTGATGCTGAAGAAGATCATCAGCGAGAGCACCGACAGCGACAGGCCGAAGGTAGTGTTGACGTCGGCGGTGGCGACCTGGCGCCAGTAATGCTGGCGCAGCACGTGTTCGTAGAACAACCCTGTCACGTCGATTGGCAGGAAGTCCATCGCGTTCATCAGCAACACCCACACGAACACGGTGAGGGCGAGCGGGCCGAGGAAGACATTGCGGTCGCCGTGAAACAGACCCTTCACCTGGTCGTCGACGAAGGTGAAAGCGAGCTCGACGAACGCTTGCCGCTTGTTGGGTACGCCTGACGTGGCGCCTCGCACGACCCACCAGAAGAAGCCAAAGCCGACGATGCCCAACACGACCGACACCACCACGGTGTCCACGTTCAGGGTCCAAAAGCTGCCCTGGCCAACCGAGTGAGTCAAGTTGGTCAAGTGGTGCTGGATGTAGCCTGTTGCTGTGAGCTGTTCTTCGGCCGCCATGCTCAACGACGCTGCGTCGACTGCAATCTATCGAACCTGCGTTGCACCTGAGTGTTCGCGTACAAAAAAAGCCATTCCGAAGATCAGGATCGAAACGGCAAACGATCCGACGAAGGCGAGCGCGACGATGTGCTTGTACACCGCGAACACGAGCCACAGCAGGACCACGGCGACGCCGATCTTGGCCGCCTCGGCGCGGAACGCTGCGACCAGGGTTCCTCCCAGCGAGTCCGGCTTGCTCAGTGAAACGACCACCGAGAACGCCAGCCCGGCGCATACACCGACCGACCCGCCCAGGAAAACCGAGACTGCGCCGTGAAGACCCGTAAGCAGGCCCAAGGCCACGGTCATCGTGGCGGTCGCGAGAACCTGCCAGCGCAGGACGGTCCGGATCGCCTTGCTCTGCACCAGAATCATCCCCCGATCCCGCCCCCGGCTCGCGCAAAGTTTGCGATTCTAATCAGCTTGCTCCACGGGCGTCAACGCAAATGCGCGACGCAGCAAACTCGCCTCGACGGCCCGGTTCATCGGCGCAGGCGGCCCAGAACGACGTCGAGCTGGTCCAGATTGCCGTAGTCGATCGTGAGCCGGCCCGCGCCCTTCTTGCGCGGAACGATCGAGACTCGCATCCCGAGGTGGTCCGCGAGCTCCTCCTCGAGCGCGACCAAGTCCCGGTCGCGACCGCGCGCCTTGCGCGACCGCGGCGCCGACAACGCGCGCGCGACCAGATGCTCCGCTTGACGCACGGACAGATTTTTTGCTGCGATCCGGTGCGCGAGCTCGATCTGTTTGGCGCCGGACAACGCGAGCAGCGCCCGTCCATGCCCCATGTCTAGCTTGCCGTGCAAAATCAACTCCTGCACGGGCTTCACCAAAGACAACAAGCGCAAGAGGTTGCTCACTCCGCTGCGAGAGCGCCCGACCGCTTCGGCCGCCGCCTCGTGCGTCATGCCGAATTCGTCGACGAGGCGTTGAATCCCCGCAGCTTCCTCCATCGGATTCAGATCTTCGCGCTGTATGTTTTCGATCAACGCCATGGCCAGCGCCAAGTCGTCGCGCACTTCGCGCACGAGCACCGGCACGGAATCGAGGCCTGCCAGGCGGGCGGCCCGCCAGCGCCGCTCCCCGGCGATGATCTCGAAGTGCCCGTCGTCCAGGGGACGTGCGAGGATCGGCTGAATCACGCCCTGCGCCTTGATGGACTCGGCCAGCTCCGCGATGGCACCGGGATCCATCTGGGTCCGCGGCTGATATTTACCCGGCCGCAGCTGCGTCAGCGCAACATTCATCAGGTGCTCGGGCGAACGCAGCTCGTCTCCGCCGAGCAGCGCGTCGAGACCGCGCCCGAGACCCTTCACCTTAGCCATGGACGGTCTGCGCAGGCTTCGACAACATCTCGCCGGCGAGCGCGAGGTAGGCGAGCGCTCCCTTCGACTGGCGGTCCAGGTTGATCACCGGAACGCCGTGACTGGGCGCTTCCGCAAGGCGCACGTTGCGCGGAATCACAGTGCGGTACACCTTGTCCCCGAAGTGCTGCTGCAGCTGGTCGGACACCTGTTGCGACAACGTATTGCGCGGGTCATACATGGTGCGCAGCAAGCCCTCGATCTCCAGGCGCGGATTCAAGTTGACGCGAACTTTCTTGATGGTCTGCACCAGATCGGAGAGACCCTCGAGCGCGAAATATTCGCACTGCATCGGGATCATCACCGCCTGCGCCGCGCACAAGCCATTGACCGTCAGCAGGTTGAGCGCTGGCGGGCAGTCGATGAGAACGAAATCATAGCCGTCCTCGACCTCTTTGATCGCTTCCCGCAGCCGCGTCTCCCGCTCTGGCAAGTCGACCAGCTCGACTTCCGCGCCTGCGAGTTCCCGGTTCGCCGGCACCAGGTCATAGTTCGCGCTTGCCTTGACCTTGGTCCCGGACAGGGGCTGCGCGCCGAGCAATACGTCGTACACCGTGGCCTTGACCGTGCGCTTGTCGATGCCACTGCCCATCGTCGCGTTGCCCTGTGGATCGAGGTCGATCAGCAACACGCGCCGCCCGACCAGGGTCAGGCTCGCGGCAAGGTTGATGCTGGTGGTCGTTTTGCCGACGCCGCCCTTCTGGTTCGCAACCGCGAGAATGCGCGTCATCGCTCGCCACCAGGCCGCAACAATGCGAGATGCCGGGCCGCCTGCACGCCAGGAACCCGCAGCGCTACAACCCGGACGATGGCCGCGCTCGAGCCGAGCTGCGCCAGCTCTTCGTCCGGATAGATTCCCTTCATCGCGGCCAAGACACCCTCGGGCGCACACAGATGCGCCGCAGCCTCGATGAAACCGGGCAGGTCCGAGAATGCGCGCGAGATGACGACATCGAACAGGCGTGCCGGCTTCCATTGCTCGGCGCGCGCAGTCACCACCTCTACGTTGTCCAGCTTGAGCTCGAGCACGGCCTGCCGTAAGAACGCACTTTTCTTGTGATTGCTGTCGAGAAGCGCGACGCGCCATTGCCGCTGAACGATGGCGAGCGGGATGCCGGGAAGCCCTGCGCCGCTTCCCACGTCCACCACCGACGTACCCTGAAGATGAGGCAGCACGGCAACGCTGTCGAGCAGATGGTGACTCACCAGTCGCGACGGCTCGCGGATGGCGGTCAGGTTATAGGTCCGGTTCCATTTGGTCAGCAGGGCGACATACTGCAGAAGCCGTCCCTGCGTTTGCCCGGGCAGCTTGAGACCGAGCTCGGCCAGACCCTCGCCGAGCTGGTCTTCGGGTTTCATCGGCGCGCGGCACTCTCTTTCCGCCGCGCTCGGCCCGATTCGATGACTTCGGAGGCGGTTGCGCTAACAGGCGGTTTGGAGCTGCGTTTCAAGTGGACGAGCAACAGAGAAACGGCAGCTGGTGTGATCGAAGGAATGCGTGCGGCCTGTCCCAGCGTCTCGGGGCGATGCCGGTTGAGTTTCTCCTGCACCTCGATTGACAGTCCACGCACCGTTCGATAATCGAGATCCGCCGGCAGCACAGTCGCGTCACTGGCTTCATTGCGAGCCACTTCCGCCTGCTGTCTCTCGATGTAACCCTGATACTTGGTTTGGATCTCGACCTGCTCCGCAGCCTGGGCATCGATGAGGCCGGCGCCTGCCCCAGGGAGCTGCATCAGACCGGCGTAGTCAACCTCAGGTCGCCGCAGCAGCTCTTGCAGCGTGCATTGTTTCTCCCTCTCCTGCTCGCTCCCGCTTCGCAGCCGAGCGAGCAGCTTCGAATCAACCCAGGTCGAGCGCAGCCGCTGCAGCTCCTGCTCGATCGCTTCGCGCTTGCGCAGCAGCGCGGACCAGCGCGCCTGTTCCACCAATCCCAGCTCGTGACCCGTTTCCGTCAGACGCAGATCAGCGTTGTCCTCGCGCAGACTGAGGCGGTACTCTGCCCGGCTGGTGAACATCCGGTACGGTTCCGTGACGCCACGTGTGACCAGGTCGTCTACGAGCACTCCGATATACGCCTGGTCCCGGCGCGGGCACCAGCTCTCGCGCTCCGCTACCTGCAACGCTGCGTTCACGCCTGCCAGCAGTCCCTGCGCCGCCGCTTCCTCGTAGCCCGTGGTCCCGTTGATCTGACCGGCGAAGAACAGGCCCTGGATGGTCTTGGTTTCGAGCGACGCCTTCAGCGCGCGCGGATCGAAATAGTCGTACTCGATCGCATATCCCGGCCGCGTCGCGTGTGCTGACTCCAAGCCTTTGATTGAATGTATGAATTCAAGCTGCACGTCGAACGGCAGGCTGGTCGAAATGCCGTTTGGATAGATTTCGTGGGTATGCCAGCCTTCCGGCTCGAGAAATATCTGATGACTGGTCTTGTCGGCGAAGCGCACCACCTTGTCCTCGATCGACGGGCAGTAACGCGGCCCAGCTCCTTCGATGACACCGGTGTACATAGGAGAGCGATCCAAGGCGCCGCGGATGATCTCGTGTGTACCCGCGTTTGTATGCGTTATCCAGCAAGACAGTTGAGGCGGGTGCTGCTCACGCGTGCCCAGGAAGGAAAAAACCGGCGTCGGGGAGTCGCCCGGCTGTTCGACCATCCTCGAATAATCGATCGTGCGCCCGTCCAGGCGCGGCGGCGTCCCCGTCTTGAGCCGTCCGGCCGGCAGCTTGAGCTCGCGCAGCCTGCGCGCCAGGCTGATCGACGGAGGCTCCCCCGCCCGTCCACCTTGATGGCTTTTCAAGCCGACGTGGATGACGCCAGAGAGAAACGTCCCGGTGGTCAGTACGACAGCACGTGCGTGGAACCGAACCCCTCCCTGCGTCACGACCCCTGCGACCCGGTCGGCTTCCAGCAGCAGATCGTCTGCTGCCCCCTGAAACAGCCACAGGTTCTGCTGTGACTCGAGTCGGCTACGGATCGCGCGCTTATACAAGGCACGGTCTGCCTGTGCCCGTGTCGCCCGGACTGCAGGCCCCTTGCTCGCATTCAAGATCCGGAATTGGATCCCGGCCTCATCGGCGGCCCACGCCATGGCTCCGGCCAGCGCATCGATCTCCTTGACTAAATGCCCTTTTCCGATGCCGCCGATGGACGGATTACACGACATCTGCCCCAGGGTTTCCAGACTGTGGGTCAGTAGGATTGTGCGCCGGCCCATGCGCGCCGAAGCCAGTGCGGCTTCGGTGCCCGCGTGGCCACCGCCGACGACAATCACGTCAAACTGCTGCGAAGAAGACATGTGAAAGGGCGCAAAGGGGCCAAATCATACCGCAGGCATTTGCCCGTTGCCGAACAGGACATCAGGCCGATGTTCCACGTGGAACAATTCCTCAGCCTGAAAGAGATCACTTGCCGATGCAGAAACGCGAAAAGATCTCTCCCAGTAGATCATCGGCAGACACCTCGCCCGTAATCTCGCTGAGGTCGCGTTGCGCCAGCCGAAGGTCTTCCGCAAAGACCTCCAGCCGAGCCAAGTGCTCGCTGCCCCGCTCCAGATGCCCAGCCGCACGCGAAAGGGCGTCGATGTGACGTTCGCGAGCCAGGAACACGCCTTCCAGGTCCAAGCCCTCGGGCGCCACCTCGTCGAAGATAGCTCGGCGAAGGAAGTCGATTCCAGCCCCCGTGAGCGCTGACACTTGCACCTCGAGACCGCCTTCGCCACGCCGCCGACCCGGCGCCACACCCGACAGGTCGATCTTGTTGAATACCGAGATACGTTTGGCGCCAGGCGAGAGCTCCCTCCCAATCATTTCATCCTCGGCGGTGCGGCCAGTTGTGGCATCTATGACCAGCAGCGCCACGTCCGAGGCGCGGGCTGCCCGCCACGTCCGCTCAATCCCAATTCTTTCGACTGCATCGCGCGCGTCTCGCAAGCCTGCCGTGTCGGTGAGACGGATGGTTACGCCTTGGAACAGGAATTCGCCCTTGACGGTGTCGCGGGTGGTTCCCGGAATGGGCGTGACAATCGCCAGTTCCTCTCCAGCCAACCGATTGAGAAGACTGGATTTACCCACGTTGGGTCGACCAACGAGCGCCACTTCGATCCCATCTCTCAGCAGATTCCCCGACGCAGCAGTGCGTTTGATCCGCTCGATGTCCTGGCGCAGGGTTTCCAGGCTCTCCCGCCATTTCTCCTGGTCGCCCGGATCGACGTCCTCGTCTGGGAAATCAATGGATGCCTCTACCCACGTGCGCAGCGTCACGAGCTCGGACGTAAGCGCTCTCACCTCGCTGGACAACTCTCCCTTCAGTGAGCGCACAGCCGCACGTGCAGCCGCCTCTGACCCCGCCTCGATCAGATCCGCGACGCTCTCGGCCTGCGCCAGGTCCATCTTGTCGTTGAGAAAGGCCCGCCGCGTGAACTCGCCCGGCTGAGCCAAGCGCGCCCCGAGGTTCACACATCGGCGCAGCAGAAGTTGCAGCACTGCCGGACCGCCATGCGCCTGCAGCTCGAGAACGTCCTCCCCGGTATACGAGTGGGGCCTGGGGAAAAACAGCGCGAGCCCGCTGTCGACAGCCTCCCGCCCAGCGTCGAGGAAGTCGGTCAGCACCGCGTGGCGAGGTGGGATCTGGCGTCCTAGCAATCCAATCATGAACGGGATCAGGTCGGGACCCGACAACCGGATGATGCCGACTGCTGAACGGCCGCTCGCCGTGGCGAGCGCGGCGATAACGTCAGCTTCCGCCATGAGCGGTCTTCGCCCGCTCTAGCACATGCGTGATCCGCCACTGCTGGGCAATGGACAGGATGTTGTTGACCAGCCAGTACAGGACCAGCCCCGAAGGAAAGAAGAAGAAGAACACGCTGAAGGCGATCGGCATGATCTTCATGAGCTTGGCTTGCATCGGGTCGGGCGGTGTTGGATTGAGCCAAGTCTGGATGAACATGGTTGCGCCCATCAGGATCGGCAGGATGAAGAACGGGTCCGGGCGCGACAAATCCTGAATCCACAGTATGAACGGGGCCTGCCGCAGCTCGACGCTGAGCAGCAGCACCCAGTACAGCGCGATGAAGACGGGGATCTGCACCACGATCGGCAAACACCCGCCCAACGGGTTGATCTTCTCGGTCTTGTACAACTCCATCATCGCCTGGTGCATGCGCTGGCGATCGTCGCCGAAGCGCTCCTTGAGCCTCTGCAGCTTAGGCGCAAGCACCTTCATCTTGGCCATCGATTTATAGCTTGCCGCCGACAAGGGATAGAAGATGAGCTTGATGATGACGGTCAGCAGAATGATGGCCACGCCCCAGTTATTGACCACGGAGTGGATTTCGTTCAGCACCCAGAACAAAGGCACCGCCAACGGGCGCAGCCAACCATAGTCGACGGTGAGCTCGAGCCCCGGTGCCAGGGTCTTGAGCAGTCCTTGCTCCTGCGGGCCGACGTACAGGCGCGACGAAACCTCGTTGCTCTTGCCTGGTTCGATGCGTCCCGCCCCCAGGATCACCCCGGCCGCGAACATGCCATTGTCAAGGTTACGGACGAAGTATTCGCGCAGTTCCCCAGGCTTTGGCAGCCACGAAGCGAGAAAGTAATGCTGCACGACGGCGATCCATCCATCCGGCGCCGATTTGGGGTAGGTCAGCTTGTTCTTCAGGATGTCGTCGAAGGACGCTTTGCTCAGCTTGTCTTTCTCGGTATATATCTCTATTCCGTTGAATACCGGC
>Ga0335082_10007771_pt1 | contig 11636 bp, 8 predicted proteins | sample Lox_Sample_41_FD_206718 | JGI IMG/M metagenome (GOLD analysis project Ga0335082, IMG submission 206718) | Soil microbial communities from Loxahatchee National Wildlife Refuge, Florida, United States - Lox_Sample_4.1 | ecosystem: Environmental > Terrestrial > Soil > Wetlands | place: USA: Florida...
TCGAAGAACGGGTCGTGGTCGGCTTCGACGTACGCGCCGCCCGCTTCGAGCTCGGCGATGGCCATCGCCTTCACGACCTCGACAAGACGCGGCAGGCGGTCTCGATAAGCACTAACGGCGGCGGCGCAGTTGTCGAACGCGAATTCGAGCGGTGACGACGCACCGGCGGGGTCCGCGTAGAACGGCTGCGCACGGAGCACGTCGAGCGCCCACTCGATCCGGTGGCGACGCGCGGGGGGCAGCTCGTCCTTCGGCGCCGTGCGCGCGACGAGCTTCGACATGACGGCGAAATCGAACACGTCGGCGTGCCCGGAACCGATCGCGGCAGCCAGCGCTTCCGGCTGCTGCCCCGCTTCGGAACGCGCGAACGCGGCGCGGCGGATATCGGAGAGCTTGCGCACCAGCGCGTCGACCAGCGCGCGGAATTCACGGCCCTTGCGCGCCTGCGCATTCCGCCACGCCTGCGTGACGAAGCGCGCCGGAAGCGCGGCATCGCAATCGACGACCTCGCCATCGACAGGCAGCGAGTCCCCCGCCTGCGCGAGCACCTTGCGTATCGTCTCGTCCGCGCCGCGCCCCAGCCGCTCGACCGCGTTCGCCCACAACTCGGACAGCGTGCCCGTCGCGCCTTCGGCGAGGATGGCGCGGACTTCGCGCTCGACGCGAAGCACGTGCCGGCGCAGCCGCTCGCCTTCGATCCCGCGCGGCGCGAGCTCGGCCAGGAGCGCGCCCACGATCCCCGAAACCGAATGGACATATTCGCCATCGGCATCGGGCTCCGGGAGCACCAGCGGGAAGTCGTAACGCAGCTCGCCGAGCTTGCGGTACTGCGCGAGCAGCGCCGGCCGCAGCGCGCCGGAGTCGATCGGCGCGAGACCATCGCCCGCGCGCTTGCCGGTCATGTGGAAGACCAGCTGGTCCTGGAATCTTGCGGCCATGTCCATGCGGCTTGCTTTCGCTCTCGTCAATCCGTCGACTCAGGCCGCGCGCTGCGCGGCGTGGTCTTCCGGCCAGATCGTGACCTTGTCGAACTCGGCCTCGAGACCGGCGCGGATCCGTTCGGCCGTGCGCGGCTTGCCGGCGCCGCGCAGGTCCTCGTAGCAGGGGATGGCGGGGTTCTGGTACAGGATGCCGACCGGAATGGGGTCCTCGGTCGATGCGATCTCGCGCGCCTTGTGGATGTCGAGCGGATCGTGCTCGCGCTGGTTCTTGTAGATGCGGCTCGTTTCCGCGGAGGGCACAAGGCCGTTCGGATGCGTGAGGAGCAGGGTCTTTCCCGGATCGTGCAGCCACGGCTCGAACATCTTCGGCAGGAACTCCGGACAGCGCTGAATGATGCGGATGAAGGAGAACCCGCGGTGGCGATACGCCTTCGCGACGATGTCGTAGAGGAGCTCGGGGATCCAGTCGACCGCCTGCGCGACGAACGAGACGTTCTGCACGCCGAGCGTCACGGTGAGCGGATTCAGCGCATCCAGCACGGCGCCGCGCGGCGTCGTGTTGCTCTTCATGCCGATCGGCGAGGTCGGCGACGCCTGCTTCTTGGTCAACCCGTACACGTGGTTGTCGTGCAGGATCACGGTCAGGTTCATGTTGTAGCGGATCGCATGGATCCAGTGCGCCGCGCCGATGCTGCAGCAGTCGCCGTCGCCGGTGTTGACGAACACGGCCAAGTCCGGGCGCGCCATCTTCACGCCCTCGGCGATCGGGAACGCCCGGCCGTGGATGCCGTGAAAGCCGTAGGTCTTCATGTAGTGCGGGAATCGGCTGGAGCAGCCGATGCCCGACACGAACACGGTGCGCTCGGGCGCTAAGTCCTCGTCGCGGCACAGGCGCTGCACCGCGGCGAGAATCGCGTTGTCGCCGCAGCCGCCGCACCAGCGTGGCACGCCGCCCTGATAGTCCTCGAGGGAGTGGTGTTCCTCGTGGAGCTTGATGATGCATTGGGTCACGGGGGTCGACATGGCTACTTCCCTTCGCTCAACTTCGCGCGCATCACCTTCAGCACGTCGCCGGGTTTGATTGGTTGGCCTCGCGCCTCGCTCCAGCAGTCGATGTCGACCAGGAAGCGCGAGCGCAGCATCAGCGCCAGCGCCGAATAACGGCGGTTGTCCTCGTCGATCAGTTCGTCGTCGCGCCGGTCAGACCAGTTGCCTTCGACCGTCATCACCTTGCGAAACCGGTGCAGGATCTCGCGGATGCCCGACGGCATCGGCTGGATGAAACGCAGATGCAGCGACGACACCCTGAGCCCCTCGGCGCGCGCGCGGTCGACCGCCTCCTCGATCACGCCCTTGTTGCTGCCCCAGCCCACGACCAGCAAGTCACCTTCCGGATCGCCGTGCACGGGAGGCGTCTTCAGCGTCTTCTGCAGCGCGGCGATCTTCAAGCTCCGCGCCCGCAAGCCTTCCTCGTTGATCGCCGGATCGTACGCGACCTTGCTCGCGCGATCGTGTGCGAGGCCGGTCAGCGTGTGCATGCCACCCGGCTGCCCGGGAATGAATCGGTGCGCGATGCCCGTCAGTTTGTCCCAGTCGTAGGGCTTGGTTCCCTCGGGAACCGGCGACTGATCGAGCGGCGGCGCGAGCCAGTCCTCGGAGAACCGGGGCCGCGGAAAGGGCTGCTGCGCCGTCGCAAGGCTCGCGTCCGACAATACGACGACCACGGTGTTGAACGTTTCGGCGATCTTGCGCGCGGTGATCATCGAATAGAAGCAGTCCTCGATGTCGCTGACCGCGAGCACCACCTTCGGCGCGTCGCCATGGCTGCCGTAGACCGTCGAGAGCAGATCGCCCTGCTCCACCTTCGTCGGCTGGCCGGTGCTCGGGCCGCCGCGCTGGACGTTGACGACGACCAGCGGAATTTCGGCCATCACCGCGAGGCCGAGGCCTTCCTGTTTCAGCGAGTAGCCGGGCCCTGATGTGATCGTCACCGCGCAGCGGCCGGCGTAGGAGGCGCCGATCGCGAACGCGCAAGCGGCGATCTCGTCCTCGGCCTGGTGGACCATGCCGCCGACCTTCTCGAACACGTCGGACAGGTAGTGCGACGCGGACGTGGCCGGCGTGATCGGATACATCGCGCAGATGTCCATCCCCGAGGCGAGCACGCCTAGCGCGATCGCCGTGTTGCCGTTGACGACGATCTGCGCCTCCTTCGACCGTTCCGCGGGAATCGCATACTTGAAGTCGAGATTGGCCTCGCCCCATGCGAACCCGGCTTCGAGCAGCCGCAGGTTCGTGGCGACGACCTTCTCGTCCTTCTTGCCGAAGATCCGCGCGACCTGATCGCGCGCAAGCTGCATGTCGAGGCTGTAGATGCTGCAGAGCATCCCCAGCACGAACATGTTCTTGCCGCGGCGCGGGTCCGACATCAGCGCGCGGCATTCGCGTTCGAGCGGAACTTCGAGCAACCGGAAGCCGCTGGCGTTGAGCGATGCGACGGTCTCGACGTAAGACGCGACGATCTGCGGGTCCTTGTGCTCGCGCCACATGCTTTCGAGCAGAATGGTCGCGCCGGGCTTCAATTCGCCGGCGCGCACACGACCGAGCAGCACCTGCTCGTTGAAGGCGACGACGAGATCGGTCTCGTCGCCGCCGTTGGTGACGCGCTCGGCGCCGATCCGGATCCGGATGCCGCTCGCGCCGGCGACGCTGCGCGCGGGCGGCTGGATCTCGGCGGGAATGATCTCGACCGTCCAGATGCCGTTGCCGCTGCGCGCGGCAATTGCGGCGAGCGATTGACCGCACCGCTGCGCGCCCTCGCCCGAGTCGCTGATCACCTCGACGATGTGTTCGGTCAACAGCTTGGGGCGCTTGGTGGTGGCGGAGCCCGTCTTTGCCGGACGGTCGATGATGGCGGCGTCGGTCATGGATTGCCCTGGGTTGGCGAAGGTGCGCGGACGGTCGTTCAGGCGAGACGCACGCGGGCGAAGCCGTGCTCCTCGCGGCGAATTCCGAAGCGCGTGCCGGTCGACTCGCTCGGGTACACCGATTCGGTGTCGCGCAGGCCGAGGTACGCCTTCATGGCGCGCGCGGCCTTGCGCCCTGCGCCCATCGCTTCGATCACGGTCGCTGCACCGGTGACGATGTCGCCGCCCGCATAGACCCCGATCATCGACGTGGCAAGGTTCTCGTCGGTCGCGATGTAGCCGCGCTTGTTGAGCTTGAGCTTCGAGGTCTGGCCGAGAATCGGATTCGCGTTGGTGCCGATCGCGAACACGACCATGTCGGTTTCGAGCTCGAATTCGCTGCCGGGAACGGGCACCGGACGCCTTCGGCCCGACTCGTCGGGCTCGCCCAGCTCCATCTTCACGCAACGCAGGGCGCGCACGCTCTTGTTCTCGTCGCCGAGAATCTCGATCGGGCTCGCGAGCCAGTTGAAATCGACGCCTTCTTCCTCGGCGTGGTGGATTTCCTCGACGCGCGCCGGCGCTTCCTTCCGCGACCGGCGGTAGACGCAGTGAACGGCTTCGGCGCCGAGCCGCAGCGAGACGCGCAGCGCGTCCATCGCAGTGTTGCCGGCGCCGATCACCGCGACGTGCTTGCCGGGCTTCAGCGGTGTGTCGAAGTTCGGGTAATCGCGCGCGCGCATCAGGTTGCAGCGCGTCAAGAGCTCGTTCGCCGACAGCACGCCGTTCAGCGACTCGCCCGGGATGCCCATGAAGCTCGGATACCCCGCGCCGGTGCCGATGAACACGGCGTGGAACCCCATCTCGGTCACCATCTGCTCGATCGTGAACAAGCGGCCGACCAGCGTGTTGCATTCGAACCGGATGCCGAGCTGCTTCAATTTCTCGATCTCGGCGTCGATCACCTCGTTCGGCAGGCGAAAATCCGGGATGCCATACTTGAGCACACCGCCCGGCTGGTGAAACGCTTCGTAGACGACGACTTCGCAGCCCGCCTTGGCCATGTCGGCTGCGCACGCCATTCCCGCGGGCCCCGCGCCGACGATGCCCACCTTGAATCCGGAGGGCTCGATGTACGGGACATTGGCCCAGCCTTCCTTGATCGCCGTGTCGCCGACGAAGCGTTCGAGCCGGCCGATCGCGACGGGCTCGAGCGTCTCGCCAACCGTGCACACGCCTTCGCACTGGTTCTCCTGCGGGCACACGCGGCCGCAGATCGACGGCAGCAGATTGGTGTCGGTGATGATGTCGTACGCGCCGTGGTAGTGCTTTTCGGTGATCTTGCGGATGAACCCGGGAATGTCGATGCCGACCGGGCAGCCGCGAACGCAGGGCTCGTCGGCGCATTGCAGGCAGCGCTCCGCTTCGACCAGCGCATCGTCGACCTGGTAACCGAGCGACACCTCCAGGAAATTGCGCGCGCGCTCGTGCGGGTCCTGCTCGCGCGCCGGGGTGCGCTGCTGCGGAATCGTCCGAATCGTCTTTTTCTTCGCGGCCATGCTAGTAGAGCTCCGGATCGGACTTGCTCGACGCAGCCGTCATCTCGTCGGCCTGCTTCATCAGCCGGCAGGTGTCGTTCCAGTGCTCGAGCGCCATCCGCTCTTCGGCGGTGAAGCGCTTGAGCCGCGCCATCAGGTCGTCGAAGTCGACCTTGTGACCGTCGAAGTCGGGGCCGTCGACGCAGGCGAACTTGATCTGATCGCCGATCTTCACCCGACAGCCGCCGCACATTCCGGTGCCGTCGACCATCAGCGGATTGAGGCTCACCATCGTCTTGATGCCGTACGGGCGCGTCGCCTCGGCGCAGCCCTTCATCATGATCGGCGGACCGATCGCCACGCACTCGTCGATGTCGGGATGCTTGGCGATCGCGAGCCGGATGCCTTCGGCGACCGTGCCCTTGACGCCGGTCGAGCCGTCGTCGGTGCACACGATCACCTCGTCGCAGACCGAGCGGAACTTGTCGTCCCAGAACATGAGGTCCTTGGTGCGGAAGCCGATGACGCCGATCACGTACGCGCCGGCTTCCTGAAACGCGCGCGCCTGCGGAAACGTCGGCGCGACGCCGAGCCCGCCGCCGACGCAGAGCGCCTTCTTCGCGTGCCCGAGCTGGCTCGGCACGCCCATCGGGCCGACCATCGCATACAGCGAACTGCCGACCTTGCAGTTCTGCTGCATCTCCCTCGTCGTCTTGCCCACCGCCTGGATCACCAGCGTGATGGTGCCGCGCTCGCGGCTGAAATCCGCGATCGTCAGCGGAACGCGCTCGCCATGCTCGGTCGCCATCACGATGACGAACTGGCCGGGTTTCGCCGCCTTCGCCATCAGCGGATGCCGGACTTCGAGCAGATAGGTGACGGCCGAGAAGTCCTCGCGCGCCACGACTTCGAACAGGTGCGATGTCCCCGTGTTCACATCAGGCCCCGGTGGTCGAATGCAGGAACGGAGAATCGAAAAGGCGATGGCCGACGCACGACTTGGGAACAGTCGTCGGTGCGTGCTCCGTGCATCGGCTTCAAGCCACATCCTCCGCGTACGGCGACGGTCCGAAGGCCTGGCGTAGTCCGCGCTGCTGTCAGCGCGCTTCGGGACGTGGTCGCGTCAGGACGGATGCTACGCTGGCGGCTCGGTCTGCGGCGGCGAGACCTTTGATCTGCATCACATTTCCCCGCGAAATTGCGGCGGAATGTCGCACCGGCGCGCTACGTCGCGGGCATTCCGCGGGTCGCCCCGCTTTTCATGCGCACGTGCGAAAGCCCACGAAGGCGTCGTGGCGGTCGGGCCGGTAGAAGTTGCGGAAGCGGTGATGAACGAGCCGCGACCGCGTCGCCCACGAACCGCCGCGCAGCACGTGATGATCGCCGAACCACGGCGCCGAATAGTCGGCGTAGGGATCGGCGGCGAAGCCCGGATACGGACCGAACGGGGTCGCCGTCCATTCCCAGACATTACCCAACATTTGCGCAAGACGATGGGGTGTTGCTGCGGCGAATGCGTTGACCGCGACGGGCGCGCCGGCGACGGCGTCGAGATTGGCGTTGCCCTCGGGGGTCGCCCATGGACGATCGTCGGCTCCTTCGGGCAGCCCGAAACGCGCTGCGCATTCCCATTCGGCTTCGGTCGGCAGACGCCGGCCGGCCCAGCGGCAATATGCGTCCGCCTCGAACGCCGAGACGTGCTGGACCGGCGCGTTCGCGTCGAGCGGACGCCAGCGATCGAACCGGCGCGCCTGCCATGCGCTTCCGTCGCGTCGCCAATACGCGGGCGATGCGCGGCCGGCCGCGGCGAGCCATGCGCGTCCGGCGTCGGACCATAATTCGGGCCGGCGGTAGCCGCCGTCGGCGACGAACGCCGCGAATTCCCCGTTGGTCACGCAGCACCGCGCGATCGCGAACGGCGCGACGCCGACGACGTGCGCCCATTTTTCGTTGTCGAAGACGAAGCGACGTTCGTCGGTGCCGCGCGCGGTGCCGAGTGCGAACTCGCCCCCCGGGATCGCGACATCGCCCGACGCATCCGACGACGCGGTGGCGGAGGCGAGCGAGCGCGGCTCGGCGAAGGCCGGCGGCGCCGGCAGCGCGAGCGACTGCAGCGTCATCAGCAGCGCCTCGGCGTGCATGTCCTCGTGATAGAGCGCAAGCTCGAAGTAGTAACGCTCGCCATCGCGCGATGCAGAAAGCGTTTCGAGCGTGTCGGCGAGCGTCGCGTCGAGGTACGCGTGGAGCGCGGGCCACGCCGGCAGCGGCAGGCCCCAGCGTGTCGCGTGCGGGACGCTGCTCGAATTCCAGAGCGCGTCGGCGTTCGCGATCCGCGACGGCGTACGCATGCCCGCCGGGTCATCCGGGCGATAACGGCGGCACCAGAACTCCTGGAACCAGCCGATGTGGCCCAGCTCCCAGCGCGGCGGATTGACGATCGCGATCTCGGGAAAGTGCTGCTGCGGTTCGGACAAGTGCGCATAGAGCCCGAGCGTATAATCGCGCGCTCCGCGCAACGCCGCCGCAAGCGCCGCCGCCGTCCGCGGCGCAGGCGACGCCGCGGTCCCCTCGGAATCATCTCTGCGCGCGATGGCCCGCTCCGGCACTCCGACGCTTCTCATCGTCACTCCTTATGCGGCGGCCGCGAACAATGGCAACTGGCGCACCGCCGCACGCTGGGCGCGCCTGCTCGCACCGCATTACCGGCCGATTGTACAAGCGGGCGACGCGCCCGCGACTGACAATGCGGGCGCCGGCGCTGTCGCGCTCATCGCGCTGCATGCGCGCCGCAGCCGTCGTGCGATCGCCGCGTGGCGCGCCGCGCATCCGGACCGCGCCCTCGTCGTCGCCCTGACGGGCACCGACCTCTATCGCGACGTTCCTGCCGGCAACGCCGATGCCCGCGCGTCGCTTTCGGACGCCGACCGGCTGATCGTGCTGCAGCAGGACGCGCGCGACTTCGTTCCCGCGGAATTCCGGCGCAAGGTCGATGTCGTCTACCAGTCGGCCCGCGCGCTGAAGCCGTGGCCTTCGAAACGCGCCGATCGTCTGCATTGCGTGCTGGTTGCCCACCTGCGCGACGAAAAGGATCCGCGCACCGTATTCGACGCATGGGGGCTCCTGCCCGCCGATCTCCCTGTCACGCTGACCATCATCGGCGCGGCGCTCGATCCGGCGCTCGGGCAGGCGGCGCGTGACCTTTCCGCCGCGGATCCGCGTGTGCGTTGGTTCGGACCGCGGCATAACGCCTGGACGCGGCAGGCGATCAAGCGGGCGCAGCTGCTGCTCTGCCCGTCGAAAATGGAGGGTGGCGCCAACGTCGTCGTCGAGGCGATCACCGCCGGTACGCCCGTGGTCGCCTCGCGCATGTCGGGCAACCTCGGGATGCTGGGTCCGGACTACGCCGGCTATTTCCCTGTCGGCAACGCGGCCGCACTCGCCCGTCTCCTCACGCGGATCGTTCGCGAACCATCGTTGTCCAACACCCTCGCCGCGCAATGCGCCCGTCGCGCACCGCTCTTCACGCCGGACGCCGAGCGCAGGACGCTGGAAAAAGCGATCGCCGAGGCCCTCGCGGCCAGGGCGGCGGACGCCGGTACAATGGTCAACCCCGCCCGCACCAGGATTGAATTTCCATGAACGCCCCCGACCGGCAAGCGCTCCGTCTAACCCAGTTCAGCCACGGCGGCGGCTGCGGCTGCAAGATCGCTCCCGGCGTGCTGGAGCAGATCATCGCCAAGGTCGGGCCGTCGCTCGTGCCGAGGGAATTGCTGGTCGGCATCGAGACGTCCGACGATGCCGCGGTGTACCAGCTGAACGATACGCAAGCGGTCGTCGCGACCACCGATTTCTTCATGCCGATCGTCGACGATCCCCACGACTTCGGCGCGATCGCCGCGACCAACGCGCTCTCCGACATCTACGCGATGGGCGCGACGCCGCTCTTCGCACTGGCGCTGGTCGGCATGCCGGTCGACAAGTTGCCGATGGAGACGATCCGCATGATCCTCGAAGGCGGCGAGGCCATCTGCGCGAAAGCCGGCATCCCGATCGCCGGCGGCCACACGATCGATTCGGTCGAGCCGATCTACGGGCTCGTCGCGCTCGGCGTCGTCGATCCGAGGAACCTGAAGCGAAACGTCGGCGCTCGGCCCGGCGACGCGATCATCCTCGGCAAGCCGCTCGGCGTGGGTATCTACAGCGCAGCGCTGAAGAAGGAGAAGCTGTCTCCCGACGGCTACGCGGCGATGATCGCGAGCACGACCCAGCTCAACACGCCGGGCATCACGCTGGGAACGATGGAATCCGTGCACGCGCTGACCGACGTCACGGGCTTCGGCCTGCTCGGCCATCTGCTCGAGGTCTGCCGCGGCTCGGGCGTCGGTGCGATACTCGACTTCGCGACGATTCCGCTCCATCCGGGCGTGGTCGAGCTCGCGCGCGCGGGGAGCGTCACCGGCGCCTCGCGCCGCAACTGGGCCTCCTACGGAAAGGAGGTCACGCTCGAGCCCGGCACCGTTGACGCCGAGCAGGCGATCCTCACCGACCCGCAGACGTCCGGCGGGCTGCTCGTCGCGTGCGCGCCCGAGGCCGCGGACGAAATCCTGGCGCTGTTCCGCACCGAAGGCTTCGAGCGGGCGGCCGTGATCGGCACGATCGTCGCCGGCGCGCCGCGCGTGACGCTGATCTGAGTCATCTCGATATGCCATCTCGCGCACGCAACCCGCGGCGGCGCATCGGGACGACCGAGGCGTTTCCAACGTCCCTGTCCGCCCGCTTCGACGCGGTGCGCGCAGCCACGCTGAAGCTCGCGGCGCCGCTGTCGGCAGAGGATTGCGCATTGCAGTCGATGCCCGACACGAGTCCCGTCAAGTGGCATCTCGCGCACACGACGTGGTTCTTCGAGACGTTTCTGCTCGAGCGGTTCGTCCGCGGCTACGCGCCGTTCCGTCCGCAGTTTCGCGTTCTGTTCAACTCCTATTACAACGCGGTCGGCGACCGCCACCCGCGGCCCGAGCGCGGGCTCCTGTCGCGGCCCTCGCTCGACGAGGTTCGCGCCTACCGCGCGCACGTCGAGCACCAGATGGAGCCCTTGTTTGCGCGCGCCGACGACGATGCCGAGATGTCGTCGCTCCTCGAGCTTGGCGTGCAGCACGAGCAGCAGCACCAGGAGCTGATCCTCACCGATGCGAAGCACCTGCTCTCGCGCACTCCGCTGAACCCGTGCTACCTGGAACGGTGGCCGCTGACGCCGATCAAGCCGCAGAAAGCGCGCTGGATTGCGTATGGCGGCGGGCCCGTCGGCGTGGGCCATGCGGGTGCGGGCTTCTGCTTCGACAACGAGCTGCCGCGCCACGACGTCATCCTCGTTCCATTCGAGCTCGCGTCGCACCCCGTGACGCACGGCGATTTCCTCGCGTTCATCGACGACGCCGGCTATCGGCGCCCCGAGCTGTGGCTGTCGCTCGGCTGGGACGCCGTGCAGGCGCAACGCTGGTCGGCACCGCTGTATTGGGAGCAGCGCGACGGCCGCTGGACGACGTTCACGCTGCGCGGTCGCGTGGAAATCGATCCGGCGACGCCGATGACCCATCTGAGCTACTTCGAGGCCGACGCTTACGCGCGCTGGGCGGGCGCCCGCCTGCCGACCGAATTCGAGTGGGAGGCCGCCGCGGCCGGCTGCGCGATCGACGGCAACTTCCAGGAGAGCGGGATGCTGCACCCGCTCGCGTCGCGCGCCGATCCGCCGCCTGCCGCGCCGGCTCACCTCTACGGCGATGTCTGGGAATGGACGCGGAGCTCCTACGCGCCCTACCCGGGGTACGCGCCCGCCGCCGGCGCCGTCGGCGAGTACAACGGCAAGTTCATGTGCAACCAGTACGTGCTGCGCGGCGGCTCCTGCGTGACGCCCCGTTCGCACATTCGCGCGACGTACCGCAATTTCTTCCCGCCCGAGGCGCGCTGGCAGTACTCCGGGCTGCGGCTCGCGCGCGATGTGCGCCAAGCCTAGACCACTTCGTCACGCGGCGTAGAAAACGGCAAAGTCGCCGCGCAAGTCCTGCCAGCGCCGCACGGCGCCAAATCCCGCCCGCTCGAGCAGCGCCTCGAACTCGGCCGGCGCGTACTTGTACGAATTCTCGGTGTGGATGCGCTCCCCTTCGCCGTAGATGCGCGGCGTCCCGTCGAGCATCACCGTTTGCGCCGACGTCGCTTCGAGGTGCATTTCGATTCGGCCTGCCGGCGCATTGTAG
>Ga0335082_10007772_pt1 | contig 11636 bp, 10 predicted proteins | sample Lox_Sample_41_FD_206718 | JGI IMG/M metagenome (GOLD analysis project Ga0335082, IMG submission 206718) | Soil microbial communities from Loxahatchee National Wildlife Refuge, Florida, United States - Lox_Sample_4.1 | ecosystem: Environmental > Terrestrial > Soil > Wetlands | place: USA...
CGGAGCGATCTCGTCCGCGAGCGCGCCGGCAAACAGGAGCTCCTCGCCTCGGTGCGCAGCGACGGCGCCCGCGAGAGCGCAGCCCTCGGCGAGCTCGAGGCGGCCGCGCAGGTGCTCGAGCAGGCGCTCGCGAAGCTCGGCGAGGGGGGAGGGGCATCCGGCGCGCCGTTGCCCGACGCGATGCCCTTCGAGCGCTTGCGGGGACACCTGCCGCTTCCCGTCGATGCGCCCGTGGTGAGCGGATTCGGGCGTCAGGTCGACGCGCAGTTCCACACGCAGATCGAGCACAAGGGCATCGACTTCTCCGCCCCGCTCGGCGCGGACGTGCGGGCCGTCGCGGCGGGCCGCGTGCGCTTCGCCGGCTGGTTCCGCGGCTACGGCAAGATCGTCATTCTCGATCACGGAGACCGCTTCTACACGGTGTCCGGCCACCTCGGCGACGTGCTCGTCAAGGTCGACGACGACGTGGCGGCCGGACAGGTGATCGGCAGCGTCGGCGACACCGGCTCGCTCTCGGGCGCCGGCCTCTACTTCGAGCTTCGCCAGGGCAGCGACGCCATCGACCCGGTGGCCTGGCTGGGCAGCCGGGCGAGCCCTGCCGGAGGGGCGCCCAGCGGGGCCCGGGACCCGCGCGCACCGGCGGGTTAGAATCCGGCGCGGTCAAGGTGTGCGCCGAACCGGCCGACCTGTCGGAACGAATCCAGGTTCGCGAAATCCCGTCTCTCGGATCGCGGTTGGATCACATCCCGAATGGGAGCAGTCGGCAACCTTCGGAATCACCTTCGGAATCTTCGCCCTCGGAATCTTCGAACTGGGAGCAACGGACCTCGATGCGCTCTTCCAAAGCCCGATCGCTGATCCTCTTCGGGGCGGGAGCCGCTTCCGCCCTCGCTCTGCTCGCCGTCGGCCACGTCGGGCCCGTCGCCGCCGCGCGCTATGAGGACCTGAGCCTGTTCACCTCGGTGCTGCACCTGGTGCGCCAGAACTACGTCGAGCCCGTGGACGAGAGCGCGCTGATCCGCGGCGCGGTGCGCGGCATGCTCGCTGAGCTCGATCCCCACTCCGCCTACATGGATCCCGACGCCCACAAGGAGATGCAGATCGATACGAAGGGAGAGTTCCACGGGATTGGCATCGAGATCAGCAAGCGGCGCGACGGCTACATCGAGGTAGTGGCTCCGATCGACGGCACCCCGGCTGCGCGCGCCGGCCTGCGCGCCAAGGACCAGATCGTCGCGATCTGCCCCACCGAGCCGCCCGCCGACTGGAAGGGCGAGGAGTGCCACTCGACCAAGACGATGACGCTCTACGAGGCGGTGAAGCTAATGCGCGGCAAGCGCGGCAGCACGATCACGATTCGCATCTTCCGAGACGGCTTCGATCGCCCGCAGCCCTACACGATCGCGCGCGACGTGGTGAAGGTGGCCTCGGTCGACGGACGCGCCCTCGAGCCCGGCTACGGCTACGTGCGCATCCGCGCCTTCCAGGAGCGCACCGACACCGACCTCGCGAAGATGCTGCAGAAGGTCCAGAAGGACGCCGGCGGAAGCCTGCACGGTCTGATCCTCGACCTGCGCGACAACCCGGGCGGTCTGCTCGACCAGGCGGTCCGCGTCGCGGACTCCTGGCTCACCGACGGGCTCATCGTCTACACGAAGGGGCGCGTCGAGAGCCAGCAGCAGGAGTTCCGCGCCCACGCCGACGGCGATGAAGGCACCTACCCGATGGTGGTGCTGGTGAACGCCGGCAGCGCGAGCGCGTCGGAGATCGTGGCGGGCGCCCTCCAGGACCAGGGCCGCGCGCTCGTGCTCGGCGCGCACACTTTCGGCAAGGGCTCCGTCCAGACCGTCTACCCGCTCGAGGACGGCTCGGGGCTTCGCCTCACGACGGCGCTCTACTACACGCCCTCGGGCCGCTCGATCCAGGAGGTCGGGATCGCGCCCGACATCGAGGTGGAGGCGCCCGGCGACACGCAGCAGGCGCTCGCGGCCCCCGAGGAGGAGGACAATCCCGGACACCCGCTGCGCGAGCGCGACCTCGAGAAGCACTTCCAGCACCGCCAGGCCGATCCCGACGACACGAGCCCTCCCCCCGCTCCCTCGAAGGACAAGGATCGGGAGAAGGAAAAGTCGAAGGGCGAGCCCCAGGCACAGGCGCCCGCGGGCGACAAGCCGGACGTGCAGCTGGCGCGTGGTCTCGAGGTGCTTAAGAGCTGGACGTACTTCGAGCACCTGCGCGATGCGAGGGCGCCCACAAAGGCCGCCGCGGGCAAGCCTGCCGTCGCAAGCGTCCCGAAGCCGAGCCCGACGCCGTAGCCAAGCCGATGGAGTCGGCGCGCGCCGGTGAGGTCCGCGTGCTGCGCGTCGGCGAGCTCGTGGCCGCCCTCTCGGCATTGGTCCGGGACGCGCTGGGGCGCGTCTGGGTGATCGGCGAGCTCACGAACCTCCGCCGCGCAGCTTCGGGCCATCTCTACTTCACGTTGAAAGACGACGGCGCCCAGCTGCGCGCGGTCCTCTTCCGCGCAGACGCGCTCCGCCTCCGGTTCGAGCCCGCCGACGGCCTCGAGGTGCTCGCCTTCGGCGAGATCACCGTCTACGGGGCGCGCGGAGAGCTGCAGCTCTTGGTCCGGCAGCTCGAGCCGCGCGGGCAGGGAGCGCTGCGGCTCGCCTTCGAGCAGCTGCGAGCGCGCCTCGAGCGGGAGGGCCTGTTCGCGACGTCGCGAAAGCGCCCGCTCCCGCGGTTTCCGCGCGCGGTCGGCGTGGTCACCTCGGCACACGGGGCGGCGGTCCGCGACGTAATCGAGGTGACCGGCGCGCGCTGCCCGGGCGTCCCGCTGTTGGTGGCTGCGGCGCGCGTGCAGGGGGACGGCGCCGACCTCGAGCTGGTCGAGGCGCTCCAGCTGCTGGCCGCGCGTCCCGAGGTCGAGGTGATCCTGCTCGTGCGCGGCGGCGGCTCGCTCGAGGACCTCTGGTGCTTCAACAGCGAGTCGCTCGCGCGCGCGATCACCCGCTGTCCGGTCCCGGTGGTCGCCGGCGTCGGCCATGAGACCGATGTCACGATCGCCGACTGGGTGGCCGACGCCCGCGCGCCGACCCCGTCGGCGGCGGCGGCGCTCGTCGTGCCGGACGGGCGCGAGCTCGCGGTGCGCCTGGCGCGCGCCCGCGGGCGGCTCCGCGGTGCCCTCACGGTCCACCTCGCACGCGCCCGGACGCGGCTCTCCGCCGGCCGCGACGCGCTGCGCCACACCTCGCCCATCGCGCGACTGCTCGCGCGGCGCGAGCGCCTGGGGCGGGAGGCGCAGCGCTTGGAGGCCGCGATGCGCCTTCGCCTCGAGCGCGGTGCCGGGCGGCTCGCCGCCGGGCGCGAGGCGCTGCGCCGCCCACCCCTCGCGCTGGCGCGCGCGGGGGCGCGCTTCGCCCTCGCCGCCGGACGTCTCGACTCGCTCTCTCCGCTCGCCGTTCTCGGCCGGGGCTACGCGATCGCGCGTCGCGCGTCCGACGGCCGGATCGTGCGCGATCCGGCCGAGGTCGCGCCGGGCGAGCGTCTGGCGCTGCGCGTGGCCGGGGGCGAGATCGATGCCTCGGTGCTCGCCGCCCGGTCTCGGCGAGAATCCTGAAAGTGCTTTCGATTCAACAGGTTCGACGCTCGTTCGCGTTGACTCGCGCGGCGCCCGCGGTTAGCATGGCCAGACCATGGCGGACCCGCCGGGCTCCGACGCGGCAAGCCCCGCGAGCCTCTCCTTCGAGAGTGCGCTCGAGCGGCTCGAGGCGATCGTCGATCGACTCGAGGGCGGCGACCTCGTGCTCGAGGACGCGCTCGCGAGCTTCGAAGAGGGCGTGCGGCTCTCGCGCCAGCTCTCCGAGCAGCTGAGCTCCGCGGAGCGCCGCGTCGATCAGCTCCTCAAGGAAGGGGGCCAGCTCCTCGTGAAGCCCTTCGACGCCGAGGGCGAGGAGCCCTGAGATGGACGCCCAGGCCTATCTGGCCGAGCGGTCGCGGCTCGTCGACGCTGCGCTCGAGCGCGCGCTCCCGGCGGCCGATCTTCCCCCGCGCGCTCTCCACGCAGCGATGCGCCACCTGGTCCTCCCGGGCGGAAAGCGCCTGCGTCCCGGCTTGGCGTTCGCCGCCGCGGAGGCGCTCGGCGCGCCTGCCGAGCGCGTCCTGCCGGTGGCCACCGCTGTTGAGCTCGTTCACTGCTACTCGCTGATCCACGACGATCTGCCGTGCATGGACGACGACGACGAGCGCCGCGGGCGGCCGACGGTGCACGTCGCCTACGGCGAGGCGATCGCCGTGCTGGCGGGCGACGCGCTGCAGGCGCTGGCCTTCGAGATCCTCGCCGCCGCGGGCGAGGAGCACGATCCCGCGCGCGTGGTCGCGGCGCTGCGCGCCCTCGCCGAGGCGGCGGGCTCTCGCCAGCTCGTGGGGGGGCAGGCCGACGACCTCGCGTTCGACGCGGGGCGGGCGGACGCCGCCGCGGTCGAGTCCGTGCACCGGCGCAAGACCGGGGGGCTCTTCGCGGCGGCGCTGGTTGGCTCCGGGTACCTCGCGGGCGCAGACGCCGCGGCGCTGTGCCGGCTCGCCGCCTTTGCGACCCGGATCGGCGTCGCGTTCCAGATCGCCGACGATCTGCTGGACCGCGAGGCGGACGCGGGCTGCTCGCTCGTGGCGCGGATCGGCGCAGCGGCGGCCCGCGCGCGCGCGGACGCTCTGCTCGCCGAGGCGCTCGAGGCGGTCGAGCCGTTCGGGGCGCGCGCCGAGCCGCTGCGCGAGCTGGCGCGCTTCGCGGTGTCGAGGAGCGTCTGAGGGGAGGGGTGCGCGGGCGATGACGGAGAAGCTGCTGGACGGGATCGCGGGCCCGGCGGACCTGCGCGCGCTCTCGCGCGAGGACGCAGCGCGGGTGGCGGCGGAGCTGCGCGAGGAGATCGTCGAACGGGTCGCCCGCACGGGGGGGCACCTGGCGTCGAGCCTCGGCGCCGTCGAGCTGATCACCGCGCTCCACTATGTCTTCGACACGCCGACCGACCGGCTCGTCTTCGACGTGGGGCACCAGGCCTACGCGCACAAGATGCTGACCGGCCGCCGCGGCGAGTTCGACCGCATCGGCAAGCAGGGTGGCATCGGCAAGTTCCTGCGCCGCAGCGAGTCGCCCTACGACCACTTCGGCGCCGGCCACGCCGGCACCTCGATCTCGGCGGCGCTCGGCATCGCGCGCGCCAAGCAGCACCGCGGCGAGGCGGGCGTCGCGATCGCCCTGATCGGCGACGGCGGCATGACCGCCGGGATGGCCTTCGAAGCACTCAACCACGCCGGGGAGCTCTCGCAGAAGAACCTGCTCGTCGTGCTCAACGACAACGAGATGTCGATCGCGCCCAACGTCGGGGCACTCTCGTCGTTCCTCTCGCGCAAGATGTCGGCCCCGCTGGTGCGCCGCATCAAGAACATCGCGAAGGACGTGCTCGCGACGCTGCCCGGCGACATGGTGCGCTGGGCGCACAAGGCCGAGGAGTCGTTCAAGGTCTTCATCTCGCCGAGCCTGCTCTTCGAGGCGCTCGGGTTCCGCTACCTCGGTCCAATCCAGGGCAACCGCATCGACGAGGTGCTCGAGACCTTCTCGAACGCCCGGCGCATGATCGAGGGCGGCGAGGGCCCGATCCTGATCCACGCGCTCACCGCCAAGGGCTACGGCTACGGGCCCGCCGAGGCCGATCCCTTCAAGTACCACGGGGTCACGCCCTTCGAGGTTGCGTCGGGTGAGATGCGCAAGAGCAGCGGCGGGCCGCCCTCCTACACGCGCGTGTTCGCGGACACGCTGATCGGGCTTGCCGAGGAGGACCCGCGCATCGTCGCCATCACCGCGGCGATGCCGGACGGCACCGGCCTCGACCGCTTCCAGAAGGCGCACCCAGAGCGCTTCTACGACGTCGGGATCGCCGAGCAGCACGCCGTCACCTTCGCCGCGGGGCTCGCCTCGGAGGGAATGAAGCCGGTGGCGGCGATCTACTCGACCTTCCTGCAGCGCGCATTCGACCAGGTCGTGCACGACGTCTGCGTGCAGAACCTCGACGTCACCTTCGCGCTCGACCGGGCCGGCCTGGTGGGCGCCGACGGTGCGACCCACCAGGGCTTCTACGACGTCGCGTACCTGCGCGCGCTGCCGAACCTGCTCCTGATGGCGCCCAAGGACGAGAACGAGCTCCGCCACATGCTGCGGACCGCGATCGAGCACCCGGGTCCCGCCGCGGTGCGCTACCCGCGCGGCAACGGCTTCGGCGTTCCGCTCAATCCGGAGGTGAAGGGCGTTCCGATCGGCGAGTGCGAGCTCCTGCGCGACGGCGACGACCTGCTCGTCGTGGCGCTCGGCACGCTCGCGCATCCCGCCCTCGAGGCTGCCGGCGAGCTGGCGTCGGAGGGCGTGTCGGCGGCCGTCGTGAACGCCCGCTTCGTGAAGCCGCTCGACGCGCAGCGGATCGCGGCGCTGGCGGCGCGCTGTGGGGCGGTCCTCACCGTCGAGGAGTCCGCCGGGCAGGGCGGCTTCGGCGGCGCGGTCCTTGAGGCGCTGGCGCGCGCCGGGGTCTCGGTCCCGTCGCGCTGCCTCGCGATCCCCGACCAGATCGTCGAGCACGGCGACCCCGACGCGATCCGCGCCGAGCTCGGCCTCGACGCGGCGGGGATCGCGCGCGCCGCCCGCGAGCTGCTCGGGCGCGGTTGAAGGGAACCCGGCTCGACGAGCGGCTCGTCGCCGACGGCTTCGCCGACTCGCGCGCCAAGGCGCAGGCGCTGATCCTCGCGGGCGCGGTCCTCGTCGACGGCGCCGTCGTCGACAAGGCCGGGACGCGCGTGCGCGAGGACGCCGCGGTGAGCCTGCGCGGCCAGGCGCGCCGCTTCGTCTCGCGCGGGGGCGAGAAGCTCGCGGGGGCGCTCGACGACCTCGGCATCGATCCGCGCGGGCGCGCCTGCCTCGACGTCGGGGCGTCGACGGGCGGCTTCACGGACTGCCTCCTCCAGCGCGGCGCGCGCTCGGTCGTGGCCGTCGACGTCGGCTATGGCCAGCTCGACGCGAAGCTGCGCGCCGACCCCCGCGTGGAATCGCTCGAGCGCACCAACGCGCGCCTGCTCGGATCGCTGCCGGGTCCGATCGACCTCGTGACCGTCGACGTCTCGTTCATCTCCGCGCGGCTGATCCTCCCGCGGCTCGCCGAGCTCGCGCCGCGCGCCGACTGGCTGGTCCTCGTGAAGCCCCAGTTCGAGGTCGGCCGGGGCCGGGTCGGAAAGGGAGGGGTGGTGCGCGACGACGCGCTGCGCGCCGAGGCGGTGGCTTCCGTCCGGTCCGCGGCCGAGGCGCTCGGACGGCGCGCCCTCGGGGAGGCACCGAGCCGCCTCCCGGGCCCCAAGGGAAATCGCGAGGTCTTCCTCTGGCTGCGGTCGGCCGATGAGAAGAATTCGAGTTGACTCCGCCGCGGCCGGCTTTATCCTTGCGGGGCTTGTAGTTACGTGCCCAATCGAGTTGCGCGCCCAGGAAAGGGTTCCATGGCGATCGTCGAAGTCACCCCGGCTGCCACAGAGCGCGTCCGCGCGCTTCTCGACCGGGACGGCAAGCTCGCCACCCACGCGCTGCGGCTTAAGGTGGTCGGTGGGGGCTGCTCGGGTCTCCAGTACCAGCTCGGCTTCGACGACCGGATCACGGAGGGCGACAACGAGGTCCGGGCGGGCGACGTCCGCATCGTGGTCGACGACAAGAGCGCGGCCTACCTCGCCGGAACCGTGCTCGACTACGTCGACTCGCTCCAGGAATCCGGCTTCAAGATCAACAACCCCAACGCCAAGACCACCTGCGGCTGCGGCCAGTCGTTCGGCGCCTAGGCGCCGCGCGGGAGGCGCCGACGCCTTGCCGCCCCGAGCCTCGATCTACCTCGACCACCACGCCACGACGCCGACCGACCCGCGCGTGGTCGATGCGATGCTTCCCTACTTCACGCGGGAGTTCGGCAACGCCGCGAGCGCGCACCTCTTCGGCTGGCGCGCGGAGGCGGCCGTCGAGGCCGCGCGCGAGAGTCTCGCCCGCGGCATCGGCGCGCGCGTGCCGCGCGAGATCGTCTTCACGAGCGGCGCGACCGAGAGCAACAACCTGGCGCTGCAGGGCGTCGCCGAGGTGCTGCGCGGCCGCCGCGATCAGCTGATCGCGGCGGCGAGCGAGCACCCCTCGGTCCTCGACGCCTGCCGCGCGCTCGCCCGCCGCGGCTTCGACCTCGTGCTCCTCCCCGTGGACGGTCGAGGTCTCGTCGATCCCGACGCCGTAGCTCGGGCGATCGGCCCGCGGACCGCCGTCGTCTCGGTGATGTGGGCCAACAACGAGATCGGCGTGCTCCAGCCGATCGAGTCCATCGCAAGGGTGTGTCGGGAGACGGGCGTGCTCCTGCACTGCGACGCCGCGCAGGCGGTCGGCAAGGTCCCCGTGGACGTGGCGGCGAGCGGGGTCGACCTGCTCTCCTTCACTGCCCACAAGCTCTACGGGCCGAAGGGAGTCGGCGCGCTCTGGATCCGCTCGGGCCGTCCCCGCGTGCGCCTCGAGCCGATCCTGTACGGAGGCGGTCACGAGGGGGGCCTGCGCTCGGGGACGCTGCCGGTGCCGCTGATCGTGGGCTTCGCGCGCGCGCTCGAGCTCTCGCTCGCCGAGCGCGACTCGGAGTCGTGCCGCCTGGCCGAGCTGCGGGACGAGCTCCTCGCGCGGCTGCACGCGGAGCTTTCCGGCGTCTTCGTGAACGGTGATCGCGCGCAGCGGCTGCCCGGCAATTTGAACGTCGGGTTCGCGGGGATCGAGGCGGACGCGCTCCTCGCGGCGCTGCCCGAGCTCGCGCTCTCTACGGGCTCGGCGTGCAGCTCCGCGCGTCCCGAGCCGAGCCACGTGCTCAAGGCCCTCGGACTTCCGGACGATGCCGTCCGTGCATCGATTCGCGTCGGGCTGGGGCGCGCCACGACGCGCGCGGAGGTCGAAGCTGCGGCGGAGCGGATCGTCGCGGAGGTGCGGGCGCTGCGGGCGGCGCGGAGCGGGGTGGCCCCCGCCGCGGCGGCCCCGGCCGCTGACTGAGGCGGGCCGCATCGCTACCCTGACCCGGAACCGAAGCAGACAAGCGGAGATCGGCGGCTCGTGACCGAGCAGCGTGCGACCCACATCACCTGGCATGCCCACCACGTGACGCGCGAGGACCGCGAGCGGCTCCTCAAGCAGCGCGGCGTCACGGTCTGGCTGACGGGGCTCTCGGGATCGGGCAAGTCGACGATCGCGGTCGCGGCCGAGCAGTCGCTCGTCTCGCAGGGCCACCTCGCCTACGTGCTCGACGGCGACAACATCCGGCACGGACTCAACAAGAACCTCGGCTTCTCGCCGGCCGACCGCACCGAGAACATCCGGCGCATCGGCGAGGTCGCCAGGCTCTTCACCGACGCGGGCCTGGTCGTCTTCACCTCCTTCATCTCCCCCTACCGGGCGGACCGCGAACTGGTGCGCTCGATCCATCCGGCCGGCCGCTTCGTCGAGGCCTACGTCTCCGCCTCGATCGAGACCTGCGAGGGTCGCGACGTGAAGGGTCTCTACCGCAAGGCCCGCGCCGGCGAGATCCCCGAGTTCACTGGCATCTCCGCGCCCTACGAGGCCCCCGAGAGGCCCGAGCTGGTGCTCGACACGAACCGCGAGTCCGCGAAGGAGAGCGTGGATCGGCTGGTCGGCTACCTCGGGGAGAAGGGCTACCTGGCGCCGTGACCCGATCCGTTCGCTCTTCTCTCGGAGCCGCGCGCCTGCGCGGTCTCGCGGTCGCGCTGGCGATCGCGGCTGAGGTGGCCGTCGCGCCGGGCTGCGCGACGCTGCGCGGCGCGGGACACGAGGGTTCCGAGGCCGTCGCCGAGCGGCCCGACGCGCCGCCGGACTACGACTACCTGGTCGGCCGCCAGCTCGAGCTCGACGGCCAGCTCGACGACGCGCTCGCCGCCTACCAGCGCGCGCTCGCCAAGGATCCCGACTCCGCGCTCCTGAACCGCACCGTCGCCGAGCTGCTCGCGCGACAGGGGCGGAGCGACGAAGCGGTGGCGCTCGCCGAGCGCGCCCACCAGATCGAGCCCGACAACTCCGAGCTGCGCGTATTCCTGGGCACGCTGTATCGCGTGCGCAAGGACCTGCCCGCCGCCGAGAAGGTGCTGCTCGGTCCCGACGGCAAGCCGCTCGACGCCGACGCCGCGCTGCTCCTCTACGGGCTCTACTCGGACGCTGGCCAGCTCGATCGCGCGCTCGAGATCGCGCGCTGGATGGTCCGCAGCGATCCCACCAGCCTGCGCTCCTACTTCGCCCTCTCGCGCGCCTACGAGCGCCTCGATCGGCCGAAGGACGCCGAGCGCGCGCTGCGCACGGCGCTGGCGCAGAACCCGCAGAGCCTGGCGGTCTACTCGGCGCTGGCCCGCGAGCGTCGGCAGCGCGGGGACCGCGACGGCGAGATCGCGATCTACCGCGAGGTGCTCGGCTTCCAGCCGCATCACCATCCCACGCTCGCCGCGCTGGCGGACGCATACATCGCCCAGGAGCACTGGGCCGAGGCCCGCAAGACGCTCGAGGAGATCGAGCGCTACTACCCCGACGACATGCGCTCGGTGGTGCGGCTCGGCTACCTCGACCTCGAGCAGAAGAACTACGACGCGGCCGCCGCGCGCTTCGAGCGCGTGCTCCAGGCGAGCCCGGAGCAGTACGAGGTCGCCTATCTCCTCGGCCTGGTCAAGCGGCGCGCCGGGGACCTCGACGGCGCGATCGCCCTCTTCGAGCGGGTCCCGCCGGAGCACGAGCGCTACGGCGACGCCCGGCTCCAGATCGCGGGAATCTACGAGCGCAAGCGCGACTACAAGCGAGCGCTCGCCGAGACCGAGGCGATGCGCGCGCGCGCCCCCTCGCGACAGCTCGACCTGTACGCCGCGAGCCTGCGCGCCAAGTCGGGAGACTTCGACGGCGCCGTGTCGTTCCTGCGCGGGCTGCTCGACGCGTCGCCCGGCGACGAGGAGCTGCTCTACAACCTCGGCGTGATCCACGGCGAGGCCGGGCAGTCGCCCGAGGCGCTCCGCTACATGCAGCAGGTCCTCGACAAGAATCCGAACCATCCCGGCGCGCTGAACTACGTGGGCTACTCGCTCGCCGAGAACGGCGACGACCTCGATCGCGCCGAGCAGATGATCAGCAAGGCGCTCGAGCAGCGGCCCGACGACGGCTACATCACCGACAGCCTGGGCTGGGTGTACTACATGCGCGCGCGCCCGCTCCTGCAGGCGGGACGCGTCGACGCCGGCCGCGCGCTCCTCGAGCGCGCGATCCGGGAGCTCGAGAAGGCCGCCGAGCTGACCGGAGGCGATCCGGTGATCTCCGAGCACCTCGGCGACGCCTATCTCGCGCTCGAGGACCGGCAGCGCGCGCTCGCCTTCTACGAGGAGGCGGTGAACCTCGAGCCGCGCGAGGGCGAGCAGCCCAAGCTCCGCGAGAAGCTCGAGCGCCTGCGGCGGGAACTCTCACCCCGGTGATCCGGGGGCGCCCCGCGCTCGCCCTCCGCCTCGCCTCCCTGCTCGCGTTGGCGGTCGCGTGCGCGACGCCGCGCGGCGCCCAGCAGGGG
>Ga0335082_10007773_pt1 | contig 11634 bp, 9 predicted proteins | sample Lox_Sample_41_FD_206718 | JGI IMG/M metagenome (GOLD analysis project Ga0335082, IMG submission 206718) | Soil microbial communities from Loxahatchee National Wildlife Refuge, Florida, United States - Lox_Sample_4.1 | ecosystem: Environmental > Terrestrial > Soil > Wetlands | place: USA: Florida...
CCGCGACGTAGAGCAGGGTGCAGATCGCCAACGAGCCCAGGATGCCGATCGGCATGTCGCGCTGCGGGCGGCGCGCCTCCTGCGCGGCGGTCGAGACCGCGTCGAATCCGATGTACGCGAAGAAGATCACCCCCGCACCGCGCACGATACCGCTCCAGCCGAAGCGCCCCGGCCCCTCCGCCGGCGGGACGAAGGGCCGCCAGTGCTCGGAGTGCAGGTGGAGGGCGCCGAAGACGACGAAGGCGAGGATCACGGCGAGCTTCAGCAGAACGATCGCGTTGTTGAGGCGCGCCGATTCGCGGATGCCGGTCACCAGGAGCGCGCTGGTCGCGGCCACGATCGCGACGGCGGGCACGTTGAGCACGGCGCCCGTCGCGCTCCAACCCTCGGCGAAGATCCGCCAGACGTTCAGGCCCGCGTCCGGCGGCGGCACATGGGTGTAGGGCGCCGACGCGAGCTCCGGCGGGATCCGGATGCCGACGTCGCGCAGCAGCGACACCACGTAGCCCGACCAGCCGACCGCCACCGTCGAGGCCGCGAACAGGTACTCGAGGATCAGGTCCCAGCCGATGATCCACGCCGCGAGCTCGCCGAGCGTCGCGTAGCTGTAGGTGTAGGCGCTGCCGCAGATCGGGATCATCGCGGCGAACTCCGCGTAGCAGAGGCCCGCGAAGGCGCACGCCACGCCGGCCAGCGCGAACGACCACACGATCGCCGGGCCGGCGTAGCGCGCCGCGGCCTGTCCGGTCAGCACGAAGATGCCGGCGCCGACGATCGCGCCGACCCCGAGCGCGACCAGGTTGAGCGGTCCGATCGCGCGCTGCAGCCGGGAGTCCGTGAACGCCTCGAGCTGAAGCGCGGCGACGGGCTTGCGTCGGAAGAGGCTCACTCGGCGGCGCGCCGCCGCAGCCGGAGTGCGCCGAGCAGGGCGAGCGCGCCGATGCTCGCGGTCTCGAGGGCCAGGCGTGCGGGCTCCGGCGTGAAGGTGATCGACAGGATGCCGGTCACGGGATCCTGCTCCTGGAGGACGCTCGCCGGCAGCGTGAAGCTCCCGTCGTCGGCGACCTCGATCGTCCCTCCCGCGGAGGCCGTGAGCGATGCGAAGGAGCCCACCTCGAGCATCAAGGTGGCGCTGTAGGGGAGCGGCTCCGCGGACGCACCGAGCGCGAATCCGGCGGCTCCGAGCTCGAGCAGGATCCAGCCTTGCGGCGACCGCAATCCGCTCTCCTCCCGCTCCGAAGCGCGGCGGCCCTATCGGGACGGGCTGCGACCGTCCCGCCTGCTGTGTCGCAGGCGACCGACACCGAGCAGCGCCAGCGCCGCGATGCTGGTGCCCTGCAGCCAGAGCTCCCCGGGCTCGGGTGTGAAGGTGATCGAGAGGAGGCCGGTGACCGGTGCGGACAGGGCGAAGCTGCGGTTCACGTAGCGGTTCAGATACACGGGGATCACGAGGTTCAGCGAGCCCGCGCCGTGCGCGGTGCGGCTGTTGACGCCCGTGTGGGTCCGCGTCCCGAAGTTGGAGGACGTGGTGCTGAACGACTGCACGACCTTGCCGATGCGCCAGCCCACCGTGGCGACCGTGGGACCCGTGACTGGATACTGATACATCGAGAGAGTCAGCGTGGATGCGCCGCTCGTGACGTTCGCCGTCTCGGTGCCGACGGTGAAGGCCTTGGTGAGCATCAGCGTGGCGGGCGGGAAGGCAGGTGATCCCTTCGAGAAGAGCTTCACCTTGCCGAGCAGGGGCATCGTGCCGCCGGCCATCTTCGTTCCGCCGAACATGCCGGTGCCGTTGTGGAAGGCGAAGCTCGCCTTGGTGTAGACCTGCGTGGGCGGGGACGGCTCGGCCATCGCGGTCTGGTCGACCACGAAGAGACTGGCCGGAAGCGTGAAGCTGCCGTCGGAGGCGACGTCCACCGTGCCCGAGGCGGAGGCCGTGATCGTCTGGAGCGATGCGAACTGGAGCGAGAGCTGCGCGTCGAAGGGGAGCGCTGCCGCGCTGGCCCCCGGCGCCCAGGCGCCCAACGCGATCCCGACGCATGCCCAGGGCCCGATCGTCCGCATCCCCATTGCCGTTCCCCCTCCGGCCGTCGGAGGCGAGCTTATCAGGCGGGCGTCGGGGATGTCAGGCGCGCGGCGGGCGGCGGCGCGGGAGGTAGAGGTCGGTCACGGTGCCCGCCGCGACCTCGGCGGCCAGGCCGACCGTCTCCGAGAGCGTCGGGTGCGGGTGGACGGTCAGCGCCACGTCCTCGGAGTCGGCGCCCATCTCGATCGCCAGGGCGCACTCGGCGATCAGCTCGCCGGCGTGCGGGCCCACGATCCCCGCGCCGAGCACGCGCCGCGTGTCCTTGGCCAGCACGAGCTTGGTGAGCCCCTCGCCGCGGCCCATCCCGAGTGCGCGTCCGCTCGCGGACCACGGGAAGCGCGCCACCTCGACCTCGACCCCGCGCGCGCGCGCCTCGGCCTCGCCGAGCCCCACCCACGCCACCTCGGGATCCGTGTACGCGACGGAGGGGATGGCGCGCGCGTCGAAACGCCCCGGCAGGCCCGCGGCGATCTCCGCGGCGGCGCGGCCCTCGTGGCTGGCCTTGTGTGCGAGGAGCGGCGGGCGCGCGACGTCGCCGATCGCGAAGACGTGCGGCAGGTTGGTGCACAGCCGCTCGTCGACCGGCACGAACCCGTGCGCGTCGACCCGCAGGCCGGCGGCCTCCGCGCCGATGCGGTCGCCGTTCGGCCGGCGGCCGACCGCCACCAGCACGCGGTCGAAGAGCGCCTGCTTCGGCGCCTTCGATCCCTCGAATGAGACCCGGAGCCCGTCGGTGCGCGGCTCGATCGCGGTCACCTTCGTGCCCAGGAAGACGCCGGCGTAGCGGCCCGCGATGCGGCGCTCGAGCGGGCGCACCAGCTCGGGATCGGGCCCCGCCATCAGCCGGTCGAGCAGCTCGACGACGGTGACCTCGCAGCCGAGCGCGTCGTAGACCGTCGCCAGCTCGAGGCCGATCACGCCGCCGCCGATCACCAGGAGGCGCCGCGGCAGCTCGTCGAGCGCGAGCGCCGCGGTGGAGTCCATCACGCGCGGGTCGTCGACGCCGGGCAGGCGCAGCGGGCGAGAGCCCGCCGCCACGATCGCGCGCTCGAACGAGATCGAGACCGTCCCGTCCGCCGTCTCGACGTCGACTCGCTTCGGACCGGCGAAGCGGCCGGTGCCGGTGACCACCGTGACGCCGCGCTGCCGGGCGAGCTGGGCGAGGCCGCCGGTGAGCCGGCCCACCACCTCGTCCTTGCGCGCGCGCAGCCGCGCGAGGTCGAGCTTGGGCGCCCCGAACTCGACGCCCGCCTCGCCGAGCGCGCGCGCCGCGTCGATCACCTCCGCCACGTGCAGCAGCGCCTTGGACGGAATGCATCCGACGTTCAGGCAGACACCACCGAGCGTCGGGAAGCGCTCGACCAGGGTCACCGTGCGGCCGAGGTCGGCGGCGCGGAACGCGGCGGTGTAGCCGCCCGGTCCCGCGCCGAGCACCAGCACGTCCGCGCGCAGGTCCATCAGAGCAGGATCCGGCGCAGGTCGCCGAGCAGCGCCGCCAGTCGGGTGGTGAACCGCGCGGCGTCCGCGCCGTCGATCACGCGGTGGTCGTACGAGAGCGAGAGCGGAAGCGAGAGCCGCGGGACGAACGCGCCGTCGCGCCAGACCGGCTTCCACGCCATGCGCGAGACGCCGAGGATCGCCACCTCCGGGTGGTTCACGATCGGCGTGAAGGAGGTGCCCCCGATGCCGCCCAGGCTCGAGATGCTGAAGGTGCCGCCCTGCAGGTGCTCGGGGCGGAGCTTGCGATCGCGCGCGCGGCCGGACAGATCCTGGAGCTCCGCCGCGAGCTCGAAGAGCCCCTTGCGATCGGCGTCGCGCACGACCGGCACCACGAGCCCGTGCTCGGTATCGACCGCCACGCCGATGTGGTAGTAGCGCTTCAGGATCAGGTTCTCGCCGGTGCGGTCGAGCGACGCGTTGAAGTGCGGGAACTCCTGCAGCGCCCGCGCGCAGGCCTTCACCAGGAAGGGCAGGAAGGTGAGCTTGGCCCCGCGCGCGGCCGCCTCCTGCTTGTTGGCCTCGCGGAACGCCTCGAGCTCGGTGACGTCCGCGTCGTCGTGCTGCGTGACGTGCGGCACGGTCACCCAGCTCCGGTGCAGGTTCGCGGACGCGACGCGGCGGACGCGGTTCAGCGGCGCGAGCTCCGTCGGTCCCCACTTCGCGAAGTCGATGTCGACGGGCGCGGCCACGGACACGCCGGCGATCGGCACCGCCGCCGCGCCGCGCTGCGCGACGACGGCCTTCACGTAGCCCTGCACGTCCTCGGGCAGGATGCGCCCCTTCGGGCCGCTGCCGGGAACCAGGCCGAGGTCGACGCCGAACTCGCGCGCGAGGCGCCGCACCGAGGGACCCGCGTGGGCGCTCACCGGCGTGCCGGTCGCGGAGTAGGGGGCGAGGTCCGCCGGGGCGGGCTCCGGTCCTTCCTCCTTTTCCTCCTCCTTCTGCTCCTTCTTCTCTTCCTTCTCCGATCGAAGCTCGGGTCGCGCGACAGCAGTCGGCGCGTCCGAAGCCTCTTCGGCCTCGACGATCGCGAGCAGCGCGCCCTCGCTCACCTTGTCGCCGACGCCGACCTTGAGCGCCTTCACGACGCCGGCGAACGGCGCCGGGATCTCCATCGTGGCCTTGTCGCTCTCGAGCACCAGCAGCGACTGCTCGGCCTCGACCCGGTCACCCGGCTTCACCAGCAGCTCGATCACGTCGACGTTCTCGAAGTCGCCGATGTCGGGCAGCCGGACCTCTCGCTCGACGGGCATGCGCGCTCCCCGGTGGCTCAGGAGGTGGCCGGATTCGGCTTGTTCGGATCGATCTTCCAGCGCTCGAGCGCCTGGCGCACCGTGACGGGCGGGAGCATTCCCGCGTCGGCGAGCGAGCGCAGGCTGGCGAGCGCGACGAAGTGCCGGTTCACCTCGAAGAAGTGGCGCAGGCGCTCGCGGCGATCGGAGCGCCCGAAGCCGTCGGTTCCGAGCACCCGGTACGGCGCGCGCACGAACGGGCGGATCTGGTCCGCGTACGCTTTCACGTAGTCGGTGGCGGCGACCACGGGCCCCGGGCGGCCCTCGAGCATCTGCTCGACCCAGCTCCGGCGCGGCCGTTCGTCCGGATGCAGCAGGTTCCAGCGCTCGACCGCGAGCCCGTCGCGGCGCAGCTCGGTCAGGCTCGTCGCGCTCCACACGTCCGCCTCGACGCCGAACTCGTCGCGCAGCAGGTCGGCGGCCGCGAGCACCTCGCGCAGGATGGTTCCGCTCCCGAGGAGCTGGACCCGCGGGCGCGCGGCGTCGACGGCCTCGCGCAGGAGGTACAGCCCGCGCAGGATCCCCTCGCCCGAGCCGGAGGGGATGGCCGGATGGGCGTAGTTCTCGTTCATCATCGTGATGTAGTAGTAGATGCTCTCCTGCCGCCGCAGCATCCGGTCGAGCCCCTCGTGCACGATCACCGCGAGCTCGTAGGCGTAGGTCGGGTCGTAGGCGACACAGTTCGGGATCGACGAGACCCAGAGCTGGCTGTGGCCGTCCTGGTGCTGCAGCCCCTCGCCGGCGAGCGTGGTGCGCCCCGCCGTGCCGCCCAGCAGGAAGCCGCGCGCGCGCGAGTCGGCGGCCGCCCAGAAGAGGTCGCCGATGCGCTGCACGCCGAACATCGAGTAGAAGGCGTAGAACGGGATCATCGGGACGCCGTGCGTCGAGTAGCTGGTGCCCGCCGCGATCCAGGACGCCATCGCGCCCGCCTCGCAGATGCCCTCCTGCAGGATCTGCCCCTTCTCGTCCTCGCGGTAGTACATGACCTGGTCGGAGTCGACCGGCTCGTACTTCTGACCCTCGGCGGCGTAGATCCCGAGCTGGCGGAAGAGCCCCTCCATGCCGAAGGTGCGGGCCTCGTCGGCGATGATCGGCACCACCAGGCGCCCGATCCTCTTGTCGCGCACCAGCGCCGAGAGCACTCGCACGTACGCCATCGTGGTCGAGTACTCTCGGTCGCCGGAGCCCTCGAGCAGCTTGTCGAAGATCGAGAGCGGCGGCATCTCGAGCGACGGCCCCTGCGCGCGGCGCGCGGGGAGGTAGCCGCCGAGCGCGGCGCGGCGCTCGTGCATGTAGCGGAGCTCGGGGCTGTCGTCGGGAGGCTTGTAGAAGGGCGTGTCGGCGATGCGCTCGTCGGGGATCGGGATGCGGTAGCGGTCGCGGAAGGCCTTGAGGGCGTGCTCGGCCAGCTTCTTCTGCTGGTGGGAGAAGTTCATCCCCTCGCCGGACTCGCCCATGCCGTAGCCCTTCACCGTCTTCGCGAGGATCACGGTGGGACGCCCGACGTGGCGCACGGCGGCGGCGTACGCGGCGTAGATCTTCTGCGGGTCGTGGCCGCCGCGGTCGAGCTGCCAGACCTCGTCGTCGGTCATGTGGGCGACCATGGCGCGCAGCTCCGGGTCCACGCCGAAGAAATGCTCGCGCGTGTAGGCCCCGCCGCGCGCCTTGTAGTTCTGGTAGTCGCCGTCGACGGCGCGCTCCATCCGCTCGAGCAGGAGACCCTTGCGGTCCTTGGCGAAGAGGGGATCCCAGCGTCCACCCCAGATCACCTTGATCACGTTCCAGCCGGCGCCGCGGAAGTCGCCCTCCAGCTCCTGGATGATCTTGCCGTTGCCGCGCACGGGGCCGTCGAGGCGCTGCAGGTTGCAGTTCACCACGAAGATCAGGTTGTCGAGCTTCTCGCGGGCCGCGAGTCCGATGGCGCCGAGCGACTCGGGCTCGTCCATCTCGCCGTCGCCCATGAAGACCCAGACCTTGCGCTCGGCGGTGTCGAGGATCCCGCGCGCGCCCAGGTACTTCATGAAGCGCGCCTGATAGATGCCCATGATCGGGCCGAGCCCCATCGATACCGTCGGGAAGTTCCAGAGCTCGGGCATCAGCCAGGGGTGCGGATACGAGGACAGGCCCCGGCCGTCGACCTCCTGGCGGAAGTTGCGCAGCTGCTCCTCGGAGAGCCGGCCCTCGAGGTACGCGCGCGCGTAGATGCCGGGCGACGAGTGGCCCTGCACGTAGACGAGGTCGCCGCCGCCCGCGGCGCCCTGCGCGCGGAAGAAGTGGTTGAAGCCGACGTCGTAGAGCGTGGCGGCCGAGGCGAAGCTCGCGATGTGGCCGCCGAGCTCCGAGGAGTGCCGGTTGGCCTGCACCACCATGGCGAGCGCGTTCCAGCGCACCAGCGAGCGGATGCGGTGCTCGAGGCCGGGCTCGCCCGGCATCTTCTCCTCCTCCGAGACCGGGATCGTGTTCACGTAGGCCGTGTTCGGCGAGTAGGGGAGCTGCACCCCCGAGCGGCGCGCCCGATCGATCAGGCGCTCGACCAGGTAGTGGGCGCGCTCGACGCCCTCGTTCTGCAGCACCGAGTCCAGCGCCTCGAGCCACTCCTGCGTCTCGCGCGGGTCGCGGTCGGCATCGCGATCGACCATGGCGCTAGCCCCGGCGCGCTCGCCGCAGCCGCTCGAAGTCGGCGTCGGCGTGATAGGAGGAGCGCACGAGCGGCCCGGCGGAGACCTGCAGGAAGCCCCGGGCGAGCGCCTGCTCGCGGTAGTGCTCGAACTCCTGCGGCTCCACCCATCGCGACACTGGAATATGTCGGAGGCTCGGGCGCAGGTACTGGCCGATGGTGACGAAGTCGACGTCGGCCGCGCGCAGGTCGTCGAGCACCGCCTCGACCTCGGGCGCGCGCTCGCCGAGACCCACCATGATCCCGGACTTGGTGAAGACCCCGGCGCAGAGGCGTTTGGCGCGGGCCAGCAGCTCGAGCGAGTGCCGGTAGCTCGCGCCGGGCCGCACCGCGCGGTAGCGCCGCGGCACCGTCTCGAGGTTGTGGTTCCACACGTCCGGGCGCGCCTCCGCCACCCGTTCGGGCGCGCCCGGCTTGCGCCGGAAGTCGGGCGTCAGCACCTCCACCGTGGCGCCGGGCGCATGCCGGCGGATCGAGGCGATGCAGGCGGCGAAGTGCTCGGCGCCGCCGTCCGGGAGATCGTCGCGATCGACCGACGTCACCACCACGTGCCGCAGTCCGAGGCGCGCGGCGGCCTCGCCCACCCGCTCGGGCTCGCGCGGATCGACGAGGTCCGGCGCGCCGGTCTTCACGTTGCAGAAGCTGCAGGCTCGGGTGCAGACGCTGCCGAGGATCATCACGGTCGCGTGCCGCTGCGCCCAGCACTCACCGAGGTTGGGGCAGGCCGCCTCCTCGCAGACCGTGTGCAGGCGGAGCTCGCGGACGAGAGACCGCGTCTCGCGGAGCTCGGGGCTGTCCGTGATGCGGACGCGCAGCCACGGAGGCTTGCGGAGCGGGGCCACCGGCTCCGCGGGGCCGGTCGACGCGGACCGGGGGGCACGCAGTCTGGCTCGCCGCGCCTCCAATCCCTTCCTCCCAGGCGCGGCCCCAGAGTAACTTGGCCCCTCGGGGACGCCCGTGCCCGTGCAGTTCTCCTATCGGCGGGCGGCGGCTCGGAGGCAAGCCTCGCGCACGAGCGGCATCCGGTCATTGCCGAAGTACATGTCGTCGCGGTCGACGAAGAGGGTGGGCGAGCCGAAGCCGCCGCGGGCGACCAACTCGTCCGTGTTGGCGCGCAGCCGCTCCTTGATCGCGGGGCTGGCGATCGCCGCGAAGAACGACTCCCGCGCCAGGCCGACGCCCCCCGCCACCTCCGCCAGGACGTCCTCCTGCGAGATGTCGCGCCCCTCGCCCCAGTAGGCCTCGAAGACGGCGCGTGCGTAGGGCGACACACATCCCGCGTCGAGCGCCACCAGCGCGCCGCGCATGGCGCGCACGCTGTTCACCGGGAAGACGGACGGCTGTCCGATCTTCAGGCGCTGGTGACGCGCCCAGTCGCGCAGGTCCTTCGCGTAGTAGCGGGCCTTCGGCGGCACGGGATTCGAGCGCTGCTCGTAGACGCTCGGGTTCACCGCGTTGAAGACGCCGCCGACCAGGATCGGCTTCCAGACCAGGCCGGCGCCGGTCTCGGCGGCGAGCGGCTCGACGCGATCGAAGGCGAGGTAGGTCCACGGGCTCGAGCAGTCGAAGAAGAACTCGAGCGTCGGCATGTCCGGATCCTCTCGCTCCGCCCGAGGGCGAGCCGCTTCAGCGGCCGCGGAAGGCGGGCCTGCGCTTCTCGAGGAACGCCCGCACGCCCTCGCGGTAGTCGTCGCTCTCGAAGCAGGCGGCGATCGAGCGCGCGATCGCGTCGCGATCGCGCGCGGCGGGATCCTTCGCGAGCTCGCGCACCACGAGCTTCACGCTGCGCAGCGTGAGCGGCGCGTTCTCGGCGATGGCGAGCGCGGCGTCGCGCACGGACGCGTCGAGCGCGGCCTTCGGGAACACGGCGTTCACCAGCCCGCGCGCGAGCGCCTCCTCGGCGCGGAAGCGGCGGCCGCTGAAGAAGACCTCCTTCGCCACCGAGGGACCCACCAGGCGCACCAGCGCCTCGACACCCGCGGCGTGATAGCCGAGCCCGAGCCGCGCGGCGGGGATCGCGAGCTCGGCGTCGTCGGCCGCGTAGCGGAGGTCGGCGCCGAGGGCGATCGCCATCCCGCCCCCGACGCAGAAGCCGTGGATCGCGGCGAGGAGCGGCTTCCGGAGGTCGGCGAGCGCCGCGAACGCGCGCGCCGTGGTCGACTCGTACGACTGGGCGGCGCGCGCCCCGGTCCGCGCGCCCTCGAACTCGGAGATGTCGGCGCCCGACACGAAGGCGACGTCGCCGGCGCCGCGCATCACGACGACGCGCACCGCCGGATCCGCATCGAGCGCGGCGGCGCGCTCGGGGATCGCGTCCCACATCGAGAGCGAGATCGCGTTGCGCCGCTCGGGATGGTCGAACACGAGCCAGCCGAGCGGCGCCTCCACCTCGCATCGCACCTCGCCGGGCATGGCGCGGCATCGTAGCGAAAGCGCTTGGCGACCTCCGAGGCAGCGCAGTCGCGTGGAGTATCGGCCAGTGGCCGCGAAGCGGCCGCGCGCAGCGAGCGCAGCGAGCGAAGTCAACAGCTTGCCCGAAGGCGGCGCGCAGCGAGGCAAGGCCGAGCGGAGTTCATCAGGCTAGGCTTCCGCCGAGGAGAAAGATGGATGCGCGACTGGTGGACCGAGGCGATGGGTCGCAGGCCGGCCTGGATGAACGTGCTGCTCGCGTTCTGTGCCTACATGGCGTTCGTCTACGTGCCCTGGGACTTCCTGGTGAAGCCGGTCGCCGTCGATCGGGAGGCGTGGTTCGGCCTGCTGCTCAGCGGCTGGGCGGCCAAGGCGACCGAGCCGCTGCACTGGGCGATCTACGCGGCGGGCGTCTACGGCTTCTGGCGCATGCGTCCATGGATGTGGCCGTGGGCGGCGATCTATGCCGCGCAGGTCGCGATCGGGATGGGCGTCTGGCCGATCCTGCACTTCGGAGGCCTGCGCGGCGTGGCGACCGGGCTCGCCGCCTTCATCCCGCTCTCCGCGCTGACCGTCGCGCTTTGGCGGGCGCGGAGCCTCTTCCGCGCGCCGCGCCCGTCGCTGCGCGAGCGCTACGGCGACTGGGCCCTGGTGACGGGCGCCTCGGCGGGAATCGGCACCGCGTTCGCCCGTGCGCTCGCACGCGAGGGCGTGTCGGTCGTGCTCGCCGCGCGCCGCACCGAGCGGCTGCGCGAGCTCGGCGCCGAGCTCGAGAAGGCGTCGGCCGTGGCGACGCGCGTCGTCGCCGTCGATCTCGCATCGGCGGACGGGCCCGAGCGGCTGGCGCAGGCGGTCGCCGATCTCGAGATCGCGATCCTCGTGAACAACGCGGGCTTCGGACTCGCGGGGCGCCTCGAGCGCCAGGACGCCGAGCGGCTGCGCGAGATGGTGCAGCTCAACTGCGTGGCGCCGCTCTGGCTCACCCGCCGCCTGCTGCCCGGCATGCGCCAGCGCGGCCGCGGTGCGGTGCTCTTCACCGGCTCGATCGCCGCGAAGCAGCCGCTCCCGCTGCACAACGTCTACGCAGCCACCAAGGTCTTCGACGGATTCCTCGGCGAGGCGCTCTGGGCCGAGATGCGCGGCAGCGGAGTCGACGTCCTCGTCGTCGAGCCCGGCCCGACCGAGACCGAGTTCCAGGAGGTCGCCGGCGAGATCGCGCACCCCGGGCAGTCGCCGGACGAGGTGGTCGCGATCGCCTTCGAGGCGCTCGGCCGCCAGCCCTCGGTCGCGACGCGCTGGCTCGACTGGCTCCGCGGCAACGCCGGGATGCGGATCATGCCGCGATCGCTTCTCACCCTGGCGGCGAAGGCCTTCATCACGAGGCAGACGCCGCCCGAGCTGCGATGACGCCGATCGCCCCAGACAGGAGCGCCCGCGGTGCGGGCACGGCGGGCGCTCGAGAGGGCGAGGATTCGGGCGGGCTGCGCCTAGGCGGCGCGAGCAGCGGCCGGATTCAGATGGGCGAGACGCTTCTGCAGGCAGGAAGGGCAGATCCCGTGGCTCACCGACGCAGTCGGGGCCGCCGCGATCCGCCGGGTGATCTCCCTGTAGCACCATGCGCAGACGACCATCATGCAGGGTAAGTGGCGGGATCTCGGGATGCGTGGCAG
>Ga0335082_10007774_pt1 | contig 11633 bp, 11 predicted proteins | sample Lox_Sample_41_FD_206718 | JGI IMG/M metagenome (GOLD analysis project Ga0335082, IMG submission 206718) | Soil microbial communities from Loxahatchee National Wildlife Refuge, Florida, United States - Lox_Sample_4.1 | ecosystem: Environmental > Terrestrial > Soil > Wetlands | place: USA...
GCCGACGCGTGGGATGTCGTCTGTCGCGCCGACGCGCCGAACCTGGGCATCGGCATCGACTCCTTCCACGCCTTCGCGACCAAGTCCTCGCTGGAAGACCTCGAGATGCTGTCGCCGGAGAAGATCTTCCTGGTGCAGCTCGCCGACTTCATGTGGCAGGAGGTGCGAACGGTCGAGGAGCGCATCACCACCGCGCGCCACTTCCGCGTCTTCCCCGGCGAGGGCGTGCACAGCGAGGCGCTCGCCGAGCTGGTGATGCGCCTCGACGAGCTCGGCTACCGCGGCGACTACAGCTTCGAAGTGTTCAACGACGACTACAGCCAGATGCCCCTGTCGACGGTCGCCGAACGCGCCCGCCGCTGCGCGATCTGGCTCGGCGAGGACGTGCTGCGCCGCTCGGTGCCGCTTCCGAATCAGATCCGCTTACGTCAGGGCCGCTGATCCTCTCGCAGGCCGGTCCTAGCGCCGGCGGTCGTGCGCGGCGGTCGAGTAGTGTTGCCGCTTCGTCTCGTACATCCGCTCGTCGGCGAGGCGCATCGCCCGCTCGATGCGCTCGCCGGGCCCGCACGTGGCGGCCCCCATGGCGAGGCTCATCCGCGCGCCGTGGTAGAACTGGTTGTTGAGGTCGACGAGAAGCTCGATGCGCTCGACCATCTGCGCGGCGCCTCGCGCGTCCACACCCGGCATCAGGATGCCGAACTCGTCGCCGCCCAGCCGCGCGGCCGTGGCCTCGTCAGGCACGGCCTTGCGGAGCACCTCGCCAACCCGGCGCAGGAGCGCGTCGCCCGCGGCGTGGCCCATCGAGTCGTTGACGTCCTTGAGGCCGTTGAGGTCCAGCATCACGACGCTGATCGGAAGGGTTCCCTTGCGCTCGACGCGTGCGAGGTCCTCCTCGAAGTACGAGCGATTGCGAAGCTGGGTCAGCACGTCGTGCTTGCCGAGGAATTCGAGGTAGGCCTCCGCCTTCTTGCGCGCGGTGATGTCGGTCAGCGAGATCAGCACGAGCTCCCAGGTCTGCTCGTACCCCGGCAGCACCGAGAACTGCAGGTGAACGTCGACGGCGTCCCCGTTGAGTGAATAGTTGACCACCTCGCGCCGCTGGAAGAGCTTGCCTTCCCACAGGTCGATGAGCTGCTCGGCGAAGTGCGCGCGCATGTCGTCGCGGAAGACCTCGGGCAGCCTCGCGAGTAGCGTCTCTTTGTCGGGCGCAGCGAACATGCGCAGCGTCTGCCGGTTGACGTCCATGACGCGGATCTCGCGCATGCAGCGGGTCACGAATTCCGGATGGACGTTGATGAAGACGCGAAAGTCCGTGATGCCGAGACCGCGCACCTCGTCCAGGCGCGCCTTGATGCCGCTGAAGTCCTCGACCCAGAGCGACACCGGCGAGTGCTCGAAAAGACCGCGCGCGTACTGCTCGCTCCGCGCGAGGCTGCGCGTTGCCCGCGCGCCCTGCGTGACGTCCTCGATTGAGAGCAGCACGCGGTCCCAGGTGGCCTCGTGGCCCGGCAGCACGGTGCCGTGCAGCAGGATGTCGAGGCGCAGCCCTTCGATCGTGTAGTTGACCGTAGCGCTCGCGAACGCGTTGCGGCCGTCCCACAGCGCCGCCATCTCTTCGATGAAGTGGTCGAACATGTCGTCGCGGAACACGGTGGAGAGGTTAGCGACGAGGTGCGAAAGACTTTGCGCACCGAACAGCTGGAGCGTGCGGCGGTTGACACGCAGCACACGAATGCGCGCCGAGCACTCCGGCAGGAAGTCGGGGTTGGCCCGCAGATGCGCGCGCAGGTCGGCCACACCTTCGGCGCGCCAGCGGTCGAACAGCGCCCGCAGCTCGCTGTAGTCCTCGAGCCAGAGGGATACGGGCGCGAGCTCGAACATCGCCTCGAAGCTGTCGGCGGCCGCTGCCGTGTCGACGGATTGGATATCGCGTTTCATGAGGCTTCCCAATTGCGACCGCTTTGGACGCCGAGCGTTTCACGATGCGCGTCCCGCGCGCGTCGCGGCCGGTGTCTAGGATAACGGGCAACTCCCGTGCCCGCCCATTTCACCCGATAATTGGCGCCGTATGCATACTCCGCCCGGCTTCGAGCCGCTGCACGTCCTCCCCGCCGTCCTTCCGGACGACGCGCATGCCTTCGCGTTCCGCGGCGACCGCATCCTCGTGCTTGCCGATGGCGAGGAGAACTACTCGATTCCGTCGCGGCAATCGCTTGCGGGCGCCGCGATTGCCGGCGCGCCCCATTTCCTCGGCAAGCTCGCCGGCACGGCGTGCTTTGCGCTCGACCTGCCGGGCGAGGCCGCCGAGCCTCCCGGCATGCGCTACGTCGGCCTGCGCAGCCTGTTCCTCAAGGTGCCCGAGCCGCTGCTCGCCCTCGCCGCACGCGCATTCCAGGTCGTCGACTTCGATCGCACGCACCGCTTCTGCGGACGCTGCGGCACGCCGACGCGGTCGAAGCGAGGCGAGCGCGCGCGCGAGTGTCCCGCCTGCGGCCTGGTCGCCTATCCGCGCGTCTCGCCTGCGATGATGGCGCTCGTCTTCCGCGGCAGGCAGATCCTTCTCGCCCGTTCGCACCGTTTCGCCACCGGCGTGTACAGCGCGCTCGCCGGCTTCGTCGAGCCGGGGGAGACGATCGAGGATTGCGTGCGCCGCGAGGTACGCGAGGAAGTCGGCGTGGAAGTCGGCGCGATCACCTACTTCGCGAGCCAGTCGTGGGCCTTCCCGCATTCGCTCATGATCGCCTACACCGCCGAATACGCGGGCGGCGAGATCCGCCTCGACGACGCCGAGATCGCCGAAGCGCGCTGGTTCGGCATCGACGAGCTGCCCAAGCTTCCGGGCCCGGTGTCGATCGCGCGCCGGCTCATCGACGCGACGGTAGCGAGGCTGCGAGCGGACTAGGGGAGCCTGCTAAAATCGCGCTCCCGATGCGCACTACCGTCCTTCTCATCGCCTTGCTCGCCGCGCTCGCCGCCGTGCCCGCGCTCGCGCAAAGCGATGCGATCACCGATCCGCGCGAGTTCTCCGAACCCGCGCGCAAGGCGTACGCGCAATCGCTCAAGGATGCGCGCACCCTCCTCGCCGGCAAGAAATACGACGAGGCCATCGCCATCCTGGACAAGCTTCACACCGAGCGACCGCGCGAGCCGCAGGCGTGGTTCCTCAAGGGGCTCGCCCTCGCCGACTCCGGCAAGACCGACGCCGCGATCACGACGTACCAGGCCGTGCTCGGCGACTATCCCGAGCTGCCCGAGCCGCACAACAACCTCGCGGTGCTGTACGCGCAAAAGGGCCAGTACGGGTTGGCCCGCGATGAGCTCGAAGCGGCGATCAACGCCGCGCCCGACTACGTCATCGCGTACGAGAACCTCGGCGACATCTACGCGCGCCTCGCGGCGGTCAACTACGAGAAAGCCGCGACGCGCGATGCGCGCAACAAGACCGCGCCGGTGAAGCTCAAGCTCGTGCGCGAGGTCCTCGCGCCGCCCGCCGCATCAGCGGCGTCCGCCGCGCCCTCTCCGACCGCGGCACCCGCACCCCCTGTGGCACGCGAGCCGGCTGTGGCACCCGCACCGGCTGTGGCACCCGCACCGGCTGCGGCACCCGAACCGACGATGGCACCCGCACCGGCGGCCGCGGCCCCGGCGGCGCCCCCGTCCAATTGATTGCGTTATCAACTGTCCACAAAGGAGGCACCCACATGTTGCACAAGATCGTAGCCGCAGCGGTGTTCGCGCTCGCGTCGGCCGTCGCGCTCGCCGCCAACCCGCAAGTGGAGTTCGACACGACGGCCGGCGTCATCCGGATCGAGCTTTTCCCCGACGCGGCGCCCAAGACCGTCGCCAACTTCCTCGATTACGTCAAGAACGGGCACTATGTCGGCACGCAGTTCCACCGCGTCATCGACGGCTTCATGATCCAGGGCGGCGGCTTCACCGCCGACTTCAAGGAGAAGCCGACCAAGCCGCCCATCCCGATCGAGTCCGAATCGTCCAGCAAGGCGGGTCTGTCGAACGTGCCGGGCGCGGTGTCGATGGCGCGCACGAGCGACCCCAATTCGGCCACCGCGCAGTTTTTCATCAACGTGGCCGACAACAAGCGGCTCGATTTCCGCTCGGCCGATCCGGCCGGGTACGGTTACACCGTGTTCGGCAAGGTCGTTCAGGGGATGGACGTCGTCAATAAGATCGCGAAGGCGCCCAAGGGCGCTACCGGCCCCGTCCCGCCCGGCATCAACCCGAGCGACGTGCCTGCCACGCAGGTCGTCGTCAAGTCCGCCAAGGTCGTGGGCAGCTGACGCGCGAAAGGAGAGTTTCATGGTCGTTCTGAAAACCAGCCACGGCGACATCAAGCTCGCGCTCGACGCCGAGAATGCACCCGCGACGGTCGCCAACTTCCTTGATTACGTTCGCGGCGGTCACTACGACAACACGGTCTTCCATCGCGTCATCGACGACTTCATGATCCAGGGCGGCGGGATGGAACCCGGCTTGAAGCAGAAGCCCACCCGCGCCCCCGTCGCCAACGAGGCGACCAACGGCCTCAAGAACAAGAAATACACGGTGGCCATGGCGCGCACATCCGACCCGCATTCGGCGACGGCGCAGTTCTTCATCAATGTCGCAGACAACGACTTCCTCGACTACAAGGCGCCGAGCGCGAACGGCTGGGGCTATTGCGTCTTCGGCAAGGTGGTCGAAGGACAGGACGTCGTCGATCGCATCAAGAAGGTCCCGACCGGCAACAGCGGCTTCCACCAGAACGTCCCGAAGGACGACGTCGTGATCCACAAGGCGGAGGAAGTCCCAGGCTAGGTGAACCGCCCCCACGCTCGCATATAGCATGCCCTCCGGCGCGCCGACCCTGTTCCTGTCGGATCTTCACCTGTCGCCGGAGCGGCCGGAGGCGCTTCGTGCGTTCCACGCGTTCGCCGCCGGACCGGCCCGCGAGGCGGCGGCGGTCTACCTGTTGGGCGACGTGTTCGACTGGTGGGTAGGCGACGACCAGATGCGCGAGCCCTTCGTCGCCCGCATCGTCGAGTCGCTGCGCGGCATCGCGGACGCGGGCGTGCCCCTCTACATCGCGCACGGCAACCGCGACTTCCTCATGGGCCCGAGGCTCGCCGCGGCGGCCGGCGCCACGCTTGTGCCGGAATACGTGGTGCTGGACCTGCACGGCATCCGCACCGTGCTCTGCCACGGCGATTCGCTGTGCACCGACGATGTCGACTACCAGGCGTACCGCGCGCGCATGCGCAATCCCGCAATGCAGGCGCGGCTGCTGCGTTTGCCCTACTTTCTGCGCCGGATCATCGCGCGCTGGCTGCAACGCAAGAGTCGGGACATGAAAGCGCTCAAGCCGGAATCGATCATGGACGTCGCGCCCGACACGGTGGCCGCAACGTTTCGCCGCCACGACGCGCAGCGGATGATCCATGGCCACACCCACCGCCCGGCCCGGCACGAGGTCGACGTCGACGGCGCGCGGCGCGAGCGCTACGTGCTCGCCGACTGGCACGACCGCGGCCGCTATCTCGCGGTGGACGAGGGCGGCGCGAACGAGCGCGAGATCGTCCCGCAGAGACGACCATGATCACGGTTCACCACCTCAATAACTCCCGTTCGCAGCGCGTGCTCTGGCTGCTGGAGGAGCTCGCCGTCCCTTACGAAATCAGGCGCTACGAGCGCGACCCGAAGACCATGCTCGCGCCCGCGTCACTGCGCGAGGTGCATCCCCTCGGCAAATCGCCGGTCATTACCGAGAACGGGCTCACCATCGCGGAATCGGGTGCGATCATCGAGTATCTGATCGAGCGCCACGGAGGCGGAAGGCTGATACCGCCGGCGGGCGCGCCCGAGCGCCTGCGCTACACGTATTGGCTCCATTTCGCCGAAGGCTCGGCAATGCCCGTGCTGCTGCTCTCGCTGCTCTTCCGCAGGCTGCCGCGCCAGCCGATGCCGTTCTTCGCGCGCCCGATCGCGCGTGGCGTGTGCAGCAAGGTGCTGGCGACTTTCGTCGAGCCGCAACTGCGGACGCACCAGGAATTCATGGAGGAGGAGCTTACGAAAAGCACCTGGTTCGCGGGCGAAGCGTTCACGGCCGCCGACATCCAGATGAGCTTCGTGGTCGAGGCCTCCGCGGCGCGCGGCGGATTGGACCATGCGCGCCCGAAGCTCATGGCGTGGCTCGAGCGCATCCATGCCCGGCCCGCCTACCAACGCGCGTTGGAAAGAGGCGGCCCGTTCGAATTGCTTCGCTAGGGAACCGAGGGACCCACCCTGCCCGCATCGGCGCAGAGCTTCCCGACCGGGCCCGTTCACGCGCGCTGATCCGCCAGGGCCTGCCGGAAATCGCCGATCAGGTCGTCGCGATCCTCGATGCCGACCGAGATGCGGATGAGCGAATCGGCGATGCCCATCGCGGCCCGCCGCTCCGGTCCCATCTCGTAGAAGATCGTGTGGGCGACAGGGATGGCGAGCGTGCGGTTGTCGCCCAGGTTCGACGACAGCACCACGATCCTGAGTCGATTGAGGAAGTCGAACGGGTCGATCCCGTCGGCGAGTTCGAAGGACAGGAGGCCGCCGTAGTGCCGGAACAGCCTTCCCGCGAGCGCGTGCTGCGGATGCGAGGGCAGGCCGGGGTAGTACACCTTGCGCACCTTGGACTGCTGCGCGAGCCACTCGCCGAGCGCCTGCGCGTTGGCGCAGATGCGCTCCATCCGTAGCGCGAGCGTCTCGGCGCCGACCGAGATGTGATGCGCCTGCTCCGCGGCGAGCGTGCCGCCGAAGTCGCGCAGTCCCTTCTTGCGAAGCTGCTGCAACCCCCAGTTGCGCGGCGGCTGCGACTTGTAGGGCTCGGCGATGTTGGGGAACGCCGTCCAGTCGAAGAGACCGGTGTCGGTGATCGCGCCGGCGAGCGCGTTGCCGTGGCCGCCGATGTACTTCGTGAGCGCGTTGACGACGAGCCCCGCCCCGACGTCCTTCGGCAGAAAGAGCCACGGCGAGGTCATCGTGTTGTCCACCACGTAGAGGATCCCGCGCGCCTTGCAGAGCTCGCCGATGCGCGCGAGGTCCGCGACTTGCACCCGCGGATTCGCGATCGTCTCGACGAACACGATGCGGGTGGCGGGCGTGAGCGCCGCCTCGACGTTGGCGACGTCGGTGGCGTCGACGAAGGATACGGGGTGGCCGTGCGCCTCGAGCGTCAGCAGCAGGCTCGCCGTGTTGCCGAACACGTACTGGCTCGACACGACGTGGTCGCCGGCTTTCAGAAGCGCCATCGCGATGGCGCCGATGGCGGCCATGCCGGTGGAGAAGGCCACGGTGCCCACGCCGCCTTCCATCGCCGTCACCTTCGCCTCGAGCGCGCCGGACGTCGGGTTGCCCTGGCGCCCGTAGACGTGGCCGGTCGCGCGCCCCTGGAACACGGCCGCGAGGTCGCGCGCGTCGCGGTAGCCGTACGCGACCGACAGGTGCAGGGGCTTGTGCAGGGCGCCGTGCTCGATCACGGCGTCGCGGTCGGAGTGCAGGATCGCGGTGGTAAAGCCGCGCTTGCCTTCTGTGCTCATGACGTCACCCGAAACAAAAAACCCGTTTGGCAAGCCGCCAGACGGGTTTCGTGTGCTCCGCCAGGCATTCCCTGGCTGGAGCGAACCTCGCTTTAGCGGCATTTGTTAAGCGCCCGCAAGCTGAAGCCTCAAATCGGCGCAGCGCTGAATATACGCCCGTAGACGGGCAAAATCAACGCCGCTCGAGCTTCGGGTCCAGCGCATCGCGCAGGCCGTCGCCGAGGAGGTTGAACGCGAGCACGGTGAAGAAGATCGCGAGCGCCGGGAAGATCGCGGCGTGCGGCGCGGTAAGCATTTCCGAGCGTGCGGCGTCAAGCATCGCGCCCCATTCCGGCGTCGGCGGCTGCGCGCCCATGCCGAGGAAGGACAGGCTCGCCGCCGTGATGATGGACGTGCCGATGCGCAGCGAGAAATAGACGATCACGGCCGAGATCGTGCCCGGGAAGATGTGCCGCCAGATGATCGTCGTGTCCGACGCGCCGAGGCTCTTCGCGGCTTCCACGAAAGTGAGGTGCTTCAGTGCGAGGGTCGTGCCGCGGACGAGCCGCGCGAACGTCGGAATGCTGAAGATGGCTACGGCGACGATCACGTTCGCCATGCCGCCGCCGAGGATCGCCACGATGCCGATCGCGAGCAGGATCCCGGGAAACGCGAACAGCACGTCGCACATCCGCATGATCGCGCGGTCCCACCAGCCTTCGAAGTAGCCGGCGACCAGGCCGAGCAACGTGCCCACGACGGCGCCGATGGCCACCGAGACGAAGCCTGCGGCAAGCGAAATGCGCGCTCCCATGAGGATGCGGCTGAAGATGTCGCGCCCGAGCGCGTCGACGCCGAACCAGTGCTGCCACGACGGCGGCGCGTTGAGCTTCTCGTAGTCGAAGAAGGTCTCGGCATCGTAGGGCACGATCCACGGCGCGGCGATCGCCACGACGACGAGCAGCACGACGAATGCGCCGGCGAGCAGCGCCACTTTCTGCTTCTTGAACTTGCGCCAGAACTCGAACCACGGCGTACGGATGCGGGCCCCCACGCTCGCCGGAAGCGCGGCGGGCGCCTGCTCGAAGTCGGTGATGTCGTCGTTCACGGCATCTTCACCGATAGCGTATGGTCGGGTTGATGAGGCCGTAAAGCACGTCGACCACGAGGTTGATGAGGATGAACTCGAGCGAGAAAAGGAGCACGAGCGCCTGGATCACCGGGTAGTCGCGCATGTCCACCGCGTCGACGAGGAGCCGGCCCAGGCCCGGCCAGTTGAACACCTTCTCGACGACGATCGAGCCGCCCAGAAGGAAGCCGAACTGCAGTCCCATCATGGTCACCACGGGGATCAGCGCGTTGCGCATCCCGTGCTTGACGACCACGCGGGTCTCGGTCAATCCCTTGGCACGCGCCGTGCGGATGTAGTCGTCGCCGAGGATGTCGACGAACGACGAGCGGGTGAAGCGGGCCATGATGGCGGCCACCGCCGCGCCTAGCGTGAGCGACGGCAGGAGGTAATGGCGCCACGTGTCGTTGCCCACCGTCGGCAGCCAGCCCAGCTGCACGGAGAAGATCTGCATCAGCACCATGCCGAGCGCGAACGCCGGGAACGAGATGCCCGACACCGCGAGCGCCATGCCGATGCGGTCGGGCGCGCGATTGCGATACACCGCCGACAGGATGCCGATGGTCATGCCGAAGACGACCGACCACGCCATGCTCCACACCGTGAGCCAGAACGTCGGCATGAAGCGCTCGGCGATCTCGGTGGACACCGGGCGCTTGGTGCGAAGCGACGTGCCGAAGTCGAAGCGCAAAACCCCGCGCACGTAGCGCACGAACTGCTCGGGAAGCGAGCGGTCGAGTCCCAGGTCCTTGCGCACGAGCTCGACCGTCTCCGGCGTCGCGTCCACGCCCGCCGCGAGCCGGGCGGGATCACCCGGCAGCAGGTGCACGAACAGGAAGACGACGAGGCCGACGATGACGAGCGTCGGCAGCACCCCCAGCAGGCGCTTCGCGATATACGAAAGCATGCGTCGCGCCTAGAGGGTCGGCACCCGCGAGGCGGCTACTTGAGATCCGCCTGCCAGAAATCGAACGACGCGTCCGGGATCACGTACACGCCCGAGAGTTTCTTGCTGTGCGCCGACAGGAGCTTCTCGACGACAAGCGGCGCCCACGGCGCATCGTTCCACGCCGCCTCCTGCGCGTCCTTGTAGATCTTCGCCTTGTCGGCGCTCACGGAAGTAAGCTGGGCGCTCTTGATGTCGGCGTCGAATTTAGGGTTCTTATAGTAGGCCGTGTTGAACAGGCGCGGCGGCCACGAGCTCGAATCGAGCAGCGGGCGAAGCGCCCAGTCGGCCTCGCCGGTCGAAGTCGACCATCCCACGTAGTACAGGCGCACGGGCGCCGTAGCAGGATCCTGCCAGCTCTCGACCTTCTCCACGCGCTGGCCGGCCTCGAGCAGCGTTATCTTGGTCTTGATGCCGATCTGAAGCAGCTGCTGCTGCAGGAACTGCGTGACCTTCTGCGCGGTGGTGTGGTTGTAGGCCGACCAGAGCTCGGTCTCGAAGCCGTTGGGATAGCCCGCCTCGGTCAGGAGCTGCTTGGCCTTGGCGACGTCGTATGGCCACGGCCCGAGCTTCACGGCGTATTCGACGCCCGCAGGCGCCACACCCTCGGCCGCCGTCGCGTAGCCGTTGAACGCGACCTTGGCGAGCGCGTCCTTGTTGATCGCATACGCGATCGCCTGCCGCACCTTCGGGTTGTCGAACGGCTTCTGCTGCGTGTTCATCGACAGGTAGCGCAGCACGATGGACGGCGCCGCCACGACGTCGAGCTCCGGCTTGGCCTTCAGCACGTCGGCGACCTCGTAGGACACGGGGTACGTGAATTGCGCCTCGCCCGTCTGCATCATCGCCGCGCGCGTGTTGTTGTCGATCACCGGCTTCCAGGTGATGGAGTCGATCTTGGGATAGCCCTTGCGCCAATAACCGTCGAACTTCTCGACCTTGAGGTAGTCGGTCTGCTTCCACTCGACGAACTTGAACGGTCCCGTGCCCACGGGGTGGAATGCGATGTCCTTGTTGCCCCACTTGGCGAGCGCGGTCGGGCTGATCATCACCGTCGACGGATGAGCGAGCTGTGCGATGAACGGCGAGAACGCCGTCTTGAGGGTGATGCGCGCCGTGTAGTCGTCCACCGCCTCGACCTTGGCGATGTTGTTGTTGTAGAGCCCGAAGCGCTTCAGCTTGTTGTCGGGATTGGTGACGCGATCGAGGCAGGCCTTCACCGCGTCGGCCTTGAAGTCGGTGCCGTCGTGGAACTTCACGCCCTTCTTGAGCTTGATCGTGTAGACGAGCCCGTCCTTGCTGACGTCGTAGCTCTCCGCGAGCACCGGGATGAGCTTCATGTCCTTGTCGAAGCCGAACAGACCCTCGTAGAACGACTTGGCCATCGCCTGCGACAGCGTGTCGTTGGCGTCGTACGGGTCGGTCGTCGTGAACGTCGACGCGACGGCGAACACGACGTCCTTGGCGGCGAGCGCGGGCATCGCGATCGCGGCGGCTACGACGGCGCAGGCGAGCGGGCGGAGAATGAAGTTCATGGAAACGCTCCTTGGTGGAAAGGATTCGGTCAGTAAGCCCCGCCCACGCGGTGCACGGCCACGTAGTGGTCGGGGCCGACGCGCTTCAGGGGCTCTATCCGCGGCTCGTCGCCGACGGCGCGGATGGGGCTCGGAATCTCCTCGGATGATAGCTCCGTTTGCGCGCGCCGCCTCGAGGGGTCGGCCACGGGAACTGCCGACAGGAGGCGCCTCGTGTAGGGGTGTTGCGGGTTGCCGAAGACTGCCCGGCGCGGGCCGATCTCGACGATCTGGCCGAGGTACATCACGGCGACGCGATGGCTCATGCGCTCGACCACCGCCATGTCGTGCGAAATGAAAAGATACGACAGGTCGAACTCGCGCTGCAGGTCGAGGAGCAGGTTCACGATCTGCGCCTGAATCGAAACGTCGAGTGCCGAGACCGGCTCGTCGGCGACGATGACCTTGGGCCGCAGCGCGAGCGCACGGGCGATCGC
>Ga0335082_10007776_pt1 | contig 11632 bp, 8 predicted proteins | sample Lox_Sample_41_FD_206718 | JGI IMG/M metagenome (GOLD analysis project Ga0335082, IMG submission 206718) | Soil microbial communities from Loxahatchee National Wildlife Refuge, Florida, United States - Lox_Sample_4.1 | ecosystem: Environmental > Terrestrial > Soil > Wetlands | place: USA: Florida...
CACCGTCCGCGACGCCGCCGCGGCGCGGACCGCCGTCGACGATCTCGCCGCGACGGGCGCCAACTGCGTCGCCGTGGATCGGACCCTGACGGCCGACGCGCTCGCCGCCCTCCGCGCGGCGGCAGCGGCCAAGCAACTGCCGCTGGTGGGCGAGGTTCCAGCCAGCGTTCCGCTCGCCGAGTCGGCGCTCGACGACGTCTTCCTCGTCAGCGCGGCGCCACCCGCGGCGCCGGCGCAACGCCTCGCCGACTGGCTGCGCGGATGGCAGGCGCTCGACGGCGCCGGCATCGACGCGCTGGTCGCATCGTCAGACCCAACCGGCCGGGCGTACACGTCGAGTCTCTCGCGCTGGAGTCAGCTTGCGCGGTTGGAGGATCCGACTCTGTCGCAAGACCCCATGCTCGCGTTGCTCCCGCGCTTCTATCGCGACGTGCTCTGGCCGCGTCAGGTCGCGAGCCTCGTCGGCGGCGCGCCCGGCGTCACCCCGGCCGGAGCACCCGGGCGAGTGGAGCCGGCAACGCTCGCCGCGGCCGTCGCCGCCATGCGTCTGACCGTGCAGCGCCTGCACGGCGCGGGCGCGCGCGTGCACGTCGGGACTGGAACGCCGAGCCCCTACGTCGTGCCGGGTGTGAGCACCTGGTCCGAGATGCTGAGCCTGACCGCGGCGGGCTTCAGTCTGGACGAGGCGTGGGTCGCGGCCACCCGAGCCGCCGGCGAATCGCTCGGCATACCCCAGCTCGGGACGCTCGAACCCGGTGCGCCGGCCGATCTGCTCATCTTCGGCAAGGACCCGACGCAGGATCCGGCCGCGCTGATGACCCTCGAGGCGGTGGTGACCCGGGGCCGTCTCTACCCGAAGGTCGTCCTGAACGCGTACGTCGTCGGATACGCGCGGTATGTGCAGGGCGCGGTGTACGAGCGGCTGTCGATGCTGCTCGCGCGGCTGTCGGCGTGGTGGGCAGGAGATGCGCGCGGCGGCTGCGAAACGCTCTGAGCGTGCGGTCAGGCGCGAGCGGCCTGCCCGCCGCCGCACAGTGCGGAGAAGAGCTGCTCGTAGCGGTCGGCCGCCCGCCCCGGATCGAACCGGTCGCGCACGCGGGCCAACGCGGCATCGGCCATCCGCTCGGCGCCAGCCCGATCCGCGAGCATCTCGATCAACGCGCGGCCGAGCTCGATGGCGTCGTCGGCCGCGGCCAGTCGGCCGGCTTCTCCGTCGCCGCCGATCACCTCGCGCATCCCACCCGTGGCGTACGCCAGGACCGGGGTCCCGCAGGCCATCGCCTCGACCAGGGTGGCCGGCAGCGCCTCGTTGAGCCGCCGATGGGTGGCCATGACGACGAGATCGACGGCGGTCAGCACCTCTTCGATCCGATCGGTCTCGCCGAGGTAGTGCAGGCGCCCGGCGAGCTCGAACGTCTGCGCCAACGCCTGCGCTGACGGCTGGCGGGCCTGGTCGTAGCGGCCGCACAGCAGCAGGCTCGTCGGGCCGAGCACCTGGTTGGCGCGCTGCAAGGCGTGCGCCACGTCGCTGACGCCCTTGTTGGGGTCGAGCCCGCCGAGAAAGCCCACCCAGCGTCCGTTGACCGGCAACCCCAGCGCCTGGCGCGCGCGCGCGCGCTCGGCCGGTGCCGGAACCGCCGCACGGGGGGCGAAGCGGACGGGATTGTAGATCACGTGCAGCAGACGGCTCGGGACGCCGGCGCCCCCGACCAAGCTGTCGCGCACGACCTGACTGACGGCCACGACGGCAGCGGCGCGTCGCGCCGCCAGCCAGCCAACCCGACGCGACAGCGGCAGCGCCATGTGGCGCACCAGCACGAGGCGGGTCGCGCCGCGACGACAGAGACACGCCCACACCCATTCGTCGGCGGTGGTGACCAAGGCGATGTCGGGAGACGCTGCAGCCAAGACGCGACCGATCGCCCGGCGCGCGCGCAGGTTGAGCGCTCCGCCGAGCGGCGCCGCCTGGCTCGGCAGGCTCATCGCGTCGAGCAGCGGGCGCAGCCGGCTGTCGCCGGGGCAGAGCACACTCACCGCGTGACCGCGCGCGCGCAGGAGCGCCGCGATCTGGAGCGTGGCGCGCTCCGCACCGCCGACGATGCGCGATCCACAGATCCAGAGAACCTTCATCGAGTTCCCGCGGCACGCACGCTCAGCGGTGTGGCACCGTTCCGCCGGTAGTGCCCTTGGCCTCCTGGATGTCGTGGCGCGCCGTCGCTGGATCGACGATCCGCTCGACGGCCTGCACCGATCGCGGCCGCTCTCGTGTCACCCGGAGCCGCGCCGCGTCGAGATCCTCCAGGTGCGCTTGCACGGTGTTCGAGTCGACCCAAACCCCGGCGTCCGCGATGAGTTGCTCCGTCGTGCCGCAATCGTCGCAGCTTCCCTCCAGCAAACGCCGCAGCAACGCGTGGCCGACGGCGGGCTTGAAGTGGCAGAAGATGGGGAACGTAAAGAGCTCGTCGCGCAGCGCGAGCTCGTGGTAGCCGGAGAAGTCCCAGTAAGGGCTGACCGTGGCAAGGCGCGCCTTCCACGCCTGGAAGGCCGGCCACTGACCGCCCTGGCGAATGGTTTCGAGCTCGAACGCGTTCAGCGGTGGCGCGAGCAGCGTGAGATCGATTCCGGCCGCACGGATGCGATCGATGGTGCGGGTGAAGAGGTCCCACTGCCCCTCCGCCAGCCGAGAGTGCCCGTAGTCCTTCAGCCATAGACGAATGTGCTGATCGAGGCCGGTGCTGTCGCCGCCGCCGTTCGGCGCCGTCTCGATCTCGTCGAAGGCCGCGCGCAACGTGGCCGGAGGCCAGGGAATGGGCAGCGTGCGCTCTGCGGGCAGGGAACTGCGCCCCGCGGTCCTGCGCAGCAACAGCCCGCCACTGGCCTGCAGCGCGTCGGCGCTGAGCAGCGTTTCCCGGACCCGCAGGAGCGTGTCGCCGAGCAGGCGGGTCTGGGTGGGCGCGTCGCGAAAGCCGCGCATCTGCTCGGTGAATTGAATGAGCTCGACGCTCCAGATGATCCGCCGCAGCCGTGGGTTGCGCAACGCCAGGTCGATGAGCGCGACCGCCTCGTCCAGCGACTGCCCGGGCAGCGCCGCGTTGAGCACGTCCGCCCGATACCCCTGGTCGATCCACATCCCGTACAGCACTCGCGACGTGCCGAGCAGCACGGTCGTCGGCTGTTCGGTGCGCACCCGGTACGGCGTCTCCATCCGTTCCATCCCGACCTCGACCTTCTGAAACGTCGTGTCGACCAGCCGGACGGGCCAGGCCCCATACGGGTTGACGACCAGATTGATCACCGCCACCAGGGCGAGGAACGCCAGCAGGCAGACGAGCATGCGGAGCAGCTGACGGTGCATGCGGCCTTCAGAACTGGAAGTAGAAGAACGGCGCCGGATCGCCCAGCCGCAGGATGCTCCACCCGGCAAGCAGGGCGAACGACAGCGCGTAGAGCCACGGACCCGGCCACTGCCACTGCATGATCTGCCGGCGGTTCGGGCAGCAGAGGGCGATACCCAACGCCGGCAACATCCGCTTCCACTCGTGCAAGCCGATCGCATACGCGGCGAAACCGTGGACCCCGAGCATGCCCCCGAGCATCGCGCCGGCGCGTTCGAACGAGGGCGCGCGGAAGACCGCATAGGAGGCCACCACGGCGATGAAGGTCAGCAGCCACGCAAGCGCGCCGGGCAGTGGCGTGTTGCGCCGCCGCCAGCGCTCGTTGACCAGCAGGAAGACACCGTGGAGTCCGCCCCACGCCACGAACGTCCATTGGGCCCCGTGCCAGAGCCCACCCAGCAGCATGGTGACGCAGACGTTGATCGCCCGCCGGGCGCGGCCGCGACGGTTGCCGCCCAACGGGATGTACAGGTAATCGCGCAGGAAGGTCGACAGCGTGATGTGCCAGCGCCGCCAGAACGTCGAGATGTCGCGGGCCTGGTACGGCGAGTCGAAGTTCTCGGGCAGACGGATGTTGAGCATTCGCGCCAGCCCGATGGCCATGTCGGAATACCCCGAGAAGTCGAAGTACACCTGCAGGGCGAAGGCGACGACAGCCCCCCAGCCGTCGGGGAACGTCACCGTCGACGCGCGGTCGAAGACCGGGCCGACATACGCGGCGATGGTGTCGGCGATGACGACCTTCTTGAACAACCCGACGGCGAAGATGAACAGCCCCTCGGCGACGCCGTCGGTGTCGAAGACGAACGGCCGCGCTCCGGCGAGCTGCGGGAGCATCTGCTGCGGGCGCACGATCGGCCCCGCGATCAGGCGCGGAAAGAACGTCATGAACACCGCGTAGCTCAGCACGCCGTGTGCGGACACCTGACCGCGATAGGCATCGACGAGATAGGTGATCTGCTCGAACGTGAAGAACGAGATCGCCAGCGGCAGCACGATATGTTCGATCCGCCATCCCGAGCCGGTCACGGCGTTGACCGTGTCGACCAGAAAGTTGGCGTACTTGAAGTACGCCAGCAGTCCGAGGTTGACCGCCACCCCGATGCCGAGGGTCATCCGCCGTCGCGCGCTCGGACCCGACGCGATCGACTCGAGGAGCCGGGCCCAGAGGTAGTTGAACACCATCGAGGACAGGAGCAGGAACAGATAGCGCCAGTCCCACCAGCCGTAGAAAAACAGCGACGCGCCAATGAGAAACAGCATGGTGACGGTCGTGGTCGTCCAGCGAACGCACACGGCGAACCCGAGCAGCACGACGGGAAGGAACACGAACAGGAACGGGGAGGAATTGAACAGCACCGGAGCCTCAGCGAGCGACCGGCCGGCACGGCGCGGTCACGGCGGCGCCGGCGACCACTCGACCTGCTGTACGGCGTCGATGAACGGGAGGCCGACCGAGCCGCCCCGCAGCTCCCGCACGTACTGGACGTTGCTCAGGTCCCAGACGTCCGCCGCCATCTGGCTGTGTCCCATCGGGTAGCAAAACGCGCCGATCGCCTGCACCCCGATACCAAACGCCACCAACGCCGCGAAGGCCAGACGCCCGGCCCAACCCAGCCGATCCACGACCGGCACGAGCGCCAGGACGAGGATCGGGAGCATGTCGGTCAGATACCTGGGGCCGTAGCACGCTCCGCCCGGCCAGTACCGGAACGCCGCGAACAGGAGCAGCTGAAGGGCCGCCGCGGGGACGAAGCAGCGCAGCAAACCGCCGAGCGGCGGCGCGGCACGATACCGCGGTGCCAACGCGAGGAACACGAAGAACGGGGAGAAGAGGAGCAGTCCTCTGGCGGGGCTGACCAGGAGCCCGGCGAAGCCGTCGAGCACAGCTCGGTCGAAGTTGAAGGACGTGGTCGACGCCCAGGGCGTGTAGCCGCCGAGGAGGCCGCTCGCCTGCGACAGATTGTAGCCGAGGAAGATCGCGACGATGCCGCCGGCGACGGCAACGAACCGCAGCGCGTGCCGGCGGTGGTGGAGGAGGACGTACACCAGCGCGCCCGCTCCGAAGACGACGTTGGGGGGACGGTTCACGACCAGCAGGCCGGTCAACAGGCCGGCCAGGGAGACCGACCCCGCGTTCGGTCGCAGCAGGGCGAGGAACAACGCCGCGAGCAGCAGCTCCGATAGCCCATGCAGCCACAGCGCCTGGCTGCTGATCATCCACGTCTCGGTGGCGAAGGCGTAGGCGATGGTGAGCAGCACGGCCGTCGACGCCGTGGCGAAGCGTCGCAGCAGCACGAACATCAGGGCCACCGAGGCGGCGGCGATCACCGACGCCGCGGCCTTCTCGCACATCTCGGCCAGGAGGAGAACGCCCGGCGTCGCCGCGCCATCGCGCAGGAGCCACAGGGCGGCCGGAATGAATAGCGGCGCCGCCAGCAACGGGACGACGATCGGGTAGAACGAGATCAGGTGCCCGGCCGGCGTGCGGAGGTACCAGTACGACGCCAGCTCTTGCTGCATGATCGGCTCGAAGCGGTCGAGGTAGACCGAGCCGGCGGTCAGCAGCGACAGCGGGAGCAGACGCGCCGGCCGCGAGTCCAGCGCGCCGATCCACCGGCAGTTGGCGTTGTAGATCAGCAGGGACAGGAGGAAGACGGCGAGGGCGGCGCGGCGGCGCGACCGCGGTCCTGCCGCTGGAACCGGTGCGTCCGGCAGCTCGCTCATGCGCCACCGGTCGACGCGTCCGCGGCGGCCGGCTCCGCCGGTCTCGGACGCGGCGCCGTCGCCGCGTCCAACGATCCCGCGCAGACGCGCTCGTAGACCGCCAGCGTCCGCTCGGCCGTGCGCCGCCAGGAGAACTCCGCGGCGCGGCGCAGTCCGTCGGCGACCAGCCGCTCGCGCAGTGCCGGCCCCCGGAGGACCGCGAGCAGGTGGTCGGCGAACTCCTGCCCGTCGTGCGGCGCAGCCAGGAGCGCGGCAGCGCCCGCCACCTCGGGCAGCGACGACGTGCGCGCGGCGACGACGGGGGTTCCGCACGCCATGGCCTCGAGCAGCGGCAAGCCGAATCCTTCGTAGAGCGAAGGGTACGCGAACACCTCGGCCCGATTGTAGAGCTCGATCAGGTCCGCGTCCGACACGTTGCGCAGGACCCGCACGTACGGGCGGAGCCCGCTCGATCCGTTCGCGTCCAAGGGCTCCTTCCAGCTCCACCCGTCGCGCCCGACGATGACCAAGCCGACGCGCTCCCCGCAGTCGTGCAGACGCTGTAGGGCGCTGACCAGCAAGGCGTGATTCTTGCGCGGCTCGAGGACGCCGACCGAAAGGATGAAACGATCCGGCAGATCGAAGCGCGAACGGAAGGCAGCGGTCTGCACCCCCGGTCGAAAGCGCGCGGCGACGCCGAGCGGGATCACGCCGATCCGGTCGCGGGCGGCGAAGCCGCGCGCCACCAGGTCCTCGGCGGTGTGGCTGGCATCGACGATGACGTGATCGGCGGCGCGCAGCGCGCGGCGCAGGAAGATGCGGTATCCGACGACACGCCGCCAGGGATGGAAGTGCGGGAAGAGCAGCGGCGTGATGTCGTGCAGCGTGACCACCCGCTTCACGGGGCGCGGCAGGCCGGCGCCGCCGAACTGATTGGGATAGTGGATGAGGTCGAGCTGCAGCTCGGCCGCGAGGCGCCGATACGGAAGGTCGAGCAGGTTCGCGGTCGCGCTGAAGCGCGAGCCGCGCAGGAAGACGTCGCGGCTGCGGCCGCTGTGATAGATGTCGAGCTCGCCCCGCCCGTACCGAATGAGAAAGTACTGGTTGGTCGCGTCGATGGCCTGGAGCTCCTTGACCAGGTGGTAGATGTAGACGCCCACGCCGCCGTTGGCGATCTGCGCGGCGCCATTCGACCGGCGTTCCTCGAGCCCGTTGGTGATGATGCCGATGCGCAGGGGCCTGCTGTGGACGGCCGTCATCGCGCGCGGTGCCTACGCATCGGAGTCGCGAGCCGCGGCCATCCGTCGAGTCGGGGTGGAACCGGCGTCAGTCGTCGCGCGCGAGCAGGTTGACCGCGTCGGGCGCGATCGGCTTCTGCTCGGCCGGGCTGCCGACTCGACCGACGAGGACCGCGGCTGGGCGCCGCCAGCGCGTCCCGTTGATCGGCACCGCACCGCCGTTGACGGCATCGGCGTACACCGCCTCCAGCTCGACGATCGATGTGTCGATGGTGAGTCGCGGCGCGTTGGCGGCGAACCACGTGCGCGTGCGAGCGAGCAGCGGCGCGCCGGCTTCGTGCACCGCCACGATCGCGCGCGCCAGCACCGCCGGTTCGGCATTTTCCGCGATGACCCCGTTGCAGTGCTCTTCGATCAGCTCGGTGGCCGCGTTGTCCGGTCCGCGCGCGACGACCGCGGGCGTTCCGCGGGCGAGCGCCTCGACGATGCCGAGCCCGAGTCCCTCGCGGCGCGACGGCAGGATCAAGCACATGGCGCGTCGCAGCTCGGCGTCGACCCGCTCCCAGGGGGCAAACCCCGGACAGTGGATGACGTCCTCCAACCCGAGGCGGGCGATCTCGCGCAACACGTGGGCGCGATCCGGCCCGTCGCCGAAGATGGTCGCCCGCAGTCCCGGGATGCGGTCGCGCGCCAGCGCGATGGCCGCCGGGATCGCGGGCACGCGCTTCTCCGGAATGTGGCGGCCGACGTACACCACCACCGGATCGCGCGTCGGGTGTGACTCGTGCGCGTCGACCGGGCCGGCGTAGGCGCCCTTGAGCAGGATCGGCCGGCCGCGATACCCCTCTTCGCGCAGCCGGGCCGCGTGCAGCTCGGAGAAGACGAAGGCGGGCCCGGTCAGCCGCACACACAGCGACTGCACTGCGGCGCCCACCCGCCCGGCCGCCGGCCCGAGGTACTCGCTCCAGTATCGGCGCGTCCACACCTCGTACCAGTCCGTCACCACCGCGGGCCCGCCCAGCGCGCACGCGAGCCGCGCGGCGAGCAGCGAGAAATAGGGGAAGCTGCACGTGTGCACGACGTCGAAGTCGCGCCGGTGACGCAGCAGGAAGAAGAAGATGCCCCAGCCGAAGCGCAGCGGGGGCGAGATCTTGCGCCGCCCGCCCGCGTTGTAGAGACGGCGCCCGCCGCTGACCGCCACCACCCGAACTCCGGGGGGCACGTCGAACGACGCGCCGCGATCCCATTGGCGGCGGGTCAGGTAGGTGACCTCATGACGCCGCGCCAGCTCGGCGACGACGCTGCGGTAACGTCGCTCGGCCCCGCCGACCGTGTAGGGGTAGAGACAGTCGTAGACGATCGCGATGCGCATGCGGCCACGGCTGGGTTTCGAGTCCACGACGCGTTACCCGCCTCGAAACCCGGCGTAGGGTGCCGAAGACCGCCCCAGATAGCAAGGAGCCGCGCGGTTCGGTGACGACGGCTCGGCGGCGGCCGCGTACCCCGACGATCTCGTGCCGCGCCGACGCCGAGGCGATCACCCGAGCGCGGACGCGGTCAGTGCGCGCACGCGCCCTTGGCCCACGTGCAGCCCGAGGGCAAGCGACCGTCCTTGAACTCCGCACACTCGGCCTTGCAGTCGAACTCGGTCATGCTCGGCTTGCAGTCGAAGCGGTCGTCGGCCGTCGGGTGGAGCTTCGGGAGACAACAGCAGCCGGTCGGCGCGCCCGGCGGCTGGCCGGTCGCGGGGTTGATCGGCGGCTGGGGTTCCGTCTGCTGCGCGGACGCCGCCGCGCCGAAGGCGACGCCGGCGAGCAGTAGACCGATGGCGATGAGCATCCTGGCTCGACTGATCGACATGTTCGCTCCCTCCCTGAAACCGCGAGAGCTGTCTCATCCCTGTTTGCGCCGCGCGAGGCAAGCGGCCGCACGCCTGATGCCCGGGCTCCGCCGGGTGCGGAGACCGCACAGCGTTGAACACAGCATATCCGCCTGCTGAATTGAATCTTGACGGTGAAGATGAATTGGGCGTATACGGGCGATCCGTGAGGTAGCTCTACGTCGAAGGAGGTCCGATGTTGCGCCGCGCGCACGTCCGTCTCTCTTTCATCCCGGTTGCCGCAATCGTCCTGCTGGGGCTGTGCCTGCTCTTCCCGGCCGCGGTGACTGCCCGTCCCGACCCGACGAAGGTCAAGGACATCAAGACCTTCATCGCCTGCCTGAACATGATCAAGAAGAAGACGGCCAGCATCGCCGACGCGGCGAAATGCGTTCCGCCGTGCTGCAATTTCGTCCTGACGATGAGCGACAACAGCGCCCAGGCCGCGTGCTCGCTGGGCAGCTGCAAGCTGCCGCGGGTGATCTTCGACTGCCCAGGCCCGGACGACAAGAAGCGCTTTCGCCCGTCGTTCCTGCTCTGCCCGATCGGCAGCAAGGGCGCCGGCAATCAGTTCGGCACCGACCGCACCGAGCTCGGCGAGGACGTCGACGACCAGGGCTCGATGAAGATGGCCGACATACCCGCCCCACCCGGCATGACCGACTTCGGGATGACGACCGAAGGCGGCGCACTCAGCAAGGGCACCGCGGACCACTTCGGGACCCAGGGGTGCAACGCGGGCTGCCACGAAGCGGCCGGCGGCGGGGCCGTCGACGGCGACAACAACCAGCTCTCGGAGCCCATCGATCCGTTCGGGAAGTCCGGCACCACCGAACTGGCGCCGTTGGTCATCGACACGGACGAGCCCGGACGGAGCGTCGATCCGATGATGCGGATGACGCTCAAGCAGATCTGCAAGTGCATCAAGAACAACAAGGCCAAGATCGCACAGGACGCCAACGATCCGGAGGTCGTGGAGAACCCGGGGAAGCGGAACCCGACCCTCGACCCGAGCATCCTGTTGAAGCTCTGCAAGAAGCTCAAGAGCAAGATCCCCAAGACGCCGGCCTGCGGAACGCCGCGCCCCACCCCGACGCCGACCCCGACGACTCCACCGCCGACCGACACGCCGCAGTCGACGCCGTCCACCACCCCGCCGCCCAACACGCCGAGCGGCACCCCGATGTCGAGCCCCACCGCGACCGCCACGCACACGGCGACCGCGACGACCACTTCGACGGTTCAGTCGCCGACACAGACCCCTGCCGCCACCGGAACCATCTCGCCCATGACGACAGCGACGTGAGGCAGCGAACGGCGGCGGCCGGTCCGGGATTCGCTCCCACTCGGCGGCTCCACACTCTCGCGCAACCTGCTCGCCACACAGCGCCCCCCAGGGGAGGGGGCTGGCGGTCGGCAGCCCGGCAGATGGCTTCTCTTTCGCGGCCCCGAGACCACTTTTCAGGGTCCCGCTACCGTTGTCGCTTGATCAACAGTCGGCCCCGAGCCTATACCTTTGCTCAGAATGATCTCCGAGAACGTGCGTATTTCCAACGCGTCGGACGCACCTTCTCCCAGGGTTGCTCATCCCCCCGATCGCACGCGCCTCCTGCTGATCGACTGCACCCGGGCCCTCGATCCGGAGGCCCGCAAGGTTTACGACGTCCATCATCCACCCGTCGGTCTGATGTCGCTGGCGGCCTACGTGCGCGAGTCGCGCCTCGGTCCGGCAGTGGACATCGCGATCCTCGACTCCACCATCGACTACACTACCCTCGATGAGCTCCGGGCGTTGATGGAGGGCTTCGCTCCCGACATCGTCGGCCTGCGCTGCCTCCACCTGCACACCGACCAGTTCCACACCATCACCCGGATGGCCAAGGAACTGGCCTCCCCTGCACTGACGATCGGCGGGGGCCCCTATGCGAGCGCCGCACCGATCCAGACTTTGGAGAAGGATCCCTGGCTCGATCTCGTCGTGGTCGGCGAGGGAGAGGCGACCCTGGTCGATCTTCTCGAAGCCTTCCAGGCGGGTCGCGACCTCACCGCAGTACCCGGTGTCCATTACCGCGAGCTGGGGACGGTTCGCACCTCGGCCGCGCGAGCCCTCATCACCGACCTCGATACGATTCCCCACCCTGATTGGCGATCCATCGATCTGCGGCGCTATGAGAACCTGCTCGGCCAGGCACCGGTCAGGCGCCGGCTAGCCCCGGTCATGACGACGCGCGGCTGCCCCTATCGGTGCACCTATTGTCACGAGCTCTTTCAGAAGCGCTTCCGGGTGCGGAGCGCGCAGCACTTGGTCGAGGAGCTCAAGCTGCTCGCCGACCTCGGGGTCGAGGACATCTCGATCATCGACGACATCTTCAATCTCTATCCCGAGCGCGTCATCGAGATCTTCAACCTGATCA
>Ga0335082_10007779_pt1 | contig 11630 bp, 10 predicted proteins | sample Lox_Sample_41_FD_206718 | JGI IMG/M metagenome (GOLD analysis project Ga0335082, IMG submission 206718) | Soil microbial communities from Loxahatchee National Wildlife Refuge, Florida, United States - Lox_Sample_4.1 | ecosystem: Environmental > Terrestrial > Soil > Wetlands | place: USA...
GAGATCCGCACCGCTGAGGTTCGCCTCAGTGAGCTTCGTGTCACTGAGCTTCGCCCAGCCGAGGTTCGCCTCGCCGAGGTTCGCCCCGCTAAGGTCCGCTCCGCTAAGGTTCGCCCCGCTGAGGTTCGAACCGCTGAGATCCGCCGCGCTGAGGTCCGCCCTGTGGAGGTTTGCCTCGCCGAGGTCCGTCCCGTGGAGGTCCGCCCCGTGGAGGTCCGCCCGGAAACCTCTGAATAGGTTGTCCAGTTCGTCTTTGAGGTGCGCCCGGATGACGTCCGCTGCGCTGGAGTTCGCCACAAGAAAGTCGCCCTCGCTGAGGTGCGCCCGGATGGCGTCCGCTGCGCTGAGGTTCGCCCTGGGGAGGCCGGCCTCGCTGAGATTCGGGCGCACATCAGGACGCTCCGATCTCCACTTATTCCACTGCCGGGCCCCTAGCTTGAGGATTTCGAGATGTTCAGGGTTCGCCATGGCCGCGTGACCTCGCTTGCTGCCGGGATGCTACGGATGATCTCGGAAGGCCACTGTATGCGACCCTCCCCGCCCAGTCAACGCACAAACGTCGCGGGAGTTTGAATCGTATTTACTACGGAGTCTCCGGCGTGGAATCAGTTTAGGAACGCGACGCCCGAGTCCCGCTCGGCGGGACGAAAGAGCTTAGCCCAGCCTTTCAAGGCTGGGTAGGCGTTTATAAAGTCCCGGAGTCCCGTAGGGACGACAGAGAAAAACCCGACAACGACTTCTGCCGTACCTACGGCACTCTGGTTTCTAACCGCTGCCTTCCCAGCGCTGAAGCGCTGGGCTAAGTTCTGTCGTCCCGCAGGGCGGGACTCGCGCCAGACAGGCAGAACGACTGATCACTTGCGTGAACAATCCTTGCTTGAGGATTGCGAGATGTTCAGGGTTCGCCATGGCCAAGTGACCTCGCTTGCGTCCGCGATGCTGCGGATGATCTTGACTGCTTGCTTCGAAGGCACACTCTATGCGACCCTCCCCGCCCCGTCAACGCACAAACGTCGCAGCGTATCGCGGCAGGACAGGCAAGTCATGGGTATGGCGTGGAAGCTGGACTTACCTTGCGCCAGTCCCGCCTTGCGGGACGGAATAAGAAAGCCCAGCGATTCATCGCTGGGTAAGCGTTATTATGCAACCTGAGTGCCCCGGGCACGGCACAACACGATGCGCCAAACGGAGACTCTCTGCCGTCCCCGGGGGACTCGATTGCTTTCTCACGCTACCCACGGTTGAAACCGTGGGCTATCATCTCCCGCGCCCAAGGCGCTCTGGTTTTCGCCAGTTCACCATCAGCGCCTAGGCTACGTTTGTGTCGCCCCTTGGGCTCAGGTGCCTTCTGTCGAAACCATCACGCTGACAGGTGACCGTCGTCACCGACAATGGCGCGCTGATATGTGACGCTGATGGCTAGAGGCTTAGTGTGTCTACTCGATGTGGCTGCCATTTTGGTGGCCGCGAGGCTACGATCCTTGCCTCGAAATGCCTCCCAGGAGGCCCCGGCGACGGGTTGGCTCTTTGACGTTTTCGCCAGTTGAGGTGCCCGAAGGTGATGCGGACTTTTACCGTGGTGAACGCATAAAGCACCACGGCTCAAGAAGTTACACGTAACACCCTTTGAATTCAAGAAGTTGTGCACATCTGCGTAACTTCTTGGTACAATTGGCCTTATACGTAAGCTATTGATATGGAGTAACTTAGTGGCGAAAACTTCCCCGTAAGTCATTGAAAATTGGCCGAAATTTCGCCATTTGACGTAAATGGCAGGGGGGAGGGGTACGCTTGTTTGGGGTGCTACTGGCCTGGGGCGCCATGGCGGCGTGACAGCGGCGGGCGCGATGCTGTTTCTTTGCTGATTTACAATCATCTGTTTGTCTGGACGCCATTCTTCCCCGGCCATCCTCACTATTCATAGAACTGGAGCACAGACTTGCCAGAAACCATTTATGACGTAGCCATCATCGGCAGCGGCCCGGCCGGATACACGGCTGCAATTCGCGCCGGGCAGCTCGGCCTCAAGACGGCACTCATCGAGAAAGACCCCTACTTGGGCGGCACCTGCCTGCATGTCGGCTGCATCCCGACCAAGGCGTTACTTTTCAATGCCGAGGTGTACGACCACGTGAAGGAGGGCTCGGAGCTCGGCTTGGAAAACACCGCCGGCGTGACGCTGAACTGGGGCACAATCCAGAAGCGCAAGCAGGGCATCGTGGACAAGCACGCCAAAGGATTGCAGTTCCTGATGCGCAAGAACAAAGTTGATGTCATCAAGGGTTACGGCAAGCTGACTGGCCCGGCACAGAATGGCATCCACACCGTCGCGCTCGAAGGCGGAGAGCAGAAATCGATAAAGGCGAAGAAGCTGGTTCTCTCCACCGGTTCGGTAGCGCGGATGCTGCCGGGATTGCAGCCGGATTCGCAGATCCTGACCAACATTGAAGTGCTCAGCCTCGACCAGCTTCCCAACTCCATCATCGTGATCGGCTCGGGCGCCGTGGGTGTGGAGTTCGCCAGCATCTACAAGTCATTTGGCGCCGAGGTAACGATTCTGGAGATGCTGCCGCGCTACGTACCGGTGGAAGATGAAGACGTCTCCAAGGAACTGATGCGCGTGTACCGCAAGCGCGGCATCAACGGCTTCGTCAATGCCAAGGTCGAAAAGGTGGAGAAGACCAGCAGCGGTGTCGCCGTTACCTTCACGGTGGATGGCAAGCAGCAGAAGCTGGAAGCCGAAAAGGTGCTGGTGGCAGTCGGCCGTGCGCCGCGCACCGAGAACGTAGGCATCGAGAAGACGAAGATCAAAGTCGAGCGCGGTTTTGTTGAAGTGGACGAATACATGCGCACGGCTGAGCCGGGCATTTACGCCGTCGGTGATATCGTCGCCGGCTATCCGCAATTGGCGCACTCCGGAGGCATGGAAGGCATCGTGGCGGTCACGCACATCGCCGGCAAGCCGGTGAAGCCGATCAACAAGCTGCGCATTCCCAACGCGACGTACTGCCATCCCGAAATCGGCAGCGTCGGGCTCAGCGAAGCCAAGGCCAAGGAGCAAGGCTACGAAGTGAAGGTGGGCAAGTTCCCGTTCACAGCCAACTCCCGCGCCAGCATTGTCGGCCAGCACGAGGGCTTCATCAAGATCGTCACTGATGCGAAACACGGCGAGATATTAGGCGTGCACATCATCGGGCCGAACGCGACCGAGCTGATAGCCGAGTCGGTAGTCGCTCTGGAGATGGAGTGCACGGCAGAGGATTTGGCCAACATCATCCACGCGCATCCCACATTGTCAGAGGCAATGCTGGATGCGTCGAACGCGGTGTTCGGCATGGCAATTAATGCATAGGAGCGTTCTTCGAAAGGAACTTGACTCCCTGATGAGCCTGCTGCAATGGTGTGATGAAGGTCCGGCAACGGTACCGCTGCTGGCGTCGGTGGAAGATGCCATCCTGACCATGACCGAGAAAGAAGTAGGTGCGGTGGCGGTCGTCGACGAGCAGGGCGTCGTCGCGGGTATGTTCACGGAGCGCGACGTGCTCACCAAGTTTGCCCTCAGCGGACGCGATCCCAAGACCACGCCGGTGCGCGAGGTGATGAGCTCGATTGTCGAGATGGCCACTCAGGAGACGACTCCGAGTGAGGCGCTGGCCGTCATGCTGGAACGCCACTATCGCCACATGCCGATCGTGGATGAACACGGCAAGGTGCTGGGTATTTGCTCGATTCGCAACATTCTGGAAGCGCGCTTGGATGACTTGCTGGCGCAACTGGACGCCAGCCACACCGCAGGAACAAAGCCCTAGGTGCTTTCATTCGGTCCGCAACTCCACGTCGTGTAGGCACTGTTATAATCGAGCGTTCATGCCACGAAAGCGTGTGATCCGCTCTACAACTGTTCTTTGCGTTCGCCGGGACAACAAAGTGGTAATGGCCGGAGATGGTCAGGTTACGCTCGGGGAAGGCGTTATCAAGCACTCCGCCCGCAAGATTCGGCGGCTTTACCAGGATAAGATTCTCGCCGGGTTCGCCGGTTCCACTGCCGACGCCTTCTCCTTGTTTGCCCGCTTTGAGTCCAAGCTGGAGCAATATCATGGCAACATCGGTCGCGCCGCGGTTGAGCTGGCCAAAGACTGGCGCACCGATAAGATGCTGCGCGCTCTGGAAGCCCTACTGCTGGTCGCCGATCAGAACCAGACATTCCTCATCAGCGGACAAGGCGACGTGATCGAGCCGGACTCGGGGATTGCGGCGATCGGCAGCGGAGGGCCTTATGCCACGGCGGCCGCGACCGCGCTGGCCGAGCACACCAACCTGTCGGCTCGGCAGATTGCCGAAGAGGCGATGAAGATCGCCGGCAAGATTTGCATCTACACCAACGATAAGGTGACCATCGAAGAGCTTTGAAGTGGCAGTTGGCCGGTGTGCAACAAGAAGCCGAGCCCGTTAGGAAGGAAAACCGGAGGGGCTATGGTCCCCGCGTGAACCATGTCCATTGACGACAAAGTAGTTGCCGCCAAGAAAATCAGTGAGCTTCTGAACGCGATCATTGCCACCGGAGATTTTCACCTGCGCTACAGGATCACCGTCGATCCGCCGCTGGCCAGCGATCGCGAATGGGAGCACCCCGATATCCTGGTGGAGCTCTCCGGGGCCGACAGCCCGCTGGTGCTGGAGAACGGTGGAGAACTTTTGCGCGCATTGGAGCACGTCTCTCTGGAGATGCTGCGCCTTGCTCCCAACGAGCACGAAAAGATCAGCTTCGACTGCCAGAACTTCCGTTCGGCACGGCTTCAGGAGCTGCGCCTAGCGGCGGATGTCGCGGCCGACCGCGTGCGCAAGAGCGGCATTCCTTACGCGTTCGCGCCCATGACGTCACGTGAGCGCCGCATTCTCCACCTGGCGTTGCGCGACTTCGCCGATCTGCGTACCGAAAGCGCAGGCGAAGCTGCTGAACGGCACGTCGTGGTCTACCCGAAAGACTACCGAGGCAAGCCGCCCGCACCGCCAGTTTCGCGAAGACGCTAGGAAATACAGTCGCATTCTCTCTTTCGCGGAGAAGTGATCTTTCCATGCACCTCGATGACACCATCGTCGCCATCGCCACGCCTCCAGGACGAGGCGGCATCGGGGTGGTTCGACTCTCAGGAGCCGAGGCGCGAGCCATTGCGTGTCCCATGCTACGTCTGGCCGATGGCCGTGAATTGCAACCTGGGCACGCACATTTCGGCGAGCTCATTGATCCGGCTACCGGCGGACGGCTTGATGAGGTTGTAGCGACCTTCTTCGCCAAACCGCATTCCTACACTACCGACGATGTGGTCGAAATCTCTTGCCACGGTTCTCCGGTTGTACTCCGCCACGTGGTGCAGATGGCGCTCGCCCAAGGCGCACGCCTAGCCGAGCCGGGCGAATTCACGATGCGTGCCTTTCTCAACGGCCGCATTGATCTCACACAGGCCGAAGCGGTACGCGACCTCATCGAATCGCAGACCCTTTACCAGGCGCAAGTGGCGGCTCGCCAACTTGAAGGCGCGCTGTCGAAACGCTTGCTGCCCATCAAGCAAAAGCTCATTGAACTGATCGCCGCCTTGGAGGCAGGCGTGGATTTTGCCGAGGACGACGTTGCGATCATGCCCGACGAACAGATTCTGTGTGGCATTGCCGCCATTCGCGAACCCTTGGACGAACTGCTGGCCAGCTTCGCCTTAGGCAAAGTCGTGCATGAAGGGCTGACGCTGGCCATCGTGGGGCGGCCCAATGTCGGCAAGTCAAGCCTCTTTAACCGCCTAGTCGAGTGCGAGCGCGCCATTGTTACCGCAACGCCCGGAACTACGCGCGACCTGGTGAGCGAGACAGTTTCCCTAGGTGGCATCCCTGTGCGGCTGGTGGACACCGCCGGCATTCGCACTACGGTTGATGAAGCCGAGAGCATCGGCGTGCGCAAGTCCATGGAAGCCGTGGCTGACGCAGACGTCGTGCTGGTCGTCCTTGATATATCCGAATTCGCGGGAGGGGACTTAACAACAGATGTGGAGCTGCTCGAGAAAACGCAAAACCGGCCCTGCATCGTAGTTGGCAACAAGAGCGATCTGCTGTCCGGTGATTGGAATCAGTTGGTTCGCAGACCGTCGGTGGCACGCTTGGTAGGAGCGTCCCTCAACTCAACGCCAAGGCGAAGTGTTTCGGAAGACACAGTGTCAACCACGGTTACGGCGCCAACTGTGGTTCTCACGTCGGCGCTGACCGGCGAGGGGATCGACGAGTTGCGTGCGATGATTCTGAAGAACGTGTGCGGCGATGGCGTCGAACAGGAGCGCGGCTTTCTGACCAACACTCGCCAGCAGAGGCTGGTGGAAGATGCTATCGCGGCGCTCGATCGCGCGGCTGCTGCTGTGCCGCTAAAGACGCCGCACGAAATGCTCTTGCTCGACCTCTATGGCTCGCTGCGTCCGCTGGACGAGGTCACTGGCGCCACCACGGCAGACGACATCCTTAACCTGATCTTCAGTTCGTTCTGCATCGGGAAGTAGTTACTTCGACAGCGTTGCCAACGCAACCCTGAAAATAGCGTCGAAATTTTCGCGGCCGGCAATCTGAACTGCCCTCTCCACTGCCTTCTCCGCGGCAGCACGCTGGAATCCAAGGTTGGTCAGCGCCGAGATGACGTCTTCTTCTACGGCCGAGTGTGACACCACCGGCTGCGGCGCGCCGAAGCCTTCCAGCTTGTCGCGGAGCTCGACACACATGCGTTCGGCAGTCTTGCGGCCAACGCCGGGAATCTTCGTCAGACGCGAAGAATCGTTGCTGCGGATCGCGCCGACCATCTCGGCGGTCGCCATGCCGCTGAGGATCGTGATTGCCAGCTTCGGTCCGATGCCGCTCACTGTGATCAGCTTCTCGAAAAGCTGCTTCTCTTCAGGATTCAGGAAGCCATACAGGGCGATAACATCCTCACGAACGTGGGTGTGGACATGCAGGGCGACCTCACTACCGGCAGGAGGCAGGTCAGAAAAGGTCGGCACGCTGATATTCACGTCGTAGCCGACGCCGGCCGCCTCAACAATGGCCTGGTTCGGGTGCTTGGCGATAAGCCGTCCGCGAAGGTGGGCGATCATGCGGGATGATTGTAAATTGCCGGCCGCAGCGTTCACACGCGAAGATGGGGAAAACTTGAGGAACCTGGAGGGCCGTTATTGCGAGCGCGATAAACTGGCAGCGGGCGGGGTGAGACGAATGCGACTGTGATTGGCACTAGGATGCAAGCTCACGGTACAAAAGAAGCTATCGCGCAAAACGAACAGCCGTCCGCCGCCGAGCGCACAGCCGGGATGCTGCGCCGCGCGCATATTCTTCCACGTGAGTTCTACAACCGCGATCCGGTCATCGTGGGCCGCGAACTGTTGGGCAAGCTGCTCATCCGGCGTGAAGGCCGAGGGCTTCTGGCAGGTCGCATCGTCGAGGATGAAGCCTACCTCGGTGCGGACGATCCGGCCGCGCACGCCTACGCCGGACTGACACCGCGCAATGCTGTGCTCTTTGGGCCGCCGGGGCATGCTTACGTGTATTTCATCTATGGCAATCACTACTGCCTGAACGTTTCCTGCATGCCGGAAGGTGAGGGTCAAGGCGTGCTGCTGCGCGCCATGGAACCGGTGTTTGGGTTGGAGGCAATGGCTCGAGCGCGCTGCCTTGAGCTGCAGCCGTCGCCGAGTATCGCGCAATTGCGCCTGATCTCCAGCGGACCAGGGCGCATGTCGGAGGCACTCGGCATTACCCGCGTTCGCGACAACAACAAGGACATAACTTCGCGCCGCTCGGACTTGTGGTTTGCGGATGACGGCTGTCGTCCCGAGCACATAGCCGCTACGCCGCGCATCGGAATACGCAAGGCCGTCAAACGACCCTTGCGATTCGTGATTCCGGGCAGTCCCTTCGTATCAGCGAAGAGGGGTCAGTAGTTAGTCCAAAGCAAAACCCCTCGATGGGCTAGGGGAGTGCCAAGTGGGCGTAAGAACTCCCGGTCGAAGATCACTGTTGTGGTGCATACGCCGGCGCTGCTTTGACCCTCGCGTTGCTCGACGCTGCCTCAGGCGCAGGCGGCTTCGACGTGCCATATGAGCTTGTGCTTTGTGCTGCTCCTCCCGCCGTGTCGCCAGAAGTGGCCGTGTCATGAATCGGCCCAAGTTGGTCAACATTGTTTTTCAGCAGGCTGATCTCGACCCGATTTCCGTGGGCCGGCTCGGAGCTATTCTCCTGCGCCGCTGGAAGCTTGGCATTACCCATGCCCAACACGAAAATGCGATAGACCGGAACCTGGTTTTTCTCCACCAGGTAGCGGAGGACGGAGTTCGCCATCGCTTGTGAGCTTTGGATTCCGGCCGGGGAGAAGCCCTGCACCTCTATGATGTAGCCTTTCTGGTCCTGCAACCCGAGTGTCATGTCATCGAGGGCAAGCTTGGCTTTTGAGCTCAGCGCGGTCTGGCCGGGTCGAAAACGGATCTCCGTTTGCACAGCCGGTTGATACTGGTCAATGTTGCCGACGACGTGCTCGACCGTGTCCAGGCGGTTTGAGGCCTGGAGCGCGGTCTCGTTGGCCTGCTGGGCACGGTTGCCGGCCTCGATCGCGTGCTGGTCAGCCTGCGTCGCCTTCGCATCGGCCTGACGAATCCCTTCCTGCGCACGGGCGTCCACGTCTTTGATCTGTTTAGTGTTCGCCGCAGTGAGATCGTCAAGTTCGTTCACCCGGTTGCGGATCGGGGCGAGCTGCTGCTGCACGTACTTCTTGCGCGCGAACGGGTTGAGTTTGCCCCAGAAACCTTGATGGTAGTCAGGCTCCAGCGGCTGTCGCGCCGACAGGTTCTGATCGGAACTCGGACTGGAGGACCCCTGGGAATTCGGCACGGAATTGGCGGAAGCTGCTTGCGAGTTGTTTTGCGACGACGATTCAGCGGGTTCCTGGCTACCGACGGGAGTCTGCTGGGCCATCGCCGGAACTAGTAATGCGGCCAGCAACAGCAACGCGAATAAGTCGCGGACTTTCATGATGATCCTCCATACCCATTAACAGGCACACTTCCCAAGTGTGACTGCGGTGTCCGTTCATCCGGGACATTGACTTTCTGTATTACAAGTTGGCTGCCAAAGTTATCGTGAAGGATGACGCAGTTAAGCCTTTTGTTTTCAATGTCGAAAACCCCTCGGCTTAGGAAGGATCGAGTAGGAATCGGCGGTTGTGGGTAAATTCCTCACGCTTGGCGAAGCGGCCCGGAAGGACAACCTACTTTTGCCCTGACCCCGAGCGATAGATAGTCGCAGTCCACGCGCGCATTTGAGGCATCTAGAGTCAAAAGAGAAGATCGGCTTTTTTCGCTCCGATTCCCACTACCTGCAACCGATTCGGGTGTTCTTACGGAAGCAGGAAGGCGTCTGCTGTAGCAGGAATTATTTGGAACTTCACCATCGCAGCCTTGGAACGTCTAAAATATAAGCACACTCGAGCGGGATGCAGGGCATCTAACGCCTTGAGTGTTTGGTTCCCTTAATGATCCTAAAACGTACCGGTCTCCCTTTATTGGCGCTTCTGTTGGCGGCTTCTGTCAGCGGCATCGCGCAAGATACCACTCCTGCCGCGGCCTCGCCCGTACTAGCGCCGAGTCAGCAGGCGGAACCGCTCGCGAAGCAGTCCACGCCCGCTGACCAATCTGCGCCATCGGCAACCAAGCTACCCGACCAGGCTGCGGCTTACTATCACTTCGCGCTGGCCCATATGTATGAAGAGATGGTGTCCATGTACGGCCGCGCCGACTACGCCACCAAGGCGATTGAGGAGTATCGCCTTGCGATTGAGGACGATCCCGATTCCGACTATCTGAATGCGGCCCTGGCCGAGCTCTATGCGCGGACTGGTCGCATTCGCGATGCCGTCCTCGAAGCCCAGGACATCCTCAAGCGCGACGGCAACAACCTTGAGGCCCACCGCTTGCTCGGCCGTATCTATTTACGCTCCCTGGGCGACATGCAGGCGGGCACTCAATCGCAGGAGATCCTGAAGTTGGCGATTGAGCAATATGAGCAGTTGGTGAAACTGGATCCCACAAGCGTGGAGGACCATCTTCTCCTTGGCCGGTTGTACCGCCTGAACAACGAGCTGTTGAAAGCGGAGGCGGAGTTCAAGACCGCAGTGAAGATTCAGCCGGATTCCGAAGAAGCCGTCACCACTCTCGCCTATCTCTATAACGAGGAAGGTGATTCGGCCCATGCGCTGCAAGTGCTGAGCGCAATTCCAGAAGGCTCGCGCACGGCGAAGCTGTATTCGGCGTTGGGTTACACCTACGAGCAGCAGAAGCAGTACAAAGAAGCCATCGACGCCTATCGCCGTTCCACCGAGCTGGATCACGACAATCTGGATTCGCTTCGTGGCCTAGCCCAGAACCTGATGAACGATGGCCAAACCGATGCCGCGCTGGAGCAGTACAAGATCATTGCCGATTCCGATCCGTCAGACACGCAAACCTATATGCGGATTGCCGAGATCAACCGGCGCAACGGGAAGTTCGATCAGGCGATGGAAGCCCTGAAGAAAGCCAATTCACTCTTTCCCGAATCACTTGAGGTGCAGTACAACATCGCGGTCATCGATGAAGCTCAGGGCAAGTACGATGACGCTATCACTGTCCTGAACCAGCTCTTGCAGAAGACCGAACATGCTGATGGCCAATACAGCGTTCCCGAGAAGAACAACCGTGCGGTTTTCGTCGAGCGGTTGGGAACGGTTTATCGCGAGGCCAACAAGCATCAACTGGCGGTGGAAACCTTCCGCAAAATGCTCGACCTGGGTGACGACAATGCCATTCGAGGTTATCAGCAGATCATTGAGACCTACCGTGACAACCGGCAGTGGCAGATGGCCACCGATGTCGCCGTGGAGGCGGCGAAAAAGTTCCCGGACGACCGCGACCTGCAGATGGTTGCAGCCTCACAGCAGGCCGACATGGGCAACGCAGACGCTGCCATCGCGCGCGTCAGGGCGATGCTGAAAGGGACTCCCGACGACCGCACGGTTTACATCGCGCTGGCCCAGATGAACAGCCGAGTGAAGAACTGGAAGCAGGCGGAAGACGACATCAACAAAGGACTAGAGCTGGCGACCAGGGCGGAAGACAAGGACTACGTGATTTTCGTTCAGGGTTCCATCTTTGAGCGCCAGAAGAAATATGATCTGGCGGAAGAGTCATTCCGCAAGGTGCTGGCTGACGATCCCAAGAACGCAATGACGCTGAATTACCTCGGCTACATGCTGGCCGATCGTGGCACGCGACTGGAAGAGGCCCAAGGCTACATTCGCCGTGCCGTGGCCCTTGATCCCCAGAATGGCGCCTATCTCGATTCGCTAGGCTGGGCCTACTACAAACTTGGCAACTATGAACTGGCGGAAGAGAACCTCCGTCGCGCCTCCGAACGCATTGGGAACGATCCCACTGTGCAACAGCACCTAGGTGAGCTCTACCAGAAAACAGGACGCTTGAAGTTGGCAGCCATGCACTACGAGCGGGCCCTGGAGGAATGGAGCAAGACGATTCCCGCCGAGGTGGATCCGGACGACGTCGCCAAGGTGCAAAAAGAAC
>Ga0335082_10007780_pt1 | contig 11630 bp, 9 predicted proteins | sample Lox_Sample_41_FD_206718 | JGI IMG/M metagenome (GOLD analysis project Ga0335082, IMG submission 206718) | Soil microbial communities from Loxahatchee National Wildlife Refuge, Florida, United States - Lox_Sample_4.1 | ecosystem: Environmental > Terrestrial > Soil > Wetlands | place: USA: Florida...
TCGCTGCATCAAGCGTTCTATGCGCAGACGCTGCTGGAAGTCGCGCGCACGCAGGCGCAGATGCGCGCCGATCGCGAGCGGCTGAACCGGTTGCTCGGCCTGTGGGGAGAGGACACGCGCTGGACGCTTCCGCACAGGCTGCCGGAGGTGCCTGCCGATGCGCCGCCGCTGGGCGAGCTGGAAAGGACCGCCATCGAGCGGCGATTGGACCTGGCCGCCGCGCGCCGAGAGACGGAAGTGGTCTACCGTGCCGCGGGCATCACGCGCAGCACGCGCTATCTGAGCGCGCTGGGCGTCGGAGTCGAGTTCAAGCGCGATCCGGACGGTGCGAAGCTGGCCGGACCGATCGTGGAGCTGGGGTTGCCGCTCTTCGACCAGGGACAGGCGAGAGTGGCTGGTGCCGATGCGCAGGTCCAGCGCTCCGAGGAACTGCTGCGCGCGCTCGCGGTCGACATCCGTTCCGAGGTGCGCGAGACGCGCGACCGGATGACGGCCTCGCAGGAGCAGGCTCGCTACTACCGGGATGTGCTGTTGCCGCTCCAGCAGACCATCCTCGACGAGACGCTGCTGCGTTACAACGGCATGCTGCTCGGCATCTACGATCTGCTGCTGGCCAAGCAGGCCCAGCTCAACAGCGCACGTGACTATATCGTCGCTTCCAGAGACTACTGGGTCGCGCGCGCCGACCTGGAGCGCGCGGTCGGTGGACGTCTGCCGGCCGGCTTCAGCAGTCCTGCGGCTTCTGCCGCGCTGTCCAATGCGGGCGGCGAACCACACCAACATGGAGAGATTGAACGATGATCACCCGACGCCAGCTGCTCAAGACCGGGGCCGCACTGCTTGCCGGCGGTGCGGCATTGTCGCAGGCAACACGCGCCGTAGCCGCCGCCACGGGGCCGGCGGCGACACAACCTCCGCTGCCTCCTGCCCCCGGGGCGAGCTACACGCCCGTAGTGACGCTCAACGGGTCGACGTTACCCTGGAAACTGGAGCACGGCATCAAGGTGTTCCACCTCGTCGCCGAGCCGGTCAAGCGCGAGTTCGCTCCCGGGATGGTGGTCAACTGCTGGGGCTACAACGGCTCCACGCCCGGCCCGACCATCGAGGCGGTCGAGGGAGACCGGGTGCGCATCTACGTCACCAACCGCTTGCCCGAACGCACCGCCGTGCATTGGCATGGCGTGCTGCTGCCGAACGGCATGGACGGCGTGGGCGGCCTCACGCAGCCGCACATCCCGCCAGGAAGGACCTTTGCATATGAGTTCACTCTCGACCGGCATGGCACATTCATGTACCACCCGCACTCGGACGAGATGTTCCAGATGGCGATGGGAATGCAGGGCTTCCTCGTGGTGCATCCGCGTCGGGGCGCGCAGCCCAGAATCGACCGCGACTACTTGATCATGCTGCACAACTGGTACGTCGAGCCGGGCACGTACACGCCAAACCCGGTGGTGATGACCGACTTCAACATCTGGACCATGAACAGCCGCACCTTTCCCGGCGTGGATCCGATGGTCGCGCGCACCGGCGAGCGTGTGCGCATCCGCCTTGCCAACGTCAGCATGCACGATCACCCCATGCACATCCATGGGTTCAACATGATGGTCACCGGCACCGACGGCGGCTGGCTGCCGGCTTCCGCCCAGTGGCCCGAGACCACCGTGATGGTGCCGGTAGGGAACGTGCGGGTGGTGGAGTTCGTGGCCAACGCGCCCGGCGACTGGGCCTTTCACTGCCACAAGTCGCATCACACCATGAACGCGATGAGCCACGACGTGCCGAACCTGTACGGAGTGAACCTCGAGGGTGTGGACGAGCGCATCAGCCGGCTCGTGCCTCGGTACATGGCCATGGGCCGCAGGGGCATGGGGGACATGCAGGACATGGCCGAGATGGGGATGCGCCTGCCCGAGAACACGCTGCCCATGATGACCGGCAAGGGTCCATTCGGCCAGCTCGAGATGGGCGGAATGTTCACTGTGATCAAGGTGCGCGACGACCTCGCCGCCGGCGAGTACAGGGATCCCGGCTGGTACACCCATCCCGAGGGCACGGTGGCGTGGGAAGTACCGGACGAGGAGGTGAAGCGTCTGTTCGGATGAGAAGCGCCACGGGCACGGCGAGACCCATGTCGGGCCCCCGGTGCTATAGTCGGGCGGACTCAAACGCCGCCACAGTCGCCGCGGCGAGCAAACCGAGCGAGCGCTCAATCACGATGGACTCCGCGCATGCTTCCGGCGCCACACGCGAGACAATGCGTCAGGTGGCGGCCGACTTCGACCTGCGCCGCCTGCCCGCAGAGTTCTACGCGGACCCTTTTCCGTACTACCACGCGCTGCGCGCTCACGAGCCCGTCAAGCGCATGCCGGACGGCTCGTATCTGCTCACGCGCTATGCCGATGTGCTCGCAGTCTACAAGGACCCGATCGCGTTCAGCTCCGACAAGAAAACCGAGTTCAAACCCAAGTACGGCGACTCTCCTCTGTACGAGCACCACACCACCAGTCTGGTGTTCAACGATCCGCCGCTGCATACGCGCGTGCGCCGCTTGATCCTGGGTGCGCTATCCCCCAAGGCGATCGAGGCGATGGAGCCTGGACTACACGCGCTGGTCGACCGGCTGCTCGCGCGCATGGAACAGATGCAGGCCGTGGACTTGATCGAGGATTTCGCGGCGGCGATCCCCATCGAAATCATCGGCAACCTGCTCGGCGTGCCTCGCGACGAGCGCGGTCCATTGCGCGGTTGGTCGCTGGCGATCCTGGGCGCGCTGGAACCCGCCATCTCGCCGGAAGTGTCGGACCGCGGTTGTCGCGCGGTGACCGAGTTTCTGGATTATCTGCAGCGACTGGTGGCGCAGCGTCGCGCGCACCCGGGTGACCCCGACTCGGATGTGCTCACACGCCTGATCCAAGGCGAGTCCGATGGCGAGCGCCTCACCGAGAAGGAGCTGCTGCACAACTGCATTTTCATCCTCAACGCCGGCCACGAGACCACCACGAACCTCATCGGCAACGGCCTGCACGCGCTGCTCGAGTGGCCGCAGGAGAAAGCACGCCTGCTGGCACAGCCGGAGCTCACGCGCTCCGCAATCGAGGAGTTTCTGCGCTTCCAGAGCTCGAATCAGCTCGGGAATCGCATCACCACATGCGCGGTCGAGATCGGCGGCGTCGCCATGCCCGCCGCCACGCAGATCACGCTTTGCATCGGCGCCGCCAACCGCGATCCGGAACAATTTCCGGAGCCGGATCGCTTGGATCTCGCTCGCACACCCAACCGCCATCTCGCCTTCGGTTCCGGGCCGCATCAATGCGCGGGCATGCACTTGGCGCGGCTGGAGGGACGCATCGCCATCTCCCGATTCCTGGCGCGCTTTCCCGACTATGCGCTGGCGGGCGAGCCGGTGCGCGGCGGGCGCGCACGGTTCCGAGGCTTTCTGAAGCTGCCGTGCCGGGTGCATGCATGAGCGTAGCGGCCCACAGCGTGCAAATGACAGTCGCTGGAAAACGCGGCAAGATGCCGACTCGGAGACGAGACAACGAATGCGCACTGCGACCAACGACCGCCGAGCACCGCCGGCTCTAGCGAGACGGTGGGTGCAGCTCGCGGTTGCGGTCGCTTGCATGTGCATGATCGCCAACCTGCAGTACGGCTGGACTCTGTTCGTCAACCCCATCGACGAAAAACACGGCTGGGGCAGAGCGGCGATCCAGGTCGCGTTCAGCGTCTTCGTCATCCTGGAGACTTGGGCCGTGCCGGTCGAGGGCTGGTGCGTCGACCGATTCGGTCCGCGCGTGGTGGCCCTTGCAGGCGGCGTGTTGTGCGCGGCCGCCTGGGCCTTGAACTCGGTGGCAACGTCCCTCCCGATGCTCTACTTCGCCGCTGCGCTCGGCGGGATCGGCGCCGGCGCGGTGTACGGCACCTGTGTAGGCAACACGCTCAAGTGGTTCTCCAGTCGGCGCGGGCTTGCAGCGGGGCTCACCGCAGCGGGCTTCGGGGCCGGCTCGGCGCTCACCGTGATCCCGATCGCCGCGACGATCAAGGCACAGGGTTACGAGGCCGCATTCTTGTATTTCGGGCTGGCGCAAGGAGCCGCTGTCGTGCTGCTGGCGCTGTTCCTCCGATCAGCGCCTCTCACCCCGGCCGGCGCGCCCAGAGCCGACGTTACGGAACTCGCGACCGGCAAGCACTTCACGCCGGCGCAGATGGTCGCCACGCCGGTGTTCTGGGTGATGTACCTGATGTTCGTGATGATGGCGGCCGGCGGCCTCATGGCCACCGCACAGCTCGGGCCGATCGCGAAGGACTTCCGGATCGCCGACGTGCCGGTGACCATGCTGGGATTGACGCTGCCGGCGCTCACCTTCGCCTTGTCTCTGGATCGGATCTTGAACGGCTTGACCCGGCCGTTCTTCGGCTGGGTGTCGGACCGCATCGGCCGCGAGCACACCATGTTCATCGCATTCGCGCTGGAAGGCTTCGGGATCTTGCTGCTGGCGCGACTCGGGCAAGACCCGCTGTGGTTCGTGGTGCTTTCCGGATTGGTGTTCTTCGCCTGGGGTGAGATCTACAGTCTGTTTCCCGCCACGTGCGCCGACTCGTACGGCACGCGCCACGCCGCCGCCAACGCCGGTCTGTTGTATACCGCCAAGGGCACCGCGGCACTGCTGGTTCCGTTCACCAGCGTGATGGCGGCCGGTGGCGCCTGGCACAAGGTCTTCGCCTTCGCGGCTGTTCTCAACTTCGCGGCCGCGCTCTTGGCGCTGCTGGTCCTCAAGCCCATGCGCACGCGCATGAGCGTGCGGGCGGTCTCGCCATCTGCCGCCCGGCGGCTGCGCCAAACGTGACGCGCTCGCACGGGAGTAGACGATGAAGTTCGCGGTAGTGGGGGCCGGCGCCATCGGCGGCTATCTCGGCGTGAGGCTGGCGCTGGCTGGTGAGCAGGTCAGCGTCATCGCGCGTGGACCCAACCTCGCCGCGATCCGGGCCCGCGGCATGCGACTGATCGAGGAAGACGGCACCGAGCAGACTGCGCGCGACACTGGCGCTTTCGAGCGCACGTCCGAGGCCGGCAGCCAGGATGTGGTCTTGCTGACAGTGAAGGCGCACCAAGTCGCCGCGCTCGCCCCCGATCTGAAAGCGCTGTGTCATCCGGACACCGCCATCGTCACCATGCAGAACGGGATCCCCTGGTGGTATTTCCACAAGCACGGCGGGGCGTTGGAAGGGCGCCAGCTCAGCTCGGTCGATCCGGGCGGCATCATCGGCAATCACATCGACCCGAGCCGAATCATCGGGTCCGTGGTCTATCCTGCGGCGGAGCTCATCGAGCCCGGCGTGATCCGCGTGATCGAGGGCAATCGCTTCACGCTGGGCGAGTTGGACGGCGCGAGCACCCCGCGCATCCAAGCGGTCGCGGGGAGCTTCATCCGCGCCGGCTTGAAGGCTCCGATCAGCTCCGACATCCGCAGCGAGATCTGGCTCAAGCTCTGGGGCAACTTGAGCTTCAACCCCATCAGCGCGCTCACCCATGCCACATTGGTGGACATCTGCCAGTTCCCGCTCACACGCGCGCTCGCTGCGGAGATGATGACGGAGGCGCAGACCGTAGGGGAGAAGCTGGGGGCTAGCTTCCGCGTCTCGCTGGAAAAGCGCATCGCCGGCGCGGAGAAGGTGGGCGCGCACAAGACGTCCATGCTGCAGGACGTGGAGCAGGGCAAGGCGATCGAGATCGAGGCGCTGGTCGGCTCGGTCGCCGAGCTTGGGCGCATGACCCAGACACCCACGCCGCACATCGACGCGGTCTATGCCTGCGTCAGCCTGCTGGCGCGGACGCTGGCGACGCAACGCGGCCGCCTGCGTGTGGAGCCGCTGAGCTGAGATCGATCGTCGGAGTTCATCATGAGCCAGGATGCACACAACCTGAAGGACTTGCTTGCCGCAGGCGCCGACGCGGCCGTTGCGATCAGCGCGCCGAATCGCAAACCGCTCCGGTTCGGCGCCCTGCGCGGCTTCATCGCGGAGACCGTGCAGGCGCTCAACGCTTTCGGCATTGGGCGCAACGACCGTGTGGCGATCGTGCTGGACAACGGGCCCGAGATGGCGGTGTGTTTCCTCTGCTGCGCCTCCGGTTGCACCGCGGCGCCTCTGAACCCTGCCTATCGCGCGGAGGAGTTCGAGTTCTATCTGACGGATCTGCGGGCGAAGCTGCTGATCGTCGAGTCCGGAAAGGCCTCGCCGTCGATCGAAGTGGCGCACAAGCTCGACGTGCCCGTCGCCGAGCTCTCGCCGATGCCCGAATCGGGCGCCGGGACCTTTCGCCTCGCTCGGCGCGACGGGGCGCCCCCGCGCGTCGCGGCGCATCCGGGCTTCGCGCTGTCCGATGACATCGCACTGGTGTTGCACACTTCGGGCACCACGTCGCGGCCGAAGATCGTACCGCTCACGCAACGCAACGTCTGCGCTTCCGCCGCGCACGTGCGCGCCACGCTCTCGTTGACGCCGGCCGATCGCGGTCTGAACGTCATGCCTCTGTTTCACATCCATGGACTGATCGCTGGCTTGCTCGCACCGCTGTCGGCCGGCAGCGAGGTGTTCTGCACGCCGGGCTTCAATGCCCTGCACTTCTTCCGCTGGATGGCGGAAGCCCACCCGACTTGGTACACGGCGGTGCCGACGATGCATCAGACCATCTTGTCGCGCGCACCCAAGCAGCTGGATGTCATACGGGCGAACCCTCTGCGGTTCATCCGGTCCTCTTCCTCCGCGCTGCCGCCGCAGGTGATCGCAGAGCTGGAGCAGACCTTCGGTGCCCCGCTGATCGAGTCGTATGGCATGACTGAAGCCGCGCATCAGATGGCGAGCAATCCGCTGCCGCCGGGCGTGCGCAAGCCGGGCAGTGTCGGTCCGGCAGCCGGACCCGAAGTGGGGATCATGGATGCCGACGGCAACTTGCTTGGGCGCGAAACAACCGGGGAGATCGTCATCCGCGGGCCCAACGTGACCGCAGGTTACGAGAACAACCCCAAGGCCAATGCCGAAGCCTTCGCGCATGGCTGGTTTCGCACCGGCGATCAAGGCATCATGGACGCCGACGGTTATGTCTCGATCACCGGGCGGCTCAAGGAGATCATCAACCGCGGCGGCGAGAAGATTTCTCCGCGCGAGGTGGACGAGGTGCTGATGGACCATCCGGCCGTGCAGCAGGTCGTCACCTTCGCGGTGCCGCACGACAAGCTCGGAGAAGACGTAGGCGCCGCGGTGGTGCTGCGCGAAGGCGCCAGCGTCACCGACAAGGAGCTGCGCGAATTCTGCGCGCAGCGTCTGGCGCAGTTCAAGGTGCCGCGCACGATCCTGTTCCTCGCCGAGATTCCCAAAGGCGCCACGGGCAAGCTGCAGCGCATCGGCCTCGCACAGAAGCTCGGGTTGACCGCGTCGAGCAGGGACGGCTGAGCCGGGCTCGGCTCCGCGCCGGCCGGCGGTTGCGGAGCCTTCCGCTGCAACCGATCTGATCGCGGGTGCGTATCACGCTATGCGGTCCCGCATCCGGCGAAGCTGGGGGCGCCCGCGTTGCCCCACCTGAGGAGCCGATCATGCATGCGACTTGGAACCGAATCTCGCCGCCGGGGGCGCTCGCCGCCGTACGCCGCCTTGTGCCGGTGATGTTGCTCGTCTCGCTCGTCGTCGGTCTGTGCTGGCACGTCTCGGGCCACAGCGGCGAGGGTAGCGTCGCGCTTCCGCCGCCTGCGATCGACGCTCCGAAGCGCGCGAGCGGCGGAGCTGAGACCGCCGTGCTGGCGGGCGGCTGCTTCTGGGGTGTGCAGGGCGTGTTTCAGCATACCAAAGGGGTCAAGCGCGTGGTTGCCGGCTACTCGGGCGGGGACCGAGCGAAGGCGAGATACGAGCAGGTCGGGACCGGCGAGACCGGGCATGCCGAGTCGGTACAGATCACCTTCGATCCGCAGGAGATCTCCTACGGCGAGATCTTGCGGATCTTCTTCACCGTGGCGCACGACCCGACGCAGCTCGATCGGCAAGGGCCCGACGTCGGATCCCAGTACCGTTCAGCGATCTTCTACGGCGACGCGTCCCAGCAGCGCATCGCCCAGGCCTATGTCGCGCAGCTCGAGCGCGCTCATGTGTTCAAGCATCCGATCGTCACGCGGATCGATCCGCTCAAGGCATTCTATCCCGCGGAGGCGTATCACCAGGATTTCCTGATCCGCCATCCCGACCAGCCGTACATCCTGATCAACGACTTGCCGAAGATCTCGAGCTTGAAACGCCTCTTTCCGCAGGAGTACCGAGAAGATCCCATCATCACTAACCCGGACTAGGTGACCTTGGCCCACCGGCGGGGCGCGCCGCCGCCCCGGTCGGCTCAGGAGTGAGCGATGAAGTCGGTCCGGCCGCCGTCGACCGTAAGCACTTGGGCGGTGATGAATCCCGCTTGCTCGGAGACGAGGAAGGAAGCCGCGGCGGCGATGTCGTCCGGAGTGCCGACACGACGCATCATCGCTTTCGCGGCGATGGCGTCGAAGCTGGCACCGCTTGCTGCGGCCATGTCGGTGGCGATAAAGCCCGGGGCGATCGCGTTGACCGTGATGCCGTCCGGACCGAGATCGAGCGCGAAGCGCCGCGTGAGGGTGATGACGGCGGCCTTGGTTGCCGCGTAGAAGGTGGTACCAGTGGTGGCGGTGCCGATCCCCGCGATCGAAGCGATATTGACGATGCGGCCCCAGCGCTTCGCTCTCATGTCGGCCGCAGCCGCTCGGCTGACGCGGATGAGACCGTCGACATTCACGTTGCGCATGGCCTCCATCTGAGCCAGATCGAAGTCGGCGAGATCGCCCTTGCCGAAGACGCCGGCGTTGTTCACGAGGATATCGATGGGGCCGAGCGCCTTGCGCGCGCTCTCCACGAGTCGAGCGCAATCCGAAGCGATGGCAACATCGGCCGTGATGGCGACGGCGCGGCCACCGGACCGCGTGATGGCTTCGACCACCTCCTCCGCTTGATCGCGGCGTTCCCGGTAGTTGACAGCGACAGCGGCACCATCCCGGGCCAGTCGGATGGCAATGGCGCGGCCGATGCCACGGGAAGCGCCGGTAACTAGAGCTGTTCGGGTATTCATAAGGGGTCTCCGCTGCGACATCTCATGGTACCAACCAGCCGAGCATTTCGCGGCGCTTCTCGACGAGTCAGTCCTGCCTCATCTGACTCGGGAAGCGCTCCGTGCGCTCCGGATCCGGCGGAAGATTCGATGTTGCCGCAGCCCCGGCGCGGCCGCAAGATCAAGTCGACGCTAGCCGACGGATGCACACAACGGCAACAGGCAGCTGAGACTCAATTCTTGGTTCCGTACAGGCGATCGCCCGCGTCTCCCAGGCCCGGCACGATATAGGCGTGCTCGTCCAGGTGGTCGTCGAGTGCGCCGACGAACATGGGCACGTCGGGGTGCTCCTCCTGGTATGTCTGCATGCCTTCGGGCGCGGCCACCAGCGCGAGGAAGAGGATATCCTTGGCTGGCACACGGCGCTGCTTCAGCACGCGCACGGCATGGGCAGCCGAATGCCCCGTGCCGATCATCGGATCGCAGAGGATAAACCTGCGCCCCTCGATCTCGGGCAACCGCACGAGGTATTCGACCGGAAAGTGATCGGCGTCGCGGTACAACCCGATGTGACCCACCCGCGCCGACGGGATGAGCTCCTGCAAGCCATCCGCCATGCCGATCCCCGCGCGCAGAATCGGTACGATAGCGAGCTTCTTTCCGGCGATCACTGGCGCCTCCATCGTGGTGAGCGGCGTCTCGATCTTGCGCGTGGTGAGTGGCAGGTTGCGCGTCACTTCGTAGCCCATCAGCAGCGTGATCTCCCGCAGCAGCTGGCGAAAGGTACGCGTCGAGGTACTCTTGTCCCGCATGTGGGTCAGCTTGTGCTGGATGAGTGGGTGATCGAGGATGAACAGGTTGGGAAAGCGGGGGTCCTGCTTCATGGCAGTCTCGTCGTCGTCCGGTTGAGTGGGCGCAGCGTTTGCCCCCGGCAGTGCCGCGGACGGACGCTGGCGCGTTGCGAAGTGTAGCCGTTAGCGGTCGGCAGTGGGCGTCGCACGCCGGCTGTGCCGCTGCCTATTGGGCCCCGCAATGGCGGCCACGACGACGTGGTCGTAGGATAGTTGGGACGATCAAAGTAGCGATACGCGGTTCTGCCGCTCGCTGCACCCAAGCGAGGCTGAGCAATGAAACGACTCCAGGCCTGGATCCTGATCGGACTCGCTGCCGGCGCGCTCGCGGCGCTCGCCGTGTATTTCGGTGTCGTCAACGTGGCGGCGGACGTCCCGCATTCCGCGCTCGTGTTCGCGGCGATGGAGACCGTCCGAGACCGTTCGATCGCCGTGCGAATCGGGGACATCAGGGTTCCGAGGCTGGACGACCCGAAGCTCATCCGCGAGGGAGGCGAACACTACGACGCGATGTGCGTCGACTGCCATCTCGCGCCGGGCATGCGACAGTCGGAGCTACGCGAGGGGCTCTATCCGCAGCCACCCGACCTGACCGAGCGGATCGACGCCAGCCCTGCCGAGACGTTCTGGGTCATCAAGCACGGCATCAAGATGTCGGCGATGCCGGCTTGGGGAAAGACGCACGACGACGAGAACATCTGGGGCCTGGTGGCATTCCTGCAAAAACTTCCTGAGCTGACGCCAGAGCAGTACGCGGCCCTGGCCCACGCAAGCGATGGAGACGAGCACCACCGTCATCACCATGACGCTGCGAGTGAGCGCGGTGTCGAGCAACCTCCGCACCCATACCGCCGAAGCGATGCCGACGAGCGCACCGATGGGCAACGCTGAGAGCGGGGAGATCGACATGGCCGAACACCGGATCCACGCCCCGGAGCATGCGCAGCATGGCCACCCGGACCCCATGCGTTCGACGGTTGACGTCGGTCACGCCGGCCCCACAGCGATTGGTCACGCTCATCCAGGACACGCTCATGGCGACATGGTGGCGGACTTTCGCCGCCGGTTCTGGATCGCGTTGGTGGTGACGCTGCCGGTCATCCTGCTTTCACCTGCCGGTGGGCACGGGTTAGGGCTGGTCGGCGCCGTTTCGTTTCCCGGCTCGCGCCTGTTGCTCCTGGGTCTGTCCAGCGCCGTGTATTTCTACGGCGGTTGGCCGCTTCTCACCGGGCTGCTCGGCGAGTTGAAGCGGCGCCAGCCCGGCATGATGACGTTGATTTCGCTCGCCATCAGCGTGGCTTACGTCTACTCCGCCTGCGTGGTATTGGGCCTGCACGGCAATGTTCTGTTCTGGGAGCTCGCCACGCTCATCGACATCATGCTGCTGGGCCATTGGATCGAGATGAAGTCGGTGATGGGTGCGTCCGGCGCGCTCAAGGCGCTGGTGGAGCTGCTGCCTGCCACCGCACACCGGCTGGCGGCGGATGGCGCTCAAGAGGATGTCCCCGTGATCGAGCTGCAACCCGCCGACCGCGTGCTGGTCAAGCCTGGTGAGCGCGTGCCCGCGGATGGCGAGATCGTCGAGGGCGCAACCAGCCTCGACGAGTCCATGCTCACCGGCGAGTCGAGGCCGGTCGCGCGCAACCGTGGCGACTCCGTGATCG
>Ga0335082_10007781_pt1 | contig 11629 bp, 9 predicted proteins | sample Lox_Sample_41_FD_206718 | JGI IMG/M metagenome (GOLD analysis project Ga0335082, IMG submission 206718) | Soil microbial communities from Loxahatchee National Wildlife Refuge, Florida, United States - Lox_Sample_4.1 | ecosystem: Environmental > Terrestrial > Soil > Wetlands | place: USA: Florida...
GTGATGGGGGCCGCGATGCAGCACGTCGCGAAGACGCCGTTCCCGTCGCTCGTGACGCGCGAGGTGCTCGCGCCGCTCGGGATGGCGCGCACGGGCTTCGATCTCCCGGGCGACGCTGCCGTGGGATACCACGCGCGCTTCAGCCCGATGCGGCTCGTGGTGCCGCGCTGGGTCGTCGGGCCGTCGATCGGGCGATGGGTGTCGGTGCGTCCGTATCTCGTCGACGGACCTCCGTTCGGCGGGCTCGTCGGGCCGCTCGACGAGATCGTGCGCTTCGTCCGCGTGCACATGCGCGACGGCGAGCTCGACGGCGTCCGCGTGCTCGCCGAGTCGTCCGCGCGCGCGATGCGCGAGCAGGGGCTCGGGTGGTTTCGCCACTGGAAGCCCCGCCGCGGCGACCCGCCGAGCGTGGAGCACGGCGGGAGCGGCCCGGGGTTCTTCGACGTGATGCGCATCTACACGACGCGCGGCGTCGGCGTCGTCGTGCTGGGCAACGCGACGAAATACGCCACGGACGAAATCGCGAGGCTCGCGATCTCTACGTAGGCTCGAGCACCACGTACCCGAGCGAGCGGCGCATGCGTTCGCGGCGCTCGCGGGACGCGAAGACGGAGCGCAGCGCGAAGAGCGCGAGGAGCACGCGCGGGATGGGCAGGCGACGGCCGAGACGCTCGCCCTCTTCGACGAGGTAGCGCTCCTCGCGCGGGCGCCAGCCGTGCCCTGCGAAGAAGGCGAACCAGTCGTCCGGCTTGAACTTGAACGGGGCGTTGGACATGCGCGCCTGGATGCGACGCCGGTAGCGAAGCACCTCGGGCGAGAAGTAATCGATGATCCAGCTCGACACGTTCGGCGTCTTCGCGAGGTCGTCGGCGAGCGCGCCCACCGCGGGCGGGTCGAGGTACGGGACGACGCCCTCGGTGAGCACGCAGACCGAGCGCGCGCTCGCGCCGACGTCGGCGAAGAGGCGCCGGCGCGCGTCCACGTCGGTGAGGTCGAGCTTGATGCGCTCGACCGCGCAGCGCGGAGTTTCGCCGGCGAGGCGGCGCTCCTTGAGCTCGACGACGCGCGGCACGTCGACCTCGATCCAGCGGACGTTCGGCAAGTCGAGGCGGTAGGGCCGCGTGTCGAGTCCCGCGCCCAAGCTGAGAACCACGTCGGCGCCGCGCCCGACCGCCTCCGTCACGAGGCGATCGATGACCACGGTCCGAATCGCGAGGGACCACGCGCCCGCGCGGCCGTGGCGGCCGAGCGACGCGACGATGCGCCGGCCCTCGTCGCCCGCGACCTTGGCCGCGAGCGGATCGCGGAAGAGCGCGTCGGGCCGCTCGGTCTCCATCGCGCGGTACCACGCGACCATGAACGCGGTGTCGGAGACGTTCTCGACGACTTGCTTCATGCGGGGAATGTAACTACGGCGGATCGATCGCGGGGAGACCGTCGAGGCTCTTCGCATTTTTCGTCGCTTGGTAGTCGTCGAGCGCGGTTGGGCCGTGGCGCGCGAGCTTCTTCTCGCACCACGCGGGGAGCTGCGGTCGAGTCGCCTCGAAACGCATGAGCGGCACGCCGTAGCCGCACGAGTCGGCGACGCGGCGGACGTGGACGACGACGATCGCGCGGCGCGCCTCGGGCAAGCCCGGGTCCTCGAATTTTCCGCGCGCGAGGAGCGCGGCGAAGCGACGCGAACGCGCTAGTACGATCTCGCCGCGCCCGTGGACGCGCACGATCCGCGGCGGCCCCGCGAAGGCGCAGAGCATGACGACGATGCGGCCGTTCTCGCGGACGTGCGCGATCGTCTCCGCGCCGCTCCCGACGACGTCGAGGTACGCGAGGGTCTTCGCGTCCAGCACGCGGAGCGAGCCGATCGGCCCTTTGGGCGAGACGTTGACGTGGCCTCTCTTCGCGAGCGGCGCCGAGCCGACGAAGAAGAGCGGTTGCTTTTGGATCCACGTCCGGAGCTTGGCGTCGATGGAGGTCGATGGCGTTCCCACGCGCGCATGGAATCAGCGGCGGCGCGGCGCGTCGAGGGGTACGCTCGGGACATGCGCTTCTCGCTCGCCGCGGCGGTCCTCGCGTGCGCCTCGCCGGCGCTCGCCGCCAACGTGCGAAGCGACCGCCCGCGCATCCTGCTCGGCAACGGGAGCGGCCTCGGGACGACGCCCGCGACCTTCCAGGACCGCTGCACGAACGATGCAAACTACAAGCAACGCTGCCAGGCCGCCCTGACCGCCGGCGGCGGGCTCTATCCGGCGATCAACGACGCCGCGGGCTACGTCGTGAACGGCGACGCTGCGCGCTGCACGAACGCGTACACGACGCTCCAGACCGTGGCCGCCGACACGCCGGGCCAGCCCGACCCGCACTCGTTCATCTCGAACAACGGGCGCACGATGCTCCAGCTCGCCGTCGTCCGCGACTGGTGCGACGCCGTGCTGACGACGCCCGAGAAGACGTGGATCGAAGGAAAGATCACCGGCTACGCCGACTGGGTCCTCGGCGGCATGAACGGCTATGCGCTCGACGTCTTCCACGACGACATGAACAACGTCTGGAATTCGGTCGCGCTCGCGGGCCTCGCGCTCAAGGGAACCGCGCAAGACACGAAGGCCGACTCGTACCTCACGGCGGCCGACGCGCAGTGGAAGGGCGTGATCTTTCCGGCGCTCGATTACGAAGGCGACTTCTGGCACGAGGGCTTCACGTACGTGCAGCCTGCGATCGGGTCGGCGATCGTGTACGCGCTCGCGTGGTCGATCGCGACCGACGAGAACATTTTTCAAGCGCAGAGCGCGCTCTACGACGGGTACATCGACTTCCACGCGTACGTGACGCGGCCGGACTACACGTTCGCGTACTTCGGCGACACCACCGACAACAAGCAGTCGATCCAGCTCTTCACGCGGCCGCTCATCGACATGCTCACGCTCGGCACGGGCTCGACGCTCGGGCAAGCGTTCTCCGACGAGATCAAAGCGAACGTGCCGGCGGCGTACGACTACGCGGGCGCCGACGCGTACCTCCTCGCGCTCTTCTACGACGCGTCGAAGGACGGGGCGGCGACGCCGCGGAGCACGCTCCCGACCTCGCGCTGGATGAGCCGCGGCGCGGCGGACGTCGTCGTGATGCGCTCGGGCTGGGGTCCGAGCGACACGTTCGTGTACGTCTCGTGCGGAGACTACTTCGGCGCGCACCAGCACGACGAAGCGGGCGAGTTCCAGGTCTTCAAGGGCGCCGCGCTCACCGGCGCGACCGGGTACTACGACAACTTCGAGACCGATCACTGGGACAACTACTATTCGCTGCACTCGGTCCACGCGAACACGCTCGCCGTCGAGCAGCCGGGCGAGCTCTTTCCGACGCTCCACACCATCCAGAACGGCGCGAGCGCGAACGTGAACGACGGCGGGCAGCGGCCGATGCGCCGCGACGAAAGCGGCACCGCGTTCCCCAACCCGGATCTGCCGGCGTACCTCGCGCACAAGACCGCGGCGCCGTTCGTCGACACGGGCGACGTGAAGACCTTCGAGCAGACGAGCTGCCACTCGTACGTCGCGTGCGACGTGACGAGCGCGTACTCGTCGCCGGGCCACGTGATGAACGGCAACACGCCCAAGGTCGACGAGGTGACGCGGCAGTTCGTGTACGTCGCGCCGGACGTGCTCGTCGTCTTCGATCGCGTCGACGCGCTGGACGCGAGCTGGGAGAAGCGATTCCTCCTGCAGGCCCCGCCGAATCCGCAGGTCTCCGGCTCGCGCTACGTGCTGACGAACGGCGGACAGTCGCTCTACGCCGAGACGCTGCTCCCCGCGGGCGCGACGGCGAACGTGCTCACGAATTTCACCGTCGCGGGCACGCCGCACCCGCCCACGACGAGCGGCAAGGAGTCGTTCGGGACGCGCATCGAGGTGGTCGCGCCGAGCGGGCAGACGCGTGACTATTTCCTCCACGTGATTGGGACGGGCGCGAGCGCGCCCACGGCGAGCGTGACCGAGGACGCGAGCTCGGCGACGGTGTCGATCACGGCGCCGCAGGGGAAATACACGCTGACCTTCGCCAAGACGGGCGACCTCGCGGGGCACCTCACGTCGATGGACGGGAGCGGCAACGTGACGTGCGACGAGGACCTCGGCGCGCAAGCCGAGTCGCCGGACGGCGGGACGAGCCCGGACGGCGGCACGTCGCCCGGCGCCGACGGCGGGAGCGGACCGAGCGGCGGCGGCGGCGGTTGCAGCTGCAACGAGTCGAGCGAGCGCGCCGGCGACGCGTTCGCGCTGCTCGCCGTGGTCGCGCTCGTCAGTCGCCGCCGGCGGGCTTGAAGTACTTGCAGGTCGAGGCGTCGTAGATCGCGCCGTCGAAGACGCCGGGGAAGATGCTCTGGGTGATCATGTCGGCCTCGGCCTGCGTGAGCGTGGGGCCGCCGGCGCAGTCGCCGATCACGGTGGAGGGTGAGAACGTCACGTGGAGGGTCTCGCCGCGCTCCACGGCGAGCTCGGTCTGCGAGCGCACCACGAAGAGCGCGCCGCCGCGATCGAGCACGGCGTAGGCGAAGTCGTGGCCGGCGGCGGCGCGGTACGCGGGCGACTCCCCGCCCGGGTCGACCGCGTCCGGGACGAGCGTCTCGTGCCACCACACCTCGTCGACGCGCGTTCCGTCCGGGTACGCGTCGTCGACCACGACGAGCGCCGGATCGTCGCACGCGAAGAGCAGGAGAAAGAGGAGGAGTCGTTTCATGGGTCAGTCGAAGAAGAACGTGCCGGTGACGCGCGCCGAGAACGGATACGCGGGCGTGAAGTCGAGCCCTTCGCATCCGTAGAACCGGCCCGCGACCGGCCCGCTCGCGAGCCGCGCGTTCGGGCCGCACGAAAAGCCCGACGGGATCGGCGCGCCGATCGCCGGGTCCGTGCGGAGGCGCGAGACGGTGTCGAACGCGGCCGAGTAGAACTGGCCGTCGAAAAGGTTCTCGATGTCGAGCGCGAGGTCGAAGCGCCGATGCCGGTAGCCGAGGTGGAGATCGAACTCGGTCCAGCCGGGCACGGTGATGACGCCGTCGTCCGACGCGGGCCGCGGGCCGATGCCGAAGAAGCGGAAGCCCGCGCGCGCGACGCCGGGCCCGAGCTTGTGCCGCGCCGAGAGGCCGCCGGACCACGTTTGTTTGGGCGCGAGCGCGAGCGCGCCCGTCGCGTTTCCGTGGTTCACCGTGAACGCCGAGTGCGTGAGCGTGAGATCGAGGTCGGCGGCGAGCCACTTGGTGATCTCGAAGCGCGTCTCCATCTCGAGGCCGTAGCGGTTCGTCGGGTCGCTCGCTTCGGTCGTTCCGTCGTCGCCGTTCCAGACGGTCTCGCTCGCGAGGTCGAGCATCCAGAGCGACGCGGCGACGTCCCAGCGGTTCCAGAACCGCCCGCGCATGCCGATCTCCTCGCCCACCGCGCGCGCGAGCGGCGTCACCGCCGGCGTCGAGAAGACGCCGCGGACGTCGTTCGAGTGATAGCCGTGCCCGTAGTCGAGGTACATCTCGAGCTGCTCGTTCTTCGTGTCGAGCGCGGTCACCACGGCGGCGAGCTTCGGGCTGAGCTGCGCGGCGCCGTCGGTGCCGCTCCGCGGGTTCGTGGGGTCGGTCGTGTCGAGGCGGTTGTCGACGGCGAAGGTGAGCGAGTCGGCGCGACCGCCGACGTCGAGCCGCAGCCACTTCCACGGCGTGATCTCTTCGTTGGCGTAGGCGCCGATGAGCGTCTCGTGCACGTCGTCCGAGCGCACGGCGGAGAGCTGCTCGCGGTGCTCGGTGTCCCAGAGCTCGTTGTGGATGTCGTCGCTCCGCACGTCGGCGCCGATGGTCGTGTCGAAGCGCACCTTGCCGAGCGTCTGCACGTTCCGGTAGCTCACCTTGCCGCCGTAGAACGTGCGTCGATCGATCTGCTCGATCTCGTCGCCGTGCTCGGGGTCGCGTTCGTACAGCGTGAAGTTCGAAAACAGGTTGAAGCGATACGTCGCGACGTACGCGAGCGCCTTGAGCTCGCTCCGCTCGTTCGGCCGCAGGGCGTACTGGAGCGCGATCTGGTGGCGCGCGCTGTCGCCGCCCTCGTCCGGATCGATCGAGCCGAACCGCGACAGGCCCATCGCAACGGCGCGCTCGGGAATCTGGCCGGAGCCGTGCCAGTTGCCGCCGTAGCTCATCTCGGTGAGCGAGATCGACTGCGTCGGCGTCGGCGCCCACGTGAGCTTGTTGAAGAGCTTGTACTTGTCCCAGTTCTCTGGGTTGTCGAAGGGGCCGTTGGCGCGGCCGACGTCGACCGCGAACGCGGCCTTGATGTTGTCGGCGAAGTGCGGGCTCGCGACGAGGAGCGCGCGATAGCTCGGCGCGCCGTGGCCGGGCGAGCCGCCGAAGCCGATGCCGACGGACGAGTGCTCGAACGCGTCGCGCGACACGAGGTTCACGGCACCCGCGGTCGCGAAGTCGCCCTGGTTCGCGAAGTACGGGCCTTTGGTGATCTCGACGTGCTCGACCACCTCCGGGATGATGAAGTTCGTGTCGGAGAAACCTTGGCCATGCGCGTGGGACGGCATGTTGATGGGCACGCCGTCGATCGAGAACGCGATGTCGGTGCCGTGGTCGGCGTCGAAGCCGCGGAGAAAATATTGGTTCGCCTTGCCGCCGCCCGAGTGCTGCACGAGCACGAGGCCGGGCATGACGCGCAAGATGTCTTGCACGCTGCCGATGGGGCGGAGCTGGAAGTCGCGGTCGCGCACGCTGAACGACGACGCCGCGCTGATCGGCCGGTGCGCGAGGACGAGCGTCGACTGGTCCGCGCCGCTCTGGACGATCTCGCGATGCTTCGGCGGCGCGGGCTTCGGGAGCGCGGGGAGGTGGAACTCGTAGGTGAAGTCGATGGTCGCGGCGATGGGGACGCCGTCGCGCGTCGCGGGCACGAACGTCGTCTTCTTGACGGCCGCGAGCGCGCTCTCGTCGAAGCCGTGGCCGGCGGGCGCGGTGACGCGCGCGCTCGTCACGCGGCCGTGCTCGTCGACCGCGATCTCGAGGCCGACGGTGGCCTCGCGCCTCTCGCGGAGCGCCTCCGGCGGGTACGCGGCGTCCGCCCGCGCGGCCACCGTGGGCGCCGTGAGGACGCCTTGCGCGCGCGCGAGCGGCGCGAGCAGGAGGACGAGCGACAGCGCGGCGGCTCTCATCGGTTCGCGGAGTAGCACGATTTTGTGAAATCGTGTCACGGAAGTACGCGCGGCGGGCGGGCGCGGTTTCCCGTATCGTGTCCCGCCATGAAGGGACTCGTTCGTTTCGGCGTCGCGATGGAGGGCGCGCTGCTCGAGGATCTCGATCGCATCGTCGCCGCGCGCGACTCGACGCGCTCGGAGATCTTGCGGGACCTCGTGCGCGCCGAGGTCGACAAGGAAAAGGCCGCGACGAGCGCCGACGCCATCGCCGCGCTGACGATCGTCTACGACCATCACGTGCGCGATCTGACCGAGAAACTCACGCGGGTGCAGCACGAGCTCGGGGGCCAAGTGCGCTCGTCGATGCACGTGCACCTCAGCGAGGCGTACTGTCTCGAGGTCATCGTGATGCACGGCCACGCCGACGAGCTGCGGCGCGCGGCCAACCAAATCCTCGCGACGCGCGGCGTCCTCCGGGGCGGGCTCGAGATCATCACCGACGTCCCGCACGACCACGCACACGTCCACGGCCACACCCACACCCACGAGCGATCCGGAGGCCGGCGCCGCGCGTAACACGTGCGAAAGCCCTGGGCGTGGCACGTTTGGAGCACTTCGTGCTACGTCTCCCGTCGAGTCGATCGTGAAGACCTTCCCCTTTGCCCTTGCCGGAGCCGTCGCGCTCCACGCGGCCGCCGCGGCTTCGTTCGCCGCGCTCGGCGTCCCGCATGGGACGGGCACGAAACCCTCGGCGACGGGCGCGACGATCGACATCGAGGCCGAGCCCGCCGCGCCCGTCATCCCGCACGACGAGCCCGCTCCGGCGGCGGTCACCGCGCGCGTGCACGGCGTGCCTCGCGCGCAGCACGTGCAGGCCACGGCATCCGTTGCGCCCATCGAGACGGCGACCGCGGCCACGGACGTCGTCCCCGGCCCGACGGCATCCCAGGCGCCGCCGCCGGCGCACTTCAGCATGACGGTCTCCAGCAACCCGGGCGGCGCGTCCGGCGCGGGCACGACCTCGGCCGGCGCTGCGCCGGCGGTCCTCGCCGACGGCGACGTGAGCACGCGCGCCCGCCAGATCGGCGGCAGCGAGCCGGCGTATCCGGCGGAGGCCGTGGCACAAGGCGTGGAGCTCTCCGCACCCCTCGCGTTCGAGATCGTCGTCGACCCGCAGGGCCGCGTCGCGTCCGCGCGCGAGCTCGGCCACGCAGGCTACGGCTTCGACGAAGCCGCCTCCGCCGCGCTCGCTTCCTACCGCTTCTCGCCGGCGACGCGCGCCGGCCACCCCGTCTGGGTGCGCATGCGCTGGACCGTCGACTTCAAGCTCGAATAGCCCGCGCTCACATCCGCGCGAAGACCTCGGCGACCCAGACGCTGCCGTCGGCGTCGTCGAGCACGGCGATGCCGAACGTGTCGTACTGGGCGCGCTCGAGGTTCGCGCGGTGCGACGGGCTCTGCCAGAGCGCGCGGTGCGCGAGGACGACGCTCTGCGCGTGCGCGACGTTCTCGCCGGCTTCGCGCGTGGAGAGGCCGGCGTTCTGCAACCGCTCGGCGGGATCGCCGTCGCCGAGATCGTGGCCCACCGTGTGGGCGGCCTTCATGCGGCGCGCGTGCGCGGCGGCGATCGCGTCGAGGCGCGCGTCGCGACGGAGCGCGGAGAGGCCGCGCGCGCGCCGCAGCGCTTGGACCATCGCGGCCAGCGCGACGCGCTCGTCGGTCACGCCGGCGCCGGCGCTCTCGCCGGGCGCCGCGAGGTTCGGCATCTGCGTCGGAGGCTCCACGTCCGCGAACGTCTGCGCCTCGAGCACCGGGCGCGGACCGGTCGCGACGTCCGCGACGACTTGCACCGTGAACGCGCCGGCGCGGTCCGGCGCGAAGCGCGCGCGCACCCACGTACCGTCGAACGACGACGTGACGTTGTGCGCCTCGCCCCCCGGACCGACGAGCACGACGTGGGCGCCGGTCGCCGGGACCAGCATCTTCGCGTCGATCGACAGCCAGCTCCCGACGTGCGTGCGCGTGGGCAGCGCGGTCGCCAGATCCGCGGCGGCGTCGAGCGCGATGGCCGCGACGACCTGCGTGCCGTCGGCCGCGTAGCCCGACGCGACGCCGCAGCGCCGCTCGCCGATGTCGTGGAAGGTCGTGCGCCACTGCGTGAGCCGGCGCAGCGTCGCGTCGTGATCCATCGCGCGCGCGGAGACGATCCACGCGCGCGGCCAGACGTGCGGCTCGCCGTTCGCGCGCTGCGCGAAGGTGAGCCCGTCGAGATCGAGGTACGGCAGGTTCAGCGTCTTGCGAAGCACGAGCCGCTGCGCGACGCGACGCAGCCCCGCCTCCGAGACGCCGCACGCGCGCTGGAGCTGGGTCTCGCGGTCGGTCAGCGCGTCGGCGCGGACGCCGACACCCGACTGCGTCGCGCTCGCCCAAGTCCACGCGGGCTCGGCGTGCGCGGGGAGGCACACGAGCAGGAAGGCGAGGATGGCGCGGCGCACCCGTTCAATCTAGCCGTCGCGTTTCTTCGAGGCCAGATTGCGGCCACGAAGCGCGAACCCCACCCGCACGCCGAGCAGGAAGATCAGCCCGGCGGCGACGAGGAGGATGATGCCGCGCACGCGTCAGTTGATCGTGAAGCTCTTGCCGACGCGAACGGAGCCGCCGGAAAAGGCCGGGATGTGCGCGCTGCGGAACTTGCCCGCGACGCACCCGCCGACCGACGTGCCTGGGAACGGACCGCTGTCGATCTCGACCGACGACACGTGGCCGCTCGGCTGGAACGTGATCGACGCGTGGCCGCTTCCGGTCGGGCCGCCCGCCTTGCCGCACGACTGGACGCTGCCCGCAATCGCGCCGAGCGCGCCCGCGGCCGCGCTGCGATCGAACGGTCCGGCCGCGGCGCCGCCGCCACCGCCGCCACCGCCGCCGCCGCCGCCACCGCCGCCGGCCGACTGCGCCATCGCGCACTGCAGGTCCCCGGGCGCGCAGCCGGCGCCGCCGCCGTGAGGCGGCGGAGGAACCACCGCTTCGTGACCGCCACCGCCGCCGCCACCGCCGCCCGCCGTGACGTGACCGCCGCCACCCGTGCCCGGGTGACCGCCGCCGCCGGACGCGCCGACGCCGGGAGGTTGCGCATTGGTCGTACCCGCGGACGCGACGCTCCCTTCGGGCGCGGTCGCCGCAGTCGAAGGATCCGTCGCGCTCGCCGTCGCTGTCGCCGTGGCGCTCGACGTCGCGCTCGCGACGCTCGACTGTGCGCTGCCCCCGCGGAGCGCGAGGAACACGCCGCCCGCGACGAGCACGCCGAGGATGACGAAGCCGCCGATGATGCCGAAGAGCAGCGTGTTGTTGCTCTTCTTCGGCTCGCCGCCGGTCGCGCCGAAGTCGGCCATGTCGGCCGGCGCGGGCGCGAGCACCGGAGCCGCGAGCGCCGCGCTGAACGCGCCGCCGCCGCTCAAGTTCATGATGTCGTCGACCTTCTTCGGGCCCGACGGCTTGTTCTCCATCGACGCGGAGAGCGCGCGGATGTCGATGAGGCCCGAGCCTTCGCCCTGCGCCATCGGCGTGTCGTTCTTCTTCTCGGGCGCGTTCGACGTCAGCGCGGCGAGGGAGAACAGGACGCTGTTCTCGTTGCGCGAGCCGGTCATCTTGTCTTCCCCGGCGGGCGCGGGTTGCGGGTTCGCCTGCGCGCTCGTCATCACGTCCTGCTCGCCGCCGGCTTGCGCCACGCTGCCGAACAAGTCCGCGCCTCCACCTCCACGACCGCCGGCGCGACGCGCCGCCGTCGACGCCGCCGTTTGCGGAGCCGCCGCGCCTCCACCGAAGAGCGACGCGCCGCCGTTCTGCGGTTGCGCGGCGCCACCACCACCACCGAAGAGCGAGCTGAAGCCCGCCTGCGTCGGTTGATCATCCGACTGATGCTCTTGGTAGCCGCCACCAGCCGCCGCGGGCGGAAGCGCAGCACCACCACCGCCTGCGACGGCGGCGCTGATCTCGGGGATCTCGCGGACGGGCAGCCAATCGGCCATGCCGTCTTTCCAGCAGTACGTCTCGTCGTTCACGGTGCCGGCTTGATACGCCGCGACGAGCTCGGGCAGCGTCATGCTGCGCTGATCACCATCGGAGACGTTGACCGTCCACGGCTCGCCGCCTTGCTGCGACGCATAGTCGACGGGCTGTTGCGCAGCGCCCGTGTCGTACGCCTGCGTGGACTCTTGCTCGTTCCCGTTGATGACGATCGTCGCGCCACACTTCTTGCAGCGGATCTTGACGATCTTCCCGAGGACCTTCTCGTCCGCGATGGTGTACTTGGCCTGGCACGACTGACAGGAGATTTTCACGGCAATTCAGTCCTTATCCGGGTGAGTTAGAAGGAAAAGTATAGCGACCCGCTCGAAACGTAAGCAAGCAACCATCTGTGGTCGCGCTACACGTCAGGTAAGGGGGTGTGTGCCCCTCCCTTTTTCAATCA
>Ga0335082_10007782_pt1 | contig 11628 bp, 8 predicted proteins | sample Lox_Sample_41_FD_206718 | JGI IMG/M metagenome (GOLD analysis project Ga0335082, IMG submission 206718) | Soil microbial communities from Loxahatchee National Wildlife Refuge, Florida, United States - Lox_Sample_4.1 | ecosystem: Environmental > Terrestrial > Soil > Wetlands | place: USA: Florida...
CGTATTGCCGTCCGCGATGTTGTTCGCCACCATCGTCGGCGGAATCGGCACGTTTACCGTGTCGCCGGCCTGCGCAAGCACCGGCTCGTAATCGCGATTCACAAGGTTCCCCATCACCAGGTTTCCCACCAGCACCGGCAATGCATCGGCCGCTACCAGCTTGACGATCGCGTTTGCGACATTACTCGAAGTAATGATCCCCAAAACTGTCTCTCCTTTTTCTTTCTGTCGCAGCGCACGTTTCTCGTGTCGCCTCGACCATCTGTGTCGCGGCAGGCTTCACAGCCGTGCTGCCCGCCCCGCCGTCTTTACAGGCCCCGTAGAGTCTGCGATGCTACCCGCACGATTTCTTCCCGTACGCGCTGCATCTCCTCGGCGCTCATACCTGGACGAATTCGCTCCAGGTCCACTGTCTCCCGGCTGGCTGCCGGGGCCTTTTGGGTCGCCGTCATTCCGGTTCCACCGGCGATTCGTGCCGGAAGAAACTCCGGGTTTTCCGTCACAAACGTCGCCAGGTATTCCTTGACCGGCGTTTCACCGGACTCCGTACGGGCAATCAAACGCCCGTCCTCGGTCCGAACGATGCCGTCCTGCACCGCCTTGAACGCAAGATCGACCTTCGCCACTCCCAGCCGTTGCAGTTCCGCCCGAACCGCCGAGCTGCGTTCGGCTTCGTCCGCCTTCTTGCGGCTGCGTTTGTTCTCTTCCACCAGCTCATTCAGCCTTCGCTCCAGTTGTTCACGCCGCTTGCGCTCCTCCTCGAGTTCCGCCTTATAAGCCGGCTCGCTCCTGGCATGCTCGCTACTGACAAACTCCTGCACAGCCTGCCGGACGATCCCCTGAATATCGATGCCTTCCATAATGCCTTCCTTCCATTCACCTCCGCCTCTGTTCCTCCGCCCCTCTGCCTCTACCTGAACGCGCAAGCTCCAAACCTAAAACCCTCTGCGCTTCCTCCGCGTCCCAGCGTCTCTGCGGTGGATTCACACCCTCGCCCCCACCACACCCTCGATCTCCTCCGCTCCCTCTGCGCCGTTCTCTCCAAAGACCGAGCTCCGCCTGAACGCGCAAGCTCCAACCTAAAACCCTCTGCGCTTTCTCCGCGTCTCAGCGTCTCTGCGGGGGAGTCACACCCTCACCTGCACCACACCCTCGATCTCCTCCGCCCTCATCTCCTCGGCGCCCCGCTCCCTCTGCGCCGTTCTCTCCAAAGACCGAGCTCCGCCTGAACGCGCAAGCTCCAACTTAAAACCCTCTGCGCTTTCTCCGCGTCTCAGCGTCTCTGCGGGGGAGTCACGCCCTCACCTGCACCACGCCCTCTATCTCCTCCGCCACTCTGTTCTTGATCTCCTGCCGCGCGTCGCACAGATACTTGAACGCCAGCCGCTTGAAGATCTGTTTCTTGAGCGTCTCCGAGCCGATCTCCATCTCCAGCAGCTTCTTCGCATCGTCCAGGTCGTTGCTGAAGGCTCCGATATCGAACTCGTCCATCCCCGAGACGTCAATCGACACGCCGTCCTGCCTCGCTTCCGCCACCGCTCCAAGCACCTGCTTCATCGTTTCCTTCACCATGTCGCCGTAGGCCCGTAGCACCTCCTGTGTAATGCTGAAATCCATCTGCTTGCTCAGCCCGCTGATCCGCTGTTCGCCGGCACTGGACGCCGCCTGGCTCATCAGGTAACAGACTCGGTAGATCTCGTCCTTCAGACGCTCCAGATTGTCTGCCGCAATCTGGTAGACCTTACCGTCCGGCTCCGTCCATCCGAAGCGGTCCGCGGGCCCCAGTTGGATGTAGTAGCTCTCCCCCAATATCTGTCGCCATTCGCGATCCGAATAAATCACCGGCGTCGCAAACAGCCCCATCGTCAGCGCCCACCCGAGCGCGTTCGACTTATTCAGATGCTCCAATTGCAGCAGGGCGGCCTTGTTCATCAGCCACAGCCCTTCCGATACCTTCATTTCGAACACCGGCACGTGGCGCAGCGTAGCCAGCGCGTGCCGGCCTTCGTCGACCTCCTCCACATCCTGCGAATCCCCCGTCTTGCGGAAGATCTGGAAGTTCTCGCGATCGTAGTAAATCCATCGCGTCTCCTTCTCCCACTTCGCGTCCTCCAACTTCGACTGGCGAAGGCAGGATGTCCGGATCACTACCCAGTCCATTCCCCCGTGCTGGTCGTAGTTCCAGTTGATGACCTCTGGCGCGCTGTAATCCACGAGGTACGCCCGTGACCGCCCCGTTGCATCCTCCTCCGCTCGCGTCCGTACGGGCCCATCCACCCTGGGAAAATCCACCACCGTGAAACTGCGCCCATCCACCAGAGTCTGAATGAACTGCTGCCGGAAAAACTCGTGCAGCGTCGAACCCTTCAGATCGCAATTGTCCGAAAAGAGCTTGTAGAAGCTCATCGCGCCGGGATCGCTGCCCTCGAAGTCCAACACCGGCTCCCTTCGCATCAGCGTCGCTGCGTACCAATCGATGATCGATCCGATATAGTTCTCGTAAAACACCCGGCTCAGCCGTTCTGTGTACACCTCGCTCGGCTCGTGTTGACGGGGAACTAGGTACTCGGACGCATTCGCTCGAAGCCTCTCGCCTCCCACGTAGAGGTCCTTATACTTGGTCCACATCGCCTTCCGCGCGATGTACTCGGGATGTTCTCGATCGATGTTTAGTGTCATGAAAGAATCAGCCTTATGTTTCGCGGGCCGCCTGTCGGGCGCTCCTGGTATTCCTGCCACACCAGATATCCCAACGCGTCGGACAAGTGGGTCCTCATCCGGTCCCGGTTCTTGTCGATTTCCGACGTCTCGGCTTTGTAGCACACCTCGTTCAAATCCTTGATCAGCTCCCTGCAGTTCCGGTTAACCGTCAACGTCACCTTCCCCGCCATGTTCCGGAGCTGGCGGTTCACCAGGTTGACCCGCTCCTTCACTTGCGGATTTGCATCTTGTAGCTTCGTCGTTACTGTCAGGTCCGAGTAAGTCCGCAAATACTCCTGCACAATTTCGAAGTCCGAAACGCCAGAGGTTTTCCGGTGCTTACCCGCTGCGTCGCCGTAAACCACCACTCCCGCCCGATGATTCCCGTGCCGGTCCACGAACGCCTCGCAGGCCGCTTGCGTCGTACCATCTCGCAAGTAAATCTCGTCAACCACCCACATTGCTTCGTCGGACCTCTGCGCCACTACTGACGACATCGGATTCACGTTGAAATCCAACGCCCACAGCAGTGGCAGATATGTGCTCACCGGTGTCTCTTTTACGTGGACATCCGCCTCAAACGCCGAGTACACGCGCCCGCCGTCCATGTTTAGATACAAACCCAGCACCTCCTGCTCATAGAACTTCTGGTCGTAACTGCTCTTCAATCGCTCATAAAAGTCGCCACTGTCGCCCGAAAGGTGCCGGTTCTCAAATGGCTGTGCTCGAACAACTCCGTGATCGGCGGGGGGTTCCGCGATGAACCTCCGATAGACCCAGTCGAAGCCCTTGGGTGTCCACACCGCGAAACCGCACTTGTGGTTCGCCTTCGGGTCCCGTAACCGCCCTTGCAGACGCAGCCAGGCGCTCTCGTGCGTGTACGTCAACTCGTCCACACCGAACCAAGCCAGGTTCGTGCCGCGCAGCCGCTCGAACTCCTCCACTGGCCGGAAAAGAACCCGCGATCCCGTCTCCTTGAATAGCAAGGTGTTCTCGCCGCGGTTGTGCTCGTACGGAACCTCGTTCTCGTCCAGGATTCCTAGCAGCGCTACCTGCGTCGCGTCTCTGAGCATCGGGTACGTTGGCGCTCCGATCAGACCTAGCCTCCCTGGGTTGAGATAGCTTCGTCGGATCGCCTCCTGGCATAGCGCCTGGCTCTTACCGCTCCCGATGGGCCCCGAGAATCCTTTGAACATCTCCTTCAGTTCATGAAACTTTCTTTGTGACGGTAACGGATCGTAGCTTATCCCTCGGAGTGCAATTCCTTCTTCTTCTCCGGTTCGACCCATGTCACCTTGATCTCCTTCAAATCTTCGGAATACAAGTCCTTTTCTAACTGCACCAGCTTCAGAAACTCCGCCACTGTGACATTGAAGCCCTCTGCCTTAACCTTCTCCTCCATCTTTTTGATCGCGGCACTCATCAACCTGCCAACTCGCACCCGCTCGCTCACCTTCGGCCAGTTCACGCACCTCTCGCAGGATGTCCGTCCCAGCACTTGTCTCTTACTCTTCGCCCTCGCCATGGTTCGTCCCTTTCAGCAGCAGTGCCAAAAAAATTTGGGGCAGGCACTCGGCCTGCCCCTTTGGCCCGCAAGTCGCGCCGCCCAAGCGCTCAAACCCGGTCAACTTGGGGGCCACCAAGCCCAGTCACCAGGTCGCGGGGAGCCTGAAAATCAAAAAGCCTCGCGATTCCTCACGAGGCCCGCAACTTCTCTCCTGATTCGAAAGTATCACCCGGCCTTTCCCGCCGAGTCGATAGATTTAGCAAGTGATTGTAAACAAAGAGAATAAAATGTCTACTGATTTGTGACCAGCAATTTTCCGCCGCTGGAGTACTTCACGTGAAACCGGTCCAGCTCCGTGAGTCGCTCTATCCGGCCCGCCTTCGGCCCCTCCACCACCAGGTAACAACGTTCCGGCCCCAGCCACAACCTGCGAAACTCCTCGTCGTCGATGAAGACGTCCGTCGGTGCGTCCGGTGCGTAAGACCCGTAATCCAGGTTGTTGACTCGTCCGTTGAGTAACAACGCTCGGCGGTTCGTGTAGAAGAACACTGAGGAGAATGTGTAATACTGATCGTCCACGATCAATTTCCCAGGCGGCGACTTCTTAAGAGCCTCCGCCAGCGGCCGCGACGATAGGTACGGATCGAACACCACCAGCGCCAGCCGCGCTGCGTGAAAGAACAGCACCAACATCGCCGCAAACGCCGCCACGGGGAGTTTGCGGAGCCGCCCGCCGATAGCTCCGACCGCGAATGCCGCGCCCGCCACCGCAAGCGGCAGTCGCAGGTATGCGAACGACGCCAGCGTCAGGTCAAGCATATGCCCCAGCGATAGCGTGTACACATCCGGATTCGAGTTTAGTGCCGATGCGATGTCCCCCGGCGCCCCCATCCCGCGCGTCAACCACAGAATCGCGCACGCCCCAGCCAACGCCAACGTGGCCACCGCCGCCGCAATCTTGGTCCCCGTTTTCAGCCATGTGCTCTCGCTCGTCATCGCGCATCCGAGCAACATGGCCAGCGCCGGATAGCAGGGCATCGAGTAGTATTCCTGCGTCGTGGAAAACGTGAAGAATGTCAGGATGAATCCCGCCCAACACAGACACAGCAGCCGCACCCGTGAACCCCTGTCATCCCCGCGATAACTCAACTTCAACGCCGCAGGAAAGTACAGGCTCCAAGGGAAGAACCAGAGGAGATGGAACAGCCAGAACAGCCAACGCGGCACCGTGTTGTAGTCCCTCGGATACCTCAGATTCAAGAACCTCAGTAGGTGCTCGTTGATGAAGTAGAACCAGAAGAACCCGTGATACGAGCCCTTCTCGCTATGCATCGTGAAATCGAAGTACGGCGGATTGTAAATCGTCGCCAGCACGTGCCATGGAGCCGCTATCGCCAGCGCCAACGCCGCTCCCGAAAATGGCCGGATCCGCGCCCACGTTCGCTTCGCCAGTAACTGCCGCGTCAGCCCCAGGTAAATCAGGCCCGCTGCCACGGGAAACGCCGCGGCGATCAGCCCCTTTAGCAGCAAACCCGTCCCCATCGCCGCCCACATCGCCATTGCCCACGCCGTGGGGTGCCGCTCTTCGTCGTCCAGCACCCGCAGCAACCCCCACAACGCAATGGTGATCGTCAAGGTCAGGATCACGTCGGGTATCAAAATCCGAGTGAACAGAAAAAGCCCGATGCTCGTCGCCGTGACAAGCCCCGCGTAAATCCCTGCCCTCGCCCCGAATGCCCACGCCCCGAATCGCGCTGTCACCCAGCACAACAGAACCGCGCTCAGCGCCAGTGGAATTCGCGCCGCCCAGTCGTGCACGCCAAACACGATGAACGACACCGCGATCATCCAATACTTGAGTGGGGATTTCTCGAGGTACGCGACGCCATCTAGCCGCGCCGTCACCCAGTCGCCCGATTGCAGCATGTTTCGCGCAATCTGCGCCTGCACCGCGTCCACGTCGTCCATCAACGACGGCGGGCTCACGATGCATCCTACAAAGACCAACGCCGCCACCACCGCGACGATGACCTGGTAACGGGCTGTCCCTGCTCCCACTATCGTGCTGCGAACACCCGGGCCGCCCCTAGCCGCATTTCCTCCGAAACTTGTGTCTCCACCTTCCACCGTTTCATCCACAGGAACAGCGTCAGCAGCCCCCACAAATGGTACCCGATGTTGACACGGCGTTCCATGTGGTCGCGGATCAAGGCTTGAATCGCTATTGCGTCGAAAATGCCCGTCGCCTCGATCGCTTCCGTCGTCAGCGTGTCCATCAGCAACCCGCGCAGCGCGCCCCGAAACCAGTCGTGCGTCGGGATGTCGAATCCTGTTTTCTTGCGGTTCAACACAGACTCCGGCAGTTTGCCGCGCATTAGCTCTTTCAACAGGAACTTCTGTTTGAATCCTCGGATCTTCAGCCGCTCCGGCAAGCTCGCCGCGAACTCCACGATCCGGTGATCCAGGAATGGCGGCCGCACCTCCAGCGAGTGCGCCATGCTCATCCGGTCCGTCTTGTAGAGGATATCGTCTGCGAGGTAGTACATCCGGTCCACCGCGAGGTACCGGTTCAGCACCCCGCATGGCTCGATCCCTAGTTCGTTCACCAGGCGCCGCAAACCGCCGCCGTTCGATCCCGGACAGATCTGCTCACGCTGCTCGCGCGAAAAAGTGCCGTTCCAGAAAAAGTGCGCTTCGTCGGGGTGCAATAGGCTGCCCTCGATCCACCGCTTCAGCTTATACTCCAGGCTGATCTTTTCATCGGACACCGGCAGGTAACGCTCCAACGCGCCGCGCGCCGCCCGCCGCACGCGCCGCGGCACCAGGCGGAACGGCCGCGCCAGCCTGTCCGCGACATACGTCAGGTACCCGCCGAACAATTCGTCCGCACCTTCACCGGAGAGCGCCACCGTCACGTGCCGGCGGCTCATCCGCGACAGGTACCAGACCGGAAGGGCGCCCGCATCCGCGCTCGGCTCATCCGAATAATAGGAAAAGTCCTCGATCGCGCTCTGCAATTCCACGTCCGGGTTCAAGTCGAATTCGTGATGATCCGTCCCGTAAACCTGCGCAACCTCCCGGAAATACTGGCTCTCGTCGAAACTCCTCCCGTAGAACGAAACCGAAAACGTCTTTAGTGGTTCCGAGCTCTGCGTCGCCGCGTAGTGCAGCACCGTCGACGAATCCACGCCGCCTGAAGACCAGACTCCCAGTGGAACGTCAGAAACCAGGTGCTCGCGCACCGCATCGCGCAGAAGCCAGTCCAGTTCACCCTTCGCGTCTTCCAGCGAAATTCGGCGGCGTCCCGGTGTCGGAGCCTTCCACCAGGGCTCGACCCACACCCGCCCTTTCCGCCATTCCAACAGGTGCCCCGGCGGCACTTTCTTGATGCCCTCAATCAGGGTTTGCGCGCCAGGCACATAGTTAACGGAAAGATAATCGTCCAGCGCCGCCAGATCGAGCTTCCGCGGGACCTCCGGATGCTCCAGGATCGCTTTCAATTCCGATCCGAAATACAAATCGTCGCCCCGACGGCAGTAGTAGAGCGGCTTGATTCCGATCCGGTCGCGCACCAGCACCAGGCGCTGCTCACGCTCCATCCACAGGGCCACGCCAAACATGCCGCGCATTCGCTGAAAGCACGCTGTGTCCCATTGCTGAAAGGCACGTAGAACGGTCTCGGTGTCGCAATTCGATCGGAAGCGATGGCCAAGATCCTCGAGGTCCTGCCTCACCTCCCGGTGATTGTAGACTTCACCGTTGAAGGCGATGGCAACATTGCCATCGTCGCTCAGCATCGGCTGATCGCCGCCCGACAAATCGATGATCTTCAGGCGCACTGCGCACAGAGTCGCCAAGCTGCCTTCGTAGATGTCTTGCTGATCCGGCCCACGATGCGACAGCGCTTCGATGATCCGGTAAGCTACCGATCTGCCGGCGGTCCTGTTTGCAGCGCTACCTACACGAGTAAATCCCGCAATACCGCACATTTAGGGTTGTCCCCGTTCCCCGAAAGGAACTGTCCTTCTATCCATTCTGCGATGGATTTGTGATGAAGTATACCACATCCTTGTAATTACCTCCAGGGACAATGTTTGGCCCACCTGTGCCGTACTTTCACGCCGTTTCAAGCCCAATTCGGGTCAACCATTCTGAGGCCATCGGCGTCTAATCTGCGAGACCGCGATCATGACGATCTCCTCCCGCCAACTTGTTCTGTTAGGTGTCCTCCTATCCTCTTGCTCGCGCAACGCCCCGCCCGTCATTCACGCGGCTGCGCCCTCCGGCGCGGAGGCGCCCCGTCTCGCCCGCGAAGTTCGTCTCAGCGGCATCGTTGAGGCCGTCCACTCGACGAAGGTCCTCGTGCCGCAAATCTACGGCCAGAACAGCCAGATGACCCTCACCAAGATCATTCCCAACGGAACCCGCGTCCAGGAGGGTGATTTGGTCGCCATCTTTGACAGCACAACCCAGGTAGACCAGGCTCGCGATGCGCAGGCGAAATACGAGGACCTCGGCCATCAGGTCGAACAAAAGGTCGCATCCAACCGCGCCGATGCCGAAAAGCGCGCCGCCGACTTGCGCCAGGCCGAGGCCGATCTTGCAAAGGCCGAAATTGAGCTGCAAAAAGGCCCCATCCTCAGCGACATCGACCGTCAGAAAAATGAGGTCCGCGCCGAAATCGCCAAAATCCATGTCGCCAGCCTCAATAAATCGAACGCCGCCCATGACCGCAGCGACGCCGCCGCTCTCAGAATCCTCGAACTTCAGCGCGATCGCCAGAAGGTCATGCTGGAGCGTACCCGCGCGAATATGGCCAAGCTCGAACTCCACACCTCCATCGCCGGAATGGTCGCCCATGCCAATCTCTGGCGCAACAACTCCATGGGCCACCCCCAGGAAGGCGACCAGTTCTACCGCGGACAATCCATCCTCAGCATCTTCGATCCCTCCGTAATGCGCGTACGCTGCGCGGTCGGTGAGCCTGATGGAGCCGCCCTTGTCCCCGGTGCGAAGGCTAAGGTCTACTTCGACGCATACCCCGACCTCGCAATATCGGCCCATTTCGAATTCGCCAGTCCTGTCGCGTCGTCCGCCTTAGGCAGTCCCATCAAGACCTTCACCGCGGTCTTTAAGTTGGACCAAACCGATCCCCACCTGATGCCCGATCTTTCCGCCGCCGTCGTGGTCGAGCCGCCCAAAGGAGCCGCTCAATGAGTGCCCGCATGCGCAAGGTTCGCGCCGGAGCTGTTTTCCTCTTTGTCGCCCTCATCCTTGGAGGCGCGTCCGCGGGATTTTATCGTTATCGCCAGACCAATGCCGCCGCCATCCTCCCTTCGGCCCCCGCGCGCGAAGGCGATTTCCTCGTCCTCATTCGCTGCCGCGGCGAGATCAGGGCGGGACGTTCCGTCCAGGTCTACACCCCGATGGTGCCCAACCTGCGAATCGCCTGGCTCGCGCCTCCCGGCGAGGTCGTCAAGCAGGGCGACGTGATCGTCAAGTTCGATTCCTCCAGCGCCACCGAGCAGCTCATGCAGAAGGAAGCCCAGCTCCGGCAGGCCCAGGCGACTCTTGACCAGGCCGTCGCCCAAGCTAAGATCACCGCCGAGCAGGACAAGACTCAGCTCGCGGACGCGGAATTCACAGTCGAGCGCGCCCGGCTCGAAGCGTCCAAACAGGAAATCGTCAGCCGTCTTCAGGGCGAGGAAAGTAAGATCGACTACAGCGTCGCGCAGCAAAAACTGAAGGTGCAGGAGGCCACCGTCGCCCTGCATGCTGCCAGCGATAAATCCAGAATCGCCTCCCTCACCCGCCAGCGCGACCAGGCTCAGTCCGATGTGGATGTGACCAAGGGCCGCATCGCGCAGATGGAGCTCAAGGCGCCCATCTCCGGCTATCTCACCTTCGAGTCCAATTACTCTCAGGGATGGATGAACGCCAAGCCCTTCAAAGTCGGCGACAACGTCTGGTCCGGAATGGTTCTCGCGGAGATGCCCGACCTGTCCACGCTCCTCCTCGACGCCAAGGTCGAAGAAACCGACCGCGGCCGCATCTCCACCGGTCAGGACGTTCACATCCGGATCGATTCCCTGCCCGAGCTCACCGTCAACGCCAAGGTCGACCAGGTCTCGCTCCTTGCCGAAGTCAGCAACGAGTTCCCGCCGGTTCGCAGCTTCCGCGCCTATGCCCACATCGCCAATCCGGATCCGCGTTTCCGTCCCGGCATGAACGGGGGCATGGACATAGTCATAAACCGGATTCCCAAAGCGATCAGCATCCCGGCCAAGGCGCTTTTCACCCACGCCGGAAAGCCGACCGTCTACCTTGCCGCCAACGGACAATACAGCCGCAGGGAGGTCGAGGTCCTCGCGCGCAATCCCGATGAAATCGCCATCAAGGGCATTCCCTCCGGCGCCATGGTCACTCTGATGGACCCCGAGTCCAAGGGGGCCAAGAAGTGAAGACCCGTACCGCACTCGTAATCGCGCTCATCGCCATTATCGCAGGAGCCCTCGCCTGGGGCGCCGTTCGTATCGTCCGCGCCACCGCCGCTCCTTCGGCCCTCGAGCTTCCCACTACCCACGTCAAGCGCGGCAAAGTTATCCTCACCGTCGCCGCCCGTGGCGAGCTTCAGGGTGGCAATTCCGAAATGCTCACCGCGCCTATGACCGGCGGCGGCGATATTGCCATCACCTATCTCCGCGAACCGGGCGAGCTCGTCGACCCCGGCGATGTGGTCGTCCAGTTCGACACCACCGAGCAGGAGTACCGTCTCAAAGAGGCCGAGGCGGACTACGCCGAAGCCCAGCAACAGGTCCTAAAGGCCCAGGCCGATGCCGAGTCCACCGCCGAAGAATCGCGCTACGCCATGCTCTCCGCTCAGGCCGATGTCAAGACCGCCGAAATCGAGATCCGCCGCAACCCGCTCCTGGCCGAAATCACCGCGCGCCAGAACGTCCTCGCATTGGAGGCCGCTAAGAACCGTGAGCGCCAGGCCGTCCAGGACCTCACCAATAAGGACACGACCTCCGTCGCTGGTATCGCCATTCAGCAGGCCGCCGAAAACAAGGCCAAAGTCATGGCCGACATCGCCCGGAAGAACATCGAGAACATGACCCTCAAGGCCAAGACGCCCGGCTATGTCAACATCCAGCAGAACACCCGTCAGAACATGATGTACTGGGGCATGGTTCTCCCGCCCTTCCAGCTTGGCGATACCACCAACGCGGGCATGGCCATCGCCCAGATTCCCGACCTCAAGAGCTGGGAGGTCAGCGCTCAGGTCGGCGAGTTGGACCGCGGACACATCGCCGAAGGCCAACACGTCTCCATCCGCGTCGTCGCTCTCTCCGGCAAGGAGTTTCCCGGCAAAGTCAAATTCATCGGCGGCACTACCGGTGCGCCGTGGGACCGCCATTTCG
>Ga0335082_10007783_pt1 | contig 11627 bp, 10 predicted proteins | sample Lox_Sample_41_FD_206718 | JGI IMG/M metagenome (GOLD analysis project Ga0335082, IMG submission 206718) | Soil microbial communities from Loxahatchee National Wildlife Refuge, Florida, United States - Lox_Sample_4.1 | ecosystem: Environmental > Terrestrial > Soil > Wetlands | place: USA...
AGGTCGACCACCACGCCGCCGTGATGCGGGATGACATTGCCTTCGAGCGAGGTGCCGGTGCCGTATGCGATCACCGGGGTGCGGTGAGCGGCGCAGATCTGCACGATCGCTGAGACTTCCTCGGTGCTGTTGGGGAACACCACCGCGTCCGGACGATGCGGGTGGTGCCAGGATTCGTCCTTGCTGTGATGATCGCGCACGCCGGTGCTGGTGGACAGGCGCTCCCCGAACAACGCACGCAACTCGTCGATCGCCGTTTCGATTGCCAGTGGAGCAACACTCATGACCTGCGCCCTCTTCTCTCGTTGGCTGATGCCTGGCGGCATCGAAAGGAACTATTGTCGCAGATCGGGGCAGGCTCAGCGCAGCGCGAAGCGTTTGACTGCTTCCTCGTTCCAGGCGATGCCGGCGCCGGGCCGGTCCTCTATCAGGACGTTGCCTTCTTTCACCGGCACCGGCTCGGCCAGAATCGGCGTGGCCCAGTCGACGTATTCCAGCCAATGGCAGGTGGGCGTGGCCGCCAGCAGATGCCGGCTGTATTCCGGAAACAGATGGCTCGACATCTCGATGCCATGGGCATGCGCCAGCGCCGCTGCGCGCAGCCAGCCGGTGACCCCGCCGATGCGCTGCACGTCGGGCATCACGTAGTCGAGCGACCCGGCGGCGATGGCTTCGGCCAAATCGAACGGGCTCTGCAGATTCTCCCCGGTCTGGATCGGTGTGCGCAGCTCCGCACAGATGCGCGCATAGCCGCCGTAATCATCGTGGCGTGTCGGCTCTTCGATCCAGTACAGCCCTTCATCGTCGAGCATGCGCCCGCGCAGGATCGCTTCGTTGACGGTGAGCCGCTGGTTGAAGTCGGACATGACGCTCACCTGGTCGCCCACGCGCTGTTTCACTGCGCGCACCGCTGCGAGATCCTGTTCCGGATCGTCGCGTCCGACGCGCACCTTCACTGCGGTGAAGCCGCCTTCGGCGAGCAGCGCTTGCGCCTCGTCGCCCACGCTCGACGGCGGCTGAATCCAAAGGCCGTTACTGTTGTAGGCTCGCACCGGCCGCACCTCACCGCCGAGCAATTTCACCAGCGGCAAACCCGCAGCCTGCGCTAACGCATCCCAGGCGCACATATCGATGCCGGCAAGCGCGATGCCGGCGATGCCGGGCGTGCCGAACAGCGTGAGCCGCTTGCGCAGCTTGGCTTCGATCGCGAGCGGCGCCAGCGCATCGCCCTTGATCATCTCCAGCATTGCCGCCGCGCAGCCGACGATCGGCGCCAGGGTCCAAGGCATGAAGCCGAATACATAGGCGCGGCCGGTGATGCCCTGGTCGGTCTCCAGGTCGAGCAGCAGCAGCGGACAATTCGGCATCGTCCCGCTCGCTGCTACGGGCGGACGGCGGAACGGGACCATGACCGGACGTGCCCGGACGTTGGTGATCGTGAGCTTTGCGTTCATGGCAGTTCCTCAACCTGGAAAATTCATGAAGGACTCGGGATGATGGCGAGTCGAGTTCCGAGCCAGTTGCGGCTCGACTGGTGCAGCCGATAGTTCACACTATCGGCCAGACAGGCATGCCGCAAATGGCCGGAAATCGGCCGCCAGCGCCCGAGTAGCCCGACGCTACACACAGTACCAACCAAGAACTCGCCCATTGATCCCACACACCAGCGATCATCTGCACACGGGGGCGTCTTCATGAGTTATCCAGGTTAGGTCTTAGTGCGTGCATCAGCCGGGCGGCCGTTGATGTAGTGCTTGAGCGCGGCCAGCACGAAGCCGTTCGCTGGCGTCGCCACGCCGAGCGCTTTGCCCATCTGCACCACGCCGCCCGCCAGCCAGGGCAGCTCCAGGCGATTGCCGCGCTCGAGATCGCCGAGCATCGATGCCACCATCTCGCGCGGCATGCCGTCCAGCCGTTGCAGCAACCGTTCCACCAGATCCGCGTCGAGCGGCACCCCTTTCGCTTGGCCTACCGCGACCACCTCGGACATGACCTGCGCGGTCAGTGCACGGGTATCGGGATCTTCGCGTATCGCTCCCAGCGGCAGTCGCGTGAGCGTCGTCATGCTGCTTGCGGCGACCAGGAACACGTATTTTTCCCAGATGGTTTTCTCGATCGCATCGCTAACACGCGCCTGGATCGCGGCTTGGGTGCAGGCATCGACGAAGGCCGTGCAGCGCGCTGAGGCGGTGCCGTCGAGCTCGCCGATCGACAGCACGGCCATGGTGCCGGTGTGGCGAATCACGCCCGGCCGTTCGATCACGGCCGCAATGTTCGCGACACCGCCCAGTGTGCGCTGCCCGCCGTATGCCTGAGCGATGAGATCGGTCGCCACTACGCCGTTCTGGAAGGAAACCACAGCAGTTTGCGCCCCGACGAGCGGCCGCGCGTCGCGCAACGCATCTTCGGTGGACCAGAGCTTGACGGCGACGACCACCAGGTCGACTGGGCCCACTTCCGCCGGTTGGTCGGTGGCCCGTACCGGCTTCACCCGCACGTCGCCATTGGCGCTGAAGATCTGCAGACCGTTGCGGCGCATCGCCGCCAGATGCTCGCCCCGAGCAATGAAATGCACTTCTTCGCCGCTCGCGGCCAGTCGCGCGCCGAAGTAGCCGCCGACGCCGCCCGCCCCCAGGATCGCTATTTTCATCGTGTTCCCACACCGATTAGTGGCTGACAATGGTAGCGGCTTCGACCCGGACCTGCAGCGCGCCTTGAGTTTTGCGCGGGGTTGGCCTAGCCTAGTGTCGATGCAAGCACGCCTATCCCCCCACGCACGTTCCTGGGCGCAGCACACATGAACATTGCGCAAGCCCGCATGCTTCCACACGCGGCCGCGCGCATGGCCGATATCGAGCCGTTTCACGTGATGCAGCTGATCGCGCGCGCGAGAGAGCTGGAAGCGCAAGGTCGCGTGATCGTCAATATGGTGGTAGGCGAGCCCGATTTTCCGCTCGCGCCCGCAGTGCAGGCGGCGGCGATGCGCGTGCTGGGGCAGGGGCGCGTGGGCTACACGCCCGCGCTCGGGATCACCGCGCTGCGAGAAGCCATCGCCGGGTGGTATCAGACGCGCTATTCAGTGCAGGTCCCGGCCGCGCGTGTAGCGGTGACCACCGGTTCCTCTGGCGCGTTGCTGCTCACCATGGGCGTGCTGCTCGATCCTGGCGATCAGGTGATGCTCGCCGATCCGGGCTATCCATGCAATCGGCATTTCGTGCGCGCGCTCGATGGCGAGCCTTTGTGCGTCCCGGTCGGTCCGGCGAGCTCTTATCAGCTCACCGCAGAGCTGGTCGCGCAACACTGGACCTCGCATACCAAGGCGGTGCTGGTGTGCTCGCCGTCGAATCCCACCGGTACGATGATCTCCGCGGCAGAGCTCCGCGCGATCCAAGCGCTGGTGGGCGAGCGCGGCGGCATGTTGATCTCGGATGAGATCTATCACGGTCTCACCTACGGGGAGACGGCGCATACCGCTCTGGAGAACGGCGACGATGTATTTGTCATCAACAGCTTCTCCAAGTATTTCGGCATGACCGGGCTGCGGCTGGGCTGGCTGGTCGTGCCCGAGTCGTTTATGTTCGACGTCGACAAGCTGGCGGGCAATCTATACATCTCGGCGCCCGACATTGCGCAGTACGCAGCGCTGGCCGCGTTCGAGCCGGCGTCGATAGCCCTGCTGGAACAGCGCCGCGAGCTCTATCGGGCGCAGCGCGATTTCCTGCTGCCGGCACTGAAGGACATGGGCTTCGCGATTCCGGTTCTCCCGGAAGGCGCGTTCTACATCTACGCCAACTGCAGTCGCTTCACCGACGACAGTTACGCATTCTGCTGGGACATCCTGGAAAAGGCCGGTGTGGCGATCACGCCGGGTCTGGATTTCGGTGACAACGATCCGCGTCACCACGTGCGTGTATCCTACCCGAAGCCGATACCGGTGCTGGAGGAGGGGGTGAGGCGGTTGCGTGAATATCTGAAGGGTGAAAAAGGTGAAGAGGTGAATAGGTGAATAGGTGAATCGATGAGGACATCCCATCTCCGGCAGCCATCACCTGTTCACCTTTTCACTTTTTCACCTCTTCACCTATTCACTTCTCGCTTGAGACCAGATGGAGGATGCTCGGCGGCCTGCAAGAGTATCGTGCCGCGGCGACACGCGATGGCGAAGACGACAAGCGCGACCTGGCGCAGCACGTGCGCTGCCGTTGACGGCGATCTTGAAACCCGCAGCGCCCAATCGAAGTCATACGGAAGCCGTCCGCCGGCTCGTCGGCGCGTTTTTCCCAGGAGGGGTTCGTTGAAGATCCGTGTCAGTGCACTGTTACTGCTGGCCGCCGCATCCGCGGGGTACGCGGCGGACCAACCGCAGGAGCAGACGTTTACCGAGATCGAGCCCGGGGCCGATGTAGTCAACCCCGAGAAGCTGATCCCGCTGCTCGACCGCGGCGACGTGCGCGCCATGAACAACCTCGGGTTGCTGTGGGCGCGCGGCATCGGCGTTCCGGCGCCGGATTTCAAGGAAGCCCTGCGTTGGTGGAAGGAAGCGGCACGCCGCGGCTATGCCGTATCCATGAACAACCTCGGCCTGCTGTATGCCAACGGTCAGGGCGTGGAGCAGGATTATGCCGCCGCACTCAAGTGGTGGCAGATGTCGGCCGAGCGCGGTAACGCGTGGGCCATGAACAGTATCGGCGATCTGTACGAGCACGGGCTGGGCGTCCAGCAAAGTTACACTGAGGCCCTGGCGTGGTATCGGCGCGCGGCGGACGCAGGAGATGGGCTGGCGATGTACAACATCGGCGCTCTGTGCGAAACCGGCCATGGCATCGACCAGGATCTGAAAGCGGCCTACGATTGGTACAACCGCTCGGCCGACAAAGGCATTGCCAGTGCGATGTACAGCTTGGGTACTATGCTCGAGCAGGCGCGCGGCCTGCCCGCGGACAAAGCCGAAGCGTATGCCTGGCTGACGCTGGCTGCACGCTATTTCTCCGCCGGAGAGCGCGAGGAAGCGAAGACCAACGCGGATGCGCTGAAGCGGCTCACACCTACGTTGAGCGACATCGAAAGGGAGCGTGCAGGGGAGCTCGTGAAAAATCTCGGAGAGCGCATCGAAGAGCGCCGCAAGACGCAGCCGATCAAGGCCGGTCCGGGTGAATCAGAAACCTGACCCCTCGAGACGATCGTTGTCGTCGATCCTCTTTGTTTTCTCATCCCGCTATGTAGGCGGGACAGCGTTGCACGCGCTGCGCCTGCCCTGATGAACCATGCTGCATATTACAAACGGTGACGCCGCGGCGAATGTGCTGCGCCGGGCCGGGATCACCGAGGAGATTCTGCCGTGGCGCGATGTGCTGCATGAAGGGCCGGTGCCGGCCGGGCTCGACCTACGCGAGCTCTCCAAGGTGCGAGTGGAGTTCATCGCTGAGTGCGGGTGGGGAAGAGCCGAAGAGGTGGCACGGCAGTTCGGCGCACGCGACGCCACTCTGGAGAAGAGCGCCCGCGATACGCCTGTAGTGATCTGGCTCGAGTCCGATCTCTACGATCAGCTGCAGCTGTGTCAGGTATTGGCCTGGTACCACGACCAATCCGCGATACCGCCTTTGTCGCTGATCAGCTCTAACGATCCGCAGGACGGAAGTTTCCGCGGCCTGGGTGCGATGCAGCCCGAGGCGATCGCTGAGCTCGCTCAGCGTGCCGATCCGGTGCGGCGCGACCAGCTCGAACTGGCGGCTCGCGCCTGGGCGGCTTTCCGCAGCCCGGATCCGGTGGCGCTCGACCGGTTGCGGCGCGAGGGCACGCAGGCGTTGCCCGATCTGGGTCTAGCGCTCAAACGATTGCTGGAGGAATTGCCCAGTCGAGGGAATGGGCTGTCGGGCACTGAACAGGCCGCGTTGAAGGCCGTTGCCGAGGGCGCGCGTGCACCCGCAGAGGTGTTCGTAGCCGTGAACACCCGCGAGGAGCGCCCGTTCATGGGCAATTGGCCGTTCTGGCGGCTGCTCGGACGGCTTTCGTCCGGAAGCACTGCGCTGCTGGAGCTGGCGAGCGGCGCGCGTCCCCGTTTCCCGCCGCAGGTGCCGGCTGCCGCGGCATTCGGTGCACAGCGCTTTCGGCTCACGCCCGCGGGGCGCGAGGTGCTCGCGGGCAAGCGCGATGCGGTTCATACGATCGGCATAGATCGTTGGTGGGGTGGTACACACCTCACTCCAGGTGGCAAAGTGTGGCGGTGGGATGAGGCCTCGCAAACCTTGTCCAGCGATTGAAGCGGCCTTTTTCACGCGACCCGATATCGGGCACGCAAAATGCATGATATTCGACAGAACCCGTTGAGGTTCGTATGGCAGGGCGGAGGAGTAACTTAGACAAGAGGTATTTGCTATGGAACTGCTCCGACTCTTCGCTCTGGCCGCAACCGCGGCTCTCGCATCGTCAGCGGCGCTCGCCGGCGATACCGGTGCCGTGAGCGCCTACGGTGCCTACAATCAACCGGACGCGCGCGATTGGGTGGTTGCCCACGCCTTCGACACCAGCCCGGCGAGCTCGCTCGATCAGGTCGTCAGGCAGCTCTCCGTAGCAATCGATCGCCTCTCGGGCCATCGCCCTCCCAAAACTCTGCCTGTGATTCATCGCGTCTCGCATGCCGAGCTGGAGACCTACGTCTGCGAGACCAACTGCGCGATCAAGGCCTGGTACAAGCCGGGCGAAGGCATCTTCCTCGACAACAGCCTGATGCCGGAGAGCAACGCATTCGACCGGTCGATCCTGTTACACGAGATGGTGCATTATTTTCAAGACATGTCCGGTTATTATCGGGACGCCAGCCCGTGCGATCGCTGGCTGCAGCGTGAGCTCGACGCCTATGCAGTACAGAACCGCTATCTCGGTGCGATCGGCAACCCCCATCGCGTTGCCTACGCCGGCAACAATTGCCACGCCGCCGGAGTGATGAACGACGGCATCCTGCGCCGACAAGTCTTCAGCGGCGCGACCCGGGACATCGACGCCGAGGACTGATCCGGGTCCAGCAAAAAGACAACGCCCCTGCAAGGGGCGTTGTCTTTTGGGGCATCCGATCTGCGTTATGCTCCGTATCAGTGCAGAGTCGGGTGGCACTGGGTGCCTTGTCGTACGAACCTTGTGCCGCGCCTGTTGACTTACCTCAACCAATCGAACGATCCTCTACGCTTTGGATTGGAATCCGACTGCAGGTTCGCCCGACCCGACACTGCGGCAAAACGTCTCTTTCAAGGATCCCGATGCACGCTACGCTGCCTCTGCTCCAGCAGACCGATTTCCCGGCGATCGCGCGCCGCGCCGTGGAGGTCCTGCAGGTCAATGTCGGTTATCGCTGCAATCAAAGCTGTGTTCACTGCCATGTCAACGCCGGTCCCACGCGCACGGAAGCCATCTCGCGGGAAGTGGCCGACCAGGTGCTGCAGTATCTGCGCAGCACCCGCGTGCCGACGCTGGATATCACCGGCGGTGCACCTGAGCTCAGCGATCAGTTCCGCTACCTGGTCACACAAGCGCGTGCTTTGGGTATCCATGTCATGGATCGCTGCAATCTCACGATTGTCGAGGAGCCCGGACAGGAGGATCTCGTCGAGTTTCTCGCTGCCCATGGCGTCGAGGTGGTGGCCTCGCTGCCCTGCTATCTCGAGGACAACGTAAATCGGCAGCGCGGTGCGGGCGTGTTCCAGGCGAGCCTGCGCGCCTTGCGCAGTCTGAACGCGGCTGGTTACGCAAAGGACGGCACGGGTCTCATGCTCAATCTCGTATACAACCCGCAAGGCCCGTCGCTGCCCCCGAGCCAGGTGCAACTCGAGGCGGATTACCGCCGCATCCTGGGAGATGAGCACGGCATTGCATTCAACCGGCTGTATACGCTTGCCAACATGCCGATCGCCCGCTTCGGCAGCACGCTGGTGTCCAAGGGCCAGTTCAGCAGCTACATGCGCCTGTTGAAGGATAGCTACCGAGCCGAGAATCTGGATCACGTGATGTGCCGCGCGCTGCTGTCGGTGGATTGGCAAGGCTATGTCTACGACTGTGACTTCAATCAAATGCTCGGCCTGCCATTCAAGCTTGGCCAGAAGTCACGCGTGAAGCTCAGCGACCTGCAGCAAGTCGCGCTGCACGGGAATCCGATCCAGGTCGCCGATCATTGCTTCGGCTGCACGGCTGGCCAAGGCTCGAGCTGTGGCGGTGCATTGGCATGATAGACACCGATCGCTAGCGTAAAGTCATGAGCCGGGCGAGGCTGGCGCTGCTGCTGTTGCTGGTCGTATTGATCGCCGGCTTCTTCGCGTTGGGTCTGCATCGCTATCTCACTCTGGAATACCTGAAGGCGCAGCAGGCCGCTATCGCTGCGATATATGCCGCGCACCCGGTGGCCATCGCGGCAGCGTACTTCGTGGTTTATGTGGCCGTTACCGCGCTGTCGCTCCCGGGTGCCGCCTTGCTTACTTTGTTGGGTGGCGCGGTATTCGGGCTTGTGCCGGGTACGTTGATCGTGTCGTTCGCTTCCAGCATCGGGGCGACGCTGGCATTTCTGTCGAGCCGTTTCCTGTTCCGCGATGCCGTGCAACGCAAGTTCGGCGACCGGCTGCAGGTGGTGAACGCGGGGGTCGAGCGCGAAGGCGCGTTCTATCTGTTTACGCTGCGTCTGGTGCCGCTGTTCCCGTTCTTCGTGATCAACCTCGCCATGGGCTTGACGCCGATGCGCACGCGCACGTTCTACTGGGTGAGCCAGCTCGGCATGCTGCTGGGGACGATCGTCTACGTCAATGCGGGAGCGCAGCTGGCGCAGATCGAGTCCGCACGCGGGATCCTGTCGCCGACGCTGCTGATCTCGTTTGCGCTGCTCGGTGTGTTCCCGCTGCTCGCGAAGAAGCTGGTCGAGCTGGTGCGCGTACGGCGCTCTCACGCCAAATGATGAAGCCCCGTAGTTTCGACCGCAATCTCATCGTAATCGGCGCCGGCTCGACCGGGCTGGTGGCCGCGTACATCGCCGCCGCAGTGAAGGCGAAGGTGACGTTGATCGAGCAGCATCGCATGGGCGGCGATTGTCTGAACACCGGCTGCGTCCCCTCCAAAGCGCTGATCCGCACGGCGAAGCTGCTGGCTGACATGAAGCGTGCCGAGGCACTGGGCATTCGGCGCGCCGCGTTCGAGCTCGACTTCGCCGATGTGATGGAGCGCGTGCAGCGCGTGATTGGCACCGTGGCGCCGCACGACTCGGTGGAGCGCTACACCGCGCTCGGTGTGGAGTGCTTGATCGGCCGCGCGCGCATTACATCGCCCTGCTCGGTGGAGATTGCCCAGCCGGGGAGCACGAGCACGCTGACTACGCGTGCCATCATCATCGCCACTGGCGCGCGCCCTCTGGTGCCGCCGATTCCCGGTATCGAAAAGGCGCATTGCGTAACCTCGGACACCGTGTGGGAGCTGCGCACGCTGCCGCGTCGCCTCCTGGTGCTGGGGGGCGGCCCGATCGGCTGCGAGCTGGCACAGTGCTTCGCCCGATTCGGCTCGGAAGTGACGCAGGTGGAGATGGCCCCGCGCATCTTGCTGCGCGAAGACCCGGAGATCGTGGAGATGGTGGCGCAGCAGCTGCGCACCGATGGCGTACGCATGCTCACCGGACACAAGGCCTTGCGGATCGAAACCGATGCGAGCGGCACGGTATTGGTCACGCAAAGCGGCAGCGTGGAGGTGCGGGTGCCGTTCGACGTGCTGTTGAGCGCAGTCGGGCGCGTGCCGAACACCGAAGGCTATGGGCTGGAGGAACTCGGCATCGGTCTCACCCGGCAGCGTACCATTGAGACCAACGCGTATCTGCAGACCATCCATCCCAACATCTACGCGTGCGGCGACGTGGCCGGTCCTTATCAATTTACGCATACGGGTGCGCATCAGGCCTGGTACGGTGCGGTGAATGCGCTGTTCGGCGGCGTGAAGAAATTCCGCGCCGATTACTCCGTCATTCCGTGGTGCACGTTCACCGATCCGGAGCTCGCGCGCGTGGGATTGAACGAAAGCGAGGCGCGCGAAAAGGGCATCGCGCATGAAGTCGTACGCTACGCGATCGATGACCTCGATCGCGCGATTGCCGACGAGGAGGCACGCGGCGAGGTGAAAGTCCTGACCGTGCCCGGGAAGGATCGCATCCTGGGGGCAACGATCTGCGGCAGCCATGCCGGCGATCTGATCATCGAGTTCATCACGGCCATGAAAAACGGCATCGGGCTCAACCGAATTCTCAGCACCATTCATATCTATCCCACGCTGGTTGAAGCCAACAAGATGGCAGCGGGCGTATGGAAGCGCACGCACGCGCCGGTTGGGCTGCTGCGCTGGGTCGAGCGCTATCACGCGTGGCGGCGGGGGTGAGATAGACCCGTCCAGGGGGTTGCCGAGCGAAGTGAGCAGACTTACCATCATCATGCCGGTGCTGAACGAGGCCGGCGGCATCGAAGCCGCGCTGCAGGCGCTGCAACCATTGCGTGCTCGCGGCCACGAGCTGATCGTGGTCGATGGGGGCAGCGTCGATGCGACTGCGCGCCTGGCGGCCGGCGCCGCCGATCGGGTGATCGACGCGCCGCGCGGACGTGCGCATCAGATGAACGCCGGGGCTCGCGTCGCATGCGGCGATGTGCTGCTCTTTCTGCATGCGGATACGCGCTTGCCCGAAGATGCCGACGCGACCGTGGTCGAGACTCTGCGCCAGTCGGGTCGCTGCTGGGGACGCTTTGACGTGCGCATCGACAGTGCGCGCCCGCTGCTCCGGCTGGTCGCGTCGATGATGAACCTGCGCTCGCGTCTCACCGGCATCTGCACCGGCGATCAGGCGATCTTCGTCACCGCGCAGGCGTTCGTGCGCATCGGCGGTTACCCGCCGCTGGCACTGATGGAGGACATTGCTTTGTCATCGCAGTTGCGTCGTTGCAGCAGGCCGGTCGTGCTGCATGCGACGGCGGTCACCTCGGCGCGGCGCTGGGAGCGCAACGGCGTGCTGCGCACGATCGTTCTCATGTGGTGGTTGCGTCTGCGCTACTTCTTCGGCGCCGCCCCAGCGCACCTCGCCGAAATCTATGAGCAGTGCCAGCGTGTGTGAGGTCGCGGTCTTCGCCAGAGCCGCTCTGGCCGGGGAGGCGAAGACACGCCTGATCCCGGAGCTTGGCGCCGTCCGCGCCGCGGGGCTGCATCTTGCGCTCGTGAGACAGGCGCTGGAGACCGCGCTTGCCGCGGACGTCGGCCGCGTACAGTTGTGGCATACGCAGCCGGATACGGCTTTGGACGATCTCGCCGCGGAGCTGGGAGTACAGACGCGCCAGCAATGCACCGGCGATCTCGGTGCGCGCATGTCGCGCTGCTTCGATCGACTGTTAGCGCACGCATCAGGCGTGATCCTGGTGGGCAGCGACTGTCCATCGCGGAGCCGGCAGGATTTCCGGGAAGCAAGCGCACAGCTCCGGTCCGGATGCGACGCGGTGCTCGGGCCGACCGAGGATGGCGGCTATCATTTGATTGCGCTTCGCCACGTGCAGGCGGCTCTGTTCGCCGGCATCGACTGGAGCACGCCGCTCGTGATGCAACAGACACGCGAGCGGATGCGCGCGCTGAAGCTG
>Ga0335082_10007785_pt1 | contig 11626 bp, 6 predicted proteins | sample Lox_Sample_41_FD_206718 | JGI IMG/M metagenome (GOLD analysis project Ga0335082, IMG submission 206718) | Soil microbial communities from Loxahatchee National Wildlife Refuge, Florida, United States - Lox_Sample_4.1 | ecosystem: Environmental > Terrestrial > Soil > Wetlands | place: USA: Florida...
CGAGCACGAGGTGCTGGCGACGCGGCCGCGCCTGGTGGTGATGTGCATCTTCGTCGGCAACGACGTGCTCGATGACGCGCGCCCGCAGCCCCCGCTCACGCTCCAGGCGTCGCGCACGGGAGCCCTAGCCCGGGAACTCCGGCTGTGGCTGCGCGCGCGCCGGGCTGGCGCGGCCGTATCGCAGGTCGGCGCAGCCCCGCCTGCGCCGATCGACTCCGCCGGGGAGGAGCGGCCGTCGTTCGACGCGGCGGCCTTCCTCGAGATCGAGCGCGAGCGCGTGGCGGTCACGGACCCGGCCGACGCCGTCGTTGCACGGCGCTACGCGTACTGCTTCGCAGAGCTCGACCGCGTGGCAGCGCGGCTCGGCGATCGCCTGTTGGTCGCGCTCATCCCGGATGCGTTTCAGGTGGACGACCTGCTCTGGACACAAGTGGTCGCAGGGACATCAGCGCAGCTGGAACGCGAGCTCCCCCAGCGCCAACTCCTCGCCCACTGCGCGGCGCGCGGCATCGAATGCATCGACCTGCTCGCGCCCCTGCGCGCCGCGGAGCCGGCGGGCCATACCTATCATCTCCGCGATACGCACTGGAACGCGCCGGGCAACGCGGTAGCCGCGGAGGTGATCGGTGCGCGTCTGGTCGAGCGCCTCGACGCAGAGTCGTCGCGCCGCGCCGCATCCGAGGCCAGCACGGCGTCGGGCGTCAGTGCGCCGCCGGCGGGTTCGGCGGGAGATCGAGCGCCGCCCGATGGCTAGGAGACGTGGAAACGTGCTGCGGTGGGGAGCTGCGGGATCCGGATTTTTGGACGGATACGTGTCGCTAGCGGGAGCCGTTGCGACTCGCGCCCAGAGAGGTGCCGGCGGACCTACTCGCCCGTCTCGAGTCGCCCAGAGTCCCCCCCGTAACGAAACGGCCGAGGAAGCGCCGTCTCGCCAACCCTCGGCCGATCCTGCCGAATCCTGGAGCGGGAAACGGGGCTCGAACCCGCGACCCTCAGCTTGGGAAGCTGATGCTCTACCAACTGAGCTATTCCCGCGTCGGCCCCATCATAGAGGGTCGCGGGCGCTGCCGACAAGGGCGCGCCGCGCGGGTCGACAGCGGCGGAGGAGCTTGGACGGTCCTTCGCGGGCGCGCCTTCCCCTGCCCGATCGGGCGGAGAGAGGGCCCGGAAGGACCGTCTCCTGGTTCTGGCTAGACCTCGTCGACGAGGTCGACGAAGAGGTTGTCGAGCTCGGCCTCGTCGGGCGCGGGCGGCTTGGTCTCGTCGAGCGGCCGCGGCGCCTTGCGCCAATTGCCGGGCTGCGTGTTCTCGTGCGGCTCGCTCTCGAGGAGCGCTTCCTCGAACTCCTCGGCGCGGATGGTCCGCTCGAGCTGCGGCGCGCCGGGAGGCAGCGGGCGGCGCGGCGCTGGCGCGGCCGGCCGCGCGCCGCCGCGCGGCGCGAACGCCTGGGCGGCGGATTCCGCGAGGTCGGGCTCGAGCTCGGGGACGTCGCCCGCCTCGAGGTCGAAGGCGTCCTCGACGGGGCGCGCCTTGGCGGCCTTCGCGCGCGCGGCCGGGACGAGCCCGTCGCCGGCGTCCTCTTCGCCCGCGAGTCCCGAGATCGTGTCCTCGTCGCTGTGCGCCCACGGCAGGTCGCGCGCGGCGCGCTCGACGTCGTCCTCGCTGGCGCGCGTGCGCCCGGCCAGGTGCGTCTCGAAGAGCGTGTTGTCGGCGAGCGCGTTGATGCGCCGCGGGATCCCGCCGGCGCGACGCGCGATCGCGTCGGCCACCGCGCCCGCGAGGATCGTCGGGTCGCCGCCGGCCACGCGGATGCGGTGCGCCAGGTAGGCGCGCGCGTCGGATGCGGAGAGCGGCTCGAGCCGCACGCGCAGCTCGACGCGGCCGAGCAGCCGCGGCTCGGAGGCGAGCGTCGATTCGAGCTCGGGCGAGCCGATCAGCACGGCCGAGAGCAGGCGCGCCTCGTCGTGCTCGAAGTTGAGGAGCGTCATCAGGTCCTCGAGCCCCTCGCTGCCCGCGAGCGACTGCGCCTCGTCGATGGCGACGACGGCGCGCCGGCCCTGCTCGCGGATCGCGACGAGCCGCTCGTAGAGCTGGCGCACGCCGGCGGCGCGCTCGGAGGCCGGCTCCTCGATGCCGAGCTGGCGCGCGATCGCGGTGCGCAGCCACGCGGCCTCGATGCCGCGCGCCACCACCAGCATGCCCGCCTCGAACTGCGCCGGGTCGAGCTCCTCGAAGAGCACGCGCGCGAGCGTCGTCGTCCCGCTGCCGACCTCGCCGACGAGGATGCAGAGCTCCTTGCCCTGGCGCAGGCAGCGCATCACCCGCTGCTTGGCGTGCGCGTGCGAGGCGCTCTCGAAGTAGAAGTCGAGCTGCGGCTCGTTGCGGAAGGGATCCTGCGAGAGGCCGAATCGCTCGAGATGCTCCACGCGGCGCTCCTAGACGAACGAGACCTTGCGCCGGCGACGGGGCGTCGCGGGTGAAGGCTCGGGCTTTGCGGGCTCGTCGGGCTCGGATGCTTCGGGATCGGCGGGAGGCTCGGCGGGCGCAGCGGGCTCGGGCGCGCTCGCGGCGCCCGCTCCCTCGCCCTCGTCGCCGACCTCCGCCATCACGTCGTCGAAGTTCTCGTAGGACGGCGCCGGGGGCGGCGGCGGCGCCTCGTCGTCCCCGGACTCCGCGAGCAGATCGTCGAACGACTCGTAGGTCTCGCGGGCGCCCGCCGCGTCTGTGGGATCGTCCGCCCCCGACTCGATCGCGCGGATGCGCTCCGCGGCGTCCTGGAAGGTCGCGTCGAGCTCGACCACGCGGCGGAAGGCCCCGAGCGCGCGCACGCGGTCGCGGAGCGCCTGGTAGGCGCGGCCGAGGTCGTAGCGCAGCGGCGCCTCACGCTCGGCCGGCACGTCCGGCGAGGCGAGCGCCTGCTCGAAGTGACCGACGGCGTCGTTCGGGCGCGAGAGGTCGAGCGCGCACAGGCCCATCATGTGGAGCGCGTCGAGCCGGCGCGTCGGCGTGCCGAGCGCGTAGCGGAACTCGCCGATCGCGTCGTCGAAGAGCCCCATCTCCCGGTAGGCGATTCCGAGGTCGAAGTGCGTCTCCGCGTCGCCCTCGCCGAGCGTCTGGCTGACGCCGCGCTTGAACTCGCGGAACACCGACTCGAAGCCGTCCTCGTCGGTCGCGGCGCGCGCGGCGGCAGGCGTGGCGAGCGCCTCCGAGAGCTCGGCGGCGAGATCGAAGGCCGCGCCGCTCGGATCGCCCTCCTGCACCACCTCCGGCGTTGTGAGCTCGGGCTCCTCGCGCGCGGGCGCGGCGGCGGCCGGAGCGGGCGGTGCGGCGGCTGCGGGAGGCGCGGCAGCGATCGGCGCGGGCGGTGCGGGAGCGGCGGGCGTCGGCGCCGGCACCGGCGGAGCCTCGGCGGGCTTCGCGCTCGCCTGCACGGGCGCGCCCGGCTTCGAATCTCCGCCTTCGCGCAGCCACGCCGCCTCGCCGACGTCCATGTCGCGGTCGGTGAGATCGGTCTCGTCGGGGGGCGCGATCTCGGACGCTTCGGCGGCGGGCGGCGGCGTTGCGGCCTCCGGCTGCGGCGCCTTCGACGGCTTGGCGCCGATCGCCTGCTCGGTCGAGTCGGTGCTGTCGGACTCGACGTCGCCCACGCCCTCGCCGGGATCCCGGCCGCGCTGGACGGCGATCTCGCCGAGCCGGAGCAGCGCCCCGGGATGGTTGGGCGCGCGGCCGAGGATGCGCCGGTAGATCTGCTCGGCCTCGTCGTAGAGCCCCTGCTCGAAGTAGAAGCCCGCCTCCTCGAACTCCTCGAGGATCTGCTGCGTCGTGGTCGACGAGAGCTCGCCCGGAGCGGGCGTCGGCGCCTGCGCGGCCGCCTCGGACGGCGTGACCTCGTCGTCGTCGGGCGGGAGCTCCCAGGCGTCGGGCGTCCCCGAGACGCCCTCTTCGGCCGGCGCCTCCTCGTCCTCGTCGAGCGCGAACTCGTCGGCGTCGCCTTCCTCGTCGGGCGCCCCGTCGTCGTCGGCAGCGAGCGACTCCTCGGCCTCTGGCTCGGGCGGAGCGATCTCCTCCTCCTCGCCCGCCTCGGCCGCGCCCGCGTCCTCGTCGTCGTCGACGGCGAACTCGCTCGGGTCGATCTCGATGTCGACGTCCTCGGCGGCCTCCTCCTCGGCCTCCCCAGCGTCGGCCGAGGGAGACGCCTCCTCGTCGGCCGGCTCTTCGGCGGCGCCCTCGGACTCCTCCGCCGGCTCGTCGAGGAGGCCTGCGTCGACGTCGATCTCGATGTCGTCGAAGCCCTCTGCACCCTCGCCCTCGGCGTCGCTCGCCGGCGCGCCGTCTGCGTCGAAGAGCACGGTCGGCGGCGCTTTCGCCCGAGCCTTGGCCGGCGTCTCCGGCTCCAGGGCGGCCGCCGCGGCGGCGTCCACCGCGGCGATGCGCCGGAGGATGCTCTGGAAGCGCTCGGCGTCGTCGCGCGCGCGCGACGCGCTCGCGGCGCGCCGCCAGGTCTCGACCGCGCCCTCCTCGTCGCCGGTGGCCGCGAGCGCCTCGCCCATCTGCTCGAGCGCGTGCGGATGGTCGGGCTCGCTCGCGAGCACCGAGTCGAGGCTCGCGATCGCGCGCTCGTGCTTGCCGTAGCGCAGGTAGACGCCGGCTTCGGCGAGGAGCTGATCGACATCGTCCGGTGTCACCGGGGCGCTGGTCGGAGAGGGCTTCGCCTTCGCGGCCGGGCTCGCCTGGCGGGGCGGCGCCTCGGGGGCGGCGGGCTTGGCGGCCACGGGCGATGGCTTGGCCTGCGGCGGGGCGGGCTTCGCGGGCGCCGGCGCGGGCTTCGCTGGAGCGGGCGCCGGCGTCCGGGCCTCCGCCGGCTTGGGCGGAGGCGCGGGCGCCTTCGGCGCCGCCGCCGGCTTCGGGGCGGGCTTCGCCGGCGCCGCGGGCGCCTTCTTCGCCGCGCTCCGCTGGACCGCAGGCGCCTCGTCGAGCTCGGGGAGCGTCACCGGCGCGCGCGGCGGGAGCGGCGGCGGCTCGGCCTCCGACTCCGGCGCCTCCTCGTCGGCGCCGGTGTCGAGCTGGTCGCCGCCGACCGGGAACTCCTCGTTCTCGACGGCGAACGGCTGGCCGCCGAGGCCCTCGGCTCCGAACGGCGACTCCGCTGCCGGGGAGCCCGGATCCGAGTCGGGCGCGAAGGGCTCGGCCGGCACGTAGCGCTGCACGATCGCGCGCGCGCGGTCCTCCTCGCCCCGCGCGCGCCACGCCTCGGCGGCATGGCGGTGGGACTCGATGGCGCGCTCGCGCTGGCCGAGGTCCGTGAGGACGCGCGCGAGGAGCTCGTGCGCCTCGGCGCGCGTCCCGTCCGCCTCGACCAGCCGCCGCACGAAGCCCTCGGCGCGCTTCGCCTGTCCGTGGTCCGCAAGCAGCTCGCCGAGCGCGGCCAGCGCATCGACGTCGCCCGCCTGCAGCTCGAGGATGCGCTGCAGGACCGAGACGCGCGCCTCCCAGTCGCCCTGCCGCTCGAGCTCGCTCGACGCCTCGCGGTACTCGGCGAGCGCCTCGTCGGTGAGCCCCTCCTGCTGCAGCAGCTGCGCCACCTTGAGCCGGCTCGTGGTGTTGGAAGGATCAAGGCTCGCCATGCGGCGCAGGAGGTCGAGCGCCTCGCGCTTGCGGCCATCGCGGTGGTAGGAGTCGGCGGCGGTCTGGAGCGCAGCCATCGCCTCCGACACCAGGCCGAGTCGCTGGTAGAGATCCGCGAGCGGCACGTAGATGTCCTGCCGCTTCGAGTCGATCTTGGTGATCTGCTTGTAGATGGCGACGGCCTTGGCGTCGAAGCCGTCGCGCATGAACTGGTCGGCGACCTTCAGGTAGCAGGTGATCGCCTCGTCGTTCTTCCCGGCCTTGAGCTGGAGGTCGCCGATCTTGAGCCGCACGTTCGCGTCGCGCGGGTCGGCCTCCAGGATCGTCTGGTAGTCCTTGAGCGCCTTGTCGACGGCGCCCTTCTGCAGGTTGCGCTGCGCCGACTCGAGCAGTTTCCGCTTGTTGATGGCCGCCAAAGACCCCTCAGCATCGACGTTCGGCCGCAGACACGGGTCCCGCCCGAGGGAAGCCCCTTCTCGTGGACGTATCGGTCGACCTGGAGGGGTCTTTAGGCGGCGACGCGTGCGCAGCGAGGCGGCGCGGGTCTTCGGCCTCGGCGCGGGCGCGCTAGAGCTGGTCGCGCAGCTCGAGGAGGTGGCGGCGCATGAGGAAGCGCGCCTTGCCGAGGTTTCCGCGCGGCTCGAGCGCGGCCACGAGGAAGAGCTCTTCGTCGACGACGCGGAAGAGCAGCCAGTAGCGGGAGAGGCCGACGAGCGCCTCCTCGAGGCGGCCCGCGCCGAGCCCGTCCGCCGCCTTGCGGATCTCGTCGAGGACGCGGCCGAACTCGACGCCGGCCGCGCCGACCTCGAGCTCGCCGGAGGCCTCGGCGCCGCCCTCGTCCTCGAGCTCCAGCCCTCCGGCCGCCGCCGGCCGACCGAGCTGCGGCTGGACCTCGGCGATCGGGATCCCATCGCTCCCCATGAGCGCGATGCCGAGGGCTCCGGGAACCCCGTCGATCATCTTGCGCAGCGTGGGCTCGAAGTTCATGCGTTTCCTCCTCGCAGCCGGGCGAGCCAGCCCTCGAGCGTCTGGATCAGGGCCGCGCGTCGCTCATCGACGACAGCCGGCGGCTGCCGCTCGAGCACCTTCCGGATCGTATCGGCCGCCCCTGCGTCTCCCTGGCGCTCCAGGAGGTCTGCCATGGTCCGGGTGTGGAAGGGCGAGTCGACCGGGAACTCCTCCTCGGCTCCTTCGTCGAGCGCGTCGCCGGCGAACGTCGTCCCCGGCCGCGCGGACTGGCCTTCGGGCTCGTCGAGCCGCGCGGCGCGCATCGCCTCGAACGCGATCCCGTCGGCGTCGATCATGGAGTCGCGCTCCGGGCTGGCCTCCGCGAACGCCGAGTCGAGCTCGGACTCCCCGAGCGCGTCGAAGCCGCTCTCGAAGCGCGGGGCGGCTGCCGCGATCGGGGCGCAGCCCGCCGCGTCGAGCGCGGCCTCGAGCGCCTGCCTCGCCTCCTCGGGATGGTGAAGATCGAGGAGCGCCAGCGCGGCCGCGATGTAGCCCTCGAGCGAGCCCGGATGGCGCGCCAGGCCCTGGCGGACGAGCCGCAGCGCCGCGTCCGCCTCGCCCACCCGGCGCAACGCCTCGGCGCGCCCCGGAAAGTCGCGACCCGGCGCGTCGGGCGATTCCGCCCCGCCCAGCCCCTCGCCGCTCGACGGCGCTGCCGAGAGATCCACCGGTCCTCCATCGACACGTGCCGGTGTCATCTGCGGCGGGGCCGCCGGCCGCCGCCGCCCGCGCCCCTCGGAAGGATCTCGGAGGGCAGGAGCGGCACGGTCTCGGCGCGTCCGATCTCGCGGAGCACCACGAAGCGCACGTGTGCGTCTCTGCGCTTCTTATCGACACGCAGCGCCGAGAGATAAGCCCCACGCGGGAACGGCGGCGGCTCGGTCGGCAGGCCGGCCCGCGAGAGGAGCGCCTCGACCCGATCGGCCGTCCCAGCGGGGGCGTGGCCCAGGGTCTCGGAGCGGCGCGCCGCGAATACCATGCCGATGGCGACCGCCTCCCCGTGGAGGATCCCGCGGTAGCCGGCCAGGGTCTCGACCGCGTGGCCGAGGGTGTGGCCGAAGTTCAGCAGCATGCGCAGGCCCGCCTCGCGCTCGTCCTGGCTCACCACGCGCGCCTTGATCTCACAAGAGCGCTCGAGGACGTCGAGGAGCGGGCCGGGCTCGAGCGCGTGGATGCGCTCGAGGTCGCGCTCGAAGCGCTCGAAGAGCGCCGCGTCGAGGATCGCCCCATGCTTGATCACCTCGACCAGGCCGGCCGCCCGCTGGCGCGGCGGCAGCGAGCGCAGCGTCGCGACGTCGATCCAAACGAGCTTGGGCTGGTGGAAGGCCCCCACCAGGTTCTTCCCGCGCGGGAGGTCGATGGCGACCTTTCCGCCCACGCTCGCGTCGGCCATCGCGAGCAGCGTGGTCGGCACCTGGACGAAGGGGACTCCGCGGAGCCAGGTGGCCGCGAGGAAGCCGGCGAGGTCGCCCACCACGCCGCCCCCAAGCGCCACCACCACGGTGTCGCGGTCGGCCTCGAAGTCGACGAGAGCGTCGTAGAGGCGGGCGAGCTGGCGGAGCGACTTGGCGCGCTCGCCGTCCGGCACCAGGACGCGCCGCACGCGCAAGCCCGCGGCGCGGAGCCCCCGCTCGAGCGGGCCCGCGTAGCGGCGCGCGACTGCGGGGACGGTCACCACCACCGCCCGGCGCGCCTTGGCGAGCTCGGCCACCGCGGCGCCCGCGCGGTCGAGCGTACCCGAGCCGATGCGGATCGGATAGCTGCGCTCGCCGAGCTCGACGCGCACCGTGCGGAGCGCCGCGCCCCGCCCCCCGCTCTCGAGGAGCGCGAGCTCGCGGGCGACCCGCTCCGCGGCCTTCCCGGCGTCCAGCGCGTCCGTGTCGATCGCGATCCGGGCCGTCGCGTAATGAGCCTCGCGCTCCGCGAGCAGCGCGCGGAGGCGCTCCACGCGCTCTCCGGGCGCGAGGCCGGCGAGCAGCGGCCGCTCCGCGGCGTCCCCGATGCGCGCCGCGAGCGTCTCGGGCCGCGCGCGCAGCCAGACCACGGTTCCGCCGCGCGCCAGGCGCTCGGCCGTTCCCGGCTGCGCGATCGCGCCGCCACCGAGCGCCACCACGGCGCCCGGCTCGGCGCTCTCGATCTCGGCCCGCTCGCGCGCGCGGAAGCCGGCCTCACCCTCGCTCGCGAAGATCTCGGCGATGCGCGCGCCGGCCGCGCGCTCCACCTCGGCGTCGCAGTCGACGAAGCGCCGCCCGAGCCGCTCCGCGAGCCGCCGGCCGACGGCGGATTTCCCCGCGCCCATCATGCCGACCAGCCAGATCGTCTCGAGCCTTTGGCGCTTGCGGGTGCGATCGCTCGTCAAGCGCGACATCGCGCCAGAATAAGAGAAAGGCGGGGGAAGCCCAAGAGCCTCCCCCGCCCTCTCCCCCCTCGAATCAGTCGATCAGCTGGCCGCTGCCGGCTGCGTCACGATCGACGGCGTCACGAAGATCAGCAGCTCGCGCCGCTTGTCCGTGTTGCCCCAGTTCCGGAAGGCGGCGCCGAGCACCGGGATCTTCCAGAGACCGGGCACGCGCTGCGAGCTGTCCGTGGTCTCCACCACGTAGATGCCGCCGAGCACGAGCGTCTGGCCGTCCTTGACCAGCGTCTCCGTCTTCGCCTGGTTCTTCTGGATCGCGGGCGAGCCGGTCGGCGTGTCGACGCTGTTGTCCGGCGCGTTCCGCGTCACCTCGATCTCCATGATGATGCTCTTGTCCGCCGTGATGTGCGGCTTGACCTTGAGCGACAGCACCGCGTCCACGAACTCGAGCTGGGCATCGCCGTTCTGGAAGGTCTGGAACGGGATCGACACGCCCTGCTCGATGTTCGCCTCGGCGTTGTCGAGGGTCACGACGCGCGGACTCGAGATCACCTTGCCCTCGCCATTCAGCTCGGCGGCCGCGATGCGGACGTCGACGTTGAACTTGTCGTTCAGCAGGAACGAGCCGAGGTTCAGGATCCCGCCCGGGGTCATCGTCATCGGGTTGGTGACCACGACGTTGTTGGCCTGCTGGAACGGGAAGTTGGTGTCCTGCACCGTCTCCGGCTTCATGCCGCCGATCGTGAAGTCCTTCTCGTCCGTGTCCGGCTGGGAGCCCGCGCCCCACTCGACGCCGATCTGCTTGGAGAAGTCCAGGTTCGCCTCGACGATGCGCGACTCGATCATCACCTGCGGCGTCTGCGAGTCGATCGCCTTCACGAGCGCGGTCGCCTCGTCGATCACGGCGGCGATGTCCTTGATCACCAGCGTGTTGGTGCGCTTGTCGACGTCCACCGAGCCGCGCGGCGTGAGCAGACGCTTCACGAGGCTCGCGACCTGGTCGACCTTGGCGTAGTTCACCGGCTGCAACTTCACCGCCAGGTCCTCGAGCTTTTCCTTGGCCCGGCGCTCCTGCAGGCGCGCCTCCTCCTCCTGCTTCAGCGTGTCGGCGGGAGCGATGCGCAGCACGTTGCCGACGCGCAGGAAGCCGAGGCCCTTGGTCAGCAGGATCACGTCGAGGGCCTGGTCCCACGGGACGTCCACCAGGCGAATCGTCACGTTGCCGGAGACCTCGTCGCCGGCGATGATGTTGAGGTCCGAGACGTCCGCGATCAGCCGCAGCACGTCGCGGATGTCGACGTCCTTGAAGTCGAGCGAGATCCGCCGCCCGACGTACTCCTTGCCGTCGAGGAGCCCGCCCTCCGCGAGCATGTCGACCGGCTCCTCGCCCTCCGCAGCGCGCTTGGCCTTGGCCGGCGCCGCGGGCGGCGCCATCGCCGCCGCAGCCTCGTGCGACTCGGCCGACTTCGCCTCGGCCTTGGCGGGAGCCGCCGGGACGGCCGCGGCCGGTCCCGCCTCGGTCGCGTTCACCGGCAGCACCGCCACCGCGCCCTTGGAGCGGTCGAAGGCGAGCGAGATGCTGTTGCCCTCGCGGTGCACCGACGGCTCGAGGCCACTGGCGCGCTTCACCACCACCCGCACCTCGGGCTTCTTCATGTCGGGCTGCTCGAAGGCGCTGACCAGCGCGACCGGGCCGCCGGCCTCGGGCGCGATGTGGGTCTTGGCGTCGGCGCCCAGGTGCGCGCCGGGGACCACCAGCATCAGCGTATCCGCATCGGGCTTGAGGATGTGGAACTCGGTCGGGCGGTCGCTCGACACCACGAGGTGATCGGCGTCCGAGCCGGTCGTGAACTCGACCTGCTGGACCTCGGCCCCACCCTTGCGCTTGGCGCTCTTCGCCACCGGCTGGGCGGCGCTCGCATCGGCAGCGGGCTGCGCGGGCATGCCCGCGACGTCGCCGAACGCGACCACGAGGCCGTCCGCAGCCGGCTGCACCTGCCCCTTCGCGATCGCCGCGGCGTTCTGGCCGCCGTCGATCACGACGCGCAGCTTGCCGTCGTGCCCGGCCACGCGGACCCGCGAGACTTGGGCGCTGCCGACCGACACGGTGCTCTGCGCGAGGCCGCTCTGAACGCCCGGCAGGTCGATGACGAGGCGCGCCGGGTTCGAGAGCGTGAAGCTCTTGAAGCCGGAGAGCGAGCCGTCGGCCTGCAGGTGGATCGTCGTGCCCGATGCCGAGCTGTCGGGCTTGACCGCGAGCAGCTTCTTGGCGGGCGCGCTCGCCGCAGCGGCGGGCGCCTCGGGCGCGGCCGGAGCCGCGGCCTCGGCGGCGGCCGGCGCAGCGGCTGCCTCCGGCGCGCCGTTCTGCGCGTCGGGCGAGCCTGCCACCGCCGCGCCGCCGGAAACGGCGGGCTCCGCGGGAGCGGCGGGCGTGGCCGCCGACGACGCGACGGCGAGCCAGAGTCCCAAGAGAACTCCACCGGCGATGGAGATTCCGAGTCGAGCGTTAACGGTGGCCATCGAACCTCACCCTCCCTGGGTCGCAGACTTGATCCGCATCTCGATCTCCTTGGTGGTCTGCGCGCCGAGGTAATCGACGTAGGTCTCGCGGACCAGCACGGAGTTGTCGGTAATGCG
>Ga0335082_10007786_pt1 | contig 11625 bp, 10 predicted proteins | sample Lox_Sample_41_FD_206718 | JGI IMG/M metagenome (GOLD analysis project Ga0335082, IMG submission 206718) | Soil microbial communities from Loxahatchee National Wildlife Refuge, Florida, United States - Lox_Sample_4.1 | ecosystem: Environmental > Terrestrial > Soil > Wetlands | place: USA...
TTAACAATTTAAGAATATACAGAGTGCAGCGAGAGACCTAGCTCGTCGACCTGCCGGCAACCCAGCACCTTTTGTAAAAAGATGGCTGGGTGCCCCATCTAGCCCCATCGGGGAAGATATTATCGTCAACGATATCCTTTCCCGGTAAGCGGAGAAAGGATTTTTTATGTCAGACGGAGATAAAGACTGGGATTTTCTGGATTTTTTTACCAGCGAATCAGTGTGCGCCGGCCACCCGGACAAAATTTGTGATGCCATCAGCGACGCTATTGTCGATGCAGCGCTGGCCCAAGATCCGAACAGCCGCACCGGCATCGAGACCGTGGCCGGAGCCAATCGGATCGCCCTGTTCGGCGAGATCAAAACCACAGCCGACCTGAATTTTGAGAAAATCGTCTTTGACAAGGTCAAGCAGCTCGGCTACACCGTGCCGGCCTGGGGCTTTAGCCACGAATCCGAGTTCAGCAACGACGTGCACCGGCAGTCGCCGGAAATCAGCATGGGCGTCGATCAGGACGGCACACTCGGCGCCGGCGACCAGGGCATGATGTTCGGCTTTGCCTGCACCGATACGCCGGAACTGATGCCGCTGCCGATTGCGCTGGCGCATGCCCTCACGCGGCGCGTCGACGAGGCGCGCGAAAAGGGCCAGCTCAAATGGCTGCGGCCTGATGGCAAGGCCCAAGTTACGGTGCGCTACGACAAGGGCAAGCCGGTGGGCGTCGAAAAGCTGGTGCTGGCGCTCGCACATGACGAACAAACTACCGCTGAGCAGGTGCGGGCCGACGCCATTGAACAGATCGTCAAGCCGGTGCTCGAGCACTACAAATTTGACATGCCCAAGGACGATGACATCATTATTAACGGCACCGGGCTGTGGCACATTCCCGGGCCGGAATCTGACGCCGGCCTGACGGGCCGCAAAATCGTAGTCGATACCTACGGCGGCTTTGCACGGGTGGGCGGCGGCGCCTTCAGCGGCAAAGACCCAAGCAAGGTTGACCGCTCCGGAGCGTACGCGGCGCGCTACATCGCCAAGAACATCGTCGCCGCCGGCCTGGCCGAGCGCTGCGAAGTCGGCCTAGCCTACGTCATCGGCCGGCCTAAACCGCTCATGCAAACCATTCACACCTTTGGCACCGCCAAGGCCAGCGACGCCGAGCTGCACGCCTTCAAGGACAAGCTACTCGATACTTCGGTCAAGGGCATTTGCGACGGTTTGGACCTGCGCCGGCCGATCTACTCAGCTACCAGCGCTTACGGCCACTTCGGCAAGCCCGACCTGCCGTGGGAACAAGTGAGGGCCTAGGCCGGAGCTTTTTGCCGGGAATGATTACGTTCAAGATCATCCGCAAATAGGACGCCTTCCACAAATTCGACGGCGCCCAGGCTGTAATTTTCGTTGGTTGATAAGTCGGCATATTGATCTTTAACGGCCACAACCGGCAGCAACCAGAAGTTGGGATGACCATGCGGCAGGACCTCGACGGTATTGCGGGCGATATTGGCATTCTCGCTTAAGGGTACGACAAACGCGGTTCCCTGATCGACCACACGCTCCATGGCATTTCGCAACCACTCGGAGTGAACCATAGCACCCGGCCTAAGCAGGGGAAGCATGGCGCGCAGCTGACGCCTACGCATTGCTAGTTCGGCACCGCGCTTATCAAGCTCGCGGCGCATTAATGGTTCGGGTATGCGCGCGTAATGCTCAGGAACAGAGCGCCTCGATTGATCACCCGTTTGGGCGCGCACGCTGTAGCGGGCGAGCAAGGCAAGCGCATTACGAACATTGGCGATGAGGTTGGGCGTTATCAAGCCTCTAACTTGATACGGGACCTCGTGGTCATGTGTATAATCTGCCGCGCCAACCGCTTCGTGCCCCATACCGGGCTCAAACAAATAAACATCTCGAAGTTGCGTCGCAGCGCTCTTGCCGTGAAGCTTTTCTTGTGTGTATGCTGCGACTGCCGCAAAGATGCGGCCCCACGGCGAAGTGTCGCCGGCAACAATCTGATCGTGCTCTTGCGCGCTAAACAGGGCAGCCGGCACCGGGCTATAAATGTCGACCATCGGCATGCCAACCTCCTGCTGAACAGCTATCTCATAGTTGGTAGCGAGTTTGCCGACCTCGTTCCAGGTGTTGGGGCCGACACGTTGCTTTTCTAAATATCCTGCCTCGTCAACTTCTTTGGCGGCGTAGGAAGCGGCCGCAAATGGAGTTGATCCAGGGTAGGTGCTGTCGAGCGGCGCCTTCATCATGCCCAGTTTGTCGACCCCGGCTACTCGGTCGTCGGCCATGATTGAGATCATTAGGCCCGGATAACCCGGCACTTCCTCGACCGTACCGGCCAGATGCCCTAAGTAAGCACTGCGATCTGTTAAGTAGCGCTCGTCTAGAGCTGCAAAGCTTTCGTCGATCCGGGGTAAGGACGAAAGCAAGTCAGGGCCCGCCACCACAGCGCGCGGGCCGCTGCTCACAATCGCCTCTTCGATAAGTTGTGCTGACTTCCCGAATGCTGTCATATGCTTATTATATAATTGTCTGTCAAATTCGTAAATAAGCCTCTCTGGCCGCTGCTATAATAAATGATCATGACAAATCAGCGCACCACACGTTGGGCGAGCTATCTGGCCGTGGCCGCCGGTGTTCTCTACAACTCGTGGCTGCTCGGCTATTGGTTGAATCCGGCCGTCGCGCGCCATGGCCTAGCCAGCGAGCTGGAGGCGGTGCATCAGCCATATAATTGGCTGTTTACGGCCGCCGATGTGGTTAGCAGCGGTTTCGTGTTGCTAGTCTGCTGGTTGCTGTGGCGCCGCCGGTCGGCTGCTGTTTTGGCCAGTGCGGCTATTTTTGCTGCCGGCACGGTGGCCGATGCACTGCTGCCGATGCACTGCAATCCGTCACTCCAGCGTTGCCCGAGCTTTCGGGTTGATCATCTGCTGCTGGTGCATGGTATTTTTAGTATCATGGCGGCCGCCGCACTGTTCATCAGTCTGGCACTGCTGTGGTGGCACGACCGTAAGAGCACTATGTTGAACGGCCTGATGGTCGGCTATGTATTGTTCGGCTTCTTTTCGGTGCTGGAGGCGCTGACGCCAGCCAGCGGCAATTGGTCGCAGCATTACTACTTGCTGCTCTGCGGCGTGTGGCTAGCGTTGCTGCCTGCCGCCGTTTGGCGCAGCCTCAAGGAATAATCATCGTAAAGTAATTCTGTTGGCTGGCTGGCTTGGTCTGACGAAAATCGGCAAACCGCAGCCTGGACGGAGTGATCTTCATAACGACGGCATCGCCGGCCAGCATCTTGATAATCGGCGGCGGCCAGTGCGGCAATTCGCCCGGCCGTTTGACAATGGACTTAAAGACTTTGTCGACGGTATAGGTCTGGCTGACCTCTGCGGCCGTGCCTTCGATTTGGATGGTGGACAGGTTGGCTTCGTCGTAGATGGCTAGGCTGACCCGATGATTGTTGCAAATATTGATGTACTTGGCGGTTTCGGTTTTGGTTAAAAAGAGAATGTTGAGATCTTTGTCAGGCACGTAATAAATGACGGCCGACATCGGCGCGCCTTCGGCAGACACGGTCGCCAGCGAGGCAACCCGGTGATTGCTCAAGAATTCAAACGCTTTTTGCCTGTCGGCAGCAGTGGCCATACCGGCAGTATAGGCTGCCGCCGCGGCCTCCCAAATGACGAAGATCACAGACCGTTATTTGAAGAAGTCGAGATCTTTGAGTTCGTCCGGCAAAAAGCCCTGGCCGGGCTTGAAGCCGGCCTGCCATTTGTAGCCTTTGTTGTAGCCGAGGTCTTTCATGAGCTTGGTCGGCGCATTGCGCAGCTGCAACGGCACCGGTGCCTCGGGAAAGTCGCGGGCCGCGCCCAGGGCGGCGCTCATGGCATCGGCCACCTGGCGGCTCTTGGGCGCCTTGGCCAGCACCGTGGCACACTGAAACAGATTGTACTGCGCCTCGGGCAGGCCGATGCGCTCCGCCGCTAGGAACGTACTGACCGCCAAATTGAGCGCCGCCGGCGCGGCCAAACCGATGTCTTCGGAAGCAAAGACCACCATCCGCCGGGCGACAAATTTGGGATCCTCGCCGGCCTGGAGCATGCGGGCCAGGTAATAGAGCGTGGCCGTCGGATCGCTGCCGCGCATGGATTTAATGAAGGCGCTGATGACGTTGTAGTGATACTCGCCCTTTTTGTCATAGCCCGGCAGGCGGGATTGCGCGGCCGTCTCGACGATTTTTTGCGTGATCGGTTTATTGCCAGCCAGCTGCCAGGCCAGCTCTAGATTGCCCAGGGCCACCCGGGCATCGCCGCCCGATAGCTCGGCCAGCAAGCCAATGCTCTTGGCTGGCAATTTTTTGGCAGATAATTTTTCGGCCTTGGCGGCGGTTTTAATAATTTTAATAATCTCGTCTTTGCTGAGCGGCTCCAGCACCAGTACCCGCGAGCGGCTGAGCAGCGGGTTGATGACCTCAAAGCTCGGGTTCTCGGTGGTGGCGCCGATCAGGGTGATGGTGCCGGCCTCCACATGCGGTAAAAAGGCGTCTTGCTGAGCCTTGTTAAAGCGGTGAATCTCGTCGACAAACAGGATTGTCTGCAGCCCGAGCCGCTGGTTTTGCTCGGCGTGCTCAATCACCTTGACGACGTCGGCCTTGCCAGCCGCCACAGCGCTCAGCTCCACAAATTCGGCCCCGGTCTCGCGGGCGATGATCCGCGCCAGCGTCGTTTTGCCGCTGCCCGGCGGCCCCCATAAAATCAGCGAGGTCGGCTGCTTGCGTTCAATGATCTCATGAATAATCTGCCCGGCGCCCACCAGATGCTCCTGCCCGACGATGTCGCTGAGCTTTTCCGGCCGCCGCCGCTCCGCCAAAGGTCTCGTGTCCATACGCCTATTATACCCCTTGATACCGGAGAGCATTGTACATAAGCGTTAAAGCATGATATTATATATTAAATGAGGCAGGTAAATATTAAATGACACCAGCATGGCTTCATAGGCCCGATCGAACATCTCCGACGGTGCCGGAGCGGCCCACAGTGCCAGAACGATCAGCCATACGCATCAAGCGTGGTCCGGTGCTGGGCGTACTTGCTGTGGCCACTCTGGTGGCGACGAGCTTTTTTGGCGGCGGCAGCGCAGTACATAATGCAAACCCTGACGCTGAGCAAATCGCTTCGTTAGTTGATAAGGATGGCTTTCCTACAGATAAAGCTCACATTAAAGAGCACGCATATAGCAACAGTGCTGTTGTTACTAACATGCGGTTTGGCACTTGCATACTCACGAATGTCGGCGTGTCGTTGCATTTTGAGCGGGGTAAAGTGGTGGATGTCAGTAACTATCATGTAAATGTTGCCGAGATTGTAGCGCGGCCCCTTAACCCGCATCTCGCCGACGAAGGTCTTGATCCGTTAGTGGTGCAAAACCTAGCCCAGCTTCGCCAGGAAGCCCCTGGCGCCGATTGCTAAATCGTTATACACTAGCGGTATGAGTATGCCGGCCGGCGAGGTGGCCGCGGACACAAACATGCAACCTGGGTTGGTCACTGCCGAGCCAGAACGGGTCATGTGGGCTGAGCTTGATCACGAAGATCCGCGAATTGAATATGCCCAAGATATTATTGAGGCCAAAAGAGTCAGATTGACCGCCGCCGGTTCACTGTACTATAAACCTCGCTCTCTCGTCGTTGGCGGCACGGAACCAATTGAGTGGGGTAACGAGGCTGTGCCCGGTACTGTAGTGGTATTGAGTCAGCTGACTATTATTCAATCCGAAGGCGATGATCGTGGTGGCATAAAGCGATTGCTGCCGGGCGTGCCCTTTCCCGAAAGTGAATATGCTCCCCCGGCTCCTAGGCTAGTCGCTCGGCCAGGATGGGTATATCAGGCCGTAAACCTTCTCGGTGTTGTTACTGAGCAAGAGGGGCAGAGAGATCTGGTTACAATTAATAGTGGTGCCATCCAATCACGAAGAAGGGCCAAAGACCTACGGCCTGCCAGACCGGCTGACCGGTTGAGAGTAAAAATTGGCGGCGCGTTAGCCGCCTTTAAGCTAACCTCTTTACCCATTGAAATCGGCAAGACCCATGAGCTCTCTGCAGATCCGGATGAACGCGTACTTATAAGGGTCAATGCCCTAGCCGTAGCTGCGGCGGGAGCTGAGTTATCCACTGTTTGACCACTGTTTATCCACCGGCCGGGCAGAAACTCGTTGACAGGGTCATGGGCCGGGCCTATAGTGAACCGTAGCCACTGTGAGGTGGCAAGTGTCGGAAGCCTTATGGCCCACGGCGCGACCAAAAAAGAGCCCCTCAAAAGGCTCTTTTTTGGTTGACACAGATAGCGGATCGTGCTAATGTAAAAGTAATTGTTCTAAATGAATCCGGGTTTGCGCCGATAGATTACTCGATTTCATTACCAGCAATCGACAAACTATCAAACGACAAGCAAAGGATTCATTTTTTATGCCTTCATACAAATATTCAGTTTACAATTCTGCCAAACATACCGGCCGGCGCGGCCAAAGGGGCCGCAGCGGCGGCGGCAAACGCCGCGGCGACTACATCGACCCGAGCCGCTTTGTAGCGGTCGCCAAGCCGACCCAGGCCGTCGACTATGCGCCGCAGCACCGGTTCGAGGATTTTGCGGTTGACCCGCTCATCCAGGCCAACTTGCGCGCCAAGGGCTTCGTAACCCCGTCGCCGATTCAGGACCAGACCATTCCGCTGGGGCTGGCCGGCCGCGATGTGATCGGCATCGCCAACACCGGAACCGGCAAGACAGCAGCGTTTGCCATTCCTATCATCAATGCGCTCATGACGCGCCAGAATGCCCGGGCGCTCATCGTGGCACCGACCCGCGAGCTGGCCCAACAGATCGAGCAAGAATGCCGCAGCCTCGGCAAAGGCGGCGGTTTTAGCGGCGCGGTCCTAATTGGCGGCACCGGCATGGGGGCGCAACTACGCGACCTGCGGGCCCGCCCGCGGCTGGTTATTGGCACGCCGGGCCGTATCAAAGACCATCTGGAACGCCGTTCGCTTCGCTTAGATAATTTTAATCTGGTAGTACTCGACGAGGTCGACCGCATGCTCGACATGGGCTTTTTGCCGGATGTCAGCTCCATTCTCAAAACTTTGGCGCCGGTTCGCCAGTCGTTCTTCTTTTCGGCCACTATGGACCCGCGGGTGCAGGGCCTGATCCGCACCTTTTCGAACGCTCCCGAGACTGTCTCGGTCAAGAGCGGCGAGAGCAGCGACCACGTGCACCAAGATGTGGTGCGCTACGCTGGCAACCACGACAAGATGGACAAGCTGCACGACATTCTGATCCGCGAAGACGTTGCCAAGGTCATCGTCTTTGACGACACGCAACGCGCCGTCGAGCGTTTGAGCAACGAGCTGGTGTCGCGCGGCTTTGCCGCCGACGCCATTCACGGCGGAAAATCCCAAGGCCAGCGCCAGCGCGCCCTGGATAGCTTTAAGCAGAACCGCACCAAGGTGCTGGTGGCCACCGATGTGGCCGCCCGCGGCATCGACGTCGTCGACATCACGCACGTGATTAACTACTCGCAGCCCAACACCTACCAGGACTACGTTCACCGTATCGGCCGCGCCGGCCGCGCCGGCCGTGTGGGCCACGCCCTGACATTCATCGACCAATAGAGCATGAAGACCGTTCAAGACCCGACCAAAATCCGCAATATTGCCATCATCGCGCACGTCGACCATGGCAAGACGACGCTGGTCGACGGCCTGCTCAAGCAGAGCCGGACGTTCCGCGACAACCAGGCCGAGATGAGCCAGGATTTGATCATGGACAGCGGCGACCAAGAAAAAGAGCGCGGCATCACTATTACCGCTAAGGTGACGGCGGTGCAGCACGGCGATTACCGCATCAACATCATTGACACGCCGGGCCACGCCGATTTTAGCGGCGAGGTGGAGCGGACGCTCAACATGGCGGACGGCTGCATTCTGATCGTCGACGCCCAAGAAGGCCCGATGCCGCAGACCAAGTTTGTGCTCGAAAAGGCCCTGGAGAGCGAGCTCAAGCCCATCGTTATCATCAACAAAATCGACAAAGATGCGGCGCGTCTGAGCGAGGTCGAGGACGAGCTGGCCGATCTGTTTTTGGAACTGGCCGTTCACGAAGACCAACTGCACTACCCGGTCTACTATGCCATCGGCCGCGATGGCAAAGCCTGGGCTAAGCCGCCGGCTGATGCCGCGGCGCAGGGCGACCTGGAGCCAATCTTTCAGGCGATTATCGAGCATGTGCCGGCACCTGCGGTCGAGCTGGATAAGCCGTTCCAGATGCTGGTGACGGCTCTGGCTAGCGACAGTTTTAAGGGCAAATATGCCATCGGCCGCATCACTCGCGGCCGCGTCAAGCCCGGCGACCAAGTCGTGCTGTGCCAAAAAGACGGTTCACACGCCAAGGCCAAGGTCGACGCCGTATTTATGAGCCACGGCCTGGCCAAGTCCGAGGTTCAAGAAGGCGTGGCCGGCGACATCGTGCAGTTGACCGGCATCGCCGCTGCCCAGATTGGCGAGACTATCGCCGACGCCGAGCAGCCCGAGGCCTTGCCGGTGATCGAGGTTGAGGCGCCAACGCTGCGGATTTACCTCGGCCCCAACACCAGTCCGTTCAAGGGGCAGGAAGGCGAGTTCAACACCTCGCGCCAGATCGCCGAGCGCCTGCACAAAGAGCTGGAGACCAACGTCGGCCTGCGCGTCGAGGACGACGGCATCGGCTTTACGGTAGCCGGCCGCGGCGAGCTGCACCTCGGCGTGCTGATCGAGACCATGCGCCGCGAGGGCTACGAGTTCGAAGTCGGCCGCCCGCAAGTTGTTACCCACCAAGAGAACGGCGTCGAGGTGGAGCCGGTCGAAGAAGTTATCATCGAAGTTCCGGCCGAGCACGTCGGCACCGTGCAAATGGAGCTCGGCCAACGCCGCGCCACCCTCAAAGAGCAGTTCAGCTCGGCCTCCAAAGGTGTTACCAAGCTGGTTTACGAGATGCCGACGCGCGCCCTGCTCGGCATGCGCAACATCTTGCTGACCAACACCAAGGGCACCATCGTTATGAACAGCCTGGTCATTGGCGCCCAGCCGGTCGCCCCGGCGCTGGAGCAACTGCGCAACGGCGTGCTCATCGCCTTTGAGACCGGCACCACCACGCCGTACTCGCTCCAAACCGCCGAGGCCCGCGGCACCATTTTTGTCGGTCCCGCCGAGAAGGTTTACGCCGGCCAAATCATCGGCCAGGGCACCCGCCAAGAAGACCTCGAGATCAACGTCTGCAAAGCCAAGCACCTGACCAACATGCGCAGTACCTCCTCCGACGGCACCGTCCAACTGACGCCACCCACCGTCTTCAGCCTCGAGCAATGCCTCGACTTTATCGAAAACGACGAACTCCTCGAGGTCACGCCCTCGAACCTCCGCCTCCGCAAACGCGAACTCGACCCAACTAAGCGCAAGCGGCAGAGGCTGGGCTAGGCTGCGTTGAGGGGATTATTTTTTCGGTTTGCGTAATTTTGGTCGGATTTCAACAGCCTGAGTTATCAATTCGAAAAGGGAATGAGCCACGTCATCCAATTGAAAAAATATACCGGTCTCGTTCCGCAGCTCGGTCCGAAGCTGTTTTACGACGTCTTCGCAGTAGAGCACCTTAGCCAAGTGCTCTAACTCCAGGGCGTCCGAGCGCTTAGAGAAACTTTCCAACTCACCATGTCCGATGGAGGCTTTAGTCAAGTACCAGATTTGCCCAGGTGCCTTTTTAAAGTCGTCATTGTCTAATAGATTGACTTTATATATCAGCGTTGTAGTGATGGGCTTGCCAAAATTGACGCGGTAGAGCTGGATCTCGCGCCCGTTGGTCAGCAGTATCCAGTCAATACCCTCATTGGCGGCATAACTGAGGCTTTGCCGCAGGTGATGCTCGTTGATGTCGATATCAATAGCTTTTACTTCGACAACAAAGTGCTTTTTGCGTTGAACCTGAATTACATAGTCGGCATACTCGGAGCGGATTCGATACTCCGTCCTGATTTCTTCCAGCTCCTTGTAACCCAAAATCTCGTGCAGAAAATGATTGACCATAATCCGCGTATCTGCTTCGTCAAGCTTGCTGAACTCCTTGCGCAGATATTTGTGTTTGTAGTCTCTGAGTTTTTCGGTCAGTTGTCTGAGCTGATTTTCGGTAGCCATGGTAATCCTCGTGTAGCAATAATTAAATAACCCACTTGCTGCAAGTCTAGAGACACATTATTAAATTTTTATTAAGTTCTCATCTGTTTAACCTATTCCAAAACAGATGAAAAGATACTATAATTAAGCTATGTTTGAGGGTAGTTTTAAGCGCATTGATGATATCCTGCGGCAAGAAGCCGGTACAAACGGTGCGTCTGATTATGTGGAGCAAACCTCGTGGGTGCTGTTCTTAAAATATCTTGATGACTTGCAGAAAAACAAAAGTATAGATGCCGAGGTTGTTGGTAAAAAGTACAAGCAAATTCTTGATGATGAATATATGTGGGAGTCTTGGGCGGCACCAAAAGGCAAGGATGGCAAATTGGACAAAACCAAAGCGCTAGACGGCGAAGACCTTATAGAGTTTGTAGAGACCAAGCTGCTTCCGTACCTCCGCACGTTCAAGCAGACGGCCGAAAATCCACGTACCATCGAGTATAAAATAGGTGAGATTTTTGGCGAAATCCGCAACAAAATTCATAACGGCCACAACTTGCGTGAGATCATCGACATTATCGATGGGCTTGAGTTCCGCACCAAAACCGAGCTGCATCATCTGTCACACCTCTATGAGCAGAAGTTAAAAAACATGGGTGGCGAAGGCAAAAGCTCCGGCGAGTACTACACACCACGTTCGCTGATTGAGGCAGTCGTTCAGGTGGTCAACCCCCAAATCGGAGAAAAGATTTATGACGGCGCTGTTGGCTCAGCCGGCTTTTTGGTAGAGGCCTACAATCATTTGTACACCAATGAGCTTTCGAGCAACCAACTGAGACGACTGCAAGAAGATTCGCTATTCGGCAAAGAAAAAAAGCCGCTGCCCTACATCCTGGGCGTCATGAACATGATTCTGCATGGCATAGAGGCACCTAACATTTTGCGTACCAACACCCTGACAGAAAACTTGGCCGACATCCAAGAAAAGGATCGCTATGATGTGATCCTGGCCAATCCACCGTTTGGCGGCCATGAGCGCAAAGAGGTCCAAGACAACTTTCCGATCAAAACCGGCGAGACGGCCTACCTCTTCCTCCAGCACTTTATGAAGATGCTCAGGGCCGGCGGTCGAGCCGGTATCATCATCAAGAACACCTTCCTGAGCAACACAGACAACGCTGCCGTGTCCATCCGCAAAGAACTGCTCAATAACTTCAACCTGCACACCATCATTGATCTCCCCGGCGGTGTCTTCAAGGCCAGCAGCAGCGCAGGCGTCAAAACCGTCGTACTCTTCTTCGAAAAAGGCGCGCCAACCCAAAAGATTTGGTATTACCAGCTCAACCCAGGCCGCTCACTTGGCAAAACCAATCCATTGACCATGGCCGACTTCAAGGAATTTATTACCTTGCAAAAAACTAAGGCC
>Ga0335082_10007787_pt1 | contig 11624 bp, 9 predicted proteins | sample Lox_Sample_41_FD_206718 | JGI IMG/M metagenome (GOLD analysis project Ga0335082, IMG submission 206718) | Soil microbial communities from Loxahatchee National Wildlife Refuge, Florida, United States - Lox_Sample_4.1 | ecosystem: Environmental > Terrestrial > Soil > Wetlands | place: USA: Florida...
GGATTCCTGCTGTCGACCGCAATGAGTTGAGGCACGTTCGGCAATACCGAAGCGCATTGTGAACGAGAACGACGATGCTGATCTTCGCGGACAGGTCCACGTAGTCATCGAAGCACAGCTTGTTGCGGCGCTCAAGCTCAACGACGGGTAGCGGGGCAGAACCGACGGCTTGCTGCGCCGGCGACCACGCCTTGGAGCGCAGCTGCTGCTGCCAATCGGCAGTCTGACCAGTCGAGTCGGCGCTCCCTGAAGCGCCGTGGAAGGGGGATTCCGGAGTTCACGACTGTGGGTAGATAGCTGGGAGGATAGGGTACCTGGTTACCCTGGAGAGGGAGTCGACCGAGGGCGGATCAGCCAAAATATCAGCATTTCCCTCCTGCCCCCTGCTGGTATGCGATTTGCCATGTCAAAAGGCTGCGGCAATGGAAATTGGCTCTGCTGAAATCGAAGGTAACCCTGTGGGAAGTTGGTAGCGGGAAGTATGAAAGGCATTGCATGGATCAGTCAGCGTAGTGACTCGTAAGTTAGTGAAATATATAGTAAACAGGAATATGGTGTCTGCGGCCTGGGAGTTGCAGGAGGACCCAGCCCAGGGAATTGTGGAGTGATCCGAGGAACGCAAATGGAGAGGAGAATTAAGCCCATGCTGAAAGCAGCGGCAGTCTTCACGTTCGCCGCGGTCCTGATCCTGTCGGGGGTGACTGGCGCTCTCGCGACGTCGATCGTATCGGACACGTCGTGGACGTGGATCCCGTGCACCAACATAACCACCTGCGGTGGTGCACCGACGGCCGCCGTAGCCGTCACCACGACAACGATCATCCCACCCTGGCACAACCCGACGACCGGTACCTGGATCTCTTCGCTGGCCAGTGGCTTCAGCTCCATCACCGGTGGCACGGTCCAACAGTTCTCCAAGACCATCGACTTCGGTGTCGGCGGATCGCTCTTGACGCTCAAGGTGTGGGCAGATGATACGGCGGCGGTGCTGATCGATGGGGTGGCGCTTTCCCTGCTGAACGGCGGAAGCGCGCCCAACTTGGTCGCCGACACCGCCTGCGCGGCCGGAACCCTCGGCTGCGAAGACACTGAATTCGGTCAGTTCAGTGCGTCGCTCACCGGCTCTCACGAGTTGCAGGTCCGCGTCCTACAGCTTGATGGCTTTAGCGGCACGCCGTTCGGCACCCTGGTCGAGGGTGACCTGGCTGCAGTGCCGGAACCCGCCACGATCTTGCTTCTCGGGTCTGCCCTTGCAACGGCTGGCGTCGTCTCCAGGCGACGCTTCCGGAAGTCCGCATCGTAGAAGCGTAGTCCTTCACGATCAGGAAACGTAAGACCGCCTGCGGCCTTTGAGGGCCGCAGGCGGTCCTGTTTCCAGGCCTACTTCAGGTTGGCCAGGGCCTTCTGCGCCTCTTCCTTGCCCACAAACGCAACCGGCGAGGCGACGGCGAATTGGAGGGCCTTCCGGGCGGCGTCCATGTCCCCTACCTGCTGGTACGCCATTCCAAGGTGGTACTGGACCTGCGGGTTGTCAGGCAGCTTTGCGGCGCTCTCCTTGAGCAGGGCGAGGGCGCTCTGGTAGATGCCGCGCTTGTACAGGATCCAGCCCAGGGTGTCGGAGATGCGCGGGTCGTCGGGAGATCCCTGTTTGGCGGTCTGGGCGAGCTGCAGGGCCTTCTCCTTGTCGCCTCCATACTCGGAGTAGATCCAGGCCAGGTTGTTGGCCGCCGCCACAAAGCGCGGATCGATCGCCAGCGCCTTCTCGTATGCTTCGCGGGCCCTCGGGATGTCGCCCTTGGTCTCGAAGATGATGCCGGTGATCATGAGCGGCCCGGGGTTGCGAGGGTTCGTCTTGGCGGCCTGGTCCAGCCTGGCCAGGGCCTGATCGAACTGGCCGGCTCGCGCATAGATGTTTCCAAGCATTATGTATGGCCCGAGCAAGCGGGGATCCAGATCGATCGCCCTCTGGAGGACGGCCTCCGCCGATTTGCTGTCCCCCTTCAGAAGGTACAACTCGCCGAGCAAGGCCTCGTGGCCGCCGGACTTCGGCGCGAGCGGTATCTGCTTCTTCACGCGATCTATCGCGGCATCCACCTGCTTCTCGGCTACAGTGAGCGCGACGAGGTGGGTGAGACCGTCGAGATATCCAGGCTCCAGGCTCAGAGCTTTTTCGAACTCTTGACGTGCCTCGCTGCGTTTCCCCTGCATCGCGAGGCTCATGCCAAGGATGTCCGGACCACGCGGATCCCGCGGAACTGCTGCCGTGAGCTTGCGCGCCACATCCCCAGCCTGGGCGGGCTTCTGCTGGCTCAGGTAGGCTCCTCCAAGCAGAACATAGGCCGGCACGAGCTGCGGCTGGCGGGTGATCAGGCGATTGAGGTCCTCCACCGCGGGTTGGATCGCTCCGGACTGGAGATTCAGCCGCGTGAGGGTCAGAACGGCCTCGCTGAAATTGGGCGCGAGGGTGACCGCCTCGTTCAACTCGGCCCGCGCTTGCTGCACATCGCCGGACTGGAGCAGGGCCAGCCCGAGCTGGTAATGGCCGGGCGCGAAGCGCGGCTCCGCCTTGAGGACCGCGCGGAACTCCTGGATCGCGGCGCCGCTCTCCTGACGTACCAGGTGTAGTCGCCCGCGCAACATGCGTCCATCGAGGTCGGCGGGGTCCTTCTTCGACACGGCGTCGAGGGCCTTGGCCGCATCATCCAGCCGGCCCTCGGCGAGTGCGATCTCGGCCTGCCGCCGCCAGGCCGGTAGGAAGTCCGGCATCTTGCCAGTGATCTCCGCGAGGAGACGCTTGGCCTCCTCCGGCCTGCCGACTGACAGGTAGAAGTCGGCCAGCCGCATCTGGTTGACCGGCGCCGCCGGCGCCAGGGCGGCCGCGGCCTTGAACTCCCGCTCGGCGCCAGGGATATCCCGTCTGGCGGCGTAGAAGGCTGCCAGCTGAAGGTGTGCTCCCGAGGACTTCGGGTCGCGGGCGATCGCAGTCTGGAACGCCCGCTCCGCGGCCACCTGGTCGCCCTTGCGGCCGTAGAGATTGGCCAGAGCGAGGTGATAGCGAGCTTGGCCATCGAAGTCGGCCTTGAGCGCCTCGAGGCGCCTGATAGCCGCCTCGACCTCCGCAGCGGTCCTGGCTGCGCCACCGGCGAGGATGAGCGCTTCGAGGTTCTTGGGATCCTTCTCGAGGATCCTGTCGGCGGTCGCGCGCGCATTCTCAGGCTTCTCGGCCAGGAGATAGATGGTGGCCAGCTTGAGCGCGATGTCCGTGTTGTCGGGCTCGATCTCCTGAGCCTTCAGCAGAAATCGGAACGATTGAGCCATCTGACCGAGCTGATAGTACGCAAGACCCAGCTGACGGATGGCCTGCGCATTGCTGCCGTCGATCCGGAGCGCATTACGGTACTCGATCATCGCCTCGCGGTACTGCTCCTGCTTGAAATACCGATCGCCCCGCTCGAGATAGCGGGCCTTCTTCGCCTCCGGCGACCGGGTGCAGCCACAGGTCACAGCCAGCAAGAGGGCCATCAGAACGAGGCTCGTGCGTGTGCTCCAGGGCATCGGGACTCCTCTCATCGCGTCAGTCGGGCAGATATTGTCGCAAGACCGGATAGAGCGTCTGGATGTACTGGACCATCCGGTCCGTGGTGTTCTGGACGGTTCCGGAGACCGGGCTGGAGAGCCGGACCAGGGCCCCGTCGGTCCGATTTCTGAAGATTGCGCTGCGTACCATTTGAATCTTGGCATCGAACTCGCCGGCAACGACGGTGCCCTGCGCCTCGAACCAGTAGATCACCACCTGCATCTGGCGATCCTTCTGGATGAGGTAGCGGTTCACGGTGATAGGTGTAGCCGATCCCTCGACCGGAATGGTTAGCCGTGTGGCTTCGACCGGCTCCCAGCCACCGCCGGGCAAGCAGTTTTTCGGCGAGTGGATGTCCGAACCCTTTCGCTGCGACTGCCAGTACCCCACGTATAGCCAGATGCCGTAGCCGGCCTGGTCCACGTACCGCCGCATCAGGTAGTCGGACATTTTCAGCATCTTGAGTATCTCGGGGTCGAGGCTGGCATCGTCCGCGCCCCTCCACGCCCCGATGGAGGCCGGAAAGGTGGCAAAGGACTTCCGCATCTGCACACCTTCTCCCACCGAGCGGAACTGGAGGACGAGCAGCGCACCCAGCAGAACGGTGGCGGAAACGATCAGTCGGGCCCGGCGGCTCACGCGGCAGACTGCCTCAAGAGCCGCGCGGCCAGACGGATAAGGCTATAGGTGCCAAGGAGGCAGGCAAAGGCAAAGGCGTAGATCACTAGCCCGGCGAATTCGTGGAAGAAGCCGGAGGCGTACTCGACCCCGAAGGTCTGGCCGATGAGACCGGTCAGGACCACGCGGGCGGCGTTGGCCAGTATGGTGATGGGCAACGTCGCCACCACGAAGAAGATCATCGACCAGCCGACCGGGAGGAAGAGATAGGCCCAGGCAACGGCGGCGGCAAAGAGAGAGATGAGCGATCGGATCCCGCTGCAGGCTTCCGTCACCCCGAGGCTCAGCTGGGCCAGGTGGATGATGTTGCCATCCAGGAGCACCGGGACGCCGAGAGTCTCGAGCGTCCAGGCAGCCTGCCGAGCGGCGAGATGTTGCAAGGGGAAGGTCACGCTGTAGAAGATCACGCCCGGCACCGGCACCATGAAGAAGAGAAATGCCAGGGGGAAGAGGACCGCGCGGAAGATGCGAGTGCCCAGGTGAAACAGGACCAGCCCGGCGAGGACGATGATGAGAGAGCTGCGCATCAGGAAATTGTCGGCACCCAGGTCGCCGAGGTAGAGCAGGGCGACACCGGCCAGTATGACGGGCAAGCCGGCCAGGCTTCCCGTCCGGGGTAGTGCCGGCAGGATGGCGCGCTGTTGCCAGACGAGAAAGAGGCTGAAGAGGGGAACCAGGAAGCCATGAGTGTAGTTGGGATCGTCCCACCACTGGAGAACCAGGGCAGACAGGATCCTCCAGTAGAGCGCCCCCACAAGGACGGCCAGGATGAGACCACCACCGAACGCCTGGGCCAGGTGCTGCGCCGCCGCGGGTGCGTGGTCGTGTCTAAGCTCAGTGGGCTGGATACTCGGCATGGGCGCGAATGGTCTCTAAATACCGTAAACGGAAGACGGTTTCCCGTGCAACAGGTTAAACTGGAAGCGTGACCTGCCGGATCTGTTCGAATGCCGACGGCAACGTGGCGTACAAGGTCCGCGAGATGAATTTAGGCTTCCGAGAGTGGTTCAGCTACTTTCAGTGCTCTCGATGTGGCTGTCTGCAGATCAGGGCTTTTCCGCCAGACATCGGTAAATACTACCCACCTACGTACTATAGCTTTGGAGCACCCGAACCAGCGGTATCCAGGCCGGTTAGCCGGATCAGAGCGCTTACCCGGGGCATCAGGGACCGCTACGCCATCGTGGGGCGCGGAATCGCCGGCCGGATCCTTCACGGCTTCTGGCCGAATCCGGGCCTCGAGGAGCAGGCAGCAGCCTGGTTTCCCGGTGAGGGAGCCAAGGAGGCCGGCCTCACGCGCCGCTCCCGTATCCTCGACGTCGGTTCCGGGGCCGGCAAGATCCTGGTGCAGCTTCAGGCGGCCGGGTTCTCGCGACTCCTTGGCATCGATGCCTTCGTCGAAAGCGACCTCGAGTATCCAGGGGGATTGCGGATCCTCAAGCGAACAATTCACGAAGTGAGCGGGCGGTGGGATCTCATCATGTTCCACCACTCCTTTGAGCACATGGCGGACCCCGAGCAGGCCCTGGACGCGGCGGCAAATCTCCTGTCCCCCAACGGCACCTGCTTGATTCGATTGCCCCTCGTGTCCTCCTATGCGTGGGAGCACTACGGCGTTGACTGGGTCCAGCTCGATGCTCCGCGCCACTTCTTCCTTCACTCCATCGAGAGCCTGGGACGGCTGGCCCGCCACGCGGGTCTGAGCATCTCAAAGATCGTCTACGACTCCGGCCCGTTTCAGTTCCTCGGCAGCGAGCTCTACCGACGGGATATCCCGCTCCACTCCACGGCTCCAGCCGACGTCGAAGCCCGCGCCGCGGCCTTCACCGCTAGTGAGCTCTCTGAGTTCGACCGGCAAGCGCGCGCTCTGAATGCGGCTGGCCGGGGAGACCAGGCTGCCTTCTACCTGAGAAGAGTCCGGTAAAGCTCCGCCACACTCCGGGCCGAGCGCTCTAGCGTGAAGTCTGCCGTGACGCGCTTGAATCCCGCCTGGCCCAGCCGGCCGGCCAGTGCTTCGTTCTGGAGCAAGAGAAGGATCTGAGCGGCGAGGTGATCTGCGTCCCGATGCCGATGCAACAGGCCCGTCTCCCCGTCAGAGATGATCTCCAGGATCCCCCCCACTTCGGTCGCGACGACCGGTCGTGCCTGGGCCATGGCTTCGACCAGCACCAAGCCGAACCCTTCGAAGTGCGTGGCGAGCACCACAACATCCATGGCCGCGAATAGTCGAGGGATGTCGGTACGGAAGCCGGTGAAGGTGAGATGAGAAGCGACGCCAAGCTGTTCCGACTGCCGCCGAAGTTCGGCGTAGATCTCAGCAGCGGCTGGCGTGTCGGAATGATCGCCGACGATCAGGAAGTGCGTGTCGGGACTCTTCTGAATGACGAGGTGCGCTGCCTGCACGAAGGTCGAATGGTCCTTTTGCGGGGCGAGGCGCGCGGCCATACCGACCAGACGGCGGACCGGCGGGATCCCGAATTCTTCCAGGACGGCCACCCGGGCCAAGGGATGGGAGCGCGGCTCGCTCTCGACCCCATCGTAGATGATCGCGGCGCGTGACTCCCCGAGCGCAAGCGGAAAATGCTCTCGCGCGTGTCGAGATACGAATACGAAGCGCGCTACTCCGCGTAGCAGGTACCGATAGCGCCGGGGAATGGCGTCGTGTGGATTCCTGACATGACAGATCGTGGGGAGGCGGGCGAGCTTGGCCGCAAGCGCCGCGTGGAAGGCAGCAATCAGATCCGAGCAGTGGACTAGGTCGACAGACGCGTGGCGGAATGTCCGGGCAAGCGCCAGGGAAGCCATCAGAAACGGCATGGGTCGGCGTAACGCGAGCTCGCTGGGAGTGTAGGCGTGGGTCTCGAATCCTGCACGCGAGAAGAGCTGACAGGCCTCCGACGAGAGCTGGGGACAAAAGGCGAGATGCGCGAACGCGTCGAGGGGCGGCGTCCGGATGACCCGGTACGTCGCGATCTCGGTTCCTCCGACGTTCGGCCAGGCCAGAATGTGGGCGATGTTTCGGCGGCGCCCAGAATCGCTCATCGCTGGGCCCGCTAGGACGGCGGCGTTCGACCCAGCGGGCCGTGGCCACGTTGCCTCGCGCTGAGTCGGGGAAAGAAATAGTCGTGCCAGCAGGTGCGAAGGAACCCGGCTTGAGACCAGAGCTGGGTTTCGTGGGTGAAGGCAGCGTCGAAGCGGCCCCGAGCCAGACTCGAGAGCCAGGCCACGAGCGTGACGATCACACCTCGGTAGAAGTGCGCGGGTACCCCGAACAGATGCCCGACCCGGGTGCGCTCGAATGCCTCGTCCCGCATTATGGCTTCGAAATGGCCGTGGCGGCGGTGCCATCGCCGATGATAGCGTCGCCGCATCCGCTCGGGAGCGATGTCGGAGATGACAACGAGGTCCGGCGAGTAGTAGGCCTGGCCGCCCGATCGCCAGAGACGCAGGAGCAGCTCGTGGTCCTCGGTCGCTACCTCACGTCCCACGGCCTGGACATGGGGCGCAAACATGCCGATATGGTCGAAGGCCTCCCGCCGGTAAGCGCTGTTGGCGCCGATCAGGCAGAGCTGGCGATCGGTGTTGACGTGAAAAGGGGCGTCGCCGTAGTCCACGAGCGCCAGGGGTGCCCAGTGCTGCCGCGTGAGCCAGGCCGGCCACGGTCCCGACCAGTTGGGCAGCACCTTGCCCCCGACACACGAAGCCTCCGGATGCTCCAGGAACAGGCGGGAGATGGTAGGTACCCAGTCGCGTGCAACGCGAACGTCGTCGTCGGTGAATGCGATCAGCGGTGCGCGAGCGGCGAGGATTCCGGTATTGCGAGCATGGGAGAGCCCCTGCTTCGGCTCGAAGATATACCGGACGTTCGTTGCCTTGGCGCAGAAGGACTCCACGATCGCACGGGTACCGTCCGAGGAGTTGTTGTCGATGATGATGACCTCGTACTGGGTGTGATCCAGATCTTGGTCGAGAATGCTCACGATCGCGCGGGGCAGTACCTCAGCCCGGTTGTAGGTGCAGAGGACGACGGAAACGGCAGGAGCCGGTGCGGGCGTGCCCATGAGAGCAGATCAGGAAACGACAGGCCTATCCTCGTCGGGTAGGTCGGTGACCGTGGTGGTCCAGCGGAGGAGGGGCCGAACGACTCCAGGTATCGAACCCTCCCAGCCTCCGCGGGCGGCGTCACTTTCGAGGCTATCGACGACCTGGAAGGCCATGGTTTCAGGCTCGTAGAAGTGATTTCTCACCGGATCTGGAGAGAAGACACGCGCGGTTACGAGCAATGTGCCCTCGGCCAGGAAGTTGCCGGGGATCCAGGCTGTGCTCACGTGGCGCCCCATGGGACGTGGTCGCGTGCGCCACTCCGGCTCCAGGCCCAGGGTCGAGAACACACACAAACCGGCCTCGTTGTTGATCTCATACCGCGGCACGAGGCAGTAACCCGGCTTCAGCACGTCGTACGTCATCTCGATCCCGACCGGTTGCCGGATGTCTGCCGCTTCGACGGCGGCGCCTTCCGTCGTACGGGCCCGAATCGCACGCAAGCGGACTACATCGTCACCGGGAGCGCCGGCGAGATCGGTCCACTCGCGCTGTGCTTTGGTCTTGAGACTGCTCAGGAGATAAGCGCTCGTGACTTCGGGCGCCGGCCCGTCCTGCTGGATGCAGCCCCCTGCAATGAGGATCGCCCGCTGGCACAGCCGGGTCACCGCCGACATGTTGTGGGAGACGAAGAGAACGGTGCGCCCGTGCTGCCGCACGTCCTCCATCTTGTTCAGGCACTTGCGCTGAAACGCCGCGTCGCCGACCGCCAGGACCTCATCGACGATCAGGATCTCCGGCTCGAGATGGGCCGCGACCCCGAACGCCAGGCGGACGTACATGCCGCTCGAGTAGTGCTTCACTGGGGTGTCGGCGAACTTCTCGATCTCCGAGAAGGCCAGGATCTCGTCCAGCTTGCGGTCGATCTCGGCCTTCTTCATGCCGAGAAACGTGCCGCTCAGGTAGACGTTCTCTCGGCCGGTCAGCTCGGGATGGAAGCCGGTGCCCACCTCGAGCAGCGAGCCGACCCGCCCGTGGATCTCGACGCGCCCGGTGGTGGGCTCGGTGATGCGGGAGAGGATCTTCAGGAGCGTGCTCTTGCCCGCCCCGTTGGGCCCGATGATGCCCACGATCTCGCCGCGGGTTACCTCGAACGATACGTTGCGGAGCGCCCACAGGGTGCCTCGATCACGGCTCCGCTGGCCCGCCAGGAGGCGGCCCACGGCGTGGAACGGGGCGTAGATGGCGTTCGAGAGGGCTTCTCGGAGCATCTGGTTCGTAGCCGGACGCCCGAGCCGATATTCCTTGCTCAGGTTCTGTACGCGGACGGCGATGTGGGCCATGCGGGCAGGCCCTCAGATCACGTCGGCGAAGGTGCGCTCGATGCGCCGGAAGAAGAACGTCCCGGTGACGAGCAGGATCAAGGCGGCAAGCGCGGAGCTCACCAGCACGGGGCCCGGGGCAGTGCCGCTTCCCAGCAAGGCCCACCGGAAGCCCTCGACGACACCCACCATGGGGTTCAGGGCGTAGAGCGGGCGCCACCGCTCGGCCAGCAAGCTGGACGGGTAGGCGATCGGCGTCGCGAAGAGCCAGATCTGCACCAGGAAGGGCACGACATGCTGGATGTCACGATACCGGACGTTCAGGGCCGAGAGCCAGAGGCTGACGCCAACTGCTGTGGTCAGGGCGAGCAGCACGAGCGCGGGTAGCCACACGACAGCGCCAAGGCGCGGTAGAGCGCCGTACCACCACATCATACCGAGCAGGACGAGGAAGGCGAGGACCAGATCGAGCAGCCCGCCCAGGACCCGCGCGGTGGGCACGAGCAGACGCGGAAAATAGACCTTGGTGATGAGATGGCCGCTCGCCACGAGGCTGTTGGCCCCCTGCGTGAGCCCGTTGGCGAAGAACGTCCAGGGCACGAGGGCCGCGAACGCGAAGAGCGGATAGGGAAACCCGTCCGATGGCATCTTCGCAAGGCGCCCGAAAAAGATCGTGAACACCACCATGGTCATGAAGGGTTGGATCACGGCCCACGTGGCCCCGATCAGCGTCTGGCGATAGCGCACCTTGATGTCGCGCCACACGAGGAAATACAGCACCTCGCGGAACTCCCAGAGCTCGCGCAGCTTGATGGGCACCCAGCCACGAGAGGGCTCGATAATCGTGACGGAGTTGGCGAGCGCGCTGTCGGTCTGAGACAAAGCTCTCTCAGTATACGGCCCTTCGTGCATTCTCAGGAATTGTCCCTGCGGCAAGAACGGTCATATGTGGCAATAGTTGCGCACTGTTACCTTTCGTGCACAGGTGGCGGTTCAGCAGGTGTGGGTAGGCCAGCTTGCAGTCGAGCTATGCTGCAGGCTGCGCTGGCCTGACAAGCGCTGTCGCAGCGCTCCGCCCTTCGTACTGGGGCGGGACCGGAACCTCGAGAAGCTCGAGCAGCGTCGGGGCGACGTCCTGTGTACGGATCGCATCGATCTCCCCGTGGCGAAAGATCGGGCCGTGGGCAAGCAGGAGACCTTGCTGCCAGTGATCACCGGTTCGGTCGGCGGTCAATACTCCGCTGACGGTGCCGATCCGCGGCGAGCGCAGTGCGGTGATCGGAGCCTCGTGCTGCCATTCCACGAAGAGATCGGGAAGAGCGTTGAGCCGGGGTCCGTCGTAGAGATCTCGAGTCCGTCGCACCCATTGCACCGCGGGCCGACCCGTAGCGGGATTCTCGAGTTCCGTGAGAGCGGCAATCAGCACCTCGCAGATCTTCTCGTACTCCGGACCGGGCGCTACCGCCCCAAAGGGCTCACGGCCCTTCAGGTTGATGCGAATGGCTCCGGTCATGTTGTTCGAGGGCACGGCCCAGGCGCGCATGCCGGGCTTCCAGAGGTTCGGGACCGGGTGGGTGAGGTTCCAGAGCGCGCCTAGCGGGCCTGGAAACCACGAGCGCAGCGTATGCCGGAGGTTGCGGGGTAGGAGGCGGCGTAGGCTCCACATGACCCCGTGTACACCACGGTTCGCGTAGGAGTCCTTACCGGGAAAGCCGGGGGCCTCTGGCGGCGCCCCATAGCCAAGACGATCGAGAACTGCGTCGAGCAGATGCGAGCCGGAGTAGAACGGGCCCATCCCGTGGCTGAGCAGGACCAGCACGGAGACGTCAGGTCCGAGGTCGTCCAGGATCGCGCCCAGGCCGGCGTCGATGGCGCGATACACGTCACAGATCGCGAACTGAAGCGTCGCGGGGGCCGCCGGATCGTGGCGAGGATGCGACGGGTCGCCGAAGTGCCAGAACTGGTGGCCGGCGCAGTGGGATTCGGAGAAGACGCCCATGAAGAAA
>Ga0335082_10007788_pt1 | contig 11624 bp, 10 predicted proteins | sample Lox_Sample_41_FD_206718 | JGI IMG/M metagenome (GOLD analysis project Ga0335082, IMG submission 206718) | Soil microbial communities from Loxahatchee National Wildlife Refuge, Florida, United States - Lox_Sample_4.1 | ecosystem: Environmental > Terrestrial > Soil > Wetlands | place: USA...
CCTCGGGTCCTATGACGACGAAGTCGTTGTACATGACAAGACGGCGGTTCTGCATCTTGCCTTCCTCGACGTACTTCCGCTCAAGCGACGGCGCGTGGACGAGGGCCACGTCGGCCTCCCCGCGAGCGGCCAGCGCCAAGGCCTGCCCCGTGCCGACCGAGATCGTCTTGACCGTCATGCCGGTTTTCTTCTCGAACATGGGCACCAGCACGTCGAGGAGCCCCGAGTCCTGCGTGCTCGTGGTCGTGGACAGGATCAACGTGCCGGACTGCGCCTGGGCGGGTGCTGCCCATACCAGCGCGCTCACGAACATCAGCAGCAGGCGGAGCAGCATAGTCTCTCCTCTTTCTCGGCGCGTCAGCAGCCCGCGCGAATCATGGTCGTCATTTCCGCGGGCGCGACGAAGACCACGAGCCCCCGGTCGCCGGCGCGGCCCGTCGGCACGAAGACAGGCCGGCCCACGGCCGGCCCGAGCGGGGTCGAATCCGAGGCAAAGCGCAGGTCGCGTTCACCGAACTTCCGGCTCGACCCATCCGCGAAGCTGACCGTGTACTGGCCGCCGCAGTAGCCCACCGTCTTGACCTGGCGCTCTGGAGGCGCCTGTCTGAGATCCGCCATGGTCGGCGGCTGCTGCGCGGACGCGGCCCCAGAGAAAACCATGAGGAGGGTCGCGGCTAGGGCGCTACCGCGCACCATGCTTTGCCCTCCATGCATCCGAGTTCGGGAAGAACAGCGGCTCGCCGTACCGGTCCACGCCAAAGGACTGGATGATCCGCTGGGCCTCGTCGGAAACCAGCCACTCCACGAAGGCCCTGGCGGGCTCCGCGCTGACCTGCGCAAACCGCGAGGGGTTGACGCGGATGACGGCGATGAAGTTCAAAAGCTCGCGGTCGCCCTCGACGAGGACCTGCAGGCCGATGTTCTTCTTGAGCGTGAGGTACGTTGCCCTGTCCATGAGCACGTACGCCCTGCGCTCGTTGGCGTACCGGGTCGTCGCCGCGTTGCCGGTGGCGCCTTTCTCCCAGACGACGTACCAGTCGCCCAAGGGCTTTAGTCCAGCCGCGCCCCAGAGCTCCATCTCCTTGACGTGGGTGCCGGAGTTGTCGCCGCGGGTCACGAACAGCGCGCGGGCCTTCGCGATCCGCGTGAGTGCCGCTGTCGCCGATCGCTCACCGCGAATACCTGCCGGGTCTGCCGCGGGGCCGAGAATCACGAAGTCGTTGTACATGATGTCGCGCCTGTCGATGCCGTATCCCTCCGTCACGAAGCGATCCTCGAGGACCCGCGCGTGGACCATGACGAGGTCGAAGTCGCCTGTCCGGGCGAGCTCGAGCGCCTTGCCGGTTCCGGCGCCCACGTGCGTGACCCGCACGCCTGTCTTGCGCAGGTACGCTTCCTCGAGCGCCCCGACGATGCCCGCGTCGACGGGCCCGATGGTGCTGGCCAGCCGGATCTCGCCGGGGTTTCGGTCGGCTCCCCACGCGAGCGCGGCGGCTACCAGACCCGCGCCCAACACCAGCCAAGGCAGCGTCAGAACTGCGGATCGCATCTGGATCGTCACCTCTCGGGTTAGATTATGCTCCCGAGAGCATACTTCCGCGCAGCAGCGGAATCAAGGCGGGACCGCCGCAGTCACCGAAGCCGGGTCGCCCGGACTTCGACGAGTCGGGCTGGCGGCGAGCGCCGCCGACCGGGTACTCTTGCCGAGTGACGCCGGCCCGTCTCGTAACGCTCGTGTGCATCGCGCAAGTCTGCGCTCAGATCGGGGCCTACACGTGGCCCGCCCTTCTCCCTGGGTTCATCGCCGACTGGCACATCACCAATGGCGAGGCAGGCTGGATCACGGGTTTCTTCTATGCCGCGTATACCGCGTCTGTCCCGGTCCTCGTCACGCTCACGGACCGGGTCGACCCACGCTCGGTCTATCTCGCCGGCGTCGGCCTCACCGTGGCGAGCCATATCGGGTTTGCGCTGTTCGCCGACGGGTTCTGGAGCGCCGGGGCGGCCCGAGCTCTCGCCGGCGTGGGCTGGGCCGGCACGTACATGACCGGCCTGAAGCTCCTGGCCGATCGAGTCGAGCCCGCGCTCATGTCGCGCGCCGTCGCCGGCCATGGGGCCAGCATCGGCATTGCAGGGGGCCTGTCATTCCTGTTCGCGGGCCTCTTGAGCCGCTGGGCGGGCTGGCGCTGCGCCTTCGCCGGGGCGGCTGGGGCAGCGGCGATCGCCTGGCTGATCGTCTTCCTGTGGGTGCCCGCTCAAAAGCGCCGCCACGACGCGGCACCGGTCGGCTTTCTGTTCGACTTCCGGCCCGCGCTCCGGAACCGCTCCGCGATGGCCTACGCCGTCGCATACTGCGCGCACACATGGGAGATGAACGCGCTGCGCGGCTGGGCGGTCGCCTTCCTCGCCTACGTGGCGACCCCCACCGGCGAGCGGAGCCCATGGGTCGCGCCCACCGTCGTCGCGACGGCCATGGGCCTCGTCGGCACATGGGCCAGCCTGGCAGGCAACGAGGTGTCGATCCGCGTCGGGCGCCAGCGGCTCGTGCGGCTGGCCATGACGTCGAGTGTCGCGTGTGGCGCCGTCATCGGCTTTCTCGGCGCCCGTTCCTACCCGCTCGCGGCCGCGCTGGTCCTCGTCTACGCCTTGTTCATCTGGCTGGACTCTTCTTCGCTCACCGCCGGCGCAACGGGGAGCGCGGATCCGCAGCGCCGGGGCGCCACGCTCGCCCTGCACTCGATGGCCGGCTATGCCGGCGGCTTCGTCGGCCCCCTCGTGATCGGCTGGATTCTCGACTTCTCCGGGGGCATGTCAGCATTCGGTTGGGGGCTCGCCTTCCTGCACGTCGCCATCGTCGCGATGATCGGACAGATGGCGTTCATCGCGCTCGGGCCGCGCGACCTCGCCGGGGACCGAAGCCAGGGGACCAAACGCTGACATCGGCTTGCGCAGCGACACGAAACATAGCGCGGTCCCGGGCCAGGACAGCGGGCGGCAGTCAGTCCTTGAAGGATTTCGCGAAGTGCCGAGCCACGAGGCCGCCGAGGCCCTGCCGGAAGCGGCGGTACTGCTTGACGAAGCGGCGGCCCTCCGGGGTGAGGCGCGTGCCGCCCTCGGGCCCTCGGCCAGGGTGCCGCTCGAGGAACTTCACGCCGGCGGCGCGCTCGAGGTCGCGGAAGTAACCCCACGCCCCCCGGTAGGACATGCCCATCCGCTCCACGGCCTTCTTGAAGGAGCCGAGCCGGTCGACAGCTTCGAGGAGCTCCGCCCGCCCCTCGCCGAACTTGACCCGCTCGTCGAAGACGACCCAGAGCTTGAGCCGCGGACGGCCCTTGAGCGCGCGGCCCACAGCGTCAGCGCGTGAGGACGCGCCCGGCGGGGACGGCGTTGTAGCGCGGGCCGTCCACCACGACCTGCCCGTTGACGACGACGTACGGAATGCCCACGGGGTGCCGGTGCGGGTCAGGAAACGTCGCCTCGTCGCGGACGGTCCTGGGATCGAAGAGCGCCAGGTCGGCGGCGTAGCCGGCCTTGAGCAGGCCGCGATTCTTCATCCCGAGCTTGCCGGCTGGCATGCCGGTCATCTTGTGCACCGCCGTCTCCCACGAGAAGAGTCGCTTCTCCCGGCAGTAGACGCCCAGCACGCGCGGGAACGTCCCATAGCTCCGCGGGTGCGGCTTGCCGGGATGCGGCCCCGGCCCCGAGTGGAGCGAGAGCGAGTCCGAGCCGATCATGGTGTGCGGATCGGCGCTGGCGATGGCGACGTTCTCCTCGCTCTGGGAGAAGCCGACCATGCTGACGCCGGCACGTTCGGAAAGCACGAGGTCCATCATGGCATGGGCGGGCTCGCGCCCGGTGAGCCGTGCCAGCTCGGCCAGGTTCTTGCCCGCGAGCTCCGGCCTCGAGCAGGTCGCGACCATCACCTCGTCCCAGCCGTAGGAGCCGGAGCCCGTGCCCCAGCGCTCGCCCCCGATCAGGCAGTCGGCGATCGCGCGCTCCCGCGCCTTCGGATCGGCCAAGCGCTCGAGGAGCTTCGCGGTGCCGCCGTCGTGCATCCACGCCGGCAGGAGATTGTCCATCTTGGTGCTGCCGGCGGGATAGGGATAGACGTCGCCCATCACGTCCACGCCGCGGGCCCTCGCGTCCGAGATCATCCGGAGCGCACGCTCCATCTTGCCCCAGTTCTCCCGTCCGGAGGCCTTGACGTGGGCGATCTGGACGCGCACGCCGCCTTGCTCGCCGATCCTGATCGCCTCTTCGTACGCCCTCTCGAGGGTCCCCGCCTCGCCGCGCACGTGGGAGAAGTAGTGGCCACCGCGCGAGGCCATGCTCTTGGCCAGCGCGATCAGCTCCTCCGTCGAGGCGTACACGCTCGGCGCGTAGACCAGGCCCGTCGAGTAACCCCAGGCTCCGGCGTCGAGCCCCTCGGCCAGCAGCCGCTCCATCTGCTTCTGCTCGTCCGCCGTCGCCGGCCGGTTGTCGCCGCCCACCGTCGCCAGGCGAAGCGCGCCGTGGCCCACGAACTGGACGACGTTGACGGAGGTGCCGAGGCCGCGCAGGTAATCGAGGTACTCGCCGAAGCTGTGCCAGGACACCGGAGGCTTGTTCCCGATTCCGCCCACCCAATCGCGCACGGCCTGCTCGCGGCCCGGCGCGATCGGGCCGGGCGAGAAGCCGCACATGCCGACGACCTCAGTCGTGACGCCCTGGCGCACCTTGGATTCGGCGCCCGGGCACTTGTCGTAGACGAGGTCGGAATGCGAGTGGATGTCGATGAAGCCCGGCGCGACCATGAGGCCCTTGGCGTCGATGGTCCGCTCTGCGTGGCCGGCGAGATTGGGTCCGACGGCGGCGATCCTGTCACCCTCGAGCGCCACGTCGGCGGCGACGCCCGGGGCGCCGCTCCCGTCGATGACGGCGCCGTTCCTGATCAGGAGCGACCACGCCATCGATGTTACTTCGCGGCGTCGATGATCGTGACGGACTTCATCTTGTCGCCCTTCTTGATGTTGTCCACGATGTTCATGCCTGACACGACCTTGCCGAACACCGTGTACTTGCCGTCGAGAAAGTTCGCCGGCGCGAGCACGATGTAGAACTGGCTGCCGGCGGAATCGGGGTCGTTGCTCCGCGCCATCGCGACGGCTCCGCGGTCGTGCTTGTTCTTGTTGAACTCGGCCTTGATCTTGTAGCCGGGGCCCCCCGTGCCGTCGCCCTTCGGGTCGCCGCCCTGGACCACGAAGCCGGGCTCGACGCGGTGGAAGGTCAGCCCGTTGTAGAAGCCCTTCTTGGCGAGGGTGACGAAGTTCTCGACGGTCTTGGGCGCGTCGGCAGGGAAGAACTCGATCTTGATGATGCCGCCTTTCTCCATTGCGATCTCGGCCGTCTGTGTCACGTTCGCGGGTCCTTTCTGGGTCTCTGCGGATTTGGGAGCCTGGGCCCACGCGGCCGGGGACACGCCGAGCGCGACGACGAGGGCTATCAACAGGATCAAGCGGGTTCTCACGTGCGATTTCCTCCTGGATGCTGGGATAGGGAAGTCATTATGCCCCAGCCGTCCAGTCCGAGGCAAGGTCAACGCACTGCGCCATTCGAAAAATCCGTGCTACAGTGAGGACATGCAGGAGCGCAAGGATATCAGGAACGTCGCCATCATCGCCCACGTCGACCACGGCAAAACCACCCTCGTGGACGCCATGCTGTGGCAGTCGGGCATCTTCCGCGCCAACGAGCATGTGGCCGAGCGGGTCATGGACTCGATCGACCTCGAGCGCGAGAAGGGCATCACGATCATGGCGAAGAACACCTCCATCCACTACAAGGACATCAAGATCAACATCGTGGACACCCCCGGCCACGCCGACTTCGGCGGCGAGGTCGAGCGGACGCTGACGCTCGTGGACGGCGTGCTGCTGCTGGTGGACGCGGCGGAGGGTCCCCTGCCCCAGACGCGCTTCGTGCTGAAGAAGGCCCTCGAGGCCGGCCTGACCCCGGTTGTGGTCATCAACAAGATCGACCGCCAGGACGCGCGCGCCGCGGAGGTGCTCGACGAGGTCTACGACCTCTTCATCGACCTCGAGGCGGCGGAGGACCAGCTCGACTTTCCCGTCCTCTACACCGACGCGCGCAAGGGCATCGCCAAGCTCAGCCTGACTGACGACTCGAAGACCCTGGCGCCGCTGTTCGAGACCCTGGTCAACACGATCCCGCCGCCGCGCTTCGATCCCGACATGGGGCTCCAGTTTCGCGCGACCTCCCTCGACTGGGACGACTACGTCGGCCGGCTCGTGATCGGCCGGATCTTCAACGGCAAGGTCCGCCAGTACGACCGGGTGGCGGTGGTCCATCGCGATGGCTCGACCGAGAGCGCCAAGGTCACGGTGCTCTACGGCTACGAGGGGCTCAAGCGCGTCGAGGTGGCCGAGGCCTCGGCCGGCGACATCGTGGCGGTGGCCGGCACCGACAACGTCGAGATCGGCGAGACCCTGGCCGACGCCGAGAACCCCGTCGCCCTGCCCGTCATGCACATCGACGAGCCGACCGTCTCGATGCTCTTCTCCTCAAACGTCTCGCCCTTCTCAGGGCGCGAGGGCAGGTTCGTCACCTCGACCCAGCTGCGCGAGCGGCTCTGGAGAGAGCGGCGGACCAACGTCGGCATCCGCGTCGAGGAAACCGACTCGCCCGACACGTTCAGGGTGTCCGGGCGGGGCGAGCTCCAGCTCGCCATCCTCATCGAGATGATCCGGCGCGAGGATTTCGAGCTGGAAGTGAGCAAGCCCCAGATCATCACGAAGGAAGAGAAGGGCCAGACGCTCGAGCCGATGGAGCACCTCGTGGTGGACATTCCCGAGGAGTTCATCGGCGCGGTGACGCAGAAGCTCGGGCCCCGCAAGGGCCAGATGACCAAGATGGTCAACCACGGCACCGGGCGCGTGCGGCTCGAGTACCGCCTGCCGTCGCGCGGCCTCATCGGCTACCGCTCCGAGTTCCTCACGGACACCCGTGGCACGGGCCTGCTCAACCACATCTTCGACGGCTACGCCGAGTGGCAGGGCGACATCCCGCACCGCGCGAACGGCGCGCTGGTCTCCGACCGCACGAGCAGGACGACGGCGTACGCCATCGACCACCTCCAGCCCCGGGGAGTCCTCTTCGTGGGGCCGGGGGAAGCGGTCTACGAGGGGCAGATCATCGGCGAGCACAACCGTGACAACGACCTCGACGTCAACATCACCAAGGAAAAGAAGCTGACCAACATGCGCGCGTCCACATCGGATGAGGGCGTACGCCTCACCCCGCCCCACCTGATGAACCTCGAGCAGTCGCTCGAGTGGATCCGCGACGACGAGCTCCTCGAGATCACCCCGAAGTCGCTCCGCCTCCGCAAGAAGTCCCTGGGCGGCCGCCGCCGCTTCTAGCGTTATGCGGCGGGCGCGCGTCGTCGTCGCGCTCATGGTCGGAGTCTTTATCGTCCCCGGGAAGCCGGCCGCGCAGGCGCTTCTCGACTTCGTGAGCTTCGACGGCGTCGACTACATCCGCTTCGCCGACGAGCCCGGGCGCGCCCTGACACGGGCCGATCTCGGCGTCGAGTTCGCAACCGTTGAGTGCTCGATCGGTGAAGACGTCCGCGCGTGTCCGTACGGAAAAGACGCGGCAGCGGCCTACATGCCTTCGGGCACGCGCATGTACGAGGTCCGCGGATTCCGGACCGATTTCCGGCTTGCCGCGGTGTCGAAGGACCGGATCTTCCTCTACCAGGCCTGGCGCAACCCGCGAGCGAAGGTGGGCGCAGATCTCTTCGACGTGGCCGGCAAGGTGCGTGCGATCGACGTACAGCGCGGCGAGCCGATGTCGGAGATCGCGAGGCGACCGACGGCAATCTCCTCGCCGGCCGACTCCGGCGCGCTGATCCGCATGATCCTGGGCGGCAAGGTCCGCAAGCCGAGCCCGCACACGGTCGGCGAGCCGCGCTACTGGCTCACGCTATGGCTCTCCGACGGCACCACGCTGGGCCGCGCGTACTTCCCCGAAAGCGGCGAGCTGATGGGCGGCGTCGTCGTTCCGGCCGACTTCACGAAGATCCTCGAGAAGCATCTCGGCGAGTAGAGTTCGGCCCCGGATCATGTGTAAGGACACAAATCCCTTGCGTCCGCCGCGGTTCCGTCCAATCCTCTGGTAGCGATCGCTCGATTCAGTACCGTGGGAGGCGACGATGGCGCGGACGGGGGCGGCGAAGAAGCGGTGGACGGTCATGGTGTACCTTGCCGGCGACAACAACCTGGATAGCGCCGGGGCCGGCGACCTGGCGGAGATGAAGACGGTCGGTTCCACCCGCGACATCTCGATTGTCGCCCAGTTCGACCGCTCCGGGAGCAAGCGCGTGACGAACCGCTACTTCCTCCAAAAGGGGACGAGGCTAGACGAGGACGTCGTCACCGGGCTCGGCGAGACGAACACCGGCGATCCTGCCGTGCTCCGCGACTTCGTGAAGTGGGCCGTTACCGAGCACCCCGCCCAGCGCTACATGCTGGTCATCTGGAACCACGGCGCCGGCTGGGACGACTCCAATCTCTACGAGGGCGACTACTTCAGCGGGGCGGCGCCGCCAGTGCTCCGGAAAGGCAAGCAGCTTTCACCAGGGCGGGCGTCCGCTTCGACCGCGCCCGTCGCGATGAGCACCGTCCGGGCGGCCTTCAGGCGAGGCCGGCGATCGCTGTTCCACCCTACCGTGTCCACTCTCATGTCCTCGCGCGCCATCGCCTTCGACGACCAGGCCAAGGACTTCCTCGACAATATCGAGCTGAAGCAGGTGCTGGCCGAGATCCGGCGCACCCTCGGGCGGAAGATCGACATCCTCGGCTTCGACGCCTGCCTCATGAGCATGGTCGAGGTCGCCTACCAGATCCGCGACGCCGTTGCGCTCACCTGCGGCTCCGAGGAGGAGGAGCCCGGGGACGGCTGGCCCTACGACACCATCCTGAAGGCGCTGGCTGCCCGGCCCTCTATGGCGCCTCGGGATCTGGCCGATCTCGTCGTGAAGAACTACCTTGCTTCCTACAAGCCGAACGAAGGCGTGACTTTCTCCGCCACCGACCTGTCGGCTATCGCTCCGTTGGCTACGGCCGTCAACGGCCTTGGCAGCGCGCTCACCCGCGCTCTCGCGGACCCGGCAGCGCGCGGCGCCATCGTGGCCGTGCGCGCCCAGGTGCAGGAGTATTCTTCGCCCTACGATCAATACTGCGACCTCGCCGACCTATGCGCGCTCCTCATCCGCGGTGTGAAGCGCCCCGATGTGAAGCGAGCGTGCGACACGGTCCGGGCCGCGCTCGCCAAGGCCGTCATTCGGGCGGGCGCCAGGGGCAAGCGCGTCGCCCACTCCGGCGGCGTATCCATCTACTTCCCCAAGAAGACGGTGTCCTCGCTGTACGCGACGCTCGATTTCTCGAAGAGAGGCGCGTGGGCGTCGTTCATCGCCAACTACACCAGGAGCCTGGGCCGCAGGCGATAGCAGCGGCCGCGGACCGAGAGAGGAGACCACCATGCCGGACAAGCTATCCGTCCTGTGCGTGCACGGCATCGGCCACGGCGACGCCGATCCCCTGCTGATGCCGTCCTGGCGCGACACCATCACGGCCGACCTGCAGCGCTGGACGCCCGGTCTTCAGGTGACATTCGACTTCATCCTCTACGACGACCTGTTCGAGCAGCGTCCGCTCAACGGAGCGACGTATCTGGCGGCGCTGGCCAAGCTGGGGGAGAGCGGCATCTTCCATGGGATCGGCGATCTCCTGCCGGGCAGCCGCGGACTCCTGGACATTCCCGCCCAGGTCCGCTGGACGGCGGGGATGATCGCGCAGTGGGCGACCGATGACGGGCTGCGGGCCCAGCTCCGCGCCCTTGTGCTCAACGGCGTCGCCGCCAAGAAGCCCGACGTCATCTGCGCGCACAGCCTGGGCTCGCTCATCTGCTACGACGCCTTCCAGCGGAACAGTGGCAGCATCTCGAATGCCACCTTCCTCACCTTCGGCTCTCAGATCGGCAATCCGTTCGTCCGCGACTGTTTCGCCGGCCGGATCGAGGCCCTCGACGCGCGCATGTGGTATCACCTCTACAATCGAGACGATCACGTCTTCACCGCCGAGCTGAGCATCCAGTCGGAGAAATTCGCCGAGATCCAGACGCCCTTCGACAAGCCCAATGACGTCTTGAACCACGATCCCATCTTCTACTTCAACCACGCGAACACGCAGAGCCGCGTGTGGTTCGAGCTGTCGGGCGCCCTGCCGGCTCGTGCGCTCACGCGCGAACTTCGGACGACACGCGTTCTCAAGAGGACCCCCGAGCGCCGCGCCCTGCTGGTCGGCATCAACGCCTATCCGAACCCGGCCAACCGCCTCGAGGGATGCGTGAACGACGTGTTCCTCATGAGCTCGCTCCTGCAGGAATGCGGCTTCCAGCCGGAGGAGATCCGCGTCGTCCTGGACGACCGCGCCACCACCGCCAATATCCTGGACCGCCTGCACTGGCTCCTCGACGACGTCCGCCCCGGCGACGAGCGCGTGCTGTTCTACTCCGGTCACGGCGCCCAGATTCCCGCGTACGGCGCCCACCAGGAGGTCGACCATCTCAACGAGTGCCTCGTCCCCTGGGACTTCGACTGGAGCCTGGAGCACGCCATCACCGACAAGCAGTTCCTGAACTTCTACAGCCAGCTGCCGTACACGAGCCACTTCGCCGCCATCTTCGACTGCTGCCACTCGGGCGGGATGACGCGCGAAGGCGGACTGCGCCCGCGCGGCATCGATCCGCCGGACGACATCCGGCACCGCGCGCTCCGCTGGAACACCGAGCTGGGCATGTGGCAGGAACGGAGCATGCCGTCGCCGAACCGGTCGCTGGCCAGGTCGCGAGACGGCAAGAAGTTTCTCGGCAAGAAGGGCGTGACCTACCGCATGGGACGCGCGGTCCCGCTGCGCACCCTGTCGAACCGGGCCTTCAATCGCGAACGCAAGGCCCTAGGGCACCACGGTCCGTACCTGCCGATCATCCTCGAGGCATGCCAGGAAGAGCAGTTATCGTACGAGTATCGCGACGGCGCGACGTCCTACGGCGCCTTCACCTTCAGCCTGGCCAAGGTCCTCCGGGAGTCGCGCACCCGGGAACGCAATCCCAACTTCAGGACGCTGGTGGCCTCGACCGCGGATCGCCTGGAGAAGCTCGGCTACGATCAGACTCCTTCTCTCGTGGGTCCGAAGCGCCTCCTCGGCCGGCCCGTGCCCTGGGTCAAGCCGCGCGCGCGCGGGAGGAAAGCGACGAGCCGAGCTAACGCACGCTAAGCGGGGCCAGGGAGCGCCACCGTCTCGAGCGCCAGCTCGAAGGCTTCCCGCCACTCGCCGTAGCCCAGCAGGTCCCGCGCCGTTGCCCCGGGCGCGGCCGCCGCGGACGCCAGCAGCGCGCGGTGGAGACGGGGCACGGGAAGGAAGAGGGCCTGCTCGGCGCTCTCGGACGCAGCCAGGAGCAGGCAGGGCTCGCTTCCTGGCACGTCGATGACGAGTCCGCGATCGGCCGTCCATCCCACCGCCTGGCCGTCGAGAGTCGCCGACACGCGCTCCCGGATCAGCCGG
>Ga0335082_10007789_pt1 | contig 11624 bp, 7 predicted proteins | sample Lox_Sample_41_FD_206718 | JGI IMG/M metagenome (GOLD analysis project Ga0335082, IMG submission 206718) | Soil microbial communities from Loxahatchee National Wildlife Refuge, Florida, United States - Lox_Sample_4.1 | ecosystem: Environmental > Terrestrial > Soil > Wetlands | place: USA: Florida...
GGTATACGGGCCGCGAAACGTCGAGTTGACCGCCAGGAAGGCGAGCATGGTGCGGATCACCTTGTGCTTCGACGGATCCGGGAAGAAGCGATCGACGACGTCCATCACGCTGCCGAAGAAGAGGACGCGCAGGGCGTTGCGCTCCTCGACCGTCTTGGCGGCGTCGAAGATCTGTCCGAGCGTGCGCGGAGGCGCGCAGGGGTTGAATCGATCGAGAGCAGCGGCGGGGCCCTGCACGTAGGCCGCGAGCCTCATGAAGCCCTCGGCAGCGTCGGCTCCGTGGTCCTTGGCGAGGTGCTGCAGCATCTGGATCGGGTCGGCATACATGTGGAGCGCGGGGTCGCCCGGGTCGCCGATGTTGGTCGACATGACCTCGCGCTCGATCGGCTCGAGTCCGCAGTTGCGCAGCTCGAGATCCTCGACCACGTACGGCGCGATCGGGAACACGACCGAGCCCGCGATCTCGAAGCGGTAGCCGTCGAAGAGCTCGACGGTGGAAGCCATGCCGCCGACGTAGCGGTTCTTCTCGATGCACAGCACATCGAGGCCCCGGCGCGCGAGCAGGTTCGCGGCGGTGAGTCCGTTGTGCCCGGCCCCGATGATGACGACGTCGTGGTCGGGCATGGCGCCTCCCGCCGAATGGCATGAATGACGCTAGCATGTCATGAATGACAAGTGGTAGCCTCGCCGACCATGAGCGCGCCGAACCCGGAGCCCGGACGGATCCGCGGCGCCCGCGAGCGGACTCGCGAGGCGCTGCGGCGCTGCGCCCTCGAGCACTTCGCCCGGGACGGCTTCGAGCAGGCGAGCGTCGCCCGCATCGCCGCAGACGCCGGCGTCTCGGAGCGGACCTTCTTTCGCCACTTCGCGACCAAGGAGGCGGTGCTCTTCGACGATTTCGCGAGTCGCCTCGGCTGGTTCCGAGCGGCGCTCGAGGTGCGTCCCGAGTCCGAGCCGCTGCTCGATTCGGTGCGCGTCGCCGTCGAGTCCTACCCGGACGACCGCGAGGTGGTGCGCCAGGTCGCGCGGCTTCGCGCCCGCTGGCTCCCCGACGCTGCGATCGCCGGCTACCTGCGCCGCATCCAAGGCGATTTCGCGGCCGAGATCGAGCGGCGCGCGGTCGCGCGGCTCGGGGACCGCCCGGGCGCGAGTCTCACGGCCGCCGTGCTAGGCAACGCGATCGCAGGCGCGCTGCTCGCCGCGCTCCGCGTCTTCGGCGAGAGCGGCGCTCGCAATACCGACGCGCTGCGCGAGCTGACCCGCGATGCGCTCGAGCTGCTCCGCAATCCGCCGGCGCTCGCGACCGGACTGCACCGGCGCCGGCGATCCCCTTGACGTCCCCGAGCACCGACCGGTACCCTGCGCGGGACTTGCGGCCCTTTTAAGTCCGTCCTGCGAGGCGGACAAAGGCGGTGCATGACTCCCTCCCTCGACGCGCGCGTGGTGCTCGACGACACGGCGATCCGCCGCGCGCTCGTGCGCATCGCCCACGAGCTGGTCGAGCACAACGAGCGGCTCGACGAGCTCTACCTGGTCGCGATCCCGAACGGCGGCGTCCCGCTGGCGCGCTCGATCGCAGCCAACCTCCATCAGATCGCCGATCTCGAGGTGCCGGTGGGCATCCTCGACACCACCCTGTATCGCGACGATCTGCTCTCGCGCGGCGATCGCCCGCCGCTGCGCCGCACCGAGATGCCGTCCGCGGTGGACGGGCGCGTGGTGGTGCTGGTCGACGACGTGGTGAGCACCGGGCGCACGATCCGCGCGGCGATGGACGCGCTCATGGACTTCGGGCGCCCGCAGGCGGTGCAGGTGGTCGGCCTCGTCGACCGCGGCCACCGCGAGCTTCCGATCAAGATCGACTACGTGGGGAAGAACCTCCCCACGCGGCGCGGCGAGCGCGTGGAGCTGCGCGGCCTCGCCGGCGGCCTCGAGGGCCCGCTCGAGGTCGTGGTGCGGGGCGACGGGGAGGCCGGCCAGCCGGAGGGGGTGACGGCATGATGGGACGCGATCTGCTGGCGATCGAGGACCTCGACCGCGCCGACCTCGAGCGCATCCTGGAGACGGCGCAGCGCATGGAGGAGGTCGGGCGCCGCGACGTCAAGAAGGTGCCGACGCTGCGCGGGCGCACGCTGATCAACCTGTTCTTCGAAGCGTCCACGCGCACGCGCACCAGCTTCGAGATCGCCGGCAAGCGCCTGTCGGCCGACGTGGTGAACTTCACGCCCTCGAGCTCGAGCCTGAAGAAGGCGGAGAGCATCCTCGACACCGCGATGACGCTCGACGCGATGGCGCCCGACGCGGTGGTCGTGCGCCACGCCGTGGCGGGCGTGCCGAAGCGCATCGCGGACGCCCTCGAGGCGCCGGTGATCAACGCCGGCGACGGCGCGCACGAGCACCCGACCCAGGCGTTGCTCGATCTCTTCACGGTGTGGCAGGAGAAGGGTCGGCTCGACGGGCTCACCGTCACCATCGTGGGCGACATCGTCCACTCGCGGGTGGCGCGCTCGAACCTCTACGCCTTCTCGAAGCTCGGCGCCGAGGTGCGGCTGGCCGCGCCGCCCACCATGCTGCCGCCCGCGGTCGAGGCGCTCGGCGTCAAGGCCTACACGTCGCTGCGCGAGGCGCTCGAGGGGGCCGACGTGGTGATGCTGCTGCGCATCCAGCAGGAGCGCCTCGACGGCTGCTTCTTCCCGAGCATCCGCGAGTACGCCGCGACCTTCGGCCTCGACCGCGCCAAGCTCCGCTACGCCAAGGACGACGCCATCGTGATGCACCCGGGACCGATCAACCGCGGCGTCGAGATCGCCCACGACCTCGCCGACCGCCGCCCGAGCGTGATCCTCGATCAGGTGCGCAACGGCGTCGCGGTGCGCATGGCGGTCCTCTACCTGTTCGCCGGCCGCAACCCGCGGCGCGAAGGCTGAGGGAAGGCGCCGCATGGGCCGCATCGTGATCCGCTCGGGCCGCCTGCTCGATCCCAGCACGGGCCGCGACGAGACCTGCGATCTGCTCGTCGAGGACGGGCGCATCGCGGCGTGCGGCCGCGGCCTCCCCGCCGAGGGCGCGCTGGCGATCGACGCCACCGGCGCCTGGGTCGTGCCCGGCCTGATCGACCTGCACGCGCACCTGCGCGAGCCGGGCCAGGAGTACAAGGAGGACATCGCGTCGGGGGGGCGCGCCGCGGTGGCGGGCGGCTTCAGCGCCGTGGCGTGCATGGCCAACACCCATCCGGTGAACGACGACCCCGCCGTGACCGAGTACATCCTCGATCGCGCCCGCCACGAGTCGCCGGCGCGCGTCTACCCGATCGCCGCCGCCACGCGCGGCCTCGCGGGCGAGGTGATGACCGAGATGTCGGCGCTCGTGGAGGCCGGGGTGATCGCGTTCAGCGACGACGGCAAGACGATCATGGACTCGGGCGTGATGCGGCGCGTGCTCGAGTACTCGGGGCTGGTGCGCGTTCCGGTGATCGTGCACGCGGAGGACTGCACCCTGGTGCGCGACGGCGTGGTGAACGAGGGGCCGGTCTCGACCCGGCTCGGCCTGCCGGGCAATCCCGCGGCGGCGGAGGCGATCCTGGTCGCGCGCGACCTGCTGCTCGCCGAGCTGACCGGCGCCCACCTGCACGTGGCGCACGTCTCCACGGCGGCCGCGCTCGAGCTGATCCGCTCGGCGCGCGAGCGCGGCGTCCACGTGACGGCCGAGGTGACGCCGCACCACCTGACGCTCACCGACGAGGCGACGCTCGGCTACGACACCAATACCAAGATGGCACCGCCGCTGCGCTCCGAGCGCGACGTGCGCGCCTGCCGCGCCGCGCTGGCGGACGGCACGCTCGACGCCATCGCCACGGACCACGCGCCGCACGCCGTCCACGAGAAGGACGTCGAGTTCACCGCCGCGCCGCCCGGCGTGATCGGGCTCGAGACCGCCGTGCCGGTGACGCTCGAGCTGGTGCGCGCGGGCGACCTCACCCCGCTCGAATGGGCCCGGCGGCTCAGCACCAACCCGGCCCGCATCGCGGCCCGTCCGGGCGGCTCGCTGGCGGTCGGCGCTCCGGCCGACGTGGCCGTGATCGACCCCGAGCGGCGCTGGCGCTACGACCCGGCCAAGGGCTTCTCGAAGAGCCGCAACTCGCCGTGGGCCGGCCGCGAGATGATCGGCCGCGCCATCGCGACGCTGGTGGAGGGCCGGCTCGTGTACGACGTGGAGCGCGGAGTGCTGGTGCCATGAGCGCGCTCCTTCGCAGCGCGCGCCCGGCCACCCTCGCGCTGGCCGACGGCAGCCTCTACCGCGGCACGGCCTTCGGGGCGACCGCGGTGGCGGCGGGCGAGGTCTGCTTCAACACCAGCATGACCGGCTACCAGGAGATCCTGACCGACCCCTCGTACGCCGGGCAGATCGTCACGATGACCTACACGCAGATCGGCAACGTCGGCGCCAATCCCGAGGACGACGAGTCGGCGCACCCCTACCTCTCCGCCTTCGTGGTGAAGGAGCGCTTCGAGGTGCCGAGCAACTGGCGCGCGCAGGAGTCGCTCGACGCGTTCCTCGGCCGTTGGGGCGTGCCCGGCATCGCCGGCATCGACACGCGCGCCCTGGTGCGCCGCATCCGCGACGGCGGCTTCCAGAACGGCGTGGTGTCGACGGACGCCGCCCGCCAGGACGGGGCCGAGCTGGTGGCGGCGGCGAAGGCGGCGCCCGTGCTCGACGGGCGCGACCTGGTCGCGGGGGTCACCTGCCGGGAGCCCTACGGCTGGGACGCCGGCCTGTGGGACGGCATCGCCGGCCAGAGCCCGCGGCCTGCGCGGCCGTCCCCGCGGCTGCGCCTGGTGGCCTACGACTATGGGATCAAGCGGAACATCCTGCGCCTGCTCGTCGAGCAGGGCTTCGACGTGACCGTGGTGCCCGCCACGACGCCGGCGCGCGAGGTGCTCGCGCGCGCGCCCGACGCGATCTTCCTCTCCAACGGGCCCGGCGATCCGGCCGCGGTGGAAGGCGTGCAGCCGATCGTGCGCGAGCTCGCCGACCGGCTGCCGATCTTCGGCATCTGCCTCGGCCATCAGATCCTCGGACTCGCGCTCGGCGGCAAGACGCGCAAGCTCAAGTTCGGCCACCACGGCGGCAACCAGCCGGGCCAGGATCTGGCCACCCGCAAGGTGGCGATCTGCGCCGAGAACCACGGCTACGCCGTCGACGCCGACTCGCTGCGCGCGGCGGGCGAGCCCGTCGCGATCACGCACGTGAACCTGAACGACGGCACCGTCGAAGGGCTCGCCCACGAGCGGCGCCCGGTCTTCTCGGTGCAGTACCACCCGGAGGCGTCGCCCGGGCCCCACGACGCCGGCTACTTCTTTGGGCGCTTCCGCGAGATGGTGCTGCGCCACAAGCGCGGCGAGGCGGTCACGGGTCTCGACGTTGCCGCGGGCAGCGGCTCGGCGGGGAGCGAGCGCTGACGCATGCCGAAGCGCAGCGACATCCACACCATCCTCGTGATCGGCTCCGGCCCGATCGTGATCGGCCAGGCCTGCGAGTTCGACTACTCGGGCACGCAGGCGTGCAAGGCGCTCCGCGAAGAGGGCTATCGCGTGGTGCTGGTGAACTCGAATCCGGCCACCATCATGACCGATCCGGAGCTGGCGGAGCGCACCTACGTCGAGCCGATGACCGTGGAGAGCGTGGAGAAGATCATCGCCCGCGAGCGGCCGGACGCGCTGCTGCCCACGATCGGCGGCCAGACCGCGCTGAACCTCGCCATCGAGCTGGCCGAGGCGGGGGTGCTGGAGCGCTACGGCGTGGAGCTGATCGGCGCCCGCATCGAGGCCATCCACAAGGCTGAGGACCGCCTGTTGTTCCGCGAGGCGATGGAGCGCATCGGCCTCAAGGTGCCGCGCTCCGGCTACGTGCACTCGGTCGAGGAGGCGAGGGCGCTGCTCCCGCACGTCGGGCTGCCCGCGATCGTGCGGCCGTCCTTCACCCTCGGCGGCGCCGGCGCCGGCGTGGCGCGCAGCGAAGCCGACTTCGACGCGGTGGTGCGCTGGGGCCTCCAGCAGTCGCCGCGCCACCAGGTGCTGCTGGAGCAGAGCGTGCTCGGCTGGAAGGAGTACGAGCTCGAGGTGATGCGCGACGGCGCGGACAACGTCGTGATCGTCTGCTCGATCGAGAACTTCGATCCGATGGGGGTGCACACGGGCGACTCGATCACCGTGGCGCCCGCGCAGACGCTCACCGACAAGGAATACCAGGAGATGCGCACCGCCGCGCTCGCCATCATCCGCGAGATCGGCGTCGACACGGGAGGCTCGAACATCCAGTTCGCCGTGGACCCCGCCGACGGCGCCATGGTGGTGATCGAGATGAACCCGCGCGTCTCGCGCTCGTCGGCGCTGGCGTCGAAGGCGACCGGCTTCCCGATCGCCAAGATCGCGGCGAAGCTGGCCGTGGGCTACCGGCTCGACGAGATCCGCAACGACATCACGCGCGAGACGCCGGCCTCGTTCGAGCCCACCATCGACTACGTCGTCACCAAGATCCCGCGCTTCACCTTCGAGAAGTTCCCGCAGGCAGACAGCACGCTCACCACCCAGATGAAGTCGGTGGGCGAGGTGATGGGCATCGGGCGCACCTTCAAGGAGAGCTTCCAGAAGGCGATCCGCTCGCTCGAGATCGGCCACGACGGGCTGGAGAGCCCCGAGCTGCGCGGTGGCGCGCCGCAGTCGCTCGACGCGCTCTGGGCGCAGATCGAGGTGGCGCGCCCCGGCCGCCCGTGGGCGATCGCCGAGGTGCTGCGCCGCGGCGTGGCGGTCGAGGAGATCGCCAGGCGTTCGGCGATCGACCCCTGGTTCCTGCGCAACCTGGCGGAGCTGGTCGAGGCGGAGGCTACGCTGGCCGCCGCCGCGCCGGGCGAGCGGGCGGTGCTGCTGCGCCCGGCCAAGCAAATGGGCTTCTCTGACCGCCGCCTGGGCGCGCTCTGGGAGATCGGCGAGGACGCCGTGCGCAAGCTGCGCCACGCGAGCGGCGTGCGCCCCGTCTACAAGCACGTCGACACCTGCGGAGCGGAGTTCGAGGCGCACACCCCCTATCTCTACTCGACCTACGAGGACGAGTGCGAGGCGCGGCCGACCGCTCGCCGCAAGATCGTGATCCTGGGCGGCGGCCCGAACCGCATCGGCCAGGGCATCGAGTTCGACTACTGCTGCGTGCACGCGGTGATGGCCCTGCGAGAGGCCGGCTTCGAGACGCTCATGGTCAACTGCAATCCCGAGACGGTCTCGACCGACTACGACACCAGCGACCGCCTGTACTTCGAGCCGCTCACGCTCGAGGACGTGCTCGAGATCGTCGACAAGGAGAGGCCCGAGGGCGTGATCGTGCAGTTCGGCGGCCAGACGCCGCTGCGCCTCGCGGTGCCGCTCGCGCGCAACGGCGTGCCGATCCTGGGCACGCCGCCGGACGCCATCGACCGCGCCGAGGACCGCGAGCGCTTCGACGCGCTGCTCGAGGAGCTGCACCTGGCGCGGCCGCCGTCGGGCGTGGCGCGCAGCCCCGAGGAGGCCGAGCGCGTGGCCCAGCGGATCGGCTATCCGGTGCTGGTGCGCCCGTCCTACGTGCTGGGCGGGCGCGCCATGATGATCGTCCACGACCTGGCCGCGCTGCGCGACTACGTGCGCTTCGCGGTGAAGGCGTCGCCCGAGCATCCGGTGCTGGTCGACCGCTTCCTGGCCGACGCCACCGAGGTGGACGTTGACGCCATCTGCGACGGACGGCGCGTCGTGATCGGCGGCATCATGGAGCACATCGAGGAGGCGGGCGTCCACTCCGGGGACAGCGCCTGCTCGATCCCGCCCTGGTCGCTGGCACCCGCCGTTACCGAGGAGATCGCCAAGGCCACCCGCTCGCTGGCGCTCGAGCTCGGCGTGCGCGGCCTGATGAACGTGCAGTTCGCGGTGAAGGAGGGCGTGGTCTACGTGCTTGAGGTGAACCCGCGCGCCTCGCGGACGGTGCCGTTCGTCTCCAAGGCGATCGGGGTGCCGCTCGCCAAGCTCGGAGCGCTGGTGATGGCGGGGAAGACGCTCGACGAGCTCGGCTTCACCCAGGAGATCCGACCTCGACACTTCTCGGTGAAGGAGGCGGTGTTCCCGTTCGTCAAGTTCCCGGGCGTCGACACGCTGCTCGGGCCCGAGATGAAGAGCACCGGCGAGGTGATGGGGATCGACTCCGACTTCGGCCGCGCGTATGCGAAGGCGCAGATCGAGGCGGGCGGCAGCCTTCCCGTGCGCGGCAGCGTGCTGGTCTCCGTGCGCGCCGCCGATCGCGCCGCCATCTCGCAGTGCGTGCGAGAGCTGGCGCGCAACGGCTTCCGGGTGCTCGCGACGCCGGGCACGGCCGCCGAGCTGGCCGCGCTGGGCGTGGCGGCCGAGATCGTCCCCAAGGTCGGTCGCGGCTCGCCCGACGTCGTGGAGCGGATCGACAAGGGCGACGTCGACCTGGTGATCAATACGGTGGGCACCGAGCCGCAGGCGTCGCGCGACTCGCTCGCGATGCGGCGCGCGGCCCTGCTGCGCGGGCTGCCCTACTTCACCACGGTCGCGGGCGCGCGCGCCGCCACCGGCGCGATCCGCGCGCTGCAGCTCGAGTCGATCGGTGTCCGCTCGCTGCAGGAGATCCACGCCAAGCCCGGCTAGGAGGCCGACTCCAGAGTCGGCCCGCAAGCGGAGCGCGCGGCGGGGCGAAGCCGAGCGGAGCTCAGCAGGTTGGCAGTGAGGCGGAGTCTGCGGAGCCGAACGAAGTTCATCAGCTAGGCCGGTGGATCCGGGAGGAGAGGTGGCCGCGAGCCCGTTCGCACAGGCGCTCGACGCGCTCCTCGCTCCGCTCCGCTTCGCCGCGCGCGAGGACTTTGCGCGCGCGGATCGCGTGCGCGACCTCGAGGCGACGCTGCGGCGGGCGGCGGCGCACGCGCGCTCGCTCGCCGTGCCGCGCGACGCGCGGCAGGTGTTGGCGCGCGTGGAGGCGCTGTTCGCCGCGCCGCTGGCCGGCGCAGCGCGCGAGCGCGCGCTGCGCGATGCGCTCGCGCGGGTCGAGGCGCTCGCCGACCCGGCCTGGGCGCAGCAGGCGCTGCTGCGCCCGCCGCGCGCGTTGCCGGGCATCGGGCCGCGCCGCGCCGACGCGCTCGCCAAGCGCGGCCTCGCGAGCGTCTCGGACCTCCTGTTCCAGCTGCCGTCGCGCTACGACGACCGCCGTCAGCTCACCAAGGTCGGGCAGCTCGAGGTCGGACGCCGCGCCACCTTCGTGGCGCGCGTGGTGCTCTGCGACTTCGCGCCGCAGCGCGGGCGCGGAGGGCGCTTCCGCCGCGTGCTGCAGGCGGTCGTCGAGGACGAGAGCGGGACCATCGACCTGAAGTGGTTCCACGGCGGCGAGGCGATCCAGCCGATCCTCGCGAAGGGCAGCGCGCTGCTGGTGACCGGAGACGTGCGCCGCTATCGCTTCACCAAGCAGCTGCTGCACCCCGAGATCGAGCGGCTCGACGACGACGGCGCCGCGCCCGCGTCGCTCGGCCAGGTGGTGCCCGAGTACCCGACCCCGGAAGGCATCCCGGCGCGCGCGCTGCGCCGCACCGTGCAGGCTGCCGTCGACGAGTACGCCGACCTGGTGGCGGGCCTGCTTCCCGAGGCGCTGGTGCGCGCGCGCGCACTGCCCGAGCCGGCGGCCGCCCTGCACGCCATCCACTACCCCGCCCCCGATGCCGATCCCGCCGCGCTCGGCGCGCGCGGCAGCCCCGCGCACGAGCGGCTCGTGCTCGAGGAGCTCTACCTGCTCGAGCTCGGTCTGGCGCTGCGGCGCGAACGCCGGCTCGAGGAGCCCGGCATCGCCCTCGCCGCCGACGGACCGCGCGCGCGCGCCGCCTTGGAGGCGCTGCCCTTCGCGCTCACGGGAGCGCAGCGGCGGGTCGTCGCGGAGATCCGCGCCGATCTGGCGCGTCCGCATCCCATGAACCGGCTCCTGCAGGGCGACGTGGGGAGCGGCAAGACGGCGGTCGCCTTCCTGGTGGCTCTCGGCGTCGCGGAGAGCGGTCACCAAGTCGCGCTGATGGCGCCGACCGAGCTGCTGGCGGAGCAGCACGTGCGCAGCCTGCTGCGGCTGTCCGCCGCGGGCGGGGACGCCACGCGGCTCCGTATCGCGCGGCTCACGGCCTCGGTTCCGCGGCGCGAGGCGGCGGAGCTGCGCCGCGCGCTGGCCGCGGGCGAGATCGATCTGGTGGTCGGCACGCACGCGCTCGTGCAGGAGGGGGTGCGCTTCGCGAGACTGGCGCTGGCGATCACCGACGAGCAGCACCGCTTCGGCGTGCTGCAGCGCGCCGCGCTGGCCGATCGGGCGCCGGGTGACGGCCCGCTGCTGCGCTCCTCCCCGGAGCGCGCGCCGCACGTGCTCGTGATGACCGCCACCCCGATCCCGCGCACGCTCGCGCTCACGCTCTACGGCGAGCTCGACGTCTCGCTGCTCGACGAGCTGCCGCCCGGCCGCCGCGCGGTCGCGACCGACGTGCTGCGCGAGGGCGAGGGCGCACGCGTGATGGCCGCGCTGCGCGCGGCGCTGGCGCGCAGCGAGCAGGTGTACGTGGTGTATCCGCTGGTCGAGGAGTCCGAGAAGGTCGATCTGCGCAACGTGACGGAGTCCGCCGAGCGCATCGCGCGCGCCTTCCCCGGCGCGCGCGTGGGGCTCGTGCACGGACGCCTCGACGCGGCGGAGCGCGGCGAGGTGATGGCACGCTTCGAGAGCGGCGACGTCCAGATCCTGGTCTGCACCACGGTGGTCGAGGTCGGCGTCGACGTGCCGAACGCGACGCTGATGGTGGTCGAGCACGCCGAGCGCTTCGGGCTGGCGCAGCTGCACCAGCTGCGCGGCCGGGTGGGGCGCGGCAGCAGCCCGAGCACCTGCCTGCTGGTGGCGCGCGGCTCGACCGCCGAGAGCGAGGCGCGGCTGCGCGCCATGCTCGAGAGCCGCGACGGCTTCGAGATCGCCGAGGCGGACCTGCGCATCCGGGGACCGGGCGAGTTCCTCGGCACGCGGCAGAGCGGGCGGCTGCCCGATCTGCGGCTGGCCGACCTGGTGCGGGACGCGCGTCTGGTGCCGATCGCGCGCGAGGCGGCGCTCGCCAGCGTGGCGAGCGACCCGACGCTGGGGCGCTCTCCGCAGCTGCTGCGGGCGGTCCGAGCGCGCTGGGGCGCGCGGCTGGCGCTCGCGGACGTCGGCTGAGCGCGTGCGCGCCCGCGACGGCGGGTGACGGCCGCTCAGCCGGCGATCAGCATGCCGCCGTCGACGGTCAGCACCTGCCCGGTGACCAGCTCGCTGCCGGCGATCAGCGACAGGATCGCCGCGGCCACGTCCTCCGGCTCGCACACGCGGCCGAGCGGAGCGCGCCGCTCCATGGCCTGCTTGAGCGGCTGGTAGGCTGCGCCGAGACCGTCGGCGAGCCAGCGGCCGGTGATGAAGCCGGGCGCCACCGCGTTGACGCGGATGCGCGGCGCCAGCGTGCGGGCCAGGATCACGGTCAGGATGTTGAGGCCCGCCTTGGAGGCGCAATACGGGATCGACGAGCCGATGCCGGCGATCCCCGCCACGCT
>Ga0335082_10007790_pt1 | contig 11623 bp, 11 predicted proteins | sample Lox_Sample_41_FD_206718 | JGI IMG/M metagenome (GOLD analysis project Ga0335082, IMG submission 206718) | Soil microbial communities from Loxahatchee National Wildlife Refuge, Florida, United States - Lox_Sample_4.1 | ecosystem: Environmental > Terrestrial > Soil > Wetlands | place: USA...
GGCTGTTTCGCAATCCACCACCGCCAGCCAGCAGGCTCCTGCTGCCGCTCCGGCTGCTCAGGCTGAAGCACCCACCCCTTCCGCTGCTCAGTCGGAGGCGCCAGCTGCGGGAATCTCAACGCCGGAACAGCCTTCCGATGCTTCGGGGTCGCCCGCTCTCCAGGCTGCGCCTCCCGCGCCTGGATCATCTGAGGTGACGCCTGTTTCGCCTGCTCCGAGCGGGAAGATCGCCCCAGTTGCCCCGGCGGCACCAGCCTCTCCCGCTGCGCTGGCACCGCTGGCGCCCCTTCCACCTGTTGGCGCAGGGCCGCGAACGGTGATCTCCCGAACCGTTGAAACGCGAAGCCTGGACTCTCAGGATCGGGGCTCTTCCTATCGCTACATGTATTCGAACAACGGCGAATCCTTCGCAATCATTCGCGGCGACAAAAGCCATGTCACCTTTTCCGGCAACTGGATCGACGGCCGGCAGGAGCAGTTCGACAAGGCGCGCAAACTGGCCCACGGCGACTTTCTCTGGTTCACGCGCAACGGGAAGTCGTACTTCATCGACGATCCTGAAACCGTGAAACAGGCCGAAGATCTTTACAAGCCGATGGAACTTCTCGGGAAACAGCAGGAAGACCTTGGTCGCCAGCAGGAAACACTCGGCAAGCTACAAGAAGAGCTAGGACACAAGCAAATGCAGGCCTCGGTTCCCACTCCTGACATCTCCAAAGAGATTGCGGCAATTAACGAAGCGGTAGCCACTTTGCAGACCAAGATGGGCAAGACGGTGACGCAGCAAGAGCTGGCTGATCTTCAACGAAAACTCGGCGCTCTGCAAGGCAGGCTCGGCGGCCTGCAAGGCCAGATGGGTGCACTGCAGGGTGATTTTGGCGCCAAAATGGGCGCGCTCGGCGCACAGCAAGGCAAGCTGGGAGCAGAGCAAGGTCGTCTCGGCGCAGAGCAGGGAAAACTCGCTCAGCAGGCCGACCAGAAGGTGAAATCCATCATCGACCAGAGCCTGCAGAACGGAAAGGCCCATCCGGTCGAATGAGGCAGCAACAAGGTGGGCGGGACTGAGCTAAAATCCCGTCCATCATGATCAACGGAACCCACCTTCTCCTCTACAGCCGCGATCCCGATGCCGATCGCGCATTCTTCAGGGATCTGCTGAACTTCAAATCGGTCGACGCAGGCGAGGGCTGGCTCATCTTCGCGATGCCGCCCTGCGAACTCGGCATCCACCCAGGCGACGGCCAATTCGTCCAGCGCCACGCGGACCACGATCTCTCCGGCGTCATTGTTTACCTCATGTGCGACAACCTGAAAGAGACCATTGCGGCGCTCTCTGCAAAAGGAGCCCGGACAACCGAAGTCCTTGAAGCAGGATGGGGAATCACAACGACTCTCCGGCTTCCCGGCGGCGGAGGCCTTGGTCTCTATCAGCCGCGGCATGTTACCGCAATTTCTTGAGCAGAAGGGCGATCCTCTCCTCCAGCTGTGTGTAAGCTGGGTCTGCACCTGAAGCACATCCTGCAAGGAGGGTATCCAGCATGCCCATTTCCAACCGGATCCTGATCGCCGCGCAGAACTTCAATCAGAATGCTTCCTTTATCAAACAGGCGATTGCCGGTCTGAGTGACGACGAGTGGTTGCGCCGCCCCAACGACCACACGAATCACATGCTCTGGCTCGTGTGCCACATCGCGTGGGCGCGCACGATGTTGCTGAAACGGCTGGGAGGCGAATGGACAACCGAATGGATGCATCTGTATGGGCGCGGTGCAAAATGCGCTGATACGCCCGAATGCCCTTCGCTAAGTGTCGCCCTGGAAGCCTGGAATGAAACTTGTACAAGGCTCAATGCCGCTTTGGAAGCGGCTTCAGAGGAACTGCTCGACATGCCGGCTCCAACACCCGGGCCGCCGAGCGCGGACGGCAAGATCTCGGGCACGGTAAACTTCATGGCCTACCACGAGACGTACCACGTCGGCCAGGTAGCCTATCTGCGAGCATGGTTGGGACACACAGGAGTCATGGGCTGACCGAAAAGGTGCGCTGCCGAGAAAACCACCGCTGGTTCGCGGTGGCTCCCCATTGTGCCGCCTATGAAGTTTGTGCAACCTCAGAGTTGCACGAGCTTTGCCTCCAGCAGCGCCTCGATGGTGTGCAGCGCTTCCAGCACTGTCTGCGAAACCGGCGCGTCCACCTGCACCACTGCGAGAGCCTTTACGGGCTTTTCCCCGCTCCTCTCGCGGCCCAGCGCAAAGTTCGCGATGTTCACGCCGTGCTCGCCGAGAATTGTCCCAATCTTGCCGATCACGCCGGGCACGTCGAGGTTGCGGCAGACCAGCAGATTGCCTTCGAGTGGCGCCTCGATGTCGATGCCGTCAAACTCGAGCAGCCGCGGCTGCTCGTCATGGATCACGGTCGCAATCGCGTGATGCGCGCCTGCCGCCGTGTGCAACTCGATGGTCAGCACGGTCGCCGCTCCTCCGCGCTTGCTCTCCTGCTTCTCCTCGTGCACGCGGATCCCGCGCTCCTGCGCGACAGCGGCTGCATTGATGCGGTTCACATTCTCTGAGCCCTGCAGCAATCCTTCGATTGCCGCATTGCGCACAAGATCCGTTTTGGCATCTGCCAGCGCTCCGCCATAGGTCAGCTGAATCCCATCGAATCCGCCCTTGCCCGCCTGCGCCAGGAACGAGCCAAGCCGCCCGGCCAGATCGATGTAGGGCGCAAGCTGCACGTATTCTTCGTGGCTTAGCGACGGCAGGTTCACCGCGTTCTGCACTACGCCGAGTTTTAGGTATTCCCGCACCTGCATCGCGATCTGCACGCCCACGGCCTCCTGCGCCTCCGCAGTGGATCCCGCAATGTGTGGCGTAAGAATCACGTTCTCCAGGCCTGCGTAGGGGCTGGCTTTCGGCGGCTCTTCGGCGAAAACATCCAGCGCTGCTCCAGCCACTTGGCCGCTCTTCAGAGCCGCCACGAGCGCGGCATCATCCACGAGTTCGCCGCGCGCACAGTTGATAATGCGAACGCCCTTCTTCATCGTCGCGAGCGTCTTTGCGTTGATCACGCCCGCGGTTTGCGGGGTCAATCCGACATGCAGGGTGAGATAGTCCGATTTGGTAAACAGCTCATCCAGATGCACCAAAGCTATGCCGTTTTCGCGCGCCACGGCAGCTGACACAAACGGATCGCTGCCTATGACCTCGAGTCCGAAACCACGGGCGCGTTTTGCCACCTCGAGTCCGATGCGGCCGAGCCCCATGATGCCGAGGGTTTTGGCACGCAGTTCCGCGCCTTGCAGGCTTTTCTTCTCCCACTTGCCGGCATGCATGGTGGTATTCGCGACGGGCAGCTTCCGCGCCAGTGCAAGCATGAGACCGATCGTCAACTCGGCTACAGCGACGGCATTTGCACCGGGTGTGTTCATCACCACCACGCCGCGTCGCGTTGCGGCTTCTGCGTCGATATTGTCCACGCCAACGCCCGCCCGGCCCACCACGCGAAGCTTGGGCGCGTGCTCCATCAGCGCATCGTCCACCTGCACAGCCGACCGCACCACCAGCGCATCTGCATTCGCCAGCGCCGCAGGCAATCCGTCAGACAGCTTGTCGTGCGTGATTACTTCCCAGCCCGGCTCCGCTGCAAACACGGCCAGCGTCGCGGGTGACACCTTCTCCGCCAAAACGATCTTCATCGCATCTCCCTTGGCCGCCGCGGCGGACCCAGATTCGTACTCGTCAAAACGGATGCCGTGCTTCTCGCACAGCAGGTCAAACATGCGCACCACCGCGGCGTGAGGCTTGCCCTCTCCTCGCTCGTACTTGGTGATCGAGTTGGGATGGACGCCCAGTTGTTCGGCCATCTGGTACGAAAAGAGATCAAGCTGCCTGCGCGCAATCAGCAGCTTCTCTCCGAATGTCAGCTCACTCATAGATCCTTTCCGTCTGGTGTTGATAACGGAGTTAGCGGAGTTTGCCGCGCTTCGCGAGTATTAGCGGAGCTGGGAACGCCAAGCCGGTTCTAACTCCGCTAACCGCTATCCCTTCGCAGATGCTTCCGCGTACACCTTCTGCGCCGCCGCCACTGCCTTTCCGTATTCCACCGGCAATCCCAGCGTGTCCTTCGCAATGTGCTCCATTGCGCCGAGCAGTGCAATGGTGTCGAGATAGTCAAAGAATCCGAGGTGCGCCACGCGGAATATCTTCCCCTGCATCTCACCCTGCCCGTTGGCCGTCACCAGCGCGAACCTCGACTTCAGCGTCTTCACCACGTCGCCGGAGTTCATGCCTTCCGGCACCGCAACGGCTGTGGCGGCGGCCGCCGGAGCGGTCGGCGCAAACAGCGTGAAGCCCAGCGCAACCAGCCCCGCGCGTGTACCCGCCGCATTCACGCGTGCATTGTTCACGAGCGCGATCCGGCCCTTTTCGAGATCTCCACCCGCCTGCCCGGCAATGTAATCCAGCGCGGCGCCAAGGCCTGCCACCAGCGCCACAGCCGGCGTATAGGCGCTCTCGCCCTTCACCGCGTTCTTTCGCTCCTTGCGCAGATCAAAGTAGTAGCGGGGGCTCTTTGCCTTCTCCATCGCCGCCCAGGCCTTCTCGCTCACACTCAGATAAGCCAGCCCAGGCGGGATCATAACGGCCTTCTGCGACCCGCCGATCAGCACGTCGATTCCCCAGCCATCCACGTCAAAGTGCGTGGTGCCAAGACCCGTGATCCCATCCACAACGAGGAGCGCGTCGGGCGCCGCCTCTTTCAGCAGCTTGGCGATCCCCTCCACGTCATGCTCAACCGCGGTCGACGTTTCTGTGGCCTGCATGTAGACGGCACGGTGCTCTGGCTTCAGAGCCTTTTTCACATCGGCCAGGTCGAATGTTTGCCCGTACGGAGCCTTCAGCACTTCCACTTCACAGCCAAAAGCCTTTGTCAGATCAACCCAGCGCTCTCCAAACTTGCCGGCCGTCAACACGAGGACCTTGTCGCCGGGCGAAGTGAGATTCGAAACGGACGCCTCCATCGCACCGGTCCCCGAGCTCGACAGCAGGAGCACGTCGTTCTTCGTGCCCACAAAAACCTTCAGCTGAGCCAGCACCTTCTGGAAGAGCGCGCGAAACTCAGGCGTGCGGTGGTGAATGTCGGCCGCCGCCATGGCGAATTGAGCGGCAGGCAACAGCGGCGTCGGACCCGGCGTATAAAGGCGTGTCTTGCGAATCATGAGAGCCCCCTTCGTCGAAATCATATAATACACATAAATGTGATTTATGTGATCATTATTCGCTGTGGAAATCTCCGAGACTCCCTTGCACCGGCGGTGTGCACTTGCAGATCAATAGCCCCGGCTCCATCACAATGGAGTGAGAGAAGCCGCACCCTCAGTCCGACTCTTCAGGACCGTGCCTTCCCGTGGAGGGCCGTTAACTCTCTACAGAAGAAGACATTGCCTGTAAGTTCAATTATGAGAAGACTTTGGCGCGACGACTGATCGCTAACTCTCTGATGAATAAGGCTTTGATTGCCGGGTTGGGGGGGTGCCTGCACCTCCAATGGTGCTAGGACATCTCAGACAAATTGGACCCGGCACATCCCCGACGAATGAATGGTGGAGACTCCCCCGCCCACATAACAGGCGAAGGGTGTGGAGTGGTCAAAGCCGCGGGCGCCAGTTTCCGATTCGCCCTTGCCTGATGGCGAAGCCGATACAATCTTGCTTGGTCTGCCGATTCCGCTTGCCACTCACGGGGAGCCGGAATCCGGACACAGGAGCTGAAGATGAACGAAGCGGGCGCGCTTGAAACCCAGATCAGCCAGCAGATCGTCGCCGCCATGAAGGCTCATGATGCCGAGCGCACCGGCACCCTGCGCCTGATCAAGACCGCTCTTAAGAACAAGGCCATTGAAAAGCGCGCCGCGCTCAATTCCGCCGAGGAGCAGCAGGCTCTCGCCACCATGATCAAGCAGCGTCGCGATTCCATCGAGCAGTTCACAAAGGGCAATCGCCCCGAGCTCGCCGCCAAAGAGGCTGCTGAAATCACCGTGATCGAGGAGTTTCTTCCGAAGGCGCTTGATGAAGCGGGCTTGCGCTCCATTGTCGCCGAAGTGATCTCTGCGCATGCCGGTTCCACCGGCCAGAAGCCTGGTCCCAAAGACATGGGGCCTGTGATCAAGGCAGTGCAGGCCCGTCTGCAACAGGATGGAGTCCGCGCAGAGGGCCGCATCGTCAGCGAGGCCGTAAAGGCCGCTCTTGCTCGTTAGGCTGGCTGTCTTCGGGCAAAAAAAGCCGGGACCGGGTTGTCATCAAACCCGGTCCCGGTTCCCAGCACGCTGTTGCGGTTATTTGAGATCGTCCACGTAATGTCCGACGAGCACGGTCTGCCCGCTTGTGGGGTCCTTCAGCAGCAGCCCGACGACACGCACGTTTGTGCTTGGCCCCATATCGCTCAACGTGGTCAGTCCATCGCGGAACTGGGTCTTCCCGGTGATGTAGACCGTTACGGTCTGCGGCACCAGGATTCCGGCAAAGCCATTGATCTTCATCTGGAAACTGTCGGTTCCCGGATGAACACTGCCGGGAACGACAGTTCCATTGAAGCCCCAGTTTCTAAGCATCACCCGCTTGACGGTGACCGCTTGCGCATTGGCTGCTCCTGAAGCGGGTCCGCCCACGGCGACATGCTGCCCGGGCAAGAGTCCGCTCGGGTTGAAGAGGAACTGCGCGAGAGGCCCATGCATCCAGTAGATCGAGAATTTCTCGTTGCCGCTCAGATCGATCGTCGCAATCTGGCCGAGCGAAAGTCCCGTTGTCGTCGGCAACAAGCCGCGCACGTAAAGATCGAAGCTCGATGCCGGTCCCGTTGACGGATTCACATAGGTGATTTGTCCCCCGGCGTAGAAGCTATTCTGCGAGAGGACCGCAACCTCGTCCGCGTCGATGGTTGCGTCAGCTCGATCCAGCGTGCCTGATACCTGAACAATCGAGCTTGAGGTCAGATCGCTCAGCGTAGCATCGCCGTCCCACTCAGTCTGGCCGTCTACGTTGATGGTGAACTGCCTGCCGTGCGGTCCCTGGACGACAAACGACTGTGCGCCGATGTTCACACTTACCACTGCCGCGACGAACTCATCGATGTAGGCGCCCTTGTCGCTGTTGTTAACCGCGTTCACGTTGAAGGTCGGCGTCACGGTGCCGGTGATCTGGCCATTCGAGTCCACCTGGATCGACTTGCGCAGATCAAAGTCGAGATGCAACCCGACAGGCGCGCCCGCCTGTGCTACGACCATGGGCTTTGTGAGGTTCACCGTGATCGTGGAGGTTGTGAGCGTCGCGGCCGTGGTTTTAATTGTCGGCTCAGCCATGCTGGTGTCGAGATAGCCGATGGTTGCTGGACCTAGCTTGATGGTCACGGTCGAATACGAGCCGACAGGAACGTCGTTCATGTCGAGCAGCGTCTGCAGGCCGTTGAACCGCGCGAAATCCACCGTGGGCGAGCCTGAGAGCAGCGAAACTTTGTTCATCCCGTCCGAAGCAGAAATATCGGTCACCTGGACAGAAAACGAGGTCACGCTTTGAACCGGCGCATCCGTTCCAACAACGAACGTGGAGCCAGTGACAGTTTGTGTGCTGGGGGTTGTGGATGTTACGGTGACGCCGCCGCATCCGGCCATCAAAGAGGCTGAAACTGCTAAGGCAAGAAGCACGGGAAGGAGGCTCTTCCCAGGTCGTTCGGAAGGCATATAGCGTTCTCCGCTTTCTGCAGATGTCCGCGAGCCGCACGGATTCATCGCTGGAGTAGGCGCACAGCAAAAGGGTGCCGGGCTGCAATTGTAGCCGTGTTCCTAAGCCGAGAGACACCCTTTTACGCAGGAAGTTGCGATCGGGAGAAACTAATTATTCCCAGCGATTACAGGGGTAATCCTTGCAACGCTCGAAAGTACCTCACCTCTTCGGCTCCAGCAATGCCCGCCGCTGCTCGAGGAACCGACGCACGGAGTCATCGCGCTCCATTCCGATCGCGACGTCATACGCATGTCGCGCATCATCGATCGCGCCTGTCCGTGCCAGCAGATCCGCGCGAGCAGCCCAATAAGGCTGATACTCCGCGAGCCGTAGATCGGTGGCAGCCCAATCGATAGCGTCAAGCGCCGCGGTCGGGCCGCGCAACTCTGCGATCGCTAACGCGCGATTGACTGCGGCAACCGGCGAATGGCTGATCGCAAACAATGCATCATAGAGAGAAACTACTGCTGTCCAGTCGGAGTGCCCGGTCCGTCGCCGGGCGACATGCGCCGACTGGATCGCGCCCTCGAGTTGATAACGCCCCACGGCCCCTGCTGCGCTGGCTCGCAACAGGTGCGCTTCGGCTTCGTCGATCATGCGAGTGTTCCAGAGCGTGGCATCCTGCTCGGCCAACGGAACGTATTCGCCCTTTGCACTGCGCCTTGCCGGGCGCCGTGCTTCAGCATGAAGCATGAGCGCCAAGAGGCCGAGACTCTCTGGCTCATCGGGTAGCAGCTCCGTCACGAGTCGGCAAAGGTAGATTGCCTCTTCCGCCAGGTCGCGACGGGCCACGTCGGTTCCCGCCGCGTCCATCCAGCCCTCCGCGAAAGCGGCATAGATGGCATCCAGGACGGTGTCGAGACGCTCGCGGAGTTCATCGGGTTCGGGAATGCGCAGGGGAATGCGCGCCTCTCGGATTTTGTTTTTCGCGCGTACCAGGCGCTGGCTCATCGTCGCGGGAGAGACGAGGAAGGCAGACGCGATCTTCGCCGCATCGAGTCCTAAAACAGTCTGCAGCATGAGCGGAGCACGAATTCCCGCGTCGATGGCAGGATGCGCACAGGCGAACATCAGGCCAAGCCGCCTGTCGGGAATCTCTGCGATATCGGCGCTGGCTTTCAGAGCTTCGGCCATTTCGTTCAGGTCTTCCGATGGGAGTTCACGACTCTTCGCGCGAAGTGCGTCCAGGAACTTGCGACGCGCGACGGTCATGAGCCAGGCCTCTGGGTTATCGGGACACCCGTTCCTGGGCCAATCGGTGATCGCCGCCGTGAACGCTTCGGAGAGAGCGTCCTCGGCGGCGCCTACATCCCGCGTGCGCGCCGCGAGAAAGGCGACAAGCCTTCCATAGCTGCGTCGCACGACCTCATCGGCCGTGACTCGCGCATCGCATTTGTGCTCGTTCATCGAGTTACATGGCCCAGATTGGGCGCACTTCAACGATCCCATGCTGGGACCCAGGACAACGGGAGGCCCAGGAGATTGCGGCATCGAGATCAGGCACGTCGATGAGGAAATATCCGCCCAACTGCTCCTTGGATTCGGCGTAAGGACCGTCGAGCACCTGAGACTTGCCGTCAACGGTTCGAACGGTTGTTGCTGTCGTGGTGGGCTGGAGACGATTTGAGCCCTTCAGCGCGCCAGCCTGCTTCAGAGCCTCCGAATAGGCCATGTAGGCCGCGTAGCCCTGCTTCTTTTGCTCTTCTGTCATCGCCGGCCAGGCCTTCTCATCCGAGTAGAGCGTCAATAGGTATTGCATGGGAGAACCTCCTTGAGTTTGTGGGCGGCCTCTTGCGCCGTCATTCGAATGACGCGCAGAGCCGCGTCATTTCGACATGAAAAACGGAAAAATGCGGATGGATCTAAGTGGTTGTGCCTCTGGGTTGTCCAGCGTGCGGACGGCTCAAAACATTCGCATGTCGCCGTCGGGCACCGGAGCAAACTTCAGAAGACCGAGTTCACCTGCCAGGCGCTCGAGCTTTGCGCGAGTTGTTTTCGCCGGTGGAACCAGCGGTAAACGCACAACATCGGTCGTGCGTCCCATGAGGTTCAACACGGTTTTCACGGGTCCTGGATTCGATTCCCAGAAGTTAGCCTCAAAGAGGCGCCCGTAGACCCGCTCGAGTTCGCGCGCTTCGTCCCAGTCGTCGCGCAGGGCAGCCCCGATCATGCGCGCCATCTCCGATGGAATCTCGTTCGACACCACGCTGATTAGCCCTTGAGCCCCCACGCCGATTGCAGCCAGCGCCAGATTATCGTCCCCCGAGAAAACTCGAAAGGTCCGCGGAAGGGAGTGCACGAGTTCGGAAATCTGGGGCAGCCTGCCGCTCGCTTCCTTAATGGCCTCAATATTGTGGGCTGCATCAACCAACCGGACTACAGTCTGGGGCTCCAAATTGATCCCGGTACGGCCTGGGACGTTATACAGGCAGACCGGGATTGGATCGACGGCCTTTGCGAGCGCCAGGAAGTGCTGATATTGGCCTTCTTGCGTGGGCTTGTTGTAGTACGGATTCGCCGAGAGGATCGCATCGACCCCGTGGACCTGGCGCAGCATGGATGCGAGTCGCAGCAAAGCGCTCGTCGAATTATGCGTGCAACCTGCCCAGACAGGAACGCGCCCGGAGGCGGCGTCGATGACGATTCGGACTGCATGAAGCCATTCGGCTTCATCGAGCGTGGCGGCTTCACCGGTGGAGCCACAGGCGACGATGAAGTCAATCCCAGAGTCAATTTGCCAGCTTACGAGTGCCCGCAAGGCAGGCTCGTCAATCGATCCGTCTATTCTGAACGGCGTAACGATCGCCGTCCCGCAACCTGTCGTTTCCATCACTGGAGAGTGTATACCGGCGGCTGTCACAATGGCGCTCTGCGGTGGTGCAAATCCCGGGGCCCAGAGAGGGAAGCGAGGTCAGTCTCTTTGAGCAGCATACTCAGCTTCGAGGAACGACATCAGGTGAAGATTGCACCAGGCGCCGTCGCGCCGCGCAGCGTCGCGCATGACGCCCTCGTATTGGAATCCGAGGCTTTCGTATAAGTGGCGCGCACGCAGGTTGTCCTCAAAGACATCGAGAAACATCCGGTGGGCCTTGAGCTCAGTAAATGTGATCCGGATCAGCCCCTTAAGGATCCGACGGCCAAGGCCGAAACCAGGCTTAGCGACAACAATCCGCTTCAATTCAATTGAGCCAGAGTCCTCCTCCAGTCCACGAAGAATTGCGTAGGCTTGCAGGTCATTTCCGGCCGTCCTGCTCACGTAATAGCGTGCATCCCGGCCGGTGAGTGTGACAGCGTGGCGTTCCATGTTCCACTGGCCAACGAATGGGCGAGCCCAAGGCATTCGCTCGAGGGCCACAATGTCGGGAAGGTCGGAAGGCGTCGCAAGCTGGATAAGCATAGAAACAAGGGTATTTCAGGCAGTTCCTCGCTGTTTTGCCTGCTTTTTGGCGACCAGGCGCTGTCCTTCCCTGATCTGCTGCCCGTTTCCGGCCCTTGAGCAGGTCGCAGCAAAGGGAAAGAGCCAGGAATTGGCTGCAAATTGCTGTTTTGCCGCGGATTTGATGACTAAAGGCACGTGCGACAGGTGCCCATTTGTATCAAGTCCAGTGTAAAAGCGAATACCATTTCGGTTACAGGTTCGGAAAAGACGAACTGTAGGTAAACCCAGCGCCACGTACAGAGAAAACAGGCGCATGACGTTCGATTCATAGAATTTGTCCTGCGGCTCTTCAATGGACGAACCGCAGGCAGATTGCATTTATCTTCCCAGATCACCGCGACCAACCAAGCCAAGCAGAGGCGTGGAGATGGCGGGGGTGTGTCGCACTAACCAAGCCAGGGTGAGGCAAT
>Ga0335082_10007791_pt1 | contig 11623 bp, 13 predicted proteins | sample Lox_Sample_41_FD_206718 | JGI IMG/M metagenome (GOLD analysis project Ga0335082, IMG submission 206718) | Soil microbial communities from Loxahatchee National Wildlife Refuge, Florida, United States - Lox_Sample_4.1 | ecosystem: Environmental > Terrestrial > Soil > Wetlands | place: USA...
GACGTCGGCGCGGCGCAGCGCCTCGGCGCCGCGCAGCGTGACGAGATCGGGATCACCCGGGCCGGCGCCCACCAGGATCACGCGCCCGCGCGGCGCCGACTCGCTCACGGCGCGGCGTCCCGCAGCGCCGCCAGGATCTCGCGCGCGCCCTGCGCCAGCAGCTTCTCGGCGACCTCGGCGCCCAGCGACTCGGGCTCGGCGCCTTCGGCCTCGCCGCGCACCAGGCGGCGGCCCTCCGGGCTGGCCACCAGCGCGCGCAGCCGCAGCCGGCCGGGAGCCAGCGCCTCGGCGAAGGCCGCGAGCGGCACGTTGCAGTCGCCCTCTAGCACCGCGAGCAGGGCGCGCTCGGCGGCGAGCGCGCGCGCCGTCTCCGCATGCGTGAGCACGGCGAGCTCGGTCGCCAGCGCCTCGTCCGCGCGCGTCTCGAGCGCGAGCACGCCCTGTCCGATCGCCGGCAGCAGCACGCCCGGCTCGATGCGCTCGTCGATGCGCGCGCCGAGACCGAGGCGGTCGAGCCCGGCGCACGCGAGCACCAGCGCCTCGAAGCGACCCGCGTCGAGACGCTCGAGGCGGGTCGTCACGTTGCCGCGCAGCGGAGCGATCTCGAGGTCGGGGCGCAGCGCGCGCAGCTGCGCCGCGCGCCGCGCGCTGCCGGTCCCGATACGCGCGCCGCGCGCGAGCGCGGCGAGTGCGTGCACGCGGCCTCCCGACACCAGCGCGTCGCGCGGGTCGGCGCGCTTCGGGTGCGCGGCCAGCACCAGGCCGGCGGGCAGGCGGGCCGGCAGATCCTTTGCGCTGTGCACGGCCAGGTCGGCGCGCCGCTCGAGCAGCGCCTCCTCCAGCTCCTTCACGAAGAGACCCTTGCCGCCGACCTTCGCCAGCGCGACGTCCGCGAGCCGATCGCCGCTGGTGTGGAGGGTGACGAGCTCGGTCTCGAGCCCGAGCCGCGCCTCGATCTCGGCCGCCACCGAGCGCGCCTGGACCAGGGCGAGCCGGCTCCCGCGGGTCGCGATGCGTACCCGCGTCATGCGCCGCTCGAGGAACCCGGCTCCCCGTCCTCGGGCTCCGGGTCGAGCGCGTCGGCCTCCGCACCGGGCGCCGTCGGATCGTCGAGCGCGAACAGCACGCGCGCCGCCTCGAGGTAGGCCAGTCCCTCGTCGCGCTCGGCCCGCTCGCGCAGCCTCGACACCGGCGCGTGGAGCAGCTTGTTGACGATGGCGCGCGTGAGCGCCTCGACGCCGCGGCGGACCTCTTCGCCGAGGCCGAGGCGCGCCACGGCCTTCTCGAGCTCGGCGCTGCGGACCGCCTCGGCGCGCGCGCGCAGCCGCCGGATCGTCGGCACCGCCTGCAGCGCCGAGAGCCAGCCGTCGAAGCGCTCCACCTCCTCCTGCACGATCCCCTCGGCGCGCACCGTCTCGCGCCGGCGTTCCTCGGCGTTGGCCTCGGCCACGCCGCCCAGGTCGTCGAGGTCGTAGAGGTAGACGCCGTCGAGCCGGTTCACGTCGGGATCGACGTTGCGCGGCACGCCGATGTCGATCGCGAAGATCGGACGCCGGCGTCGCGCGCGCAGCGCCTCCTCGAAGAGCGGCACGTCGAGCAGCGGGCGCTCGGCCGCGATGCAGGTCAGCACGACGTCGGCACCGGCCAACAGCGCGGGCAGCTCGCCGAGGCCGTGGGCCGTCGCGCCGAAGCGGGCGGCCAGCTCCGCGGCGTGCGTCGGGGTGCGATTGGCGACGGCCGCTCCCGAGAGCCCGGCGCCGCGCAGCGCCTCGAGCGCCGCCTCGATCATCTCTCCCGCTCCGACCAGCAGCGCGCGCTTGTCCTCGAAGGTCTCGAAGATCTGGCGCGCCAGGTCGACCGCCACGCGCGCCACCGAGACCGGCCGCGCGGCGATGCGCGTCTCGCTGCGCACGCGCTTGGCGGCCGCGAAGGCGCTCGCGTAGAGCCGCGAGAGCACCGGGCCGCTGGCGCCGGCCGCCACCGCCGCGCGATACGCCTCCTTGACCTGGCCCAGGATCTGCGGCTCGCCCACCACCATCGAGTCGATCGAGGCCGCGACGCGGAAGAGGTGTCGAACCGCGTCCGTGTCGACGTGCTCGTAGAGCACCGCGTGCGGAGAGTGGTGCTCGGGAAGGGCCTCGCCGCGCCCGAGCTCGCGCGCGAAGAAGCCGCGCAGCCGATGGCGCGCCGCCTCGAGGCGGCGCGTGGTGGCCAGCAGCTCCACCCGGTTGCAGGTGGAGAGCAGCACGGCCTCGTCGATCTCGTCGCCCGCCACCAGCTTGGCGAGCCAGGGGCCCGGCTCGTCGACCGCGAAGCGCTCGCGCACCTCGAGCGGCGCGGTGCGGTGGTTCATGCCGGCGAGCAGGATCCTCATGCGACGACCCCGACCCCGATCACCGCGAAGAGCAGGAAGACGAAGCCGGCCGCCGCGGTGGCGGCGGCCTCGCGCCCGCGCCAGCCGACCGCGAAGCGCGCCACCGCCAGCGCCAGGTAGATCCCCCACGCGATCGCCGACCAGGTGGCGTGCGCCCCGCCCGCCCACAGCCGCCCGGTGGTGCCCTCGGTCCAGAGCATGCCGGCGACCACGCCGCAGGTGAGCAGCGGGAAGCCGAGCGCGAGCGCCAGCAGGTTCACCCGGTCGAGCGCCTCGAGCGAGGGCAGGCGGCGCTCCCACGCGCCGTGGCGCTTGGCCTTGAGCCGGCGGTCCTCGGCCAGGAAGAGCAGGCCGGCCAGCCCCGCCACCCCGAGCAGCGCGATCCCGGCGCTGGCCAGGATGACGTGCAGATGCGGCCAGCCGCCCCCCGGCACCCCGACCTCCGGGGCCGTCCGCCCGAGCCCGAGGCTCGCGTAGAAGACGCCCAGGAACGCGAAGGGCGCGACCAGCCCGGCCAGGCTGTCGAGGCGATCCCGGCGCAGCAGCACGAGCGCGAAGAGGACGGCCAGCCACGCCATCAGCGACACCGCCACCGGCAGGTCGGTGAGCGGCGGCGGCGACGCCAGCGAGTGGAGGCGCGCGAAGGCCAGGCCGTGGCTGCAGGCGCCGAGCAGCAGCAGCCAGAGCGCCGCCCGGCCAAGCGGCACGCTCGGCAGCGCGAGCCCCGCGCAGGTGGCGAGGCCCGCGGCCAGATAGAGAACCGCAGTCAGCTGGTGGAGCTCGATCACCAAACGGCGTCTCTCCCGCCACGGCCCGAGGCCTTGAAGGTAGCCGTCTGGCGGCGGACCCCCTAGGTCCAGCGCTTCGCCTGCTCGGCGATGCGGGCGGCGTCGTCGACCGATTCGAAGACGCGCAGCGCGGGCTCTCCCCGCAGCAGGAAGCGGATCTCCTCGACGCAGCTCGCGCCCGCCAGGTGGCGGCGGGCCTCCTCGAGCAGGATCTCCGCGCTGCGCCGCAGCGAGACGCCGCCCTCTGGGACGGGCACGTCGAGCGTGCGCCAGCCGCGCGCGCGCGCCGCTTCGAGCTCCCGGACGAACGCGGCCCGCAGCGACGGCTCATCGGCGCATCCGCTCGCCGCGAGCTCGGCGCGCGCGGCCGCCGGCGGCTCTGCCGCAGCCAGCTCGCAGATGCGGATGCGCCCGCTCAGCGGCGCCTCCCGCCGCCGACCTGCTCGACCAGACCCGCGGCCAGGAGCGGCACCAGCAGCTCGTGCTGGCCGACCAGCGAGATGCCGCGGCCGCCGAGACGCGTCGGACGCTCGACCACGTTGGTGCTCGGCCGGTACTGGCGGGTGAAGTCGAGATCCACCGTCGTGAAGCGGCGCACCCGGAAGCCGAGATTGCGCGCCAGGGCGAGCGCCTTCAGGAACACCTCGGGCAGGATCACCGCGGATCCCACGTTGAAGTAGACGCCGCCCTCGAGCGTCGCCACGAGCCCCGCCAGCGTCTCGAAGTCCCGGTGGCTGGTGGCGCCGAGCGCGGCGCCATCCGCGCTCGGATGCATGTGATGCACGTCGGTGCCGATGGCGGCGTGCACGGTGACCGGAACCCCGAGCCGCGCCGCAGCCGCCAGGATCGAGCGCCGCTTGTGCGGGAAGCGGCCGCGCAGGATGGCGCGGCCCACCGCGGCCCCCATGCCGATCCCCTGGGCGGCGCCGGCCGCGATCGCGCGGTTCAGCTGCTCGGCGGTCTCGCGCGCCATCCCGAAGCTGCCGTCGTCGAGCGCCGGAGCGACGTCCTCGCTGGTGGCGCCCATCATCGCCAGCTCCAGGTCGTGCACGCAGCCCGCGCCGTTCATGGCGATCCCGCTCACCAGGCCGCGCTCCGCGAGGTCGACCACGATCGGCGCGAGACCCACCTTGATCACGTGCGCGCCGAGGCCCCACAGCAGCGGGCGCCCGCGCCGCCGAGCGCGCTCCGCGGCGGCCACCGCCGCGCGCAGGTCGGCACCTCCCAGCAGGCGCGGCAGGCGCTGCCAGAACTCCGCGAAGGAGGCGCCCGGGACGTGCGGCGCTCCCTCCTCGCTGCGATGCACCTTGCTGCGCCGCCGGCGCGCCGACACCGTCCGGAGTCGAGCGCGGTCGATGCGCGGAGGCGGTCGTCGTCGCGCCGGGCTCACGAGACCGGAAACAGTGCGGCGTCGACCAGCTCGGCGAGGACGTGGCCGATCGCGATGTGCGACTCCTGGATGCGCTGCGTGTCGTCCGAGGGCACCACCAGCGCGAGCTCGACCCGATCGGCGAGGCGACCGCCGCCGCGACCGGTGAGCGCGATCGTGCGCAGCCCGCGCGCGCGGGCCACGTCGACGGCGGCCAGCACGTTCGCCGAGTTGCCCGAGGTGGAGACCGCGATCGCGACGTCGCCCTGCCGGCCGTGGGCCTCCAGCAGCCGCGCGAAGATCCGCTCGAAGCCGTAGTCGTTGCCGAGCGCGGTGAGCTCCGAGGTGTTGGCGGTGAGCGCCAGCGCGGGCAGCGCGGGGCGCTCGCGCGAGAGGCGGCCCGTCCACTCGGCGGCGATGTGCTGGGCGTCGGCGGCCGAGCCGCCGTTGCCGAACAGCAGCGCCTTGCGCCCGGCCGCGAAGGCCTCCACCAGCAGCGACGCGGCGCGCGCGATCGCCTCGGCCGAGGACGACGAGAGCTCCCGCTTGACCCGCGCGCTCTCCTCGAGCAGCTCGCGCGCACGCGCGGCGCTGGGCGGAGCGGCATCGCGGTGTCGCGGCATGGCGGCGGGAGCATCGGGAATCCCGAGGCGGACTGCTATGCTGGCGTCGATGGCGATGCGATGCGTTGCCGTCGGCCTCGTCGTCGCAGCGGTGACCTGCGGGGTCGCCGGCTGCATGCGGGAGCGAGGAGTCCGCAGCTTCGACGAGCTGGCCGCCGAGGAGGCGCTCCGGCTCGACGACGCCGACTGCATCGTGGTGCAGGTGCGCGAGCCGGAGTCGCGCGCGCCGAGCGTCGCAGGCGCCTCGTTCCTCGACCCGGCGGGGCCGCTGCCGGCGGGGATCCTCCGGGAACGGCGCCTGGTGCTGGTGGTGGCCAGCCAGGCGACGGCCGCCCGCCGGCTCGCTGCGCAGCTGGTGCGCGCGGGCGTTCCGCGTGTCGCGGTGGTGCGCGGCGGCATCGAAGCATGGCTGGCGGCATCACCGGGTGCGGCCCGTGCGGGCGCGCTGCGGCGCGGTGCCGAGCTCGATCGAAGAACCTGAAGGCGCCGGCGTCCTCCACGGGAGGCCGCGGTGCAGGGAGACCCGAATGGCAGTGAACGAGGTGACCGATCAGAACTTCGACGCCGAGATCTTGCGCTCGGACGTGCCGGCGATCGTCGACTTCTGGGCGGAGTGGTGCGCGCCGTGCCGCGCCATCGCGCCGATCATCTCCGACCTGGCCGGCAGCTACGCGGGACAGATCAAGGTCGTCAAGATGAACGTCGAGGAGAATCCGGCGACCCCGGCGCGCTACGGCGTGCGCGCCATCCCCACCATCCTCGCCTTCCGCGGCGGCCAGGTGGTCGAGCAGATCACCGGAGCGCGGCCGAAGTCGGCGTTCGAGGCGATGGCCAAGAAGCTGACCTGCTGAGCCTCAGGTCGTGCCGATCGGCTTGGGCGGCTCGAAGAACTCCACCGGCCAGCGGCGCCAGCGCGCGGCCCGGTACAGGAACGGGTCGGGATTCACCGCCACCGGGTGGCCGACCAGCTCGAGCAACGGGAGATCGGTCACCGAGTCGGTGTAGAACCAGCTCTTGGCGAGGTCGATGCCCTTCTCGTCGATGAACTGCTGGAGCCAGTAGATCTTGCCCTCCTCGAAGCAGATGGGATCGATCACGCGGCCCGTGAAGCGGCCGCGCTCGACCTCGAGCCGCGTGTACAGGTAGTGCTTGATGCCCATGTGCTCGGCGAGCGGGCGCACCACGAACTTGGTCGCGCCCGACACGATCGCCACCACGTGTCCCTGCTCGCGGTGCCAACGCACGCGCTCGAGCGCCGCGGGGTAGAGGGTCGGAACCACCAGCCGCTCGACGAAGTCGCGCGCCTCGCGCAGCAGGCGCCGCTCGCTCTGCCCGCGGAACTCGACCATCGCCTGCTGCGTGAAGGCGCGGATGTCGAGGATGCCGGCCTTGTAGCGCAGGTACGCGAACAGCCCCTTGGCCAGGTCCCAGCCGTCGACCTCGCCGCGCTCGTAGCGGTACTTCATGTACAGCGAGCCCGAGTTCTCCGCGATCAGCGTCTTGTCCATGTCGAAGAACGCGCCGATGCGCGGTCCATGACGCTTGCGCGGCGGGGGGGACATCGGTCTCCGGCACTCCAGCGAGGTCGGCTAGAACATGTAGCGCCGCAGCGAGACGTTCAGCAGCAGGCCCAGGGCGGCCAGCGAGGCGATCATCGCCGAGCCTCCGTAGGAGAAGAGCGGCAGCGGCACCCCGATCACGGGCGCCAGCCCGAGCACCATGGCGACGTTCACCACGGCGGGCCAGAACAGCATGCCGACGATGCCGACCGCGAGCATCGAGCCGAGCCGGTCCTTGGAGCCCCGCGCGATCACCAGACCCCAGATCAGCAGCGACCCGTAGAGCGTCAGCACGGTGGCGGCGCCGACCAGGCCCCACTCCTCGGCCAGCACCGAGAAGATGAAGTCGGTGTGCTGCGTCGGCAGGAAGCGGAGCTGGGTCTGCGTACCCTCGAGGTAGCCCTTGCCGAGCAGCCCCCCCGAGCCGATCGCGATGCGCGACTGGTTGGCCTGATAGCCCGAGGCGAGCGGGTCGCGACCCGGATCCAGCACGTCGAGGATGCGGCTCTTCTGGTAGGGTGCGAGCACGAACAGCCAGACCGCCGCCAGCACCGCGATCGCGGTGCCGGCCACCGCCAGCCACGCGCGCAGCGGGATGCGCACCAGCGGCAGATAGGTCGCCGCGATCAGCAGGGTCAGCAGCGCGACGCCCATGTCGCGCGCCATGATGATGAGCGCCACCGGCCCCGCCGTGATGAGCCCGGGCTGCAGCAGGTCGCGCAGGCGGACGATCTCGCCCGGCGGATGGCGCTGGAACCAGCGCGCCAGCGCGACCACCAGCCCGAGCTTGGCGAACTCCGAGGGCTGCAGCCGAACCGGCCCGAACACCAGCCAGCTCTGGTTCCCGTGGGTCATGCGCCCGAGCACCAGGGTGGCGGCCAGCAGGCCCAGGCCGGCGACGTAGACGACCGGCGCCCAGCGCTCGAGGCGCCGGTAGTCGATCAGCATCGCCGCGACCAGGGCGGCCACGCCCAGGCCGAGTGACACCAGTTGGCGTTGAACGACGGGCGACAGCCAGCCGCCCGTCTCCGAGTAGGTGGCCGAGATCAGGTTCGCCATCCCCATCGCGCCGAGCAGCGCGACCAGCCCGAGCAGCCACCACTCGCCGTGCTGCGCCATGCGCCGTTCAATCCGCATCGTGCTCTTCTCCGGGGTCCGCCGCGGCGTCGACCGGGGGCGCCGCGCTGGAGTCGTCGTCGCTCGGGCCCTGCACCGCGACGCTCTGGACGGGTGCCGGCGCGCTGTGCTTCTCGAGCCAACGCGCCAGCACCTTCTGCGCGATCGGCGCGGCCGCCGAGCCGCCGTGCCCGCCGTGCTCCACCAGCACCGAGACCGCGATCTGCGGATCGTCGGCGGGCGCGTACGACACGAACCAGGCGTGGTCGCGGTACTTCCAGGGGATCGCGTTGCCCTTGAGCCCCTCGGTGTGCTCGAGCTTCACGACCTGCGCGGTCCCCGTCTTGCCGGCCACCGCGAGCCCGGGCACACGGCCCTTTCCGCCGGTTCCGCCCGGCGTCTCGACCACTGCCCGCAAGCCCTCGCGCACGCGCGCCAGGTGCTCCGGGTCGACCGGCACGTGCGCGACGATCTCGGGCGGCTGCGGGACGCGCGCTCCCGTCGGCCCCTCGATCTCGAGCACGAGGCGCGGGCGCACCACGTCGCCGCCGTTGGCGATCGCCGCGTAGGCGACGGCGAGCTGCAGCGGGGTCACCAGGTCGTAGCCCTGGCCGATCGAGGCCGAGACGGTCTCGCCCGGCAGCCACTCCGCGCCCAGGCGGCGCTCCTTCCAGGCGCTGCTCGGCACCACGCCGCCCTTCTCGCCCTCGAGCCCGATGCCGGTGCGCTGGCCGAGCCCGAACGCGCTCGCGTACTGGGCCAGGCGGTCGATTCCGAGCTCGAGCCCGGCCCGGTAGAAGTAGACGTCGCACGACTGCATGATCGCGCGGTGCAGATCGACGGTGCCGTGTCCCTCCTTGCGCCAGCAGCGGTAGCTGCGGTTGCCGAAGGAGAAGTAGCCCGGGCAGAACACCGTGGTGGACGGCGTGCGCACGTGCTCCTGCAGCGCGGCGGCGGCGACGATCGGCTTCCAGGTCGAGCCGGGCGGATACTGGCCGGCGAGCGCGCGGTCCTGCAGCGGCCGCGCCGGGTCGTGCATCAGCTCGCGCCAGGTGACCGGATCGACGCCGCCGCCGGAGAAGGCGTTGGGATCGAAGTCGGGCAGCGAGACCAGCGCCAGCACGTCGCCGTTGCGCGGGTCGAGCGCGACGACGGCGCCGGCGACCGAATCGCCCTGCGCGCCCGACGCGGCCAGCGCGTCCTCTGCCGTGCGCTGCAGGTCGAGGTCGAGCGCGAGCACCGCGCGCCCGCCCGCGCTCGGCTCGATCCGGTCGAGCACCTCGACCTCGCGCCCGGCGACGTCGACCAGCACGTTGCGGCCGCCCGCGCGCCCGCGCAGCTGGGTCTCGAGCAGCGCCTCGACGCCGGACTGCCCGACGACGTCGCCCGCGCGGTAGCCGGCGAGGCGCCCGTTGTCCTGGTCGAGCTGCTCCTGGCGCACCTCGCCGATGGTGCCGAGCAGGTGCGCGGCGAGCGGGCCGTTCGGGTAGGTGCGGCGCGGACGCACCTCGGTCAGCACGCCCGCCAGCGCGTAGCGATGCGACTCCACGCGCGCCAGCGACTCCCAGCCGAGATCGTCGGCGAGCCGCACCGGCTGGAAGCGCGCCCGCCCGCGCGGATCGCCGAGCTCTCCGCGCAGCCGCTCCGGCGCGGCCCCGAGCAGCACCGACAGCACGTCGAGCGTGCGGCTGGCGTCGCGCAGCTCGCTCGGCACCACGTCGAGGTCGAAGGCGGGGCGGGTCGTGGCGAGCACGCGGCCCTCGCGATCCAGGATCTCGCCGCGCGGCGCCGCCAGCCGGATGGTGCGGATCGAGTTGCGCAGCGAGTTCTGCAGGTGCTGCTCGCCCTCGACGACCTGGAGCTGGAAGAGGCGGACCAGGAAGAGCGCGAAGACCGCGATCATCACGATGCCGAGCACGCGCAGGCGCTGGTCGAAGAACGGATCGGAGCTGCCACCGGGCCCGAGGCCGGTCATCGGATTCCCGTTCCGGCATCGAGGCGCAGCGATCCGCGCGCCGTCTCGCCGCTGCCGCCGGCGCGCTCGCAGAGGGCGTCGTAGACGGCGAGCGCGACGATCGCGCCCAGCGCGTTCGCGGTCGCGTGCGGCAATCCGATCGCCAGCGTCTCCGCGCCGAGCGGCGGCGCGGAGCCGAACGCGGCGAGCGCGAGCGCCTCGGCGCCGCACAGCGCGAAGACGAACGGCGCCAGCAGGAGCGGTCGCTCGAGGTCGACGCGCTGCGCGGCGAGCCGGGTGATCCCCCAGCCGAGCAGCCCGAGCAGCGCGTACTGCCCGAGCGGGCCGCCGCAGAGCAGGTCCTCGGTCCAGCCGATCGACCAGGCGCCGAGCACCCCCCAGGCGTCGCCGACGCGCATGCCGAGCACCACCACGGCGAGCAGCGCCGGATCCGGCAGCCAGCCGCGCGGGAGCCACGCGGCGGCCGTGCCCGTCACCCACAGGCCCGCCGCGGCGAGCGCCCAGGCGATCGCGACGCGTCTCACGGCGGCGTCGACCTCCAGGGCATCGGCGTAGCCCGCTGGGTCATCGGTGTAGCCCGCTGGGTCATCGGCGTAGCCCGCTGGGTCATCCTATGAGCCCGGCTTCCGCTCGCCGGCGGCCTGCGCGCGCGGCGGCCCATCGCCCTCGCCCTCGTAGAGCAGCTCCAGCGTGGGCCCGCGCCACAGCATCACGAAGACCTGCTCGAGGCGGCCGAAGTCGACGGCCGGCCGCAGCACGGCCTGATGCAGCAGCCGGGTGGGCTCCGCGTGGACCTCGATCACCTCGCCGAGGCGCAGGCCCTTCGGATACACGCCGCCGAACCCCGAGGTGATCACCACGTCGCCGACCTGCACGTCGTCGCCGCGCACGAAGTACTCGAAGGCCAGCCGGTCGGTCCCCTGTCCGCGCACGATGCCGCGCGCCCGACTGCGCTGCACGATCCCGTCGACGGCGCTCTGCGCGTCCAGCACGAGCAGCGTGCGGCTCGCGTTCGGGGCCGTGGCGGTGACCAGGCCGACCACGCCGCGGTCGGTCACCACCGGCATTCCCGATCGCACGCCCTCGGCGCGCCCGCGATCGAGCAGCACCGAGTGGAACCACGGGGAGACGTCCTGGCCGACCACCTGCGCGGGTCGCATCGGCACCTCCAGGCCCTCGCGCATCTCGGCGATGCGGCGCAGCCGCCCGCTTTCGACCAGCGCCTCGCGGAACTGGAGGTTCTCCTCCTCGAGCGCGGCGACCCGCGCGCGCAGCCGCTCGTTCTCGTCGCGCTCGTCGAGCAGCGCGACGTAGCGCGACCAGCCGCTGCGCGCGAGCTCGACCGGGAAGGCCAGCACCCGCTGCACGGGTGCGGTGACCTCGAGCATGAGGCCGCCCAGCCAGCCGCGGTCGCTGGCGCCGCGCACGAGCGCACGGCGGTCGGAGGCGATCGCCACCAGCGACACGCCGGCGAGCAGCAGCAGCAGGAGCGGAACGCGCAGTCGCTCGATCAGCTCGCGCATCGCGCCTCAGGGAGCCTGTCGGGGGCCCCGCTCAGGATCGGACCGTGACTTCGCGCAGCAGCTCGAGCTCGTCGAGACAGCGGCCGGTGCCCAGCACCACGGCCGTGAGGGGGTCCTCGGCCAACATCACGGGGAGACCCGTCGCTTCCCGGAGCAGCAGATCCAGGTTGGCGAGCAGCGCTCCGCCGCCGGTCATCACGATGCCCTTGTCCACGATATCGGCGGCCAGCTCGGGAGGCGTCGACTCGAGCGCGATCTTCACGCTCTCGACCACCGTGTTCACGGGCTCCGCGAGC
>Ga0335082_10007792_pt1 | contig 11622 bp, 10 predicted proteins | sample Lox_Sample_41_FD_206718 | JGI IMG/M metagenome (GOLD analysis project Ga0335082, IMG submission 206718) | Soil microbial communities from Loxahatchee National Wildlife Refuge, Florida, United States - Lox_Sample_4.1 | ecosystem: Environmental > Terrestrial > Soil > Wetlands | place: USA...
GCTCGGCCCCGTGCTTCGGGGGGCCGCGGGCCGCAGTTCGGCGCTGCTCAACGTGCGGCTGGTGCATGCGCCGGCGGAGCTCGCCCTGGTGCCGTTCGAGCTCGCCATCGCCCCGGAGGGATTCCCGGGATCGGGGAAGCCGCTGCTCCTCCAGTCGCAGACGCCGGTGGTGCTGACGCGCGAGATCAGGCGCGGGAGCCCGCCGCAGGTATCATGGAGACGCCCCCCGAAGATTCTCTTCGCCTTCGCCAGCCCCGGCGGAGTTGCTCCGGTTCCCTACCAGGAGCACCTCGATGCGTTGCGCGCCGCCATCGACCCGTGGGTGCCCGCGGGGTCCGAGGCGCGGCAGTTGGCTGCGGTGCGCAAGCTGCTCACCGTGTTGCCCAATGCGAGTGTGGCGTCTCTCCAGCGGGAATGCGCGAGCACCGAATACACGCACGTGCATATCTTGGCCCACGGCCATCCGTACCAGTACGCCGGCGAGCAGCGTTACGGGCTGGCGTTCTGTCAAGCAGAGGATGCCGGGGCAAAGGACGTCGTCGACGGAGAGAGCCTTGCCTCTGTTCTTCGACACGGTGAGAAGGCGCCGACCGTGGTGAGCCTGGCCACCTGCGACTCTGGGAACGAAGGCTCGGTCCTCACGCCCGGGGGCAGCATCGCGCACGACCTGCACTCCGCGGGGATTCCGTGGGTAATCGCATCGCAGTTCCCGCTGTGGATGTTGGGCTCGGTCGTGGCGGCCCGTGTTCTGTACGCCGGCTTGCTGCGTGGGGACGATCCCAGGGAAGTCTTGTACGAGCTGCGCCGCGAGCTGCGCACCACTTCGGCCGGGAATCATGACTGGGCCAGCATCGTGGCCTACGCGTCCATCCCGTGGGACTTCGAAAAGGACGTCAGCGCGTTCCGTAGCGAGCAGACGCGGCGGCGCATCGACGCGTGTTTTTCCGCCCTCGAGGCTCCTGACGAAGGCCAGCTATCTCTCGAATCGATGCAACCCGCCTTCGAGAAGGTCCGCAGTATCCTGAAGGAATGGCGGGAAAGCGACACGCACGGCTCTCCCGCCGAGCAACGGGCGGAGCGCGCCGAGCGCCTGGGGATGAGTGGCGTGGGTGAGAAGCGGATCGCTTATCTGTTGTACGCGAAGGGAGAGCCTGAGAAAGCGCGCGCCGCGGTTCGATCGGCCGTCGATTGGTATCGACAGGCTTTCGATGTCGAGCTGACGAACCACTGGGTGCTGACACAGTGCTTATCCCTGTCCGCCGTGCTCGAAGAGCCGTGCGACTCCGGACTTTGGGTCCTGTCGCGGCTCCTCGCCTCCGCGGACCTTCGCAATCCCGACGCTGAGAAGCGAGCATGGGCACACGGCACCCTCGCCGAGCTAGAGATGTTGGGCATTGTGTACGAAGCAGGAGCGCGGCGCGACATCGCCGCAATCACGCGGAGTGTCGTCGAGCACTGCAAGGAGATCCGCGACAGTGTTGGGGCCGACGCATTTCCCGTGTTCTCCACGCGCCGGCAGTTCGAGCGCTACCTCGACTGGTGGAAGGGCCCCTGGGCGGACATAGCGAAAGCAGCAGCTCAAGAGCTGCGAGAGTGAGCGAGAGGAGCCGTCGATGGACACGTCGTTAGCCATCCTCCTGGGAAAAATCTGCCAGTACATCTACAAGCCTTCCGACGCCGGACTGCCGGGCCTCGGCAGTCCCTCCGCGAAAATCTTTCATGACGTCTCGCCGCTTCCCACGTCATTCGCGGGAGTCCTGCGATACCCGGACAAGACCGTTCTTGCCTTCCAAGGGACTATCACGAAGCAGTCCGTCCAATCGGTGAAAGATTGGTTGCAGAATTTCCGCGCCGTGCTGGTGCCGGCGCTGGGTTTGCCCGGGCTGGTTCACGCTGGTTTCGCCGACCAGTTGAAACTCATTTACGAGGACCTCTTGGCCGATTTGACAAAGGGTTTCGCGCCGCCGCTCTACGTAACGGGGCATAGCCAGGGCGGGGCCGTCGCGGCGTTGGCAACGAAGGCGCTCCAACAATCCGGCATCACCGTGACCGCGGCCTATACGTTCGCCGCGCCACGCCCCGGTGATGGAGCCTTCGCGTCGTCGGTGCAAACGCCCGTGTATCGTTTCGAGTACGGCGACGACATCGTTCCGCATGTCCCATTCCATGGTCTGTCGCTGGCTCCGCTCGAAAGGATTCCCGAGTTACGGGACCTCATCAGGAGGATCAGCGACACGCTCGGCTACGTATCGGTCGGAGCGCTCACGTACGGCGCCGGAGGCCAACCGCTGCGCGTCGGTCTGTCGCCCGCGGAAGAACGCGCGTTGCAGCTGGCGCGGGTGCCGGGCTTGTTGACGGCTCGCGACAAGCTCTTCGCGCACCATCACATGCCGAATTACATCGGCATGCTGTCAGGTGAGAACGTCGTCGAGCCCGGCGGTCGGTAGCCCGAGGTACTGCAGATTGCGACGCGCCTGATCGCGCATGATTTCGCGCGGCCCTTGCGCCGCGGGGTCGAGCGCAACAGCCTTCATGTACCAGCTCTTCGCTCGGGCCAGATCGCCGAGGAGAAGGTACGCTTCACCGACGATGGCGCGCTCCCACACGTCGAGATCCGCTTCGGGTAAGGCACTGAGACGATCGGCAATCTCACGGGCAATGCGGCGACTCTCCTCATTCTGGCCCATGTACAGGGCGATGGCGGCGGCGTTGACGCCGGGATACGGATCCCGTGACCCGCGCGCCCTCCGCCCTCGTCGTCATCGTAGTAGCCCATCCGGCCCTTCCATCGCCCACCAACGATGAACACCCGGCCCCACGGCGGGAGCGGCGTCGTTCTCCTTTGCTTCCTCACGGCCTGAACGAAAGGACGCCGGCCGCAGGCCCTAGCCCACGCTTAGGGGCAGCCGTTCAGCGCGTTGTTCACCGCCTGGATGACCAGCGCGACGTTGACCTCAACGCCGCTCGGAACGCCGGACGCGCAGGCCGACGCTTGGGCCGTGCCGAGCGCGATATTTACCAGCGTGATGATCTCGTTCACCGTGACGTCGCCGCTGCCGTCGCAGTCACCAGTGCAAGCAACTGGTGTCGGAGTCGGTGTCGGCGAATTACTCGGAAGTGGCGTGGCGGTCGGCGTTGCGGTCGTGGTCGGAGGCGGCGGCGCGGACCCGCCAATCCGAATCGGCTCGCTTCGCGCCACGACCACCGGCAGGTTGGAGAAGTTCGGATCCGGACTGTACAGTCGTAGCTCGTACCACCCCCCAGCCGAGGGAGCGTCGGGAAGCGCGAGCAAGAGCTGGCCAGCGGCCATGCCCGTCGTCGGCCACGAGGCCAGGATCTCGCCAGGATAGCCGTCCGGCGAGCCGAGCGCGTAGAGGCGAAGGTGGTCTGCCGCGGTCGGCAGGGGGATCCCGGTCCAGGTCGCTGTCACCGTGCCGCCCGGCGGGGTGGCCGCCGGGGTCACCGTCAGTCTGACGGGCGGTGCGACGCCGGGTCCGCTGGCAGTGACCTTCACGACGAACGCGTCACCGCACGGGGTGCCGAAGACATCGCAGATGCCGGCACCGAGCGCAGGCTGGAAGGCGCCCGGCGTCGTCGGGAAATCGTACGACAGCGTGTACCCCACGACGTACGCGTTGCCGGTCGGATCGAGCGCGAGCGATGAGCCCTGGTCGTCTCCCGTTGATGGGCTCGGAGCCGCGCGGCTGCCGCCGAGGTATGAAGAGTAGACGAGCCGCGTGCCGTCGGGGTCGAGCTTGGCGACGAAAACGTCATCCAGGCCGCGATTGCTCGCCTGAAATGCGTCGACGATCGGGAAGTACGACGAGTTCGTCGTTCCGACGACGTAGGCGTTGCCGGCGCGGTCGACCGCGATCCGCGAGCCGGCGTCGTCCAGCTCGCCGAAAAGGTACGTCGAGTAGACGAGGGCCGACCCGCTCGGGTCGAGTTTCGTGACGAATGCGTCGGTGCAGCCCTCGATACAAAACCGGTTTCCCGCATGCTCCTGCAAGACGCCAGGCGTCGTCGGAAAGTCGTCCGATGCCGTCTCGCCGGTCACGTAGGCGTTGCCCTGCTCGTCGACCGCGATGCCGCCGATCGCTTGGCTTTCCGACCCACCGAGGTACGTGGAGTAGGCGAGCTGCGAGCCGTCGGGCGTGAGCTTCGAGACGAAACCGGTGAGGCCGACGGGGCCACCGCCGCGCGTCGCCTGGAAGGGGTTCACGGGGGGAAAGTCGCTCGACCCCGTTGTGCCAGCGACGTACGCGTTTCCGGCCGCATCGACAGCGATGCCCGCTGGCGAGTCGTCGCCGCTGCCGCAGAGCAGGGTCGAGTACAGGAGCGTACCGCCGTCGGTGCTCAGCTTGGCCACGAATCCGTCGTTCGCGAAGGGAAGGACGTTGTCGCACTCCCCGGTCCGGTACGCCCCGGGCGTGGTTGGGAAGTCGTGCGAGGCGCTGTTGGTGATGCCCGTCACGTAGGCGTGCCCTGCCGCGTCCACCGCGATCGCCTGTCCGACTGACGAGTCGGCGAGGCTACCGCCGAGGACGGAGGCGTAGACGACGGCACCCGCGGGGTCGAGCTTCGCAACCAGTGCCCCGGCGAGCTCCGCGTAGCAGAAGCCGCCGTTGAAACGCCCCGTGACGTACGCGTTCCCGGCCGCGTCGACGGCGATGTCACGCGCCGAATCGTCGCACCCGCTGCCGAGGTAGGTCGAGTACAGGATGGCGCCGGCGGGGGAGAACTTCGTCACGAAGATGTCCCCGCTCCCGTCGAGGGTGCGATCGGCGCCGACCGTGGTCGGGAAGTCCGCGGATTGTGTCGTGCCCGTCACGTAGAAATTGCCGGCGCCATCGACGGCGACGCCCTCGATGCCCTCGAACGGCTCGTCGGCCTCGTCCAAGGTGCCGCCGAGATAGGTCGCGTAGTCGATCAGCGGGTCGATGACGAGCGGGCGGGTGCGGTCGTACGCGGCGAGCAGGAAGCGGACGCGACCCGCGCGGTCGACGAGATAGCTGGCGTCGATGGAGTGTCGGGTGCCGTCGATCTCCTGGTAGGCGACCGGCCGCGGCTGCCGGAGCATTCCGGCGGCCGTGTGGGCCGCAAGCGTGCCCGCGGCGTCGACCGCCGGCCGCTCGGCGCCCTCGAACGCGAGCACGATCCGCTCCGGATCGGCCCCGGGTGCGACGACGAAGTCGTACTCGAGGCGCTGCCGGCGGCCATAGTAGACGAGGTCGATACCGGGATAGAGGTCGGCGTACCGTACGCCGCCGTACGTCGTTGCGCTGGTGGCGGAGTCCGACCCATCAGCGTGGGCGTTCGGCAGAGTGCGCCGCCGCGTGTCGTCCCCGACGAGACGCGGCGCATGATTGGCACCGAGCGGCTTCAGCCGGACGACGGCCGTCTGGTGTCGACCATCGCTTAGCGCCAACTCCATGTCGCTGGCGGTGAACCGGGCCGAGTAGCCCGCACCGCGTGCCAGGAACTGAACCGCCTCGTCGGCCTGGCCGCGATTCGTCTCGAAGGTCAGGGGCCGGCGGACGGCACGCCTGCGGCCATCGCAGTTGCTGCCGTCCGACTTCGTGCCGATGCACGCCCCGCCGTGACATGGTTTGTCCCCATGAGACCGGCGATCGGGGTGGAGTTGATGTCGGCGCAGGCCCGCCTCGGCCATTGGGGCACTCAGTAGGGCCGGCATCGTGATCAGTATCGTGATCGGCGCGAGCCCACGTCGTCGCACCATGGCATCGTCCCCTCTCTTCATAGTTTCTTCCTCGTCGACAGACAACACGAAGGGCCTACTCGCCGGTGCCGGGGCTCCGTCAAGCCCGTGAACGAATGCTGACAGGCCAGGAATTGGAAGACCTGGACAGAGGCATCCAGCGCGGAGACCAATCATGCAGACATCAACGTCCTGATCGCCGGAACGCGTGTTTCCGAGCCCGCGTTTACCAAGCCCGGACTCATGATAATATTCGGTGACTTGCACGGGAGGCACCGCGATGCCGGGCGATATCGACGCGCTGATTTGCGACCTGCTCGAATGGATCGAAATCGAACCGCGCCACTACGCCGATGTGATCGATGCTTGGCGGACTTCGTGCCCGAGGCTCCCGGTCTGGGAAGATTCAGTCGATCGCGGGTTTGTAGTTCGGGAGCGGGTGGAGGGTCGGGGAGTGATGATCAAGCTGACCCCGCTCGGGCGCAGGTTCCTGTGTGACAACGGACGAATGGGGGGACAGAGCCACAAGCAACCCGGCACGTAGCTCGGCGCATCATCAGCCGGACCACAGGATGGCTTTTCAGGCAAGAAGTTCGGCGCTAGAGACAGATTGCTTGTGGAAACTCGGTCTTGGCCAAGATTCTGATTGTCGAAGACGATCTTAACCAGCGGCTCGTCTTCAGCGCACCACGCGTCGTCGAACGAGATACACACCACCAACCGTCAGCAATACGCCCAACGCGACCAGCACGGAATGTGAAGCTGCCGGTGCAGGTGAGGGCGTACAAGCATCAGCGTGGAGTCCGCAGCTGCCCTCCAGCACTTCGACAAATTGACAGCCTTTCAGGGCGCAGCGTCCTGCGCAAGCGGCTGCCTGGGCTCCGGTCGCTAGGACACTGTCACAGACGCGTGATACGCCTGAAGAACAGGGGCCACACACGCAGCAGTAGCCCTCGAAGCCGTCTTGTGCGACCGACAAGCGAGGCATGAGTACCAAAGTGGCGATCGTCATGACCGCTGCCAGCGTGAACGTTTTGATCCCGAACCCCCGCATCGTTCAATCCCCCGTTTCCCGCAGCCGTCTATCACAACCCTGGGAACGATCAAAGTTCACCTGGCCACGACGGGTGCGATGCATTCCGGCGCACACACGGCATGGCTTGGCGCACTGCCGCGACGATGTAGCGCTCGAAGGGTGGCGCGATGAAGCTCAGGCTGTTCATGGCGAACGCGAACAACGGATTGGCCGGGTTCCACTGGAACGGCGTGTCGTTGTCGAATTGGAACGGCAGGTTGCGAACCTTCAAACGCGTCAACGCCTGCTGCGGTTCGGGATGCTGAACGCTCGTGCTCATGCCGGCGCTACCTTTCTCTCGATGCCTGCCATGGTCCGCCCCTTGTTCCGTGCCGAAGCTCGCCCGCGATAGGCAGCGGAGACAATGGCGATCGAGAGGACGGCGGTGCCGAGCGAGTACGGCAGCCAGCCGATCGGATTACCCTCTGGGGTGAGGCCGTCACGAGCAGCGAGATAGGACGGCAACGCCTGGATCCACACGATAGCCGTCACGACGAAGTAGGCGACGACGCAGATCAACGCGAACCGATCCGTCTCGATCCCAACGGGCAGCTCCACCTGGTTCGCGAGACGTTGGAACTCGGCGGTACAGGTTTCCATCTCGTCACCTCGTTTGCGGCGTGGTCACGTCGCGAGCTCGATCGGCAGCGCCGCGAGGCAGCGCACGAGCAAGCTCGGCACGTGCGTGACCTTCCCATCGGCGCGCCGGAGCGCGCCCGTGCGCGCGAACAGCGTCTCGAGCACGACCCGCGTCTCGAGCCGCGCCAGCGCGGCGCCGATGCAGTGGTGGATGCCGAACCCGAAGGCGAGATGCGCCCTCGCGTTGGGACGCGCGAGGTCGATCGCCTCGGGGTTCGGGAACTCGTCGCCGTCGCGGTTCGCCGCACCCCAGAGCAGCATCACTCGGCTGCCCTTCGGCAGCGGCTCTCCCGCGACGTCGGTGTCGCGGCGCACGAGCCGGAAGTGGCCGTGGAACGGCGACTCGAGCCGTAGCGCCTCTTCGATGAACGGCTCCAGCAGCGCGCGGTCGGCGCGGACGCGCTCTTCGACGTGCGGATTCTCGAGCAGCAGCCGCAGGGCGCTGCCGATCAGGCCCGTGGTGCTCTCGTTCCCCGCGGTGAGGATCTGGAGCAGGATCGAGACGACCTCGTCGCGCGTGAGCGCTTCGCTGCCGTCGCAGGCGCGCACGAGGTCTCCAAGCACATCGTCCTTGGGCGCGCGCGCGGCCTCGTCGACACGTTGGCTGAAGTACGCCATCAGCTCGCTCACCTGGCCCACGTGCTCGGCGAGCTGCGCGGGCGTGTTGAGGCCGGAGAGCAACGCCACCGCCGCGTCGGACCAGCGCTTGAGCTGGGGAATGTCTTCGCTCGGCAGCCCGATCAGCCCCGCGATCACGGTCATCGGCAGCGGCACCGCCACCGCGCGCATCCAGTCGGCGGAGCGCCATCGCGCACCGCCCTCAGGCAGGATCGCGCCGACCAGCGACTCCGCGAGCGCGCGGATCGCGGGCTCGAGCGCGGCGACGCGCTGCACCGAGAACGCCTTGTTCGAGAGCTTGCGCTGGCGCGCGTGCTCGGGTGGGTCGGCGATCGCGAGCGCGTCCACCGACCCCGTGCCCGCTCCCTCGAGCGTGAGCAGCTCGGGCTGCTCCAGGCCTTTGAACAGCACCGCAACGAGATTCGAGGAATAGACCTCGAGGTTCGTCGCCGCGTCGCGCACGTCGCGGTACCGGCTGATCAAGTAGTAGGCACCGTTCGGCAGGCGATACAGCGGCGCTTCACGGCGCAGCGCCGCGAAGAACTCGTGCGGTTCCTGCACGACGTCGGGATCAAATGGGTCGAGGTCGGCCAGCGCTCTCATCGGTCAGGTTTCCCACGATCAGCGACGTTGAAATCCATGCGGCTCGTCTCCCGCTGGACTCACCTGCCGCGCAGCACATGCCCGGGCAGCGCGCCCGTGTGCCGTCCGCCCTCGAACAGGACCTCTCCGTTCACGAGCATGGCGGCGTATCCCTCCGCGTCGACGACGATCTTTCCTTGCCCAACGGCGCTCTGCATCAGCTCTCCTTTGAACCCGTGCTCAGCGCGCGGCGGCGAAGTGTGGAATCACCTCGCGCCCGAATCGGCGCAGCGAATCGACAATGTCGGCGTGCGCGATCGTTCCCGCCTGAACCAAAAAGGGCAACATGTCGACGCCCTGTTGCTCGAACCACTTGATCGACTCGAAGCAGCGCGCCGGGCCGCCGACGATCACCGAGCGGCGGTCGATAAGCTCCTATGAACTCACGTTCGACGGACGAGCGGACAAGTCGGTTCGCTTGATACGTCACGAGATCGAGCCCGCGGACGGCAATTGCAATCGCATCGCAGGCCGCGATGATATCAGCCAGGTAGGCACGCGAATCACGCGGCATAGAGCGGCCGCTTCGTGCGTTCGATGTCCCGTGCGATGTAGGGGTTCTTCACAGCTCCCACCATCACCAGATCTACTTCGCTCTTCAGCAATTGGCGCAGTTCGTCCAGCAGCCCGAAATACGCCTCGACCCGCGCATACGGCTCCATTGGCTCGAATTCGACGAGGAGGTCCAGATCGCTGTCGCCGGCCTTGAAGTCCTCGCGGAGCGCTGAACCGAAGACCTCCAGGCGTGCCACGTGGTGACGCGCACACGCCGCGGCGATCGCTTCGCGTTTACTCTGCAGGAGACCGACCATACTGCACCTCTCGTCCCAATCTTACCCGCGGCGCGTTGAGGACGCCATCGGAGCGCAGTGCTTCTGGCCTTCGCCTGCCTGAGCCGCAGAACAGGCGAAGGCAAAGGCGGAGGCTCAGGCTAGGGAAAAGCGGGCGACCGGGGTCGAACCGGCGACGTCCAGCTTGGGAAGGTGAAACAACGCATTTCGCGATCATCGCGGAAACCAAAATAAATCTCCTATTGTCAGAGAGTTGAGGATCTAACGCCCTGCCCCGGATTGTCCCGGAAAATCCCTGAGAATCCCGAAAAACCGGGAACCGTTCCCGCCTCTTTTCGCCTCGCCATTATCGTGAGCCGGGTCACACGTCCGAGGTAATCACGCTGTGCGGCAGGCGACAGTGCCGCGGCGATCGTGCTGCGCGTCGACGGCTGACCGCATCGGTGGATTCGCGTGTCCGCGATGCGGATTTCTGTTGCCGAAATGACTACAGTCAGTTATGAGATGAGTCATGATTGTTGCCCTGAAAAGTCATGGACACGACCGGATCGCCCCCGCCGACCCAGCTGCGGTTGGCCGCCGCGAACGTGGCAAGCAGGAGAAGCGCGCCCGTATCAAGGCGGCGGCGCGGGCGCTGTTCGCCGAGAAAGGATTCGACGCGACGACGACGCAGGAGATCGCCGCGCGCGCAGACATCGGCACGGGAACGCTCTTCCTCTACGCCCACTCCAAAGAAGAGATCCTGGTTCTCGTCTTCCGCGACGAGATGGACCGTGAGTGCAACGAGGCATTCGGCTCGCTCCCGCGCAAGGGATCGCTGCTCGATCAGCTGATGCACATCTACGGATCTTTGATTGCGTTTCACGACCGCGATCAGGGCCTTGCGCGCGTCTTCGTGAAGGAAGTGCTGTTCGTCAAAGAGAAGAATCGCCGAACCATCTATGAATTCGTCGAAGGTCTCATCGCTCGCACCGCGATGCTCGCCGACGAGGGCAAGAAGCGAGGGGACCTCGACGCCTCCGTGTCGACGCAGGTGCTGGCCGAGAACCTCTTCGCGGCCTACCTGTTGCGCCTGCAGAAGTGGCTCGGCCTGGAAGAGAAGTTGGCGGCCGTCGAGCACATCGACCAACTTCGCGAGTCGTTCGAGCTTCAGCTACGCGGCCTCGCCCCGCAACCACAGAGCAGCGGCAGCTCCAGGCGCCAGGCAACTCGCCGCCGGCGCTCATAGCGAAACGTAAAGGAGACGGTCATGCCCGCCCGCACTGGCGCAGAGTTCTTGAAAGGGCTTCGTGACGATCGTGCGATCTGGGTGGGCCGGGAGCGCGTGCGTGACGTCGTCGACCATCCGGCCTTCGCGGGAGCGGCGCGTGGCATGGCGGGGTTGTTCGATCTGCAGCACGAGGCAGCAGACGTCTGCCTGATGCCCGATCCGGAAACCGGCGAGCCGATCAACGTCAGCCATCTGATCCCGCGCTCGCGCGCCGACCTTGAGCGGCGCCACGCGTGTCTCGAACGGCAGGCCGAGTACAGCGTCGGTCTCATGGGGCGTTCGCCTGACTACCTGAATGTGACGTTCGCGGGCTTCGCGGGGCGTGCCGACGAGTGGGCGGTCGCTGGCAACGAGCGGGGTGCCGCGAACCTCGTCGCGTTCCAGAAGGAGATGGCACGCCGCGACCTGTCGCTCACGCACACGATCATACATGCCACGACCGACAAGGCGCGCGGCGACGTGCCGCGGGCGGGCGACGACGTCGCGCTTCACAAGGTCAGTGACACCACCCACGGCATCCTCGTGCGTGGGTCTCGAGTGTTGGCGACCCTCGCCCCGTTCGCCGACGAGATTGCGGTGTACCCGGCCTGGCCGCTGCCGCCTGGTGCCGACGCCTTTGGGGTCGCGTTCTCAATTCCGATGTCGACGCCGGGCCTGAAGTTCCTGTGTCGCGACAGCTGCAGCACGGCGGACGGTCCGTTCGACCATCCGCTCTCGAGCCGCTTCGATGAGCAGGACGCGTTCGTCATCTTCGACGACGTCGAGGTGCCGCGCGATCGCGTGTTCATCGACGCGCGTCTCGACACCTACAACGCCGTCATGATGACCGGTTGGGCTCCGAACATCATGCAGCAGACCATGATCCGCG
>Ga0335082_10007793_pt1 | contig 11622 bp, 4 predicted proteins | sample Lox_Sample_41_FD_206718 | JGI IMG/M metagenome (GOLD analysis project Ga0335082, IMG submission 206718) | Soil microbial communities from Loxahatchee National Wildlife Refuge, Florida, United States - Lox_Sample_4.1 | ecosystem: Environmental > Terrestrial > Soil > Wetlands | place: USA: Florida...
GAACGGAGTGAAAATGACTTGCGAATGTTTCTGCAGCGCTCGTCAATTCATCACACGCGAGTCACACGCTGTTATTGTTTGGCTTGCGCGGCTCCGCTCGCCGCTGCGTCCCCCGCCGGAACTTCCCCCAGCGGATTCTTCGGCGTCTTTGCCGGATGGAAATGCGTTCGCTGCGCTTTGTCCTGTGCCAGTTGTGGCTTCGCGTCCGCCTGCAACCGGGACTTGATCCACTCCAGTAGCTTGCCGTTCGCCGCCGCCGGCACCAGCGCCGCTGCATCCCCGAATTGCTCGATCTCTGTGATCGGTGGTGCTGTGTCTTCCATCCGTTCCTGGCACTGATCGGGCATGTGATGGTCCGACCGCACGTTCTGCATCCTCACGCTCTCCGCTTTCACCCTCGGAAACCACTTGACCGGGTCCAGACCAGCTACGCTCGCTCGGAACTCCCGCGTGTTCATCACCAGCCGGTCCTCGGACGGCACAAACGTCGAATGCTCGATAAAGTCCGGCCAGTCTCCCCACGGCGTCAGCAGGTCCAATGCCTTGATCCGCGCATCCACCGCCGACGCCAGGATCGCAATGCCCCCTCCTGACCCTTGCCCGAACATCCCAATTCGGTTCATATCCAACTGCCCCAGCGAAGCTACAAAATCCAGAATCATCTGCACGTCGTGCACCGTCGCACCCAGCGATTCCGGCAATTGATTGAAGAAATCCTCTCGCGGCGCCCGGTACTCCAAGCGGTGCGCCGTCAGCGCGGACACGAACCCGATGGCGGCGAATCCGTCTCCCACCGCGTAACTGCACCATGCGTCCTGCTTGAAGCGCTCCGTGTCCTGCGGATAGCTGTACAGATATATGACTGCCGGCGGCTTCTCCACTTTCCGCGGTTTCACGATGTACACGTCGATCGCGTCGCCCGGCCGCCACTCCAGGTGATATCGCTCCCGGATGAACGGCTTGTTCGCGTCGTCGTTCTTCTCCCCCAATACGGCGAGCTCCAGCTTCAGCTTGTTCTGTGACACCGGCAAAACTGTGAAATCTTCATCGTACGTCGCGGACGTCTTCTTCCCGCTCTTCGCCCCGGCGGCGGCCGGCTCCTTCGCCTTTGTCACGGAAGGCGAATCCCATGTCGACTGGCACTGGGAACGGGAGGCGAATGTGGTGCACTGAATCATCACAACCAGCAACAACATTGAATATCGATCGATTGATCTGCGCATGTCCTGTCCTGCATTTGGAGTGAATTCCGCTAACGCACCTTATTCGGCGAAAGAAGCGGACAGATGAACGGAAGTTGAAGCGTTTGTGACGCGCCGCTCTTCACCAGAAATAAGAAAAGGCAGGCGGACCTTCTCTTCCGCCTGCCTCTCCGTTGGGTTGGGTTGATTCTTACTCGATCCAGGTGAAGAACTCATTGCCCGTCAGGGCAAAGTAGGTCTGATCCTGGTAGTCGATGAAGGCCTTGCCCGCCATGTCGCCGCCCTGCTCGAAGCAGTTCGGAGCCACTTGGTCGGATGCGCAGAAGCCGGTCGAAGGTGACCCGGTGCCGTTGTTCGGCTGCTTGCCCGATACCCCGTAGTGCGTGCGGAATGCAGGCATGCCGTCCACCGTGCTGGAGCAGGCTGCGTTCGCGCAATACACCGACGGAACCAGGTCAGGAATGTTCACGTGCGCCTGATCCTGCGCTGCTTGGATCAGTTGATACACGCTCGGACCCGACGATGGCGCCGTGTAGCTCTGGTACACCACCGCGCGGATGATCGACCATACCCGGTAGTTGCCATTCTTCACGTTGTCGAACGTCGGCAGCGGGCCCGTGCACGCGAACGTGCCCAGGTTGAACGCCCCCGTGCAGTTCGGGAAGTTCCCGCTGTTCGTCGCGTATGTCGCATAGATCGGGTCCACGCCGTTCAGCGTCATGTACTTCACGTTGGCCTTGCCGCCGAACGTTCCCAGGCCCCAGAACGCATAGCCCATGGAGTTCGGGTTGTTCGCTGAGTTCACCGCATTCACCATTTCGCCCGTGCCGATCGCGCGCGTCCGGAAGCCGCCGAACGTCGCACCGCCCGCGCCGGTCACGTTGGCCGGGTTCGCGCACGATACCGTCGGAGGAACGAACGTGGCCGGGTTCGGCGGAACGAAGCAGCCCGCCGGGGTCGGGCCAAAGTTGTATTCCTGGCTGAAGTCGCCCGAACGGTGATCCCGCGTGTGAATCAGCTGCCATTCGAACGTGTTATACGTGCCGGATACCGGTTCGCGCTCCACAACATGTAGAGCCTTCGGCGACCCGCTCGATACGCCCGTCAACTGGTCGTTCGCTCCGAGCAAGCCGGACCAGAACGACGCGGCCGTCGTGTCGTTGATGTTTGTCGGCAGCAACGCGCCGAGACCACCGGCCGTCGCGTCCGACTTGTTGTAGAACAGCACCACCGGTACCGCGCCGATGTTCGTCGTCTTGAACGCCGGAATCGTCAAGCCCGTGAACGGATCCGTCCCCGCGATGTTGTACGCAACCACCTGCGCGGACGTCTGCGAGTACGAGCTCTGGATCGCCGTGCCGATGCCACCGATCGGGCCGTAGCCGAAGCAGCTTACGTCCGTTACGCCGGCGCGATTGCACGCTGCGCGCGTGTACGCGAACTGCCCGTCCTCCGGGCGGATGTCCGTCACTGCCACGTTGAAGTGCTTCCCGTTAATGACCGTGTACACTGCCGCCGGAAGGCCCGTCGTCGCCGTGTCAGTCACGAACGACACTTTGTTTCCTCCCGCCGTCGTCTGCGCCGCTGCCGGAACGCTCAAAGTCGCGTTTCCGCCGGCCGCCTGCCCGAGGAACAAGCGCTGCCCAACCACCGAGTCCACTGACAGGTACGTGCACACGATCGTCGGAGTGGTGTCGTTATCCCACACCACCGCCAGGTTGCCGCCTTCGGCCGGGATCGATCCGTTGCGGGCATCGATCGCGCTTGCGCTCCCCGTCCACACGCGCGTTCCGCACGTTGTCGACGTTCCCGTGATGGGATCGCCCGCAACCATCGCGATCACGAAGCTGCTGAACACCCCCGAAGATCCGACACCCATGATTTGTGGGGCCTGAGCGTAGCTCGTCGACGCGAAGAGTAGTCCTCCCGCGAACGCTAGAGCCGCCGTACAGAGTTTCTTCAAATTCATTCCGTAATCTCCTCTCAAAGAGTTGACTGACCAAACCACGGGGTGGCGAAAGAACACCTGCGGTGGTGTGTCCTTCCGGTGAGGTCCATCCTCGACTTTCCGCTCGTTAAAATGTTATCGGCGTCGTGTGACCCGATCGCCTCCGCGAATTTTCTCCGTCAATCCGTCTGGGCGTCGGGTCCGCTTGCAAGCCAGGCGCTGAATGTTGAAGCCAGAGTGCCAGCCGGCAACACAGGGCCTTTGACTGCCGCGACTATTCACGACCCGTATTAAAAAGGAATGACTCCGGCAGAAATCTCAAATGAAACGGCCCGTCTTTTTCACGGAAATGTTGCGAAATGTGAATCCATCTTGACTCGCGCGTTCCGCTTCGGCGCCTTTGCCCATTTTCCAGACTTTTCCCGTCCGCTTTTTCCCGCCTCCCACTCCCTCGCGCTTCCGCGCCGCTTTCTTCCGGCTGTCATCCTTCCCAGCCTCGTTTGTGAACGCACATTGACTCCCGCGTTCTGGTTCGAAAAACAAAATCCCTCTTCTCCACAAACTCCCGCCAATATTGATGCGAATTCAACTTGTGAATCATCCGAACGTAACAGGCTCACTCAACGATAGGGCCCTGCTTCATTTTTCAATCTGGGGTGATTCGAGTGAGACGGAGAATCCATTTTCTGTTCGTTGCTGTCATCTTCTGCGCGCTGGCGCTTCCCTGCAGGTCTCAGGAAAACGCCGCTGCCGCCGCCGCCAGTCAGGCTTCATCCGCCAAGGGCGCCATCGCCGGCACCGTGTCCGACACTACCGGCGCCGTCATTCCCGGCGTCAGCGTCACCGCGCTCGACGCCGCTGGCCAGACCTTCAGCGTTACTTCCGACGAAAAGGGCGAATTCAAGATCGAAGGTCTCGCTCCCGGCCTCTATAAGATCGTCGCCACCGCCGCCAACTTCGCGGACTTCCTCAAGGAAAACATCGACATCAAAGCCGGCGAGACCGCCAAGGCGGATTTCTCCATGTCTCCCGCATCCGCCGCCGCTGAAAAAGTCGAAGTTACCGCCGGCGGCATCGCCAAGGTTGAGCAGGAAACTGCACAGATCGCCGGCAGCCTCTCCACCAAGGAAGTCACCACCTACGCCCTCAACGGCCGCAACTTCACCCAGCTCATCGCTCTCGCTCCCGGCGTCAGCAACCAGACTGGCCAGGATGAAGCCCTTGTCGGCGTCAAAGGCAGCGTCAAATACAGCGTCAACGGCGGCCGCGTCGAGTACAACACCTACGACGTTGACGGCGGCGATATCCTCAACGCCAGCATCAACGGCAGTCACAGCACCCTCATCGTCTATCCCAGTATCGACGCCATCAGCGAGCTTCAGGTCCTCACCTCGAACTATGGCGCCATGTACGGCCGCACCGCCTCCGGCACCATTCTCGCCACCACGAAGCAGGGCGGCTCCGATTTCCACGGCGATGCTTATTTCTTCCTTCGCGATAATCACCTCAACGCTCGCAACTTCTTCGATCAGACCAGTCGCGCTCCTCTCTACCAGAAATACGAGCCCGGCGGCACCATCGGCGGCCCCGTTTTCATCCCCGGCCACTACAACGTCAACAAGGACAAAACCTTCTTCTTTTTCTCCATGGAATATCGCCACGACAAAGAGCCTGTGAACTTCAACCAGGCCGTCCCCAGCGCCATCGAGCGCAATTGCGCCGCTTATCCCGGTGGCAATCTCGGGAACTGCGTCGACGGCGGCTTCGGCGATTTCAGTGACGTCTGCCCCGATCCTCAAACCCAGGGCACCCTCTTCTTCCGCGATCCTAGCCTGAAAGGCAAGGACTCATCCAACGGGAAGGCCGTCGGCTATTTCCCTGATTGCCCCGGCCGACCCGCGCAAACGGCCGGCGGTGCGCCGCCAGGCTCCTTCCAATCCTTGGGCTCTCAGGGTGCGCAAGGCGGCAATCTCGTTCCCATCGATGCCCGTTCGCGTGCGCTTCTCGACACCAATCTCATCCCCATGCCGAATTCCACCACCGGTTGCAACTCCACCGTGCCGGCGCAGATTCCCCAGTGGATCGACCCCCTCGATCACACCCGTGGCATCCTCAAGATGGTCGACAATCCTCACTGCTACAACGTCGCCGTCTCTCCCTTGACCACTTGGCTCGAAACTCTCTTCCGCATCGACCACAATTTCTCCTCCACTCAAAAACTCATGTTCCGCTTCATCCACGACGACTGGAGCACCCAGGTCCCCACTCCCCAGTGGGGTTTCATTCACAACAGTTTTCCCACCGTCCAGAACCAGTTCGACGGCCCCGGCACCAGCATGGTCATGCACTACACCGCCACCATCAAAAATAAGCTCGTCAACGACGTCGCCATGGCCTACACCACAGACCACATCGATCTCACCAATTTTGCCGGTCCCGGTGTCACCACTCTCGACCGCTCCCAGGTCCCCTACATTAATAATCCGCCGTGCCTCATCGATTCCGGCGATCCTGACAGCACACCCTGCGGTCTCGGCTGGATTTTCAACAACGGTTACGGCAACAAGATGCCCGGCATCGTCATCGCCGGCACCAACGCTGCCTATGGCGGCTCCGGTTTTGCTGTCGACTCCAGCTACATGCCCTGGCGCCATTCCAATCCCACCTACAGCCCTCGCGACGACGCCACCCTTGCCTTCGGCAAGCACACCCTCCAATTCGGCGCTCTCTTCATCATCGCCCAGCGCAACGAAGTCAATCCTCCCGTCGGCGCCAACAACGGCGCTCTTCAAGGCATCGCCACCTTCACCAACGTTAACAACACCAACACCACCGGCAACGTCTTCGCCGATTTCCTCCAGCCCTATATCCAGAACTTCCAGCAGGACAGTGCTCAGGGCACCTATCACAACAATTACAAAATCGCTGAGCCCTACTTTCAGGACAATTGGAAAGTCACTCCACGCCTCACCCTCAATCTCGGCGTGCGCCTCAGCCTCTTCGGCCTCTACGAAGAGAAATATCGCCAGTCCTACAACTGGTTTCCCTCTCAGTTCAGCAGCCAGCTCGCTTCCCAGGTCGTCATCAATGGCCTCTGGGGCTACCTCCAGAGCTCCACCACCGGCGACGCCATCCCCCTCAACCTCGACAATCTCGATCCTCACCTCGTCAACGGCGTTCTCCGCTGCGGTGTCGATTCCTTCGCCGACGGCAAAAAAATTCCCGCCGGCTGCATGTCCAACAAGGTTGCCAACTGGGCCCCCCGCATCGGCGTCGCCTGGGATCCCTTCGGCAACGGCAAAACTTCTATCCGCGCCGGCTACGGCATCTTCTACGAACACGGCACCGGCAATGAAGCTAATACTGGTTCCCTCGAAGGCAGTCCCGGCAACATCGGCGCCGGCGGCGTCGTCAACATGACGCAATACTACCCTCTCAACTGGGGTTGCATCGGCAATCAGGGCACCGGCTGCCCCGCCTTTGGCGGCACTTTCCCTCTCAACGTTACTTCCATCCCCACCAAGGCCGTTTGGCCCTACGCTCAGCAGTGGAGCCTCAGCGTTCAGCGCGAACTCCCCTGGGACATTCTCGGCAGCGTCGCCTACGTCGGCAGCCGCGGCACCAATCTCACCGCCGAGCTCCAGACCAACCAGCTCGTCCCCGTCAACACCGTCGACAATCCCTTCTTGCCAGGTCAGCCTCTCACTTCCGACATTTGCTCCGGCTATGGCGGCGGCGTCTTTACCGTCAACGGGGAAACCATTGGCGCTGGTCAGGGCGGTTACAACAATCTTCTTGCCGCTTGCGCCGGCCTCGCTCTCCAGATCCCCACTCCCAATGCCCTCCGCCAGCAGGGCTATGTCATCGCTCCCGGCATGGGCCAGGTTTTCTCTCTCCAGAACATCGCCAACTCCAATTACAACTCGCTCCAGGTCACCGCCCGCCGCACCAAGGGACCTCTCACCCTCGGCGTCTCCTACACCTTGAGCCATTCCATCGACGATTCTTCTGACCGTACTAGCGCCAACTTCATCAACGCTTACAACCTCCGCCAGAATCGCGCTAGTTCCGACTTCGACCAGCGCCATCTCCTCAACATCAGCTACATCTACGCTCTCCCCCTCCAACGCTGGCTCGAGCCCCTTACCACCCTTGGCGACTCTGACTCCAGCAACCAGGTCCGCGGAAGAGGCATGTCCGACAAAACTAAGACCCTCCTCGACGGTTGGGAATTCTCCGGCATCACCATCTACTCCACCGGCACGCCTTTCAGCATCATCAATGGCGGTTGCTCCTGTGGCGTCTCTTCTCTCGACAACGCCGGCGTCGCCGCCGTCACCGGTCCCGGCTCCTATCCCGACCTCGCCACCGACGTTCCCAAGAACATCCTCGGCGGCAGCTCTTCAAACACTTTCGGTCCACTCCTTGGCAATCCTGGCCTCTTCGTCGCCCCGCAGGGCCTCACCTACGGCACTGCCGGACGCAACTTCTTCAACAATCCCAGCCGCCTCAACTTCGACATCGCCATCGCCAAGACCGCCAAGATCAAAGAAGACATGTCCATGCAGTTCCGCCTGGAAGTCTTCAACGTCTTCAATCACACTCAGTTCCGTATCTACGACCCCAGCAATCCCGGCAACCCTGGCAACAACATCATCACTTGCTACGCCAGCGCCACCGACGCCTATCCCTACTCTGCTGTCGGCACCGTCAACAACGGCATCTACGGCGACCAGTACGGCTCCTGCCTGAACAACAACTCCTTCCTGCATCCCGTCGACGCTCACCGGCCCCGCACCATGCAGGTCGGCGTGAAGTTCTTCTTCTAAGCGCAAAAAAAGGGGCGCGCGGTCTTCCACCCCCCGCCGCCCCTTTTGTTCACTGTCCTGCAACATTCCCGTAGCAAACCCGTCGTAAGATGGCCCCAGATTCGCCGGGTCGTCGGCCTCTCGTTGTCCCCCCGTGTTCCCTTGCTTTGGGCGGAACCAGCCCGCCGCCTGCGGATCGCGGAACTCTAGCTCTAGGTCCTTCAACGAATCATGCTCGTCGTTGCTACGACAACGCGCCTCCCTGCTCTCGGCCCGGCCTTCATCGCCAGCCCTGCCAAAACCATCCCTCAACTCCTCGCCGAGTTTGCCCTCGCCGCTCTCGTCTTCACCTGTCTCACCTTTCCCGCTATCACACTCAGCAGTTCTCTCCCCTGGTTTCGCCCAGAGCAGCTCGCGCTTCTCCCCATCGGTTTCGCCTACCTCTGGGCTTTGCTCGCCGGCGCCGCCCGTCCCCTTCGCTGGAACGGCCTGATGCTCGTCGGCCTCGTCTACTCCCTCTGCCTGCTCCTCTCCGTCTTCTACGGCACCGCTGTCCTTGGCCACGAGTTCCTCGTCCGCGACCTCTACGAAATCCCCAAAGCGCTCCTCCCCGTCGCGTTCTTCACCTTCGGCCTCGAAGTCGCTCTCGATGAACGCTCCATCCTTCGCATCCTCAATTACTTCTCCGCTGCCATGCTTCTCGTCTGTCTCTACGCCTGGGCCCAGTGGATCAACCTCCCCATCGCCACTCGCCTTGCCGTCCTCTATTCCGGCGGCGAACACGTCGAGGGCTCCCTCTCCCACTACCGCCGCGTCTACTCCACCATGGGAAACCCCAACGTCCTTGGCCAGCTCCTCTCCTGGGCTATCGTCGCTTTCACCCTCGCCGCTCTCTTCCGTGTCGGCCCTCGCCTCCGCAATCTCCTTCTCACCTTCGCCTGCCTCGTCACTCTCGCCATGACCGGCTCCCGCTACGGCTTGCTCAACACAGGGTTGGGTCTGGCCCTGATTTTCTTTCTGCCTATGCCCGCAAAGCAGCGCCGCTTTGCCGTCTTCGCTCTCGGTGCGGTTCTGCTCCCGGTCTTTGTCGTCACCGCCGTCACCGTCGCGCAGCGCAATCAGGCAACCATCGACCGCTTCCAGACTCTTCGCGATCCCATGCACGCCGATTCCCTTCGCGATCGCCTCGACAATCTCTGGCGCGATGCCGGCAATGAAATCGCCCAATCGCCTTTATTCGGCCACGGACCCGCCAAATCCATCTTTTCTGAGGTCTTTACCGATTCCGAGTATCTCGACATCCTCAAGGAAGTCGGCTTGCTCGGCTTCTTCGTTTATCTTGCCTATTACCTCGTCCCGCTGCGGACCCTTTGGCGAGGGCTGCGGGCCGGTGCGGCCACCTTTGACGGCGAAGTCCCGGCGGTGCTCTGGGCTCTTCGCTTCTCCTTTGTCATGGGTGTTACCGCCCTGGTCATGAACATCGGCATGTCCACCTTCCGCAATCAACCGCTTCAGGGCTTCCTCTGGCTTTGCTTGGGGATCGGAGCTTCCGCTGGGCTCTCCCTTGAACGTGTCCCGGGCTTAGCTGCGTCCCCACAAAGCTCCTAGTCGCCGCTCCCCGGCACCTGGTGTCGCTGACCCTCAGCGCGAATCAGCTGCGGCGTCACTGTTCGAGTTGTACGGAACCCGCACTTTGTGCTGATCGAGGGAAATGCCGCCGTCTGGGCGGTGTTCATGCACTCGCACGGCGTATGGTGGGAAGATCGCCGGGAAATGCGACAGCCAAGGCAGGTCCGCGCGAAGGTAGAACCCCAGACGACATCTTTCTCTTGCTAATTGATTACCGCGTGGTAAACTAATTACATCTGTATCTGGCGCGCGGGACGCGCCACGGGCCCTTGCTCTTTGACAACCAATTTCGGTCTTCGGCGCTAACCTCAATCATTCCCGCACTTACGCCTCGAATCGCACTTAAGTCCAACGATTCCCGCACTTGCACGGTCCCCCTCCCGGGGGGGGTGGCCCGGCCCGCCTAACTCCCATCCCTCCACCACTTTCCCTTCGCTCAATTCACAGATTCCGGCGAGCCCGGCGCCGTGTTCACCAGCGGGAAACCTGTCAGCGATCCCACCGCGGCTGCCGCCACCAGCGGCTTTCCTGTTCCACTTCCCCCTTGGTAGCCCAGCCCCATCCCTCGCAGATATTCGATCACCATCGCCGGATCGTGTGTGCTCGCCAGTTGCAGCAGCGTATGCACGTCGTGCAGGACCGCCGCGGAGTTCAGCGCTTGCGGCTCGATCACCGACAGTTTCTCCAGTGTCGACGGGATCAATCTCTCCGACGGCGTCACCAGCTCTTCCGTCATTTTCTCCCCGGGCCGCAATCCCGTGATCCGCACCTCGATGTCTTTCCCCGGTTCTCTTCCCGACAACAGGATCAGTTCCCGCGCCATTTCCAGGATGTTCCGCGGCTTGCCCATGTCCAGCACGAAGATCTCCCCCGACCTTGCCAGCGTCCCCGCGCACAGGATCAGTTGCACCGCTTCCTGGATCGTCATGAAGTACCGCTCGATTTCCGGATGCGTCACCGTCACCGGCCCGCCCGCCGCAATCTGCCGCTGGAACAGCGGGATCACGCTCCCTCGGCTGCCCAGCACGTTCCCGAAACGCACGCACGCCGTCCGCGTCCCGTGTGAATTCCCTCTCGCGTGGATCAGCAGCTCCCCGATCCGCTTTGTCGCTCCCATCACGTTCGTCGGATTCACCGCCTTGTCCGACGAGATGAACACCACCCGCTCCACCCGATACTCATGGCATACGTCCAGAACGTTCTTCGTCCCCCCCACATTGTTCAGCACCGCTTCGCATGGATGATGCTCCATCAACGGCACGTGCTTGTGCGCCGCTGCATGAAACACCATCTGCGGCCGGAACGCCCCCCACACCGAACGCAGCCGGTTGAGCTCTCGCACGTCCGCGATGATTGGTTCCACCTTGAACGCCACTTCCTTCTGCTTCAGCTCCTGCTCCAGCTCGTATATGGAGTTCTCGTCCTTGTCCAGGATCGCCACATGCGTCGGATCCAGCCGCGCGATCTGCCGCACCAGTTCGCTCCCGATCGACCCGCCCGCTCCCGTGACCAGCAGCCGCTTCCCGTAGTAGGTTGGCCCGGCCACCATCTCGAAGTCCCGCACCTCCACGCTTTGCCGCCCCAGCACCTCTTCCACTCGCGGCTCCCGCAACTGGCTGATCTGGATTTGCCCGCTCAGGATCTCGTGCAGGCTCGGGATGATCTTGGCCGGAACGTGCGCCTGCCGGCAGCTCGCCAGTACCCGTGCCAGGGTCGTCGGACCTGCCGTCGCCATACTGATGATTACCTCGTCGATGTGCAGACGTTCGGCCAGGCTCTCCAGTTCTTTGCCGGCTCCCACCACCCGGGTCCCGTTGATGGTCGTGCCCACTTTCAGCCGGTCATCATCCACGAACCCTACCACCTCGTAAGAGGGATTGTTCTCCAGTTCCTTCCGCAACATGATCCCCGCCCGCCCCGCCCCATACAGGAGGGCACGCTTGCACACCTTCAACGGCGGATTCATTTTCCTTTCATGCGAATACACGAGCCGCCGGATGACGCGGATCGCACACATCAGCGACAACGAAAGCAG
>Ga0335082_10007794_pt1 | contig 11622 bp, 12 predicted proteins | sample Lox_Sample_41_FD_206718 | JGI IMG/M metagenome (GOLD analysis project Ga0335082, IMG submission 206718) | Soil microbial communities from Loxahatchee National Wildlife Refuge, Florida, United States - Lox_Sample_4.1 | ecosystem: Environmental > Terrestrial > Soil > Wetlands | place: USA...
ATTACAAAGATAGACATAATTCCACAAGACGGACGACCGTTTGACATGGTATATGCGGGATCATTAACAGATACTTCATACTCAATGAATTTCTTAAACGTTGCCAGCAAATATAAAATAATCGTTGAAACTAAAGAACATTTTCCCATACAAGTAATTTATGACTACAAATAATGAACAAGCCTAAACCCAAACCAAAGCCCACCAAGGACGAAGAACTCAAACCCGTCAGCTTGAAAGATTTCACCGACGCGGTTAAGCGAGTGATCGCCCTTGAAAAGAAATAGGTCAAGAACTTCTACTTGCGACCAACGGCAAATTCTTCGTATATTTACATACCCGGAGTGAATACCCTGCAAAAGGATTTCCAACACGGTATGTATCCGAGAATGGGTACACGGTGATGCGATTCCGCGTTGCTGAAGGGTAGAAGAGGACGTGAACCGGTTGACAACAACCGCCACGATTCAAGACTATCCGATTTTCACTCCGTCCGATCAACGGGGCGAAATAGCGCCAGCTATGGGCGTGAATATAAATACTTCAGGCATTAACGCCTGAGCCGGCTCAGGCTTTTTATCTGAGGTTTCAGATGAAAAGTTCTGATCTCAAGGTAGAAGTCAAGATAGACGTAGCAAAGATAATACTTGCAGTTGCGTTTCTTCTGACACTCCTACTTCGTTAATTCAAGGCGGACGCCCAAAACGTCCGCCTTCTTTTTGTACTGCCTACATCTCAAAGAACAGAAAAAAAAATCAATTTTGGTATTGCCTTGTATGTAATTCCCAAAAGGTGGGTAGTGGTACGTTTTCAAAGAGGTGGAAAACACTCAGAAAAACAGGCGATCAATTGTCATATGTTTTGCGAGTATTGCAAAATGCTTTGATTGACCAAATTCATAATTACTCCAAATCATATGCGCCATCCAATCGATGAAGATTAGATTTTGATTCTGATGGCTTTCTTCTGGACAGTCATGTAATTTTGTGGGTGAGTTTCTTTCAAAATAAAGAACCAGTTGAAGATAATCTCTTAGACTATTCCCGCTTTTAACTTTCACGCTTCGATTGTCTCTTATTAAATATACCTCATCAAATTTATCTACCTTGTCAATTACTCCGAGCTTAATCATGTAATTGTACAGTTTATTGCTATCAAGGCGGATGTGTTGCTGAACATTAGCCTTTTTTACTGTGATAGAACCGAGCTTGAACGTGCCATGAGCCTTGACATAATTTGCCACTTGATAGGCCACATGGTCTAATTGTGGTGGGGTTAAGTCGGTCGCCTTTACCTCTTTTTTGGGGTCAAACTTGAAATGTTCGTAAACTTTGCGGACTATTCGTCGGGGTTTGTCTTTTTCGCCAATAGGGGTAATAAGAAAGGATAAGGTAAGAAACTTACTTGATCCCCCTTTTTGGTATGGCTTATCAAGCGTCCAGCCTAAATCGCCACTTTCATCTAAGTATATTACGTAGGGCATAAAAAAAATGGCAGCCCCTGAGAGCGGTATATTTAGACTATACTTATGATGGCTTGCGCCGTCACGCTTACTCAGGATTTACCTGCCGAGACAAATCTAACCCTTTTAAGGCTGTTTGTCAATAGATATTATCGGCAGATAAAATGGGTTCTTTAGGCTGCTCTTTTCTCCGATTTATTGGTTTTTAAGAATTCTTCCCAATCCCAGATGCGATTTGTAACACGCGCCTCCATTGCGGGAGTAACTCTCAATGATTGATGAATCCGTATAAAGTTGTAATGGAAAAAGTGAAGTGCCGTTGCCGCTTTCCAATGAGATGAGTAATGACGAGTTTGGTATCTGAATCAAAGGCGACAAAAACATATTGATCTCCAACTTCTCCAATTCTCTTTTCCTCTTCTGAGCATTGCTTCTGTTTTTTCTGGACGAACACCCATATTTCATCTGCCTGCACGAACCGAGATTGTAAATTGACACATTCCCGATCCAACACCTCTGCGGCTCTTACTCCAGCCTCACGGAGCAAACGTAAAACTGCTCCCTTGTGAACGTCTAACATTCTGACGATACTACAAATTGAATTTCCCTCAACAAGTGTGTTGAGTATCTGAACTTTCTTTTCCATTGGCAGATTATTCGCCATGATGCACTCCCTTTGAGTTTGATTCTTGCCCATTGGGAGCGTATATTCTCTTAGGCATTGGAAGCTCCCAACCGAGCTTTTGATGATTAGAGGCTCTAAGTGTTAGCGCACTTGGAGCCTCGCTGTTTATTGTCTTATTGCAAGTGATAAAGTATCACTTGGCGGGGCAAAAAATATATCTACCCCCTCTGACGATCTTTCCAGCCATTAACTTCTTTTGCATCCAGCAGAGTAAGGCTCTTGAATTTATGTGTGGTCAGATCGCCAAGATAAAGATAGTTTCTGATTGCGTTGGCCTTAACACCGAGTACCTCAGAGGCCTCTTCGACGGTGAGGTACTCGTTTTCATTTACATGTTTAAGTGTTCTTACCTTCTTCATCATGGGTACAATATAAGTGATATAATATCACTTGTCAAGTGAATTATGTTATTTCTTTTTCTGCGCAGTCGCAACGGCTTTCTTCATCCCGCCTATTGTCCCATCTGCAATTTGTTTGCCGAGATCACCCGCACGCGACCTGTCTTTCGCTATATCGTTAGGGAAGTATCTCTCTACGACTTCTTCTACCGTATTGAAAATTTCATCCCTTTTAGAGCTTCTCTTTGGCTTCATAAAGCCTCCTCCTTAATTATACTTTTTAGAAAAATGCGGATTCAAATCAATTCCAAAATAATGTTTTCTTTTAATCCACACAAAACCATCTACCTTTGATATTATTGCAACATCAGTTGGACCACCAACCGTATCTTGATCTGTCGATACTTTTCTTTTCAAGGAAGTAATATTCACAAGTGCTTCCGCCATCGCCGCAAGTTCGTTTTTGGGCAATACGGAAACCGCTTGCCTGATTGGCTCCCAATGGTGATAATGTTCATAGAACTCAAACACCCCTTAAAGTTAGTCCATTCATCCCTACCCATCTTGGTCAATGCGCGATCCATTCGCCTATTTTTTATTCCGGCCTCTGCCAATATTTCTCTGGGAAGGCCGGTTAAAATATTGCGCACATAGCTCCTAATCTCTGACCGATAATCAATGTGTATGCCAGAAAGAAACGCATCTACCTCCTCGCGCTGTGCTACTGGAAGAACGAAGGCAGGGTCAGAAACCGTAATCTGTTTGCTTAGTCGGGGAACATATCTTAAAGACCTACCTATCATTCCGTCAATATCATAGCCGACAACAGCGGGAAATTCCTCTGAAGATCCAAATCCGGCGACTATGAATCCAGAAAAAGATTCAAACGTTCCAAGGTCTCTTTTAAATGAGTCTGCGACAATCTCTGCCAAGGTGCGTCGCATGGTTCCAGAAATATTGAACTCTTGAAATACGTTTTTCAATTGTGATTCGGTTGCTTTTCGAATTCTGGCAACCATGTTTCTTAATGAAATTCCTTTTAATGATTCAATTCTGTCGCAATCAGAAACCGATTCCTTGATCTTTTTAAATAGACCAACCATCATTCTATTTAATTCGGCCTCACTGATTTTTTTGTTTTGCTTTATATGATCCTTAACGGCTCGAAGAAAGTAGGACTTCAAAAGTTCATATATCTCTAAGCTTCTTTGTTCAAAATAAATTCTCTGCTTTTCGACATTGATAAGATTTCCATTCCCCTTTTTGAGAAATCTAATAAAGTCGTCTCCATAATCTTCGAGGTTCTTAAACTGTTGCGGTTTGAGTTGGCTACGGTATAGTTTGATTATAGTTTCCCAGGGTGTTTGCATAATCTGAGCACTGCCAAATATCATCACACCCACTAAATGATTTGGATACAATCCAAACAGTTTATTGACGGTATTGTATATCTTGGCACCCCCGTCTGACATAGGAATCGTGACGGCACTATCGGCTGCCAATGCCACGGCCGATTTGTTTAGAATAGCAACTTCTGCGGTCATTAGATTTGTCTCCCACTGTTGTGGGCAGAAATCTAATGCTACGCTTTTTAATGTCAAGCGTTATATTGTATCACTTAGACGTATAACATTCAAAAATGTTGTATAGTTCTCTTGACAATCTTCAAGTGATATTATTACACTTATCGTGCCAAAGTGATAAAGTATCATGTAATTATTACCGATGTTTCGGAAAAATTAAATCGAAAACGTACCACTACCAGAAGGTGGTACCCCTTCTTCGAATTTCCACTTGACCTATCGTCTTTCAACAGGTAACTTAGCTACGAAAACGCCAATTTGCCCTTCGCCTCATTGTCACCAAAACGAGCGGAGAGGGCATGAAGAAAATGTGACGTTAGAGATGAGCCCCGGTCACATAGATGTCCATGTCACGGGAGAGTTCTTGCTCGAAGGGACCATCAAGACCTTCCCCCCCGATGGCGATCATTCGTTCTCATAAAGGAGTCTCCCTTGCAAAAATCCAATTTGTCCATTCTGATACTGATGATCTTTGCTCTTGAATCACTTCACGCTCAAGCCGAACTGACTGCGTGGGGAAATTTGAGCGGCATCCGGATCGACGGGCAGCTGATGAAATTCACCTCCAGCCTTTGCCTGATCGGTCCTTCGATGGCGGATGTCACCTCCACAGGAAAAGAGAGACAGCATCCTCTCTACACACGAAAGGGGGACAAGCAAACCGTCACGACCGAGCTGTCGCAATTTTCATTCACGGAAGAGGTGCAGGATACCGACCACGGCGCCGCGACTTTGAACGTAAAAACAACAACCGCGGCCGACACTACGCTCACCGGCGTCTTTGTCTGCTTTGAGCTTCCGGCGGATGATTATGCCGGCGGGCGCATTCAGCTGTTCGATTCGACCGCGTCGGGAATCGGCGAGGTTCCTCTGTTCCCGCTCAGACCCGGAAGAATGCCGCAGACCTTCCGCGCAAGAAACTTCCTCAGCCAGGCTTTGGTCGGAGGGTTCCGCGTCACTTCTGCAACGCGCACACTTGAGGTAAGAACGGAGCGGCCGACGGAGATAATCGTTCAAAAAGGGAACCCGCGTTTCGGCAATGCCAACGACAGAATTTACCTCGCCGTCATGACCGGCCACACGAAGGACAGCATGACCGCCGAGAAAATGTTTTCGATCAGGCTCTCCGGCGACATCGACAGGAGTCCGGTACGGATTTCCATCGATGCTGAGAAGCCGGGGAAGGCGTTCGACGGCATCGGCGGCAATTTCAGAATTCAGAACGAAAAACTCGACCCGAAAGTGATCGATTATTGTCTGGAGAATCTTAACGTGCGATGGGCGCGCGTTGAGATGCCGTGGCGCAGCTGGCATCCGGTCGAGATCGTGAACCCCCTCGAAGCGGCGCGTGCGGGGAAACTGGAGGTGAGCGTCCGCGGGGCAATGGAGATGGCACAGATGCTGACGCGGAGACACATTCCGGTCATTGTCAGCGCATGGTTTCCGCCGCAGTGGGCCATTGTCGGGGAAGCCAACTTCAGGAATGAAAACGGGATTTACGGCAATCCGCTCAACCAGAATAAGATCCGGAGCATCATCAAGTCGATCGGCGACTATTTTGTCTATCTCAAAGAGGCCTACGGCGTCGAGCCCGCCCTCTTCTCGTTCAACGAATCGGACCTCGGCATCAACGTGCGCATGACCGGACAGGAACATGCAGATTTCATCAGGAAACTGGGGGCCTTCTTCGCATCGCAGGAACTTACCACCAAACTGCTCCTCGGGGATAATTCGGACGCAACGACGGTCGACTTCATCCAGCCGGCGCTCGACGACCCGGCGACACATCAATACATCGGAGCGATCTCCTTCCACGCCTGGCGCGGATGCGACAACTGGACACTGTCGAATTGGGGGGATGCCGCCCGCGAACTGAATGCGCCGCTTCTCATCGCCGAAGGGGGAACCGACGCTCAGGCGCACACGTATCCCGATATTTTCCAGGAACCGGCTTTTGCGATGGACGAGATCGATATTTACGTCCGTTCGCTCAACATCGCCCATGTGAGGGCGATACTCCAATGGCAGTTGACGTCCGATTATTCTTTGCTGAGCGGTGAAGGACTATTCGGAAACCAGGGGGAGTTGAAACCGACGCAGCGCTTTTGGAATCTGAAGCAGCTCGGAATGCTGCCGGCCGGATCGTTCATCCTGCCGACAACCTGTTCCAACGACGACATCAGCTGCGCTGCATTTGCGGACATCGCCGGAGGGACGTATTCGATCGACCTCGTGAATCATGCTGCTTCGCGCCCCGTTCGTCTGACCGGTTTTCCCGTCGGCGTGAAAGAGCTGCGGATCTATGTTACCGACGGCAAGCGGGGGATGGAAGAAGGAAAACGGGTACGGGTTGAAAACGGTGAGGCGAAATTTACGATCGACGAATTCTCCTTTACGACCCTGGTGGGGGTACGGTAGGAAACCACGGAGGCGCTAAGGCACGAATTGGATTGATCATGCGTATCTTGGTCCCTTCGCGGTAAGATCTACGACCTTGGATCGGGGTGTTCCAGTATTGCCTTCACCGCTTTTTCCCGGTACTCTTTGATCGCCGTACGGAACTCCGGATGTTTCCCCGACATGATCGCCGCTGCATATAACGCCGCGTTGATCGCTCCCGGTTTTCCGATCGCGAGTGTCGCAACAGGGATCCCGGCGGGCATTTGAACCATCGAAAGAAGCGAATCCATCCCCTGCAGTGATTTCGATTCCATCGGAACGCCGAGTACCGGCAGCAGCGTCTTCGACGCGGCTACTCCCGCCAGATGCGCCGCTCCTCCCGCCGCCGCGATGATCACCTCGAGCCCGCGCGATTCGGCGGTGGTAATATAGTCGAACAACAGATCCGGCGTGCGATGGGCCGAGAGGACGCGCGCCTCGTACGGAATTTTCAGCTGGTCCAGCATCGCACCGCAGTGCTGCAGCGTCTCCCAGTCCGATTTGGAACCCATGATCACCCCGACCAATATTTTTTCAGGCATATTCTCTCCGATGAAGTTCGACGTGTTCTAATCTATAAAAAATCAAAAAAATTGCAAGCGATGAATAAATATGTAATCATGAAGCGTCCCGTGGTCAAGGTCGTCGCCTTCCGACGACCAAAAGGCCGCGGTCGAAGACTTGCCTGGAAGCTATCTCAGAAATACGTCACCTCATCCTTCCCAACGGGTCTGCGACCCGCAGGGTCGTTGACGATGCGCTCTCCCGCTCTTCGAGCGGGATCGCTTACTCCCCGAAGGGGTCCTTTGGGGACAGGATGATCCACCCATTTGTTCACCCTGAGCAAGTCCCCAAAGGTCGCCGAACAAAATCGACTCTTTGAGGGGAGGCGTCGAAGGGTCAATCTAATTTCATTACAGACGGTGGCTGTATCGTCCCTCTCTTATTCTTCCTTGATTTTAAACTGCGCCGAATCAGGCCGGAGCTCGTCGTACATTTTCTTCAGCGCATAATACGCGATCTGGCTTCCACGGTACGCGCTCTCACGGTACAACTTCACCGCTTCGGGTTTGCTCGGGGCAACGCCAGTTCCTGTTTCATAACAATAGCCGAGCGCCACTTGCGCAAGAAGCGATCCCTTGTGCGCCGCCGAGTCAAGCTCGGGGATCGATGCCGCGTACTCCTGCAAGTGCAGGTCCGAGATAAGGTTCGTCGCGGTCAATCGTATCTGCGCCTCGCGGCTCCCCAACGCGGCGGCCTCTTTCCAGTATTTGACCCCTTTTTCCCTGTCCTTCTCCACACCTCGCCCGGAGAAATAACAGAGGCCGATCTCGATCATCCCCTGGATATGATGCTGTGCCGCCGCTTTCACCAGCAGCTTGAACGATTCTTCCGGCGGCAGCTCGGTGTCGAAACCGACGGAGATCAAACCGGCACAGACGAATTCCGCATCGGCATTCCCTTCGAGGACGAGCGAATGCACTTGCTGGATGAATTTTTTATTCTGGTACACATTCCACAACAACGCCGGAGCGCGCGGGAATTCCAGGCGGATCGCCCTGAGGTACTCCGTCGCCGCCATCATCAGATTTTTTTTGACGATGATCCCCTTTTCGTAGAACCTGCCGAGCACTGCCAGCGCTTCCGGGCTGCCGACGTCGGCCGCATTCTCGATCAACACCAGCAACGTCGAATCGGCAACAAGTTTGTCAAGGTCGAGGGAAGAAATGCCGAGCGCGTACTTCAGCTCGGGGCTCCCTTTCTGCAGCATGTTTTTGAGAAAAGCGAGCTCGTCCTTCTCCGTCGCCGTTTCATTGCTGAAGTCGAGGAGGACGGGCTTCCATGAGTGCGTCGGCAGGACCAAGGCAGAATCTTTATTGGCGACGGTACGGACCGATGCGACGGAAGAGGTGTCCGACGAATCGGGATGGACCTCGCCCCGTTTTTCGAACTCGACGAGCGCCTCTTTCGCCGGCTGGAATCCCGCATCCGCCGCCTTCTTCATCCAGCGGTACGCTTCGGTCCAGTTCTGCGGAGCCACCAGGTTGTCAGTCAGGATCGAGGCGTAGACGTATTCCGCCTCCGGCATCCCTTCTTTCGCTGCGTACTGAAAATGTTCGAACGCTTTGAACGGATTCCACGGCACCCCCCACCCGTTGTTCAAAAAGATCCCGAGATTGTAGTTTGCCATCACCATCCCCTGGTCGGCCGCTTTTTGGATCCAGTACGCGCTCTTCACCGTGTCGACGCCGAACCCCCGGCCGAGAAAATAGCGGATCCCGAGCTCGTGCTGCGCGGACGCATCGCCGTTGTTCGCTTTTTCCATCAGCTTGAATTCTTCCCACAGCTCGTACGATTCATCCGACCGTCTGATCAGGTTCAGCGACGGAGCCCGATGCTCCTTGAAAACCGCAGCTTTGGTGGAATCTTGAGCATGAACGGGGGAGGAAAAAATTCCGAGAAAAACGATGGCGCATCCCAAAAAGAACATCCGCGTGACCATCATGGTGTGACCGCTCGACTCCCGGAGAATGTAAAAAGAGGGGTTCGTGGAAGTGTATAATTAGACGGATGAAACGAGATTTTGTTTACTGCTGAAATCGAAATTCGGTCCGGCGAACGGGCGGATTTCCGTTATGATGCCCGCAGCGCGTTAATAATATCCAGCCGCGAAGCTCTGACCGCCGGCAGGAAGCCTCCCACCAACCCCATAAAAAGAGAAAAGACCAGCGTGGAGAGCGCGATACCCGCGGTGAAATGGAAGCCGAACGCGAGCTCGGTAAACGAGGTAAAGTTCGTCGTGGAAAAGGAAACGAATTCAAGAAACGACGCAAAAAGCAATCCCAGTCCACCGCCGACAAGGGAGAGGAGCATCGCTTCGGCCAGGAAAGCGGCGAGGACGCTTCTGCGGCGGAAGCCGAGGGCGCGCATCGTACCGATCTCGACCGTCCGGTTCGCGACCGCCGCATACATCGTGATCATCGCGCCGATCATCGCACCGGCGCTGAAAATGATGGTGATGATCAGGCCAAGGATGCGGATGAATTGCGCCATTCCCTGCGATTGTTCTTCGTAGAATGCTTTTTCTCTTTTCGGTTCAAGATCGGCCAGCCGCTGATCGCTTTCCATCCGCGTCTTGAACGCGCCGAAGTCGTCGACATTCTTCAATTTCACCGTGAGCGAGGAATAGACCGGGCGGTTGAATGCAAGCATCAATTGATCCGCATCGGCCCAGATCTCGGAAGCGAAGCCGCTTCTCCCGGCATCGAACACGCCGACGATCGTCCAGAACCCGGACCCTATCTGCACCGTCTGTCCCATGGCGACTCCCTGAAACTGCGACGCCACAGCGTTGCCGATGACGATCTCGGACGAGCCCTGGCGGAACATGCGTCCTTCTTTTATTTTCACCTGCGGCCGCATCGTCGCTGAGCCGGCAGAGACGCCGCGCACCGGTACGTTCGCCATATCCTTCGTTCCGTTCTTGCTCAAATTGATGATCGTCACCACGTCTGCCGTCGCCATCGGTTTGCCGTCCGTTCCGGTCGCTACTTCCGGGAACGTTGAGATATTCGCGACCGACTCCCGCCCGATCGCGCTGACCAGCTCGCTCTGCGCCGACTTTCTGACGATGATGACGTTGTCGTCGGACCCGGTCGAAACCAGCGTTTGCTTGACGCCTTCGGAGAGCATCAGCACCGCGGCGAAAACGAAAACGACAAGCGTGATGCCGCCGAGAGTAAGGGACATCGTCAGCCGGCGCGTCCAGAGATTGCGAATGATGTACGAAAAAGGAATTTTCATGGCGGCGCTATGGTAGTGGTTATCCGATCTGTCGTAAACCGTCGACTATTTTGATGCGCGACGAACGTATCGCCGGAAATACGGAGGCGAGGAGTCCGACAAGGAACGAGAGCGAAAATGAAAGGATGATCGTCGACGGCTCGACGTTGAAAATCGGGAACATCGTCGGGAACCCTGCCGCCACACCGGCCGCCATGGGAAAGGTCAGCGCGATCCCGATGCAGCCGCCGAGCATGGCGATGACCAGCGATTCGCCGGTCACCAATCCGATGATGTGCCCGGCGTTGAACCCGAGCGTTTTCAGCACGGCATATTCTCTGATCCGCTCGCGTGCGGACATGATGATGGTGTTCGCAAGGACGAGGAGAATGATGCCGATGATCACGTACGACACGACCTCGAGCGAAGTGAGGATCGCGCTCGAAAGGGAGACGAAGCTCTGCTGAAACGCTTTTTCGGTTTCCGTTTTTGTCTTTGCGGGTGAATTGGCAAACAGCGCGTCGATATTTTCCGACACCGTTGCCGCATCGTTTGCGTTCGCGATCTGAACGGCGTACCATCCGACCTGGCCGGAGCGGTACAGCGCGGTCTGCTTCAGCGACTCGTCGAGGTACGACCACTGGAGGAACATCTGCGTCTCATCGACCGTCTTGTCCTTTCCCGTGTACACTCCGCGGATCACGAACTGCCAATGGCCGGGGTAAATGTCCCCTTCGATGGGGATGACATCCCCGATCTTCCAGCCGTACTTCTCCATGATCTTTCTTCCTACGATGCAGGCGTTCCGTTCCTTCTTGAACGTCTCCAGCTGGTCGGGGGGAATGACAAACTCTGGATACATGCTGAGGAACTGCTCGGCGTCGACCGCATAGCGCGGGAAAAAGTTGTCGAACGACTGATCCTTGTAGACTCCCTGAAACCAGTAGGCGTACGATACTTTCGTTACACCGGGGACTTTTTCGATCTGCTCCTTATAGGAAAGCGGGAGCGGATAGACGAAGGACACCGCGTGGCGCGTGATAAGGCGGACGGAGGAGGAGGACGCGACACCCGAATTCCATGCCGAGACGATCGTGCGGAGAAACCCGAAGGCAAAGACAGCGCACGAGAGGCCGAGGACCGTCAGGAATGTCCGCAGTTTATGCCGCAGCAGGTTCTTTAAGACAAGCTTCAACACTTTCATGGTTTTTTCCTCACTGGTTCACGTCGATGCGGGGAGCGGTCAATTTTCCAGCAGATCCCCTTTTTCAAGATGGCGCACTTTGTGCGCCTTTCCCGCGGCGTGCGGATCGTGCGTGACCATGACAATGG
>Ga0335082_10007795_pt1 | contig 11621 bp, 7 predicted proteins | sample Lox_Sample_41_FD_206718 | JGI IMG/M metagenome (GOLD analysis project Ga0335082, IMG submission 206718) | Soil microbial communities from Loxahatchee National Wildlife Refuge, Florida, United States - Lox_Sample_4.1 | ecosystem: Environmental > Terrestrial > Soil > Wetlands | place: USA: Florida...
CGAACGGTACTCCGGACGGCGTCAAAGATTTCATCCGAAAACGGTTTGAGGCCGCCAAGTGGTTTATCGCTTCGATCAACCAGCGGCGGGAAACAATGTTGAAAGTCATGCGGTCAATCGTCGAGAAGCAGCGCATTTTCTTCGAGACGGGTGAGAATCTCCGGCCGATGATTTATAAGGATATCGCCGAAGTGATCGGAATGGATATCTCCACGATCAGCCGTGTCGTGAACGGCAAGTATGTTCAAACCGAGTACGGCGTCTTCGAGCTGCGCCACTTCTTCAGCGACAAGCTGACAACATCTTCCGGCGAAGAGATCTCGAACAAGGAAGTGAAAAAGACGATTAAGGAGATTATCGAGCAGGAGGATTCCAATCGTCCGTTAAGTGATGATCGTATAGCCGAAATGCTGAACGAGGACGGTCTCAACATCGCCCGTCGCACGGTCGCAAAATACCGGGAAGCGATGAAAATTCCCGTTGCGCGGCTCCGCCGAAAAATCTAGCAGTAAACAACAACAAACGCCATGATCGAGACATTTCATTCAACGACCGTCATCGGACTCATCCATAAGGGTAAGGCCGTCATTGGTGGCGACGGGCAGGTCACCGTCGGTAATGCCATCATGAAACAGAAGGCAAAAAAAATCCGAAAGATCTACAACGGCACCGTTCTTGCGGGTTTCGCGGGTGCCGCGGCGGATGCCTTCACGTTGTTTGAGCGGTTTGAGGATCGGCTACAGCAGTATCACGGAAATCTTCTCCGGGCTGCGGTCGAACTTGCAAAACTCTGGCGAACGGACAAGTACCTTCGGCAGCTCGAGGCACTCCTCGCCGTACTTGACAAACAGCAGGCGCTTATCATCTCCGGCACCGGTGAGATTATCGAGCCGGATGACGGCATTGTTGCCATTGGTTCGGGAGGACAGTATGCGCTTGTCGCCGCACGCATGCTAAAAGAATACACGGATCTTTCCGGGAAGGATATCGTTCAAAAGGCTCTGGGAGCCGCCTCGGAAATCTGCATCTACACGAACAACGAGATTTCCGTCGAGGAATTATAACCGCCATTTCTGCGCCGTGACCATGAAGAAGCTGAAGAGGGAAACACGGGAGCTCACGCCCATCGAAATCGTTCGGGAGCTGGATCGTTATATCATCGGCCAGCATGCCGCTAAGAAATCTGTTGCGATTGCCATACGCAACCGTTGGCGGCGGTTGCAAACTGCCGAGCAGCTCCGCGAAGAAATCATGCCAAACAACATCATTCTCATCGGGCCGACCGGGGTCGGGAAAACGGAGATCGCCCGGCGTCTGGCCAAGCTCGTCAATGCGCCGTTCGTCAAAGTGGAAGCGTCAAAATTCACCGAAGTGGGCTATGTCGGCCGGGATGTCGATTCTATGGTTCGTGACCTTGTCGAGGTCGCCGTAAATATGGTGAAAGGGGAGAAGAGTGCCGAGGTGGAGGACAAGGCGGAGAAGCTGGTGGAAGAACGGCTTCTCGATATTCTCGTTCCTCCGGTGAAGCGGCATCAGCCAGCCGGTTTGAACGGCCCCGGGGAAGAAATGCAGGAAGCCGATGAGAACAAGGCAACCCGCGAGAAATTTCGAGAGAAGCTCAGGGCCGGTGAGCTCGAGGACCGGACGATCGAAATGGATATCACTGTACCCCAGTTACCCGCCATGCAGGTCCTCGGACCTGTCAGCATGGAAGAAATGGGTCTCAATATTCAGGAGATGTTTGGGAATCTGATGCCCAAGCGGAGCAAGCGAAGGAAAATGTCCATTGCGGATGCGCGGGCAATTCTCATGCAAGAGGAAATTCAGAAACTCATTGATACCGAGTCCATCATGAAGATAGCGCTCGATCGTGTTGAGAACGCGGGAATAGTGTTTCTCGACGAGATCGACAAGATCGCGGGTGAGCGGGGTCAGGGCTCAGGACCGGATGTTTCTCGTGAAGGTGTACAGCGGGATCTCTTGCCGATCGTTGAAGGCACGACGGTTCTCACGAAATATGGCATGGTGAAGACTGACCATGTTCTCTTCATCGCCTCCGGAGCATTTCACGTGTCAAAACCATCCGATCTGATTCCGGAACTGCAGGGGAGATTTCCCATTCGGGTGGAGCTTGAAAGCTTGACCGAGGCTGATTTCGTGAAGATCCTCACGGTTCCCCAGAATGCACTACTCAAACAATACACCGCGCTGCTTGAAACGGAGGGCGTGACGCTGGAGTTCGCGGAAGAGGCGATACGTGAAGTGGCAAGAACGGCAGCGGAGGTAAATGATCAGGTGGAAAATATCGGCGCACGCCGTCTCCATACTATTATGACGACGCTACTCGAAGAGATTCTGTTTGAAGCGCCTGATAAGTATGCCGGAAAAGTAATCCTTGTGACGAAGGAAATGGTGGAAGACAAATTGAGCGGCATCGTGAGAAACAAAGATCTCACGCGTTATGTGCTGTAAGAGTCGCGACTCCCGCGAGAAAGACCTTCTGAATACCCCTTAGTGGACCTTATCGCCCGCCATCGGTGGCTGGAAGCCGAAACCTCCGTGTGGTGTCTCTCCCTGGATCTTTATCTCTCCAAATGCTTTTTCAAACTTGTCGATATTTTCGCGTAAGGCACCGAGCAGAAGCTTTGCATGCTGCGGGGTTGTGATAATGCGAGCATGGACTTTTGCTTTTGGTATGCCGGGAAGCACACGGGTGAAATCGATCACGAACTCTGCGGGCGAATGTGTAATAATGGCGAGGTTGGAATAAATTCCTTCCGCCTCCTTCTCTCCAAGCTCGATATTGATCTGTTGCTGTTGGGGCTGATTGGTCATGGGAAGTCCTTTCGTGAACAAAAAAGCCCTTCGGAGGAACTCCCCCGAAGGGCAGTATCCATCAAGCAGGTATTATTTTTTCCGTAAGCTGTCGGCCTGGTCCATTGCTTGCTTTGCTTCCTTCAGCATATCGGCATTCGCATAGGCGGATGCGAGCGCATCCCAAATTGCCGGATCGTCCTTCTTCACTTCCGTGAGCTGTTTGAAATACTCGGCAGCTTTCTTGAATTCTGCCGTATATGCTTTGTTCGTCACGGATTTCACATCCTTCGACTGAGCGGCATCCTTCATTGACTGCGCCAGCTTCAGATGTGCAACGCCAAGTTGCCGGAGCGCCAATTCGTAATTTGGATGGAGCTTGAGTGCCGCTTCAAAGTAAGGTATCGCTTCCTTCACACTGTCGGTCTGCATGAGGAGCACGCCGTAATTATATTGATAGAGCTCGTTGGAAGGTTCCTGTGCAATGGCCTCTTTGATATAGGGCTTGGCCTCATTGGCTCGGTTTGTCCGGACATAGATATCGATCATGGTTCTGAGGAAGTCGGGATTCGAGGGATCGAATTTCCTTGCATCGGTGATCACGCCGAGCGCTGCGTTGTAGCTGTCAGTCGCATCTTGTTTCATACCCTTTTGTTCCGCCTGTTCCGCCTTCTTGAGCTGAGCATTGATGAGTGTAGTGTACTCATCAGTCGTGGGCTTGTGGCTGATGGCCGTTTTAATCGTTGCAATCTCGTCATCATATCGCTCGTCGAAATGATAGGCGAGCGCGAGATTTTGGTATGTAATGGTGCTGTCAGGGTTGGCGAGCAGAGCTGTCTCATAGCAGTCTGTAGCGGCCTTCAGCAGGATATGCGTGCTGTCCTTGGGAGCAGCCGAGACGCGGTTATAGTACGCGACGCCCTTGTTAAGCTGCGTTCCCCACACGTTTAACTTGGCTTTGGTGATGGCATCCTCGAAGTCTTTTCCTGCCTTCAGTGAGTTGTTGTAGGCCTCGACCATGCCTTTATAGTTCTCCTGGTCCCGCCGCACTTCTCCCAGAAGGAACCATGCTTCGGTATTATTGGGGTTCTTTGTCACCTCCTTGAGAAGGGAGGCCTCTGCCTTGGCATAATCAGAGTGCTGTATGTAAAGTTTAGCGCTCGTGATGTCCGCTGAGCCGCATTGAAATCCCATCACGGCGAGGAAGACGAACAGGAGAGCACAGACCGTGAGTAGTGAGAACTGTTTCATGGAAACTCCTCTTAATAGATTGAATTTTCCTGGAAAGAGCACGTTTACGCAGCCAAAATATACGGAACACCGGATGAATAATCAACTTTCGCCAAAACTGAAAAAGGAGGGGATACCGTTCCCGGGTGAATGAAGGCCCACGTTCCTCTTCAATCTTTCGACATCTCCGACAGGACGGACATCGGGTTCGTTGACTTTCAGCAGGAATTTTGATATTATACACATCCTTTTAGTCATCCGTCGTGTCGACATGATGAGCGATTGTGCATTTTGCAGGATCATACGGGGTGAGTTGCCGGCAGAAGTTCTCTATTCCAACGAACACGTCATTGCAATTCTCGACATCAACCCCATCCATTTCGGTCATGTTCTTGTCATTCCCAGAGTCCACTGTGTAACGTTTCTCGACCTTCCCGTGAGCGAGCTCCCCGATCTGATCCGGGCGACGCAGATGGTAGCCCGTGCAATCGTGAAGACGTTCCAACCGCAGGGTTTCAATATCTTTTCGAATAACGGCGTCGCAGCAGGACAGTCGGTGTTTCATGTCCATTTTCATGTTACTCCCAGATATACCGACGACCAGATCCGGTTTGTCCTGAAGCTGAAGAAATACGAAGGAAGCGATATGGCGAGATACGGAGAGAAACTCCGTGAATATATTCGATCAACGGCACCTCAGAATCAATAATCGAGAAAGCACATGAGCACCCCGAACGTCCCGGCCACGGGCGACAAGATCACTCTGAAAAATGGAAGACTCGAAGTCCCCAATCAACCCATCGTTCCGTTCATCGAAGGCGACGGAACGGGTCCGGATATCTGGCGCGCTTCGGTTCGCGTGCTCGATGCGGCGGTGGCGAAGGCCTACTCCGGAAAACGGAGAATTGCCTGGATGGAAGTGTTCGCAGGGGAGAAATCGTTCAAGCAGTTCAATTCATGGTTGCCCGACGAGACCGTGAACGCATTCCGCAACTACCTTGTGGGAATTAAAGGCCCGCTCACGACGCCTGTCGGCGGGGGAATTCGCTCACTGAATGTTGCACTGCGCCAGATGCTCGATCTCTACGTTTGCCTCCGGCCCGTCCAGTATTTTCGAGGCGTCCCATCCCCCGTCAAGCATCCCGAAAAAGTCGACATGATCATCTTCCGGGAAAACACCGAAGACATTTACGCTGGGATTGAATATGCGCCAGGTTCTCCCGAGGCCCAAAAGGTGCTGGATTTTCTGAAGAAAGAATTCCCGAAACAGTTTGAGAAAATTCGCTTCAGCACGGTTGAGAAGTCGAGAGAATTCTGGACGCTGGTCGGCGCAAAAAACTTTCCGACCGATATCAGGGTCGGGATTGGCATCAAGCCCGTGAGTTATTCGGGAAGCGTGCGTCTGATCCATAGCGCGATCAGTTATGCGATACAACAACGCCGGAAAAGCGTGACGATCGTGCACAAGGGAAATATTATGAAGTTTACGGAAGGCGCTTTCCGTGACTGGGGCTTTCAGGTAGCAAAGGAATATTTTGGCGCGGTTGAGATCGACGGCGGACCGTGGTGCAGGATTCCGGAAGGCAAACCGGGCGAAGGGATCGTCATCAAGGACGCGATCGCAGATATCGCTCTCCAGCAGGTTCTCACCCGTCCCGAAGAGTTTGATGTGATTGCCACCCCGAATCTGAATGGTGACTACATCAGTGATGCCCTCGCTGCGCAGGTGGGAGGGATCGGTATCGCGCCCGGCGGTAACATCAATTACATTACGGGTCATGCAGTGTTCGAGGCCACGCACGGGACTGCCCCGAAGTACGCGAATCTCGATAAGGTGAACCCCGGTTCAGTGATCCTGAGCGGTGAGATGATGTTGCGCTATATGGGTTGGAAAGAAGCAGCAGATCTTGTCCTTCGGGGGATGAATGCGACGATACAGGCGAGAACCGTCACGTACGATTTTGCCCGTTTGATGGAAGGTGCAAAAGAAGTGAAATGCTCTGAATTTGCTGACACTCTGATCAAAAATCTCTAGTATCTCCGGGATTCCTGCGGGTCCGCCCCTCCCAAAAATTCCCTCATAAATAAAAAACCCCAGCCGGTTCAGGTACCGGCCGGGGCTTCAAACCAGAATTACGATGTTGCGTTTTACTTGAGTAGAACCATCTTCCTGACCTCTGAAAACGTTTTCGAGGATCCTGCGACACTTGTAGCTTCCATTCGATAGAAGTAGACTCCGCTCGCCAGATTTGCGGCATTGAATTCAACATTCTTGGTTCCCGGTTCCTCGATGCCGTTGGCAAGAACAGCCACTACCTGCCCCAGCATGTTGTAGACCGTCAATGTGACCTGGCTCTTCGAAGCGAGATCATACTGAATCGTTGCAGAGGGGTTGAAGGGATTTGGATAGCTTTGCATCAATCGGAAGCTCTCCGGCACGCCACTTGCCCGATCATACACCGCGGTGATGAAGGGAGTTGAATTCGTTGCCAAAGTTCCACCGAGTCCCGAAAAATGCACTTCATTCTGTGAATAGGAAATTCCTTCAATATCCTGAGTCGGATAGGGGCTCGGCTCGTATACCCACGTTGCTCCGCCGTCGTTCGTATTATAAATGAGTCCGGCAGCTCCCACAGCCCACCCGGTCAACTTGGTCGCCATCGCAATATCGTTCAGAGACTGAGGGGGATAGATAGCACCGTTGAGATTGGTGCGTTTTCTCGTCCAGTTCGCACCTCCATTGGTTGAGACAATAACCACGGTATCTCCCGCGGCAAACACATTGCTGCCGACCACAGACATGCCTTTCAAAGGCCGAAACGCTCCTGCGGGTGTGGACGGGGAATTCCAGTTTTGTCCGCCATCGGTCGTTTGCACGATCGCGCCGTTGTTGCCGACCGCCACCGCCGTCATTGAATCAACGTAGCGGAGCGCGTAGAGGGGCTGCGATGAGACCTGAGAAGGATCGGTCCACGATTGACCACCATCTGTCGATTGCATGACGAATCCCTGCCCCGACGGTCCTCCGACAATGTAACCGTTGTTCACATCCCGGAAGCGGACGCTATACAGAGTGAATGTTGCCGAAACGGGCATCGTGACGTTCGACCACGTCGTCCCGCCATTCGTTGTACGGGCGCACCTCCCCGAACTTCCCACAGCCCATCCGTTGTTGGCATCCTGGAAATAGACACTGTAGAGTGTTGGTGAAAAGCTGGATGGTGCCGGCTGGGAAGTCCAGGTACCTCCTCCATCGGTTGTTGCAAGGAATGAAGATCCGTTGGGATAGACCGCCGTTCCGACAGCCCAACCCAGATTTGCATTCAGGAAATAGACCGAATACATATCGGCATCAAAAGACGTGTTATTGGTTCCCTGAAGCTGGTAGGCCCATGTTGTTCCTCCGTCAGTCGTGCGATAAATCAACCCCGCAGCTCCCACTGCCCATCCATTTGTGGTAGAGGACATCGCTATATCATTCAGAGACTGAGGAGGATAGATTGCCCCGTTCAGATTTGTTCTCTTCCGGGTCCAGTTCGCACCGCCGTTCGTTGAGACAATGACGACGGTGTCACCCGCCGCAAAGATGGTGCTACCCACAACCGACATCCCCTTAATCGGGCGAAACGCGCCAGAGGGTGTTGAAGGGGTGTTCCAGTTCTGCCCGCCGTCCGTGGTTTGCACTATTGATCCGTTGTTACCCACTGCAACTGCAGTCAATGTATCGGTTACATATCGGATTGCATACAGCGGCTGGGAAGATATTTGCGAAGGGTTGGTCCACGATTGACCGCCATCGGTCGACTGCATGACAAATCCCTGTCCGGACGGCCCTCCAACGATGTAACCGTTGTACACATCCCGGAAGCGAACACTGTACAGAGTATATGTTGCGGCCACGGGCATCGTGATGTTCGTCCACGTTGTCCCGCCGTTCGTCGTCCGGGCACACTTTCCCGAACTTCCCACTGCCCAGCCGTTGTTGGCGTCCTGGAAATAAACGCTGTACAGCGTAGGTGAAAAACTTGATGGCGACGGCTGCGATATCCAGGTGTTCCCGCCATCGGTTGTTGCAACGAACGCGGAACCGTTCGGGTACACTGCCGTTCCCACTGCCCACCCCAGGCTTGAGTTCAGAAAGAAAACCGAATAGAGGTCTGCGGATACTCCGGTGGCGTGCGAGAACCACGTGGCGCCTCCGTTTGTCGTTTTCAGAAACAGACCCGCGGTTCCAACGGCAAAGGCGGTGTTATTGTCAAGTTGGCAGGTGCCAAGAATGTCGTGGCTGGTAGTATTGTGTGATCCGACCCAGCGGTCCTGACCGTAGGCGGTGACACCGAGGAGTAACAAGAATACAACAGCGAAGCGCGAAAATCGTACGAAAACGTTCATGAACAATGCTCCTTCCCTTTACTTTGTGAAACATCCATCTTTCACCCACTCCGGGTGTTTGATTGAAAGATGGCACAATTATGAATGATAATGATGAAACCGATTTTAAATTCCAAGAACAATGAATCTGATATCGATCTTCACAGCTTGCTTAGAAGCACATTCTGCTTCTGCTCTCCCGCGCCGGTTTGCAAAGCAATCTCCCTCTGTATGCTCAGGAGTCATGCAGTTTATGCTACCGCACAATCATTCAGAGTGAAGCGTACGACAATCCAGGTCGATGAGTACTGCAGAATCGCCTTCTCTTGATTTTCCAGCTCCTGATCATTCCTCACATACGGTTGGAATGTGGGGATGCCGACTTGAGCAGGAAACTGGGACAAAGATGCCGAAACTATTTCAGATATGCAAGTCTTTTTTGCATTCTCACCCATTTTTCACCTGCACGAGCAGGTCCTGGGGAGAACGGGTAACTCCTCCAAATTACCGGAGAAGGAGCATTTTTCTCGTTTCAGAAAATTCGGGGGTCTGCATCCGGTAGAAGTAAATTCCGCTTGCCTTGTTGCCGGCTTCCCACCGGACCACGTGCGTGCCGCTCGGTTCATCTGCATCGACCAGAGTTGTCACCTCTCTCCCAAGGAGGTCGACGATCTTCACCGAAACATGCGTATTTTTGGAAAGGGAGTATCGGATGAGTGTGGAAGGATTGAATGGATTGGGATAATTCTGTTCAAGCGAAAATGCGATGGGCCTGTCGTCGGTGTGTGTGATTCCCTTGTCGAGTGAAAGTCCGAATGTCGCACGATCGAGAGGCATCGATCCGCTCGCGGTAAGCGGTATCGAAGCACCTTCAGCCGTTTGTATGAAGTACGGCCCACTGTTTTCCGTGATATTCCATGAGAGAACGAGCGGGTCCGTATCGGACTGAATGAGGATGGGAACACCCTGGCCGGTGCTCAATGTCTCCACAAATCTCTGCGTTGCGAATCGTATATCGAAAATGCCGGAAGGGGGAACGGGTGGGAGTTCAAACCGAGATGCGTCGATCTTCTGCTGGGAATCCGTGAAGTAGAGCGTACCGCTTCTCCCGCTGCCATCCCGGATCGTCAGCGAGTTCAATGAGGCCAGGGATGGTCGCTGATCTGCCTGGTGTCGGAAAAGTGTATGTGAGGACGTCAGAACCAGTTTTCCGTCGGAATTGACCTTGATCCAATACCCGCCGCGGGGTCGTATTGTATCGACAATCACATAACTGGAAGAGTATCCGAAATAGTATGAGACGATATTATTTCCCGGAATCTGAATGATCGAGCTTGTCGCTATCGGGGAAGTGATTGACCCGATCATATTCCATCCGCTCAGGACGGAAACCGTGTCGGTGACCAGGGAATCCCCGGAAATCGGGACGAATTGCGGCACGCTGAATTTTAGCCAGTATCCTACGCCAGGAGAAATAGTGTCCACAGGGAGGTAGGCATGAACATAAGTGAATGCCCGGGAGATGGCCGTCGGGAAAAGCGAGGACCTTGAAGGGTCGGATACCAGGAGCGGGAGCGACACCATATTCCATCCGCCGACGACGTCGGGGTTGACAAGAATGCTGAACGGCAAGGATGAAGAATCGGCGGGATCACCGCCCGGGGAATTGCTGATGCGCACCCGCCCTTGTGACGTGTTGACCGCAGGAACCGTCCAGTGATAGAGCGAGGGAGAAGCGGGAATGTTGTCCGCAATCAGATTCCATGTCGTTCCATCGTCAGTGGAAAAATCGAGACGTACCGCTCCGACAAATCTCGATGACCATGTGATATTCGTCTGGCTGCCCGAGGCAAACACCTCCCCCCCGAGGGGCGATTGCAGCGACAGGACCGGAGGACGTACGAGGGGACGTTCGTAAATGCCGTTGCCGAACGTCGCAGCACGCAGACTTGCATTGGAGCGCGAAACGGTCAGGTCGAGCACCATTGCCGGCGGCATGCCGTCATTAAATTCCTCCCATGTTCCGCCCGCGTCGGATGAATGGAATACGCCGAGGTCCGTCCCGACGTAGACATGTTGCGGCAGGACGGGGTCGACAGTCACGGCCTGGTGCGGAATATCGGGAAGTCCGGAGCTGATATCTGCCCACGTGAGTCCTGCATCGGAGGATCGGAAAAGATGGGATGTCCCATATCCTGAATATGTCAGATACACAACGGAGCTGTTGGTCGGGTCGAATTCGATGTCGGTTGGATACCGGTTTGGCAATCCCGTGCTGACCTTCGTCCAGTTTTTGCCTCCGTTGGTAGAGCGATACACTTCGAAGAGCGGCGTGGCGCCGACCGCGCCGTTGCCCGTACCCGCAAGCACCGTGTCCGGGCTTGTCCACGAGACTCCGATGCATGAAATATTCGTTCCGTTCAGCGTCGACAAACCGTTTGGTGCAGTCCATCCCGGCGATTCACCACTGGTAGTGGTCTTGTAGACATTTGAAGCTCCGACGTACAATACGTTGGGGTTCGAAGGCGATATGACCAGCGGGGAGAGAAAATTCCAGTTTGAAGCATCAGGTGAAGGAAGACCGGCTGTGATGGAGTGGAACACTCCTCCTGTCGTCCGTTCGATGTCGCCATATTGGGACTCGGCGTACATGATGTTCTTATTCGTCGGGTCGATTGCGCACCATCCGCCGTCATTATAATAGACCGGCTGCCACGCCGTCGGCCCGGAATAATAAAGCGTCCCGTTGTCCTGCAATCCGCCGAGTGCCGTGATCGAATCGGAAGGGAAAACGGCAAAGCCCGGATAGAACTGTGTCGTGACAAAACTGTTGTTGATGTTGATAAATGAATTGCCCCCATCCGTCGATTTCCAAACGCCTCCATCGGATCCGAAATACATGACGTTGGAGTTTGTCGGATCAAATGCGATCGCATGCTGATCGACGTGGACGGTTCCGGAACCAGGAATGACGGAAAGGTTGGAGCCGCCGTTTGTAGATTCGCAGATCTCGTAACCCCCGCAATAGACCGTGTCGGGATGTTGCGGATGAACGGCCACGACATTGTTGTACCATCCTTGAGGAGCCGTTCCGGTTACATAGTTCAGCGTACTTTTAACGAACCAGCTGTTTCCTGCATCAGTGGTCCGATAGAGCCCATCCGCATCAAAGCTGACTGCATCCGTGATCCCCGCGTACACGATGG
>Ga0335082_10007796_pt1 | contig 11621 bp, 10 predicted proteins | sample Lox_Sample_41_FD_206718 | JGI IMG/M metagenome (GOLD analysis project Ga0335082, IMG submission 206718) | Soil microbial communities from Loxahatchee National Wildlife Refuge, Florida, United States - Lox_Sample_4.1 | ecosystem: Environmental > Terrestrial > Soil > Wetlands | place: USA...
CCAGGGCATCGTGCACGTCATCGGCCCGCAGCTCGGGCTGACCCAGCCGGGCTTGACGATCGTCTGCGGCGACTCGCACACCTCCACCCACGGCGCGCTCGGCGCGCTGGCCTTCGGCATCGGCACCAGCGAGGTCGAGCACGTGCTGGCCACCCAGACGCTGCCGCAGGCCAGGCCCAAGACGATGGCGATCACCGTGGACGGCGCGCTGCCCGAAGGCGTGACGGCCAAGGACCTGATCCTGGCCATCATCGCCAAGATCGGCACCGGCGGCGGCCAGGGCTACGTGCTGGAGTACCGCGGCTCCGCGATCCGCGGCCTGACCATGGCCGGGCGGCTGACCGTCTGCAACATGTCGATCGAGGCCGGCGCCCGGGCCGGTCTTGTGGCGCCGGACGAGGTTACCTTTGCCTACCTGGAGGGTCGGCCGCACGCGCCGGCCGGAGCCGCGTGGGAGGCCGCGCTCGACTACTGGCGCACGCTGCCCACCGACGCCGGCGCCAGCTTCGACCATGAGGTCGTCCTCGACGCCGCCACCCTGACGCCGTACGTAACCTGGGGCACCAACCCGGGGCAGGCGCTGCCGCTGGCGTCCTCGGTACCCGATCCTGGCTCCTTCGCCGACCCGGCCGCCCGGGCCGCGGCCGAGCGCGCGCTGACCTATATGGACCTCAAGCCGGGCACCGCGCTGCGCGACGTCGCCGTGGACACGGTCTTCGTCGGCTCGTGCACCAACGGCCGGATCGAGGACCTGCGGGCCGCGGCCTCGGTGCTGCAGGGCCGGCAGGTGGCGCCGTCGGTCCGGATGCTGGTGGTCCCGGGATCGATGGCCGTCAGGGCTCAGGCCGAACGGGAGGGGCTCGACGCCGTCTTCACCGCCGCGGGCGCCGACTGGCGGTCGGCGGGCTGCTCGATGTGCCTCGGCATGAACCCGGACAAGCTCAGCCCGGGGGAGCGCAGCGCCTCCACCTCCAACCGCAACTTCGAGGGCCGCCAGGGCAAGGGCGGCCGTACCCACCTGGTCTCCCCGGAAGTGGCCGCCGCCACCGCCGTGACCGGCCACCTGGCCGCACCTGCTGACCTGTAACTGGCCGACCTGCAGAGGAGCCATCAGTCATGGAACCGTTCGTCACGCACACCGGCCGCGCGGTGCCGCTGCGCCGCAGCAACGTCGATACCGACCAGATCATCCCGGCCGAGTACCTCAAGCAGGTAAGCCGGACCGGCTTCGGCCAGGGCCTGTTCGCCGCCTGGCGCGAGGATCCCTCCTTCGTGCTCAACCAGCCCCAGTACGAGGGGGCGACGATCCTGGTCGCGGGCACCGACTTCGGCACCGGCTCGTCGCGCGAGCACGCGGTCTGGGCGCTCACCGACTACGGCTTCCGCGCCGTGATCGCGCCCAGGTTCGGCGACATCTTCCGCGGCAACTCCACCAAGGCCGGCCTGCTCCCGGTCGTGCTACCCGAGGCCACCGTGGCCGCCCTGCAGGACGCGGTGGAGGCCGAACCCGCCACCGAGATCGTCGTGGACCTGGACAACCGCCTGGTGACCGCCGAGACGGCCGGGATCACCGCGTCCTTCGAGATCGACGACTACACCCGCTGGCGGCTGATGGAGGGCCTGGACGACATCGGCCTGACCCTCCGCCACGTCGACGACATCACCGCCTTCGAGCACTCCCGCCCCAAATTCCTCCCCGTCACCGCTTAACCCATCCGCCAGGGCGCCCACCCAGGGCACCCCGGCGGCCAACCACGGCGATGTGACATCGTCGTGGTCAGGACCACCGCAATGTGACATCGCCGTGGTTCGGCACGGCTCCAGCGCGTTGCTGGTGTTGCCCGTGAACACGATGTGCAATGTCAGCCGCTTGGCGCCTCTGGGCGCGGGTCCTGCCCTCCCGGCGCTATCCCGCCGGCAGGCTCGCACGCGCCGCGGAAACGAGGCCGGTTACGTTTCTGACCTCGGGCGTGAGCGTAGGGTAGCGCACAACGGAATTCGGATACTTTGCGTATACCTGCTGGATGCTGAGGCGTGTGATATTCGCCGACACGCGGGCCAATGTGGCCGAGGTTATTGTGCAACGGCGTTTGATCGCCTACTTTCGGGCAGGTCAGAGGTCGCGATCTCGTTTCTGAGCCCACGCGGCCTGTGGGGGAAGCGCAGGAGTGAACCATGAACAAGCGTGATCTGATCGACGCGATCTCGGGACGGCTAGGGGACAAGAAATCCGCCACCGAAGCCGTGAACGCGGTGCTCGAGACCATCCAGTCCGCCGTCGCGAGCGGCGACAAGGTGGCCATCACCGGGTTCGGTGTCTTCGAGAAGAGCGAGCGGCCCGCCCGCACGGCCCGCAACCCTGCCACCGGCGCGACCATCCAGGTGCCGAGTTCCTCGGTGCCCAGGTTCCGCGCTGGCGCGGACTTCAAGGCGCTCGTCAACGGCGAGAAGCCCAAGAAGTAACCCAAGGGGCGCAGCAGCGCAACGGCCGCGGGCGGCATCCGGGGGAGAACCCTGGACGCCGCCCGCGGCCGTCCGCGGACCAGCAGGCGCGACGAGCCAGGCGCGACGAGTGAGCGCTAAGCGCAGCCCGGGCCGCTTGCGCAGCGCGGTCTGGAGGATCCGGTCGACCAGCTGCGGCAGCGGCAGGCCGGAGGCCGCCCACATCATCGGGAAGCCGGAGGCCGGGGTCATGCCCGGCATCGTGTTGATCTCGTTGACCAGGACCTGCCCGGCCGGGGTGTAGAAGAAGTCGACCCGGGCCAGGCCCTCGCAGGAGATCGCGTCAAAGGCCACGCAGGACATCCGCCTGATCTCCGAGGCCGCCTCGACCGGCACCGGCGCCGGGATCCGCATGGTCGTCGCCGAGGCCAGGTACTTCGCCTCGAAGTCATAGAAATCAGAAGAAGGGTCCACGATGACCTGCCCGGGCACGCTCGCCTCTGGCGGCCCGCCGTCCAGGCCCTCCAGCACCGCGCACTCCACCTCGATCCCGTCCACCGCCGCCTCGACCAGCACCTTGGGGTCGTACGCCCGGGCCGCCTCGATGGCGTCCTCCAACCCATCGAAGCCGCAAACGCGGGTAATCCCGATGCTCGAGCCGCTGCGGGCGGGCTTGACGAACACCGGCCAGCCCAGCTCGGCGATCTCGTCCAGGATCCGCTTGCGCTCCGCGGCGGCCCGCCAGTCCCGGTCGCGCACCACCACATACCGGCCCATCGGCAGGCCGCGCGCGGACATGAGCAGCTTCATGTACTCCTTGTCCATGCCGGCCGCGCTGGCGAACACGCCCGCGCCGGCGTACCGGGTGCCGGTCATCTCGAGCAGGCCCTGCAATGTGCCGTCTTCGCCGTAGGTGCCGTGCAGCAGCGGCAGCACCACGTCCACCGAGCCGAGGTCCCGCGGCACCGAGCCCGGGCTCAGAACCTGCAACGCCGAGCCAGCAGGACCGGCCCGCGACACGATCTCGCCGTCGCCCACCGCGACCGCCTCGACCGACGGAACCGACCCGGAGGACAGCGCCAGCCGGGCCGGGTCGCCCGAGGTGAGCACCCAGCGCCCGTCCGTGGCGATGCCGATGGGCAGCACCTCGTACCGGTCCTGATCGATGGCCGACAGGATCAGGCCCGCGCTCGCGCAGGACACGGCGTGCTCGGTGCTGCGCCCGCCGAACACCACGGCGACCCGGATCTTAGGCTGCCCCACGCGTCCTCCCGTCCCGGCCGGAATCCGGAGCCCGAAGCCCGGAGCCCGGAGCCCGGCAGCGAACCACCAGGCTACGGCCTGCTGAGCGACTCCAGGGCGACATATGCGTCAGAAATCAGGTCCTCGGCGTCCTCCAGGCCGATGGAGAAGCGTACCGCCCCCGGGTCGATGCCCCCGGCCGCCAGCGCCCGGTCGTCCAGCTGCCGGTGCGTGGTGGAGGCCACGTGGCTGACCACGGTGTGCGTCCCGCCGAGCGACGTGGCGAGCTGGGAAAGCCGCAGCTTGTCGGCGAACGCCATGCCCGCGTCACGCCCGCCGTGCGGCGTCACGGTCACGACCGCGCCGAAGCGCACCCCTTCCGGCCCGGCGTCGAACAGGCGCCGCGCCACCTGGTGCCCGGAGTGCTCGGGCAGCCCGGGGTAGTCGATCCGGAGCACGGCCGGGTGCCGGGACAGCGCCGCGGCGAACACCGAAGCCGTCGAGCAGGCCCGCCGCACCCGCAGCGGCAGTGTCTCCAGGCCCCGCCGCAGCAGGAACGCGTCGTCCGGGGACAGCGACCCGCCGGTGTCCACCCGCACCCCGCGGATGCTGCTGATCAGCTCGATCCGCCCGGTGACCACGCCGCCGGTGGCGTCGGAGTGGCCGCCGATGTACTTGGTGGCCGAGTGGATGACCAGGTCGGCACCGTGCTCGAGCGGCCGGCAGATCACCGGGGGGGCCAGCGTCGAGTCCACCACCAGCAGGGCGCCGCTGTCGTGCGCGATCTCGGCCAGCTTGCGCAGGTCGGCCACTGCCGTGGTCGGGTTGGCGATCGTCTCGGCGTACACGATCCGGGTCGTCGGCCGCAGCGCCGCCCGCACCTGGTCCAGGTCGGTGATGTCGACGAAGTCGGTCTCCACGCCGAACCGGGACAAGACGTTGCGCAGGAAGGAAAACGTCCCGCCGTAGACCGCCGAGGACGCCACCACGTGCGCGCCGACCCGGGCGAAGGTCCAGAACACGCCGCTGATCGCGGCCATCCCCGAGGCAAACGCCTGCGCCGCGGGCCACCGCGGCAGGTTCACGCCCTCCAGCGCCGCCACCGCGCGGGCGAACGCGTCCACGGTGGGGTTGTCGATCCGGCTGTAGGTGTAGCCGGGCATCTCGTCGTTCAGCACGGCCCGGTACTCCTCGGCCGAGCCGAACGAGAACGACGCGGTCCGGAATACCGGCGTGCCGAGCGGCTGCTGGGAGGGCGTGGGCGGGGCCGGCAGGTGCACCGCGCGGGTGTTCTCGCCGGTCTGCTTGCGCACTATGTCCACGAAGTAAATCCGCCGATCTGAAAAAGCCTGAAAATCAGGAGCATCAGGGTCCGTACCACTCCGGCTTGGCTGACCGTGACGCTAGCATCGACGCGGCCTGCGCGACGGGCAGTCCGTCCCGCATCACCGCCTCGACTACCTCGGTGATCGGCATCTCCACCTGGTGCGCCCGGGCCAGCTCGAGCACCGGGCCGCTGGACGCCACCCCCTCCGCGGTCTGGTTCATCGCGGCCGACGCCGACGCCACCGTCATGCCCCGCCCCAGGTACTCGCCGAACGTCCGGTTCCTGGACAGCGGCGAGCTGCACGTGGCCACCAGGTCGCCCATCCCGGCCAGCCCGGCGAACGTCTGGGTCTGCGCGCCCAGCGCCGAACCCAGCCTGGCGATCTCGGCCAGCCCCCGGGTGATCAGCGTGGCCCGGGTGTTGTCGCCGAGGCCCATCGCCATCGCGATGCCGACCGCGATCGCGATCACGTTCTTCACCGCCCCGCCCAGCTCGCACCCTGTCACGTCGGTGTTCGTGTAGGGCCGGAAGTACGGCGTGTGGCACGCGCCCTGCAGGGCCAGCGCGCCGGACTCAGCCGAGCACGCCACCACGGCCGCGGTGAACTCGCGCCGGACGATCTCGCCCGCCAGGTTGGGCCCGGCCACCACGGCGATGCGTTCCGCGGCCGGGCCAGCCAGCTCGGGGCCGGTCACCTCGGCGATGACCTCGCTCATCCGCAGGCAGCTGCCGAGCTCGATCCCCTTCATGAGGCTGACCAGCAGCGCCCCGCGCGGCAGCAGCGGCGCCCACTCCAGCAAATTCGACCGCAGCGACTGCGCGGGCACGGCGAACGCGACCAGGTCCGCGCCGTCCAGCGCCTCGGCCGGATCCGACGTCGCGTCCAGCGCCGGGGTCAGCGCGATCCCCGGCAGGTAGTCCGGGTTCTCGTGCAGCCCGGCGAGCGCCTTGGCCAGCTGCGGCTTGCGGGCGTACAGCACGGTATCGGTCCCGGCGTCGCAGAGCACCTGCGCGAACGTGGTGCCCCAGGATCCGGCCCCCAGCACCGCAGCCTTCATGAGCCGCCGGAGGCGGCTTCGTCCCGTGAGCCCGCCTCCCCCGCGGGGGCCCCGGGCGAAGCAGCCGCGGATCCGCCGCCCGTTCGGTCCAATGCGACCCGGCCGCCCGCCTCGAGATCCCACGGTGCGGCCGGCGGCGTCTCCTGCCTGATCTTGGCCAGCAGGGCGGTGATGTCGGCCATGATGTCGGCGGTCGCGGCCCGCAGCGTCGTAGCGCCGAGCCGCTGGCCGGCGTAGGCGGACAGGTCCACCGGCGGCCCGGCCGCCATCCGCACCGTCTTACGCGGGAACAGGTGCGGCTTCTTGGTCCCGTAGGGCAGGATCTCCTGCGCGCCCCAGTGCGCGATCGGGATCACCGGTGCCCCGGTGGTCAGCGCCAGCCGGGCCGCCCCCGTCTTGCCCACCATCGGCCACAGGTCCGGGTCCCTGGACGCGGTGCCCTCCGGGTAGACGATCACGCACGCACCGGCCGCCAGTGCCTGCTCCGCCTGCTTGAGCACCAGGCCGGCGTCGCCGCGGCCGCGGTACACCGGCAGCTGCCCGACCTTGGTCAGCAGCGCCCCGATGAACTTCACCCCGAACACCGGCGACTTGATCATGAACACCGGATACCGGCGCGCGTAGGAGTCGCTGAACACGGCGATCGTGCCCCAGTCGGCGTAGGACAGGTGGTTCGGGGCCAGGATGATGCCGCCGGTCTCCGGGATGTTCTCCTTGCCCGCCCACCGGTTCCTCATCAGCAGGCGGAGCAGCGGGTGCAGGATGATCCGGGTGAACAGCCGCCAGCCGGGGGAGTAGCGGTAGGACGTAGGCTGGCCAGCGCGCTCGCTCATGAGGTCAAGTCTCCTGGTTCAGGTGGTCCGGTGTCGAGACGGGATCAATTGCATGACCGATAAGGCCTGGTCGGTGCTGATGCCCGTCAAGGTGCTCGCCGAAGCCAAGTCGCGCCTGGCCGGGCTGGCCGGCCTCACCGGTCCCCGCCGGGCCGAACTCGCCCTCGCCCTCGCCTCCGACACGGTGACGGCGGTGCTCGGGTCCGACGTGGTCGCCCGGGTCATCGTCATCACCGACGACCGGGCCGCTGCGGCCGCGCTGGCCGCGCTGGGCGCGCTGGTGGTGCCGGACGAGCCGCGCGCCGGGCTGAACGCGGCGCTGCGGCACGGCGCCGGGTTCGCCGCCGCCCGCTGGCCCGGCGACGGGACGGCCGCGCTGTCCGCCGACCTGCCCGCGCTGCGGCCCGAGCAGATCGGCCGGGCCCTGCGCGCCGCCGCGGCCTGGTCGACGGCCTTCGTGGCCGACGCGGCCGGCGACGGCACCACGCTGTACACCGCGGCGCCGGGGGCGGCGTTCCGGCCCGCGTTCGGCCTGGCCTCGCGCGCCCGGCACGCCGCGGGCGGTGCCGTCGAACTCGCCCTGGACGGCATTCCCGGACTGCGCCGGGACGTGGACACGCCGTCCGACCTAGCCGGCGCAGCCGCCCTCGGGCTGGGCCCGCACAGCGCGCCGCTCGCTGCCGAACTGCTCAGATGTGCACCACGGGGCAGGTGAGCGTCCTGGTGATCCCGGGCACCGACTGGATGTGAGCGGCGACAAGACGGCCAAGCTCGTCGACGTCGGCGGCCTGAGCGCGCACGATGACGTCGTAGGGACCGGTGACGTCCTCCGCCTGGGTGACACCGCTGATCTTGCCGATGAGCGAGGCCACGTCGGCGGCTTTGCCGACTTCGGTCTGGACGAGGATGTAAGCCTCCACCATGAGGTCCTCCCGGGGCATGACGGGACGGGCGCCCCTCGTGCCTCACGCTACCGTAGTGGTCCAGACCTATGACACGTAACGGGGGTGGCTTATCACCGGTCGAGAACCACGGACGCTAGCGGAGGCCGGGGAGTTCGGCCTGATCGCGGCGTTGTCGGCATGGTTTCCTCCGGGCCCGGCGACGCTGGTCGGCATCGGTGACGACGCGGCGGTGCTGGCCGTCCCCGACGGCCGGGTGGTGGTCACCACGGACTTCCTGATCGAGGGCAGGCACTTCCGCCGGGACTGGGCCAGCGCGGCGGACGTCGGGCACAAGGCCGCGGCCCGCAGCCTGGCCGACTGCGCGGCCATGGGTGCCGAGCCGTCCGCCCTGCTGGTGGCGCTGGCCGCGCCGCCGGACCTGCCGGTCAGCTGGGTGCGCGAGCTGGCCGGAGGGCTGGCCGCCGAGTGCGCCCGCAGTTCAAGGGCCGGTGCGCATGTGATCGGCGGCGACACCGCCCGCGCCGACCTGGTGGTGCTGGCCGTGACCGGCCTCGGCGACCTGGCCGGGCGCAGCCCGGTGCTCCGCTCGGGGGCCGGGCCCGGCGACCTGGTCGCGGTGGCGGGCCCGCTCGGCCACGCCGCGGCCGGCCTGGCCCTGCTCGAGGCGGGCCTGGCCGCCGATCCTCTGGTGCGGGAGCACCTGCGGCCCGCGCCGCCGTACGACGCCGGCCCCGAGGCGGCCGGCCTGGGCGCCACCGCGATGATCGACGTCAGCGACGGCCTGCTCGCCGACCTGGGCCACATCGCGGACGCCAGCGGCCTATGCGTCGACTTGGACCCGGCCGCGCTGCGCCCGGGTGACCGGCTGATCGCGGCGGCCCGCGCCGTAGCCGCTTCTCGCCGTCAATCGGCCCGAACGGGCCTGGTTACCCGCCCCGCCGCCGACCTCGCGCTGGGCTGGGTCCTGACCGGCGGCGAGGACCACTCGCTGGCCGCCACGTTTCCCGTGGGTACGCGGCTGCCGCCGCGGTGGAAGGTAATAGGCGTCGTGGCCGGGGGTCACGGTGTCATGGTCGACGGCCAGCCGTGGCAGCAGGCCCGCGGCTGGGATCACTTCTCCGCTGGTTAGCGGGCGATCTTGCCGGCCTTGATGCACGAGGTGCACACGTTCACGCGCTTGGACGTGCCGCCGACCGTGGTGCGCCGGCGCTGGATGTTCGGGTTCCAGCGGCGGCGGGTACGGCGGTGCGAGAACGAGACGTTGTTGCCGAAGACCGGCCCCTTGCCGCACACGTCGCAGACGGCAGCCACAGTTCGCTCCAAATGACCTAGGGTTACGAGGGCCGTGTCCGCCGCTCGGGCGGATCAGGCAGCCGTCGAAGCCTACCCGATGGCTTCGCCGAGTGCGAACTCCCCGGATGTCAGTCCACCCTCATATGCTGCGAGGTGTGAGCACGCTCGGCCAGCCGCTGACCCGCGCGCTGGGGCCCAAGACGGCCAAGGCGCTGGAGGCCGCCTTCGGCATGGGCACGGTCGGCGACCTGCTGCGGCATTACCCGCGCCGCTACTACACCCGCGGTGAGCTGACCGACCTGTCCTCACTGCGCGAGGGCGACCACGTCACCGTGCTGGCCCGGGTCGAGCACGTCGGCCTGCACCAGATGTACGGGAAGGGGCCGAATGCCGGCCGGGCCGAGGTGGTCATCACCGACGACCGCGCCAAGCTGGTGCTGACCTTCTTCTTCCGGAACCGCGGCGGGCAGTACATCATCAAGCCGCTGGTGCCCGGCATGGTCGGCATGTTCGCCGGCACCGTGTCCCGCTTCCGCACCCGGCTGCAGCTCGTCCACCCGGAATACGAGATGCTGCCCGGCGCCCCGCCGAACGCCGACCTGACGCCGGAGCTGGCGGCCGAGTTCGCCGCCGAGATGATCCCGGTCTACCCGGCCAGCGCCAAGGCCAGCTCGTGGATGATCGCCCGGGCGGTCAAGACCGTGCTGGACCCGCTGGACGCGGGGGAGGACCCGCTCCCGGCCGAGCTCAGGGAGCGACACGGGCTGGCCGGCCGGGCCGAGGCGATCCGCGCCATCCACCGGCCGCTCGACCAGGCCGACCTGAAACGGGCCAGGGAGCGGCTCAAGTGGGACGAGGCCTTCCTGCTGCAGGCCGCGCTGGCGCAGCGGCGGCTGGCCGCGGCGGCCATGCCGGCCATGCCACGGCCGCACGTCGACGGCGGCATCGCCGACGAGTTCGACGTGCGCTTGCCGTTCACCCTGACCGCGGGGCAGGTCGCGGTGGGCGAGACGATCGCCGGGGAGCTGGCCTGCGCCTACCCGATGCACCGGCTGCTGCAGGGGGAGGTCGGCTCGGGCAAGACCGTGATCGCGATCCGGGCCATGCTCCAGGTGGTGGACGCGGGCGGGCAGGCGGCCCTGCTCGCCCCGACCGAGGTATTGGCCCAGCAGCACTACCGGTCCGTGGCCGGCATGCTCGGCCCGCTGGCCCAGGCCGGTCAATTGGGCGCGGCCGAGCACGCCACCGGCGTGGCCCTGCTCACCGGGTCGGCCGGGGCGGCCGCCCGGCGGTCGGCGCTGTCCGACGTGTTCACCGGCGACGCCGGCATCGTGATCGGCACCCACGCCCTGCTCGAGGAGCAGGTCCAGTTCTCCGACCTCGGGCTGGTGGTGATCGACGAGCAGCACAGGTTCGGGGTGGAGCAGCGCGACGCGCTGCGCGCCAAGGCCGCGGACAACCGGCCGCACGTCCTGGTCATGACGGCCACGCCGATCCCCAGGACGGTAGCCATGACGGTCTACGGCGACCTGGAGACGTCCACGCTGACCGAGCTGCCCGCGGGCCGTTCGGCCATCGCCACCCACGTGGTGCCGGCCGCGGACAAGCCGCACTTCCTGGAGCGGGCCTGGGAGCGAGTCCGCGAGGAGGTCAGCGGCGGCCGGCAGGCCTACGTGGTGTGCCCGCGCATCGGCGACGGGCCCGAGACCGACGACGACGGTGAATACCCCGGCGAGGACGACTTCGGCTCCGTGGACATGACCGGCGGCATCCCGCGCGGCATCGGCGAGGCCGGCCGGCGCCAGCCGCTGGCGGTCCTCGACGTGGCCGCGACGCTGGACGCGGGCCCGCTGGCCGGGCTGCGCCTCGGCATCCTGCACGGCAGGCTGCACCCGGAGGAGAAGGACCGGGTGATGCGGGAGTTCTCCGCGGGCGCGATCGACGTCCTGGTCGCGACCACGGTGGTCGAGGTCGGCGTGGACGTGCCGAACGCCACCGTGATGGTCATCATGGACGCCGAACGGTTCGGCGTGTCTCAGCTCCACCAGCTCCGCGGCCGCGTCGGCCGGGGGAGCGCGCCTGGCCTGTGCCTGCTGGTCACCGAGGCCCAGCCGGACACCCCGTCCCGGCAGCGGCTGGACGCGGTGGCCGCCACGCTGGACGGGTTCAAGCTGTCCCGCCTCGACCTCGAGCAGCGCCGCGAGGGCGATGTCCTCGGCGCCGCCCAGGCCGGCCGCCACTCCAGCCTGCGCCTGCTCCGGCTGCTCGCCGACGAGGACCTGATCGGCCTGGCCCGGGAGGAAGCCACCACCCTGGTCTCGGCCGACCCCGAGCTCGCCGCCCACCCCGCCCTCCGCGCCGCCATCGACGAGCTCCTCGGCGTCCAAGCCGAATACCTCGACAAGACCTAACCCCCGCCTCCGCCCCACCCCTCAGCCGCGCGTCCCCCGCCCCACCCCTCAGCCGCGCGTCCCCCGCCCCACCAGCAGTTACTCATGCGTTCTGTGATGCATAAGCACAC